>ULTM01017659.1_pt1 | contig 13575 bp, 16 predicted proteins | sample 1957641 | NCBI WGS metagenome assembly ULTM01 (sample SAMEA4835735, study PRJEB28245) | human gut metagenome | biome: gut microbiome; material: fecal sample | place: Denmark | collected 2008 | reverse complement strand
TATATTTAAAAATCGTGTCTTTTTTATTGACTATAGTCCACATGAACATTATCCACCTGCTCATTATTCATATCATTTAGCATTGCTGTTATTTCTGCAATTTTGGTCAATCTCCTCTGATCTTTCACTTTAGAGATATAAGTTCTATCTATGTATCTATCTTCTGTTTGGGAATCGGATAACACTTTCGTGAGGTCTGACTTCACTTGATCTATATCCCCATTTTCAATTTTATTCATTAAATCCTCAACCAGAGTCCTTAACTCATTATCGGTTATGTATTCTTTCCCCAGCATACTATATTCCTCCTCCAAGTGTCGGTTGTTCAAATTCATGTAACGCATAGTTGATTACATGAATATCATATAGTTTTCGTTCGATGAAATATTTGACAATAAGATCGCCTTTACTCCCTGGAGACAAAGCATATCCAGCCTTTTCTAAAAGTTCAACTGTTTCATCCAAGTTCAGTTTTAAGGCTATCGCCAAAGCAAGAACGGTATCTTTCCTTGTGTGATAAGCCGGGTTGCTTCTAATTTTAGAAAACAGTTTCCTATCAATATTAGCTTTTTTGTAAATATCTGCTTCTGGCAAACCATTTTCTCCAATTTTACGAAATAGCATCTCGTGAAAAGATTCCCCCAACTCACCAATCAGATCTTCAAGATTCTTTGCATCTTTACTGGTGTATTCTGCCGCTTTTACTGTATCTCTACCAATATCACTTTCACTACAAGTGTTATCGTCAAATTCCGGAATGTAATTTCCGGACATATATTCATTCAATGTCTGCATTAAACTACTGAGCCATTCCATGCGTTGTCCTCCTTACTCGGATTTCTTTCCCTCTATTATACTCGACTTTTTCATTCTGGCAAAATACTATTTCAAGTATTAGAGAATAGCGCACTTACCTCATAAGAACTCCAACACTGTCTCTTATGTTCCGGCTTATCTTACATCCTTTCTCAGTCATATTTGCCTAACAAGCATAGAGACCTATATAGGGTACAACGAAAAGAACGTCATGTGGTCGCCAAAAAAGCGACAATTTCTATGCGCATTTGCGCTTCCTATATTATTCTCCAAAAGAAAGCGCCCACCGATCATTGCTGACCGGTGGGCTGTAGTTATGTATTCAGTTATTCTTCCATGACTTCCAACATCATTCTGGCACCCAGCTTAAAGCCGTTTTGGAATATCAGGCAATCTGTAATGGTTCGATACTCTCCTATGCAATCTGTGTACTTCTCAAACAGTTCTTTCTGTTCGTCCGTCATGGTGGCACGGAGCTTTTCTTCGTTCCTGCAGATCAGCTCCACTAATTCCCTGTACTCTTTATTGGAAGCTGTATCATACTCGGTTGGCTCGATATTGCCGCACCAAAATTCTTCGAGGATTCTCATACCGCATTCTCCTCGTAGATCATTTCCCGGAGGACGATTTCCTCGGCTCGGTTGCGGATGCTGTTCATGGCTCCAACCCATGCCATTTGGTCGGCTGCTTTCAGTTCCTCCGTCACGCCCTCAGATACCTTCATCTGGTCGATAATCAGGGACAAACGCTTCTGCGCCTGCTCGTTAAGATCAGCGAGATATGTCCAGAGCTGACCGCTGAGAACAAGGTCATTAAAGAGGATCGGACGATGCTCTTTTATGTAGTCCCGGTGCAGCCGTCCCCATTTACCGATGGGGCGCTGTTCGTCAGAGGACAGGGTAAGAACCGGAATATAGTAATCGCCAATGAGTTCATACCAAAGGCCATTGCTCTCATCATAAATGTGTTTCTTCATCTCAGTCATAGTATTGATCTCCTTATTCTGGTATTAGAATCGCAAGTCTGACTCTCCAGAAATATTGGTAAATCTTTGGTAAATTTGAGATTGAAACACAAAAAAAGCTTAAAAACGGGGCTTATGCGACGATTTGAGACTTTTCGTCATGCCCGGCAAATCCTGCCGTGGCAGATGAATAATACATTTATCATACTTTTTATTCCTTCCTCATCATACATTTTTTTGATATTTTATTCTACCACAACTGCCGCTCTTTTTGCAATTTCTCCTGAATTTTCCTCTGTTTCACTTCCAATATTTTACATAAATAATACAATTACATAATTATTATTTTGTAAGATATAGAAAACCGATTCATTCCATATTGTAATTCTTCTTTATATTCATTAAAATATGATTATATTGTGTTAGTTTGCATGGTGTGCTTTTGATATTTCATGTATCACAACCGACACCAAGCCTTTCACAAAACATTTGGCTTGCCAAATGGATCAACTATAATGCTTTTTTTAGAAGGGAGACTATGTAACATGAAAAAACGGATTTTTGCTTTGCTGACTATGGTATGCCTTGCTGTATCTTTGGCTGCCTGCGGCGGAAGTGCAACACAGTAAGAAACAACTTCTGACACAACTGCAGAAACAACAACTTCCTCCGACGCATCTGACAGCGATCTGCTTTCTCTGGAAGAATCTTTCGCCGCTGATGGTGAAGAAGTTCAGAGCATGCTGGATGCTATGCAGGCACAGTATGAAGATCAGGGTATCAGCGTAAAACTGTATGCTGAAGGTGATGAAATGCATTACGATTTCACAATCGACAGCGTTGTAACAACAGAAGAAACTCGCCCCGAACTGACAGAAGCACTGAAAGCAGGCACAGAAGCATCTGCTATATCTTACTATGAACTTGCAAAAACTGTAAAAGAAAGCGTTTCCAACGACGTTGTAATCGTAGTGCTGACATTCTTCGATGGCGAAGGCAACGAACTGTATACCCAGTCCTTCTCCTCCGCTGAAGAAGCAGCTGCTGAATAAGATTTCTTTTTTGACGCCGCATATTGCGGCGTCTTTTTTATTGCTTCTCAGCAGAACAAAAAAACAGTCTTTCAAAAGAAAGGCTGTTTTTATCTCTATTCTGTTTTTACTTTTCCAGCAGCAGTTCGCCCTGCAAATATAACACAGCTTTTCCGGCAATCTTCACACGTTCTCCAGCATCCACACAGAAAAGTTTTCCGCCGCGTTCTGACCACTGCTCTGCCAACAATTCTTTTTTCTCCAGCCGTTCTGCCCAGAACGGGATCAAACTGCTGTGGGCAGATCCTGTAACAGGGTCTTCATTTACCCCCATTTTCGGGAAAAAGCATCTGGATACAAAATCACACCCACTGCCTTTTGCCGTAACGATGCAGCCAGTTCCTTGCTCCATATGCAGCATTTTTTCAAAATCTGGCGCACAGTTTTTCACCGCATTTTCGTTTTCCAATTCCAACACGAGATCTCTGGAAAGATAAGCCCCCGTAATGGGCATACCAATGACTTCTTCCATTTCCTGTGTGACAGGTATCTGTTTGGGCATCCGGCTTGGAAAATCCATTTCAAAATACGCACCCTTCCGTACAACAGTCAATTCTCCACTCAATGTGGAAAAAGTCATGGTTTCCACTTCCTGGTCTACAAAATTTGCCACCACATAGGCTGTCCCCAGTGTAGCATGCCCACAAAGGTCAATTTCCGCCTTTGGTGTAAACCATTTCAAGTCATATTTTCCCATTTCATGACGATATACAAAAGCTGTTTCGGACAGATTATTTTCTGCCGCAATGCGCTGCATCAATTCCGCATCCATTGGCTTTTCCAACACACAGACCCCTGCCGGATTTCCCCCAAACACATGCTCCGCAAATGCATCTACTACAAAATACTTCATCAAAAGACCTCCTTCTCTTGTTTTCCCACAAAACATTTCCTATAATCTGATTATAATGACTAAAAATTTACCATGCAATCGAATCATTGTATGCAATACAATTTTGAAAGGATGTGTTTTCATGCCTGTCAATTCATTTGATGATTATCCTATGTCATGGAAACCGAAAAAGGAATTGCTGACAGCCCCTAAGTACCGTGCATTGGCAGACTTACTCGCTGATGATATCCTCACAGGCAAACTGCCACCTCACACAAAGCTGCCTCCCCAGCGGGAACTGGCGGACTATCTGGATCTGAATTTCAGCACTGTCACCCGGGCATTTCAACACTGTACCCAAAAAGGACTCATCTACGGCATCACTGGGCGAGGTACCTTCGCATCCCCTAATGCTGCCATTGACATTGCCATTGCCGATGAAAAAGAAGAAGCATCTTATATCGAAATGGGCATCATCAAGCCCTTGGACGCTTTTAATACAGAAACCTTCACTGTCATGGAGCAGGTACTCCGAAGAAGCGGTATTTCTCTTTTGGATTACAGTTACCCCATGGGAACTCCTTATCAAAGAGCCGCTGCTCAAAAATAGCTGGCGCATTTTTCCATAGATGTTTCCCAGTCAAACATCGCCATCACTGCCGGTGCTCAAAACGCCCTTGCCATACTGCTTCTGACATTATTCCGCTCCGGAGATAAAATTGCCACAGATCATTATACATACGCCAATTTTATTGAACTGGCAAACCTGATGCAGATCCGACTGGTGCCTATTTCTGGCGACAAAGAAGGGATACTGCCGGATGTTCTGGAAAATCACTGTCGTTTACAGCAGCTCAACGGCATTTATCTGGTTCCCAATTACCACAATCCCACAGGGCACATCATGCGTCAATCCAGAAAAGAAGCCCTGGCTGCCATCATTCGCAAATATCAACTTTTGGCAATCGAAGATGACATTTATGGATTTTTGCTGGAAAAACCATCCCTGCCTCTGGCACATTTCGCACCGGATCACACCTGTTATATCTGCAGCTTGTCAAAATCCATCTGTTCCGGTCTGCGCATTGCCTATTTGACCTTTCCCACACGGCTTGCCGCAGATATCCGGCGAGGAATTTATAACGTCAATGTAAAAACAGCTTCATTGAACAGCGAAATAGCCAAAGAACTGATTTACAGCGGCACTGCCCAAAAGATCATACAGCAAAAGCGGATAGAAGCCGCTGCCCGCAGTGAAATCTGCAAAAGCTATTTCCCGGAAATTGCAGCCCAAACACTCGGATTCTCCCTGTGGCTGCCTTTGCCAGAAATGTTCTATGGAACAGACTTTGAACATCTGGCGCAAAAACATGGCATTTCCGTCTGTCATTCCCACCGTTTTCTTGTAGGAGATGCAGATGCACAGCAATATCTGCGGATTGCTCTATGCTCCCATAATTCAAAAGAAGAACTGTCACACGGGCTTTCCATATTGCGTGACTTATTTACTTCCGATATTCATGAAAAATCTTTCTGTATATAACAAAAACCCCTATTCCATAGAATAGGGGTTTTATTCTTATCTGACCACTGCCGGATTCACATGAACCATACAATGTTTTACTTCCGGGAAATTCTCCTCAATGGCATCATGAACGCCTTCCGCAATGGCATGGGCTGCTGTCAGAGTCAGATTGCCATCAGCGGCGATTTCCACATCCACATAAGCTCTTGCGCCAAACTGTCTTGTCTGGATGCGGTCAATGCCCATAACGCCATTCTGGGCTTCCACAACGGATTTCATTTTTTCCAGTGTTTCAGAATCACATGCAGTATCCATCATTTTATCAATGGCATCTTTGAAAATATCATAAGACGCTTTGATGATGAACAGGGAAATGACTACGCTGGCAATAGGGTCGCAGATGGGGAATCCCAGCATTGCGCCGCCGATACCGATCAAACTGCCTACGGAAGACAGGGCATCAGAACGATGGTGCCAAGCATCTGCCATCAATGCGCCGGAATTCACCTGTTTTGCTGCAATTCTGGTGTAATGGTACATGCCTTCTTTTACTACGATGGAAAGGATTGCGGCTGCCAATGCCAGTTTACCGGGAACCTCCAGAGCACTTGCTTCCGCACCGAAGATTTTTTCCACACCGCCTGCCCCAATGGCAAAGCCTGTGATACACAATACCATTGCCAGCAGGATCGCTGCCACGCATTCCATTCGTTCATGGCCATACTGGTGGTTTTCATCGGAATCCTTTGCGGACATCTTATAGCCAATCATTACGATGATGGTGCTGAATACATCTGATGCGGAATGGACACCGTCGGAGATCATGGCACCAGAATGGGCAATGAACCCCGCCGCCACTTTAAACACCGATAAGATGATGTTGACGATCATGCTGTTGGTGGAAACCCGCATAACGATTTTCTCATTTTGTTTTGCCAAATCATTTGTCATAAAAAATCCCTCCTAATTTTTACCTCTCCGCCCCTTCTGATTTTACACAAAAAAAGACACCCGTAGAACATAAAACTGTCCCACGAATGTCTGTCATTCGCTGCAAAAAATGCCCGACCACACGGAAAAATCCGCTGTCTGCTCAGTTTGTACTGTATGTGCGAAGGTCACTTCGTATGTGCAGTGCAAAGAGTTTTTATGATTTTATCGCATTATTTCGCAGTTTGTCAAGCATAACATTTTTTAGATGATGCCGCTGCCAAAAATCAAAGAGATGCTGCTTATGCGAACATCTCTTTGGAAAGTTTCTTATTTATCCTTTTCGAAAAAATCCCGGACTTTTTCACCGAAAGACTTCTTTTCCTCTTCAGGCGCAGAAGCTTCGGTGTTGGCCGCCCCCGCCGGGGCATCACCGTAAAACTGCCGCAGCAGATCTTTCTGGCGTTCCGTCATGCTGGTAGGGATTTTTACCTTCAGTGTGACGATCTGGTTCCCTCTGATCTTCGAGTTGCGCAGGTTCGGTACACCTACGCCGCGGAGGGTAACCACGGTATCAGGCTGTGTACCAGGTTTGATAGTATATTTCTGTTCCCCATCAATGGTCTTGATGGTGATTTCTCCGCCCAGTGCTGCCTGTACGAATGTGATGGGCACATCACAGTAAATATCGTTGCCTTTACGAACAAAAACACGGTTAGGCTGTACGTAAACGCTTACCAGCAGGTCGCCGTAGCCGCCGCCGTTGTCGCCCAGTTCCCCTTTGCCGCCCAGACGAATGGTCTGACCGTTGTCGATGCCCTGAGGAATCTTGACTTCGTATTTCTTTGTCTTTTTAACTCTGCCGGTACCACGGCATGTGGTACAAGGTTCTTTGATGATCTTACCAGTACCATGACATGCGGAACAGGTACGAACGGATGTAACAGCGCCAAACATGGACTGCTGTACAAAACGTTCCTGACCGGTACCGTTACATTTGGAACAGCTTTCTGCATGAGTGCCGGGTTTTGCGCCGGTACCATGACAGGTTTCGCATTCGTCCAGAACAGGTACGGAAATTTCTTTGGTACAGCCAAAAATGGCTTCTTCAAAAGTCAGCTGAATGCTGACATTGATGTCTCTGCCACGTCTGGGGCCATTTCTTCTGGCAGAACCACGCCACCAAAGCCGAACATGCTGCCAAAAATATCCCCCAAATCGCCCATATCAAAGCCTTCAAAGCCGCCGCCGTAGAAACCGCCGCCGCCCATGCCGCCCTGTTCAAAGGCTGCGTGACCAAACTGGTCATACTGCGCACGTTTTTCGGGGTTGCTCAGCACTTCATAGGCTTCGTTGACTTCTTTGAATTTTTCTTCTGCTTCTTTATCGCCAGGGTTCTGGTCAGGATGGTATTTTACTGCCATCTTACGGTAAGCCTTTTTCAGCTCCGCTTCAGACGCACCCTTCTGTACCCCCAGGACCTCGTAATAATCTCTTTTATTAGCCAACTTTCTCACCACCTTGTTTTACTGAAAAAACTGTAAACGTCAAAAGCAGGGGCGGGACGAAACCCACCCTTGCCTTCACTTTATCGCAATCTTATTTATTTTACAGTTCTTTGCCTTCGCCGTCAACCACATTAGAATCGCCGCCGTTTGCTGCGTCGCCGCCCTGCGCTGCCTGTGCCTGCTGGTACAGTTTTTCGGAGATTTTGTAGAATTCCTGTGTCAGAGCTTCTGTTGCAGATTTTACGTTTGCTACGTCTGTTTCTGTCATTGTTTCAGGCTGCATATCTTTTACAGTATCTTTCAGGCTATTCAGAGCGCCCTCTACTGCTGCTTTTTCGTCGTCGCCCAGTTTGCCTTCCAGTTCACCCAGCGCTTTTTCTGTCTGGAAGATCAGGGAGTCAGCTTCGTTTTTCGCGTCGATAGCTTCTTTTCTCTTCTTATCCTGTTCAGCGAACTGTTCAGCTTCTTTTACAGCTCTGTCGATTTCTTCTTCAGACAGGTTGGAGCCTGCTGTGATTGTGATGTGCTGTTCTTTGCCTGTACCCAGGTCTTTTGCGGATACGTTTACGATACCGTTTGCGTCGATATCGAAAGTAACTTCAATCTGAGGCACACCTCTTCTTGCGGGAGCGATACCATCCAGTTTGAACTGACCCAGAGTTTTGTTGTCTCTTGCCAGAGGTCTTTCACCCTGTACAACATGGATATCAACAGCTGTCTGGTTATCTTCTGCAGTAGAGAAGATCTGTTTTTTGTTTGTAGGGATGGTTGTGTTTCTGTCGATCAGTTTTGTTGCAACACCGCCCAGAGTTTCAATACCCAGGGACAGAGGTGTTACGTCCAGCAGCAGAACACTGCCTGCACCTTCATCGCCAGCCAGTTTACCGCCCTGAATAGCAGCACCTACTGCTACACATTCGTCAGGGTTGATGCCTTTGAAAGGTTCTTTGCCTGTATATTTCTTAACCGCATCCTGTACAGCGGGGATTCTTGTAGAACCACCAACCAGCAAGACTTTGTCGATTTCGCTTGCGGACAGACCAGCGTCGGACAGAGCCTGACGAACAGGGCCCATTGTGCCGTCTACCAGATCAGCTGTCAGTTCATCGAATTTTGCTCTGGACAGTGTTACATCCAGATGTTTAGGACCATCCTGGTTCATTGTGATGAAAGGCAGGTTGATGTTTGTTGTTGTAACGGTAGACAGTTCTTTTTTCGCTTTTTCAGCTGCTTCTTTCAGACGCTGCATAGCCATTTTGTCTTTGGACAGATCCATGCCTTCTGCTTTCTTGAATTCAGCTACCAAGTAGTCGATAACTCTCTGGTCGAAGTCGTCGCCGCCCAGGTGTGTGTTACCGTTTGTGGACAGTACTTCGATTACGCCGCCGCCGATTTCGATGATGGATACGTCGAATGTACCGCCGCCCAGGTCGTAAACCATAATTTTCTGTTCGCTTTCGTTATCCAGACCATAAGCCAGTGCTGCGGATGTGGGTTCGTTGATGATACGTTTTACTTCCAGACCAGCGATACGGCCAGCGTCTTTTGTTGCCTGACGCTGTGCGTCGTTGAAATATGCGGGAACTGTGATAACTGCTTCGGAAACAGTTTCGCCCAGATAGCTTTCTGCGTCAGCTTTCAGTTTCTGCAGTACCATTGCGGAAATTTCCTGAGGAGAGTAAGCTTTGCCTTCGATGTTTACTTTATAGTTTTCACCCATGTGACGTTTGATGGAGCTGATGGTGTTGTCAGGGTTTGTGATTGCCTGACGTTTTGCTGTTTCACCGATCAGTCTTTCGCCGTTTTTCGCAAAACCAACTACGGAAGGAGTTGTTCTTGCGCCGTCGCTGTTTACGATAACAACAGGCTGGCCGCCTTCCATTACTGCTACACAAGAGTTTGTTGTACCTAAGTCAATACCAATAATTTTACCCATAATCTATTTCCTCCTAAATTGTCAAATCAAAATTTCAGTTTTAGTTTGCCACCTTCACCATGCTGTGACGGATGACTTTATCTTTATATTTATAACCTTTCAGCATTTCCAGAATGATTTCGTTTTCGCCGTAAGCATCATCATCTTCATGTGCCACAGCCGCATGGAAATTGGGGTCGAATTTTTCGCCCAGGGCTTTGATTTCCTCAACGCCCATGCCATGCAAAATTTCCTGGAACTGCTTCAAAGTCATTTGCACGCCTTTGAAGAAAGCATCTTCGGCGTCTTTTCCTTCCTGTACCGCAACGGCACGTTCCAGATTATCCACCACTGCCAGCAGTTTTTCCACGGTATCTCTCACACCGTCGTCATACATGCTTGCTTTTTCTTTGGAAGTCCGTTTTCTAAAGTTATCGAACTCCGCCAGACATCTTTGATATTTATCCAGATAATCCGCAGCTTTCTGTTCCAGTTCAGCCATTTTCGCCTCGGTTTCATCAACCACTTCCGCTTCCACAGCTTCTGTCACTTCTGCTTCCGCCTGCATTTCAGCGGCTTCTTCCTGCAGATTTTCTTCTCTTAAATCCTTATCTTCCACATCTGCTCCTCTTTTCTCTAGGTATTTTTATTGCCTTTCGACAGATTTTTCAATACTTTTTCCATATTGGTAACCATGCCGTTGAGGACGGATACCACCTGAGAATAATCCATTCGGGTGGGCCCTACGATACCGATGGTACCGCGGGTTTCATCACTCATTTTGTAGGTTGCCGTAATGACGCTGCAATCCCTCATGCACTGGACGCTGTTTTCGCTGCCGATGAGGATCTGCATGTCATTGGTATCGGTACTGCCCTGCAAGAGGGTTACCAGCACATCCTTTTCCTCCAGTGCCTGAAACAGGGACTTGGCTTTCTGAATATCAGAAAACTCAGGAAAAGCCAGAATGTTTTTGGTGCCGCTCATGTGAACCTGTACCTTTTCCGCAGAACGCATGGTACTTTCGATCGCCGATAAGATATGCGGCAGGATCTGTCTGTATTCATGGAGTTCTGCCTGCAAGCGATTGATGACACTTGCATCTATATCATGGAGGGAATATCCCTGCAACACCTGATTCAGCCGCATGCCCATGGTGAAGATCTTATCTTCCTCAGGAACTGTGCCCATCTGAATCACATGATTTTTAATGAAATTATCTTCCGTTACAATGACCAGAAGCACCGAAACATTGTCCAGCGGCAACAGACGAATCTGTTTGATGTGCGTGCGCTGACTGACTGGCTCTGAAATGATGGTGGTGTAATTGGTCAGTGCGGAAAGAGCCTTTGCCGTTTCCTCCAGCAGGTAGTCAATCTGTCCCACGTTTCTGGTGATGACATTTTGCAGATACCGCTGTTCCTCGGGCCCCAGTTCTTTTTTCTGCATCAGGTGGTCTACATATAAACGGTAGCCCATGTCTGATGGAATTCTGCCGGAAGAAGCATGGGGCTGTAAGATAAAGCCCATTTCCTCCAAGTCACTCATTTCATTACGAATGGTGGCTGAACTGATACCCAAATTATATTTTTTGGCGATGGTTCTGGAACCGACAGGCTCCGCCGTTTCGATATAGTCATTGATAATCGCCTGTAAGATTTGAATTTTTCTCTCATTCAACGACATAGCCTTTCGCCTCCTCATTCATGAAGTAAATTTCCGTTTTTTGTTGAAGTAAATTTCTGTTTCTGCCCATTTTCCATTTGGACGCACTTCATATGGAAATTTGTCTTTTGTTAGCACTCACTCGTTATGAGTGCTAACTCATGTAATAAAGATAGCACTTGCCACCGGCAATGTCAAGTGCTAATCAGAAAAAACTTATGAACTTTTTTTGAATTTTATATTTTGAATTTTCTTTTGGTTTTCTGGGGTTTTTCAGGCATCTTCCTTGAGAAATTCCATGAAAACCTGATTACTTAGATCCAGTCCTCGCTCTGTCAGACGAAGCCATCCGGCCTTTTCTTCCAGCAGACCTTCTTCCTTACATTTTTCGATTTCCATACCATAAACATCTTCCATGTCTACGCCAAAACGCTGGGCAAATCTTTTTTTCTCGATGCCTTCTGTCAGACGCAGTCCCATGAACATAAATTCACCATACTGGTCTGCCAGAGAAAGTTCTTCCACATCCTCCATGGAAACATTGCCGTTTTCTGCCTGCTCCATATATGTATGCAGGTCATAGGGATTGTGGAACCGTTTTCCTTCCCAATAGGAATGAGCGCCCAGGCCAAAGCCCAAATACCCCTCATCCTGCCAGTAAATGCGGTTATGGCGACTTTCTTTACCATCTTTGGCAAAATTGGAGATTTCATACTGGTGATAATCTTCCTCCGCCAAAATCTGCACCGCTGTGTGATACATGGCTCTGTCCAGTTCCTCATCCGTTTCCTGATAAACTTCCTTTTCGTACAAATCATAAAAAGGTGTTCCTTCTTCTATAATGAGGCTGTAAGCGGAAATATGCTCCGGCTGTAATGCGGTAATTTCCGAAAGGGTTTCTTCCCACTGACCCAAGGTCTGTTCCGGCAGGGCAAACATCAAATCTACATTAATATTGTCAAAACCGGCTTTTCTGGCGCTGGCAAAGTTTTTCAGAAACTGCTGACGGGTATGAATTCTGCCCAATCTTTCCAGCAATTCATCCTGCCATGCCTGCACACCCATACTCAAGCGATTGAATCCCATTTGCCGCAAAGCAACACACTTCTCCAGACTCAATGTACCAGGATTGGCTTCTGTGGTAATTTCCACGTCATCTTCCACATCGAAACATTGATAGATGGTATCTAAAATCCGCTTCATCTGCTGTGCAGAAAGCACCGTAGGTGTACCGCCGCCAAAAAACACGGTCTTGATCTTCCATTCCTTTGCCAGATGGCTTTTGGCTTCGATTTCCCGGCACAAAGCCGCTGTATACCGCTCATATTCCTTTTCCTGTCCGCCAAAAGACGGAAAATCACAGTACAGACACTTCTGCACACAAAAAGGAATATGAATGTAGATTCCTATTTCCCTCATAAAATTTCCTCCTTCTCTTTCCAAACAGTGTACCATATCCGGCAATATCCGCGCAAGATTCCCCTTCTTCCTCCATTGCGCCCTACCAGAAAATGTGATACATTTTATCCTTAGGAAGCAAAGCATTTTCCTGATTCCAACAAAAGAAAGGACATCATATATGGATATTTTGAAAATCATGGGACTACCGGAAGGCTACTGCACACGCCACACCGACATGCCCAACCACTTACAGACAAAAGCAAAAACCCTTTGCTGGGAATACAACCAGACCGCTCCTACGGAAACAGCAAAGAGAGCTGAAATCTTACAGCAGCTTTTCGGCACCTGCCATCCCCTGACATTTATCGAGCCGTCTTTCCGCTGTGATTATGGGTTCCATATCCACACCCACGGTCTGACCTTCATCAATTACAACTGCGTCATTCTGGATACTTCCCCTGTGCATATCGGCGCCAACGCTTTCATTGGCCCCTGTGTTTGCCTTGCCTGCGCAGGACATGCCATGGATGCTGCCCAGCGAAGGGAAGGCATCGGCACTTCTGCCCCCATCACATTGGAAGATGATGTATGGATCGGTGCCAACGCTACTATCTGCGGCGGTGTCACCGTTGGTGCGGGCAGCGTCATCGGTGCAGGCAGTGTGGTAACTCACGACATTCCCAGCGGCGTTCTTGCTGCGGGCAATCCCTGTCGCGTTTTACGTCCCATTACAGAAAAAGATCGTATCACACCTCTGGAAATCACACCTGCCAAAAAATAAAATTCTTTTCATTTCTCCCGCCAGCGTTGAAAATACACCTTTCCCATGATAAAATAAAACCTCGGGGTAATTGAAAAGAAAGAAGGCATTGACCCATGAAAACATTTTCCACACAATCGAAAAAACTGCGGAAATTTTTCCATTCCG
>ULTM01030723.1_pt1 | contig 13638 bp, 14 predicted proteins | sample 1957641 | NCBI WGS metagenome assembly ULTM01 (sample SAMEA4835735, study PRJEB28245) | human gut metagenome | biome: gut microbiome; material: fecal sample | place: Denmark | collected 2008 | reverse complement strand
TATATTTAAAAATCGTGTCTTTTTTATTGACTATAGTCCATTTGATGACTGCTGTGATTTCTGATAATCTTCTTTCAACTCGCTGCAATTCCACTTTGATTTTCGTCCCATCCTGTTTCTGCTGGTCTGTTTTCATCTTCACCAGCATTTCCAGATGCTGTTCTTCCGCATTTTGTGCCCTACTTGCATGGCGGCGGATATCCTCCAACACAATTTGGTACAACGCCTTCCAACTGATGTAATGTGAGGTACACCGATCCTTACCATAGTTTCTATAGACCCAGCAACTGAAGCCTGTATAGGTACCTCGTTTGGCATCATAGCTGACATTCAGCGAGGAACCGCAGTCAGCACACTTCACCAATCCTGCGAAGGGCTGCAATTCTCCTTTGGCATTTGGTCTTCTCTTGGCTTTCATCATCTGATGCACCGTGTCCCAAAGTTCTTCGGAAATGATAGCCTGATGCGCATTATTATATACGATCCAATCTTTTTCCGGCGTTTCCTCTCTCCTTTTATCAAAAAATCCCTTTGTTCTTGTCCTGCCAAACACTGCCTTTCCCAAATAGACCGGATTATTCAGAATGGAGCATATGGTTGATGCGTGCCAATCAAAATCTTGTCTCCAGTAATCGCTTTCATAATAATCGGGATGGTTCCGATTAAAATATGCCTGAGGATTGAAGATTTTTCGCTCTCGCAATATCTTGGTCATCTTCCCATATCCGATGCCATCGGCGAAAAGTCTGAATATTATTTGCACCACTTCCGCTGCCGGCGGATCGACAATGAGTTTATGTCTATTCTGCGGATCTTTTTCGTAACCGAATGGTGCATGGGCACCTAGGTACATCCCTTCCTTTGCTCTGGCTCTATGGGCAGCTTTTGTTTTGGCTGACACCTGTCTGGTGTAATAGGAATTGATAACATTCGTGAACGGAAGGACTAGGTTATCCGAACCATTTTTTGAATCATGATTTTCTGCAATGGAGATGAAGCGGACGCCCTTCTCCTCGAAGTAATGTTCGATATAAAGCCCCATCTGGGCATACTCTCTGCCGAATCTAGAGAGGTCTTTTACGATGACCACATTGATTTTTCCAGCTTCAATATCTTCCATCATCTGTTTGAACTGGGGTCTTTCGAAGTTTGTTCCGCTCCATCCATCATCACAATAAACACCTGCAATGGGGATTCTGTTTTCCGCACAGTACTGTTTCAACAGTGCTTTCTGTGTCTGGATACTGTTGGATTCTCCGGCGTTGCCGTCATCCTGGCTGAGTCTGCAGTAAATTGCAGCAGCGATATTTTCCATAAAATCACCTTCTTTCAGCCAAACATCATATCCCTACATAGCCGGTGAATCCATATCCCAATCTACTGAATCTTCTTCCTCTGGTTCGTCATATGCACCAGATTCAAAATCTTTTTTGATCATATCCGCTACTTTTTCGGTGATATCTTTTTCCCCATTGAAGCAGCTTTCCACATGAAATTTGATCCCTCTGATTTCTTTGGTACTCATTACCCTTGATACCTTTCTCATAAAGCACCTCCTGCATTACCCCATTTTCATGCCATGGGCTTCTTTTTTCTCCTGAATTTTCTGTCGCAGTTTACGGTCTATCGTATGGATGACCGCATCCTGTTTTTCATAATCTTCCACAACCATGTTGCTGACTTCTTTCAATAGCCGTATCAAATGATTCCTGATGATTTCATTTTGTATCTGATTTTTCTTTTGGTGCTGGCTTTCCATCTGCTTATTGCTGATTTCCAATGCCGTTTTCAGCACCAGATTTTTAATGTTCCGAAACTCTGGCTCCTCAGAGAAAGAATGTCTGGCGTAGCCTTTGTCGTCATAAAAAGATATGACCTCGTCTTTCAAATCCAGCCATGACTGGTAAAGAGAATCTATCTTTTCATCCTTACTGATTTCAGAAACGATTTCATCCACTAGCAATTTATTTTCTTTGGCAAGACGACCGTAGACCTTTTTATGTTTTGCTGTCTGCAAGTTCTTTGCCAAAGTAAATAGCAACGCCTGTGCATAAGGATTTTCTTTGTGTTCCAAAGACAAGGAACGCTCCAAAAGGTTTCTGCATTCCTCCCGAATCCATTTCCACATCTCGTCTTTTTGCTCATAGAGATGGTAAAATTCATCATGAAAAATCTCATTAGCGAAGTCACTTCTCAAATTTTCAATGCCTTTTTTCGTCAGATAGCCCTCTTGTGGGTCTTTGGAATAGCACATGATATGGATATGTGGGTGGTGACCTTCGTTATGAAAAGCACCATACCAAACCAGATTTTCTGGCTTGATCCGCATTTCTTTCGCCATTGCCAAAGATTTTTGCGTGACCAGATTTCTCCACACCTTTGCATTATCATAGCCCAATCGTTGGGCATCCTCTCGTTTCAGAGAAACCACAAAGTTCCAGATACGTCCCTGATATTCCGCCGCTTCCTTCTGCACTTTCCTTAAATCAATCTTTTCATCTCTGTCATTCCACAGGGCATGTCCCTGCTCTGTGAACTCTGCCCGAGGGCGTTTGGCTAAGTAGCCCACGTAATTTTTCATATCATTTCCATGATAAATTTGCACCTCTGCGATTTTATGAATGAAATCTTCCGCTGTTTGACAGCTTGGATTTTCTTCATACGCCTGATATTCTGCGGCACATTCTTCTTTCAGCTTCGGAAAATTTTTCAGTTCTTTTGCAATCCATTCTCTTTGGAGTGCAGAAACTTCACCAGAAATTGGCTGAGAATATCTTTCCGCATTCGGTCTGGTGGCGATGTATTTCACATAGTTTTTCATTTGTCCTTTGGAAATATTCTTCACATATCGTGCAGTAAAAATGATTTTTGCCATGACTTCGCCACCATCCTTTCATCATTTTTTCACTTTATCATGTCTTCCAGAGATAAAGTTCCGTTCATGCTTTTCACTTCCCGCTGGCAGAAATTGTGGAGCTCAGTCAATGTTTCTTCATCCACTTGAAAATAATAAGCAATGATCCGCTGCAGTTTTGCCAACTCCACAGCCATACGAAAGCTCTGATTGGAGAGTCTGCCTTCAGAAGATTTCACCGATGACTCCACCACCTTCTGAATCTGCTCGCCCAACACCACTTTGTTTTTCTCTGCGGAAAGATAACCAGCATAATACCTGATGGCTTTTTCAATAAATTCATTACGGCTCCGGCAGTCATCCATTGCCATACCAGCCACGCAAAGATTGGCTGTTTCCTCCGAAAGCCGGACAGTAAATGTCTGTTTTGTATTCTCCTTTTGCAATCATCATCTTCCCCTTCCATCTCTCCTTGATGTCGGTACCGACGTCAGGCACAAAGCCCGTAGTTTCTAAGGGAAAAGGCAGTTTTTCCCACTGAGAAGCGCCGCTTCCGACGCCTGTGCCTTCTTTCTGACACCAGCTTTTCGGGGCAAACAATCTCCGCACTGCGGGGATTGGAGGGAATCGTGGCGGAACTAGACACCGCCGCTTTAACCAGCAATCTTTTTTTTGCCCTTCCAATGGGCTTTACAACAGGGTCAAAGAAAGCTGTTCACTGCCAATTCTCAACATTTCCCCAAAAATCCCTCACGTTGCCCCTTTGTTCCTCTGGCAATCACATCTCCCGATTCTGTTTTTCATCGCCACACAGGCGGTCACATCGCCGACAAACGCCTTCCTTCTCTCTGACAGGGTCAGCAGGGTCAGTTTTTTTGCCAGCCCACCCAAAAACCGTCACTACCGTCACTTTTTTCGTTTTTACATCTTTCGAAAACCCACATTTCCCCTAATTTCAAAGGTTTTTCCAATCTACTGTCTTTTTCTGTGGCAGGGGCAGTAGAAGGATTCTTCTGCCGACTACCGTCACTGATAAAATCTATTTTCATTTGTCTTTTCTCCTTCCAGCCATGTGATTTTTGAAATTTCCATGATTCTTTTGCCATCGCTTCTTCTGGTATGGAAAGCATAACCCAAACGCAGAAGCTCCGCTGAGCTTTTCTTCAATCGTTTCAAGAGCGTCAGATGGGAAATGTTTTTTCCAGAAGCGTTACTGAACAGCTCTGCCAATGCACTTGGCTCACCTGAAAGAAAAATATGTTTTTTCATGCACCCATCCACAATGGAAACGATTTCGTCGACGGGTTCTTTTTGCTTTTCCAGGGAATCCTCTTTTTTCATCCAGATACTGTTTTCCTCCCGTTCCAGTTTCAATTCCCGTGGCTCCACATCTCTGCCAAGAACAGATAGCTTCACAGAACCACTGCCCCTTTTGTTTTCTGTCATCACCAGAATAGTATCGGCTGCCCCCTGCAACCCTGTCTTGCCGGAAATCATGTGGAATGCGTCTTTGCTTTCCTGCTTCCGCAAGTGATGAATCAAAAGTATGGTCAACTGATATTCGTCAGTGATCTTTTTCAGATATTGGATGTCTTTATAATCCGTCCCATAACTGTAATCCTGACTTTGTTTTCTGATGCACTGTAATGTATCAATGACGATGAGCACTGTTTCTTTCTGCTCTGATAAAAACTTTCGAATCTGTTCTTCCAGCCCTTCTCATAGGCAGGCGGCTTCCCAACAAAAAACAGATTCGCTGGCGCGTCATCTGTTATGGTAAGAGTTCTGTTTTGTAGACGGGATTGATTGTCCTCCAAACAGAGATATAATACGGTTCCTTTTGCCGTTTCGCAGTCCCAGATAGGCTCCCCTTTCGCAACGCAAAGGCAAAGCCAAAGAGCGAAAAAAGATTTCCCTGTCTTAGGGGCACCAGCAAGTATGGCAAGTCCTTGGGGAAGAAATTCTCTGACTGCAAACTTGATGGGTTTGTAATCCATATCCATGAGTTCCTCGCCACTCATGACCTGAAGCGGTTTCGTCATAACACCATAACACCTCCTCTCCTATGAAATTTTTATGGGAATCTGATATGGGCATTGGAACACCACCTCCTTATTGATATCTCAAAAATATTTAGACTTATCAAAAATATATTTTTTATAAGTCTATGACTAGAATTTAACATGCCATTGCTTTTTTGTCAAGACACATTTATAATAATATTATAGTTATGTCTAATTTAATTTTGAAAGGAAAATGACCATGGCTGATGATCTGCAATATAAAGTCTATCTGTTAGAGGGACAGGAAAACTTCGTAACAGAAACAAAAGAATATGCGCTGAAAAAAGAATATCAGTTTCCTGATAGTCTGATCGATTTTCTGTATGTGGATTTCCAACCTCTTATGGGTGCATTTGAACAACTGGGACGGGATATTGAAAACCTCTACCAGAAAAAAGATGCCCAATACACCAGAAGTGTTTTGGACTTTCTCCATGACATGGCAGCGGTGCATCCCTATTTCGAAATCACTTACCATGTTTGGAAAAAGAGATTCCGTCAGGCAGAAGAACAGGAATTCAAAAACATCATTGATCTGCTGCAGAGAAAACAACTGACTTGGATTCCTTCGGAAGCAGTGGAGATACAGCGTCAAATCAGAGATATTTTCGACAACTGTTTGGACAGAGATTTATCTCAGGGGACTGTCAACGAAAGACTGACAAGCCATTTCAAGAAATATCAGGATGATTCTTTGAAGCTGTTCCGCTTCCAGAAATTGAATATCAAATATGAAATGGTGGAAGATCGGGCTTTTACAGATGTGCTCTATCCCGAAAGCATTTATAACGTCATTGATTATATCCTGCGGGAGTGCATCAAAAGAGAACAGCCCATCAGAAAATGCAAGAACTGCCAGAAATATTTTGCCATCCGTGGCAGAACCGATACGGAATACTGCTCCCGCCCCATTGACGACATGGGCAGGACATGCAGAGATTTGGGGGCTTCCTATCTTTGGGAAAGAAAGAAAAAGGATGATGAGATATTCAAAGTTTACAGACGGGAATATAAGAAGCGTTTCGCATGGATCAAGAGCAAAAAAATCTCGCAGGAGGATTTTTACGCATGGTCTGAGAAAGCAAGACAGCAGAAAGAATTGTGTGATCGTGGGGAGATGACACTGGAAGAATTTAAGGACTGGCTGAAGAAATAAAAATCCTTACCTACCAGTTTTAGAGGATTGCAAAGAGGATGGATGGTATATGAAAAACATCAATAGAATTCGTGGATGTTTGATAGGCGGTGCCGTTGGAGATGCCCTTGGTTACGCTGTTGAATTTATGAAAGACTCTGAGATTTTCAGAACTTATGGTTCTGCTGGTATCACAGAATATGTTCTCGTGAATGGTGTTGCTGAAATTTCTGACGATACACAAATGACATTGTTTACGGCAAATGGTCTTTTGCTTGGAACAACAAGAAAAATGACAAGAGGTATCATGGCTCCCTATCCACATTATATTTCCTTATGCTATAAGGACTGGCTGAAAACGCAGTTGGCTGAAGATTTCAAGTTGGAAGCTCCTCAGTATGCATGGCTCAACAATATCCCAGAAATGAATCATAGTCGTGAACCTGGACGCACTTGTATTTCATATCTTTTAGAAAACAGATTGGGTTCTACATCCAATCCTCAAAACAACAGCAAAGGCTGTGGCGGTATTATGAGAGTTGCCCCTATTGGTCTTTACTTTGAAGATAATAGATACACCATCAAAGATATTGATATGATTGGCGCTGAAGCGGCAGCTCTGACCCATGGACATGAATTAGGCTACATCCCTGCGGCAATGTTTGTCCACATGATACATCTTGACATCCCATGCAGACGCCTTATTGCAGCAGGCATACCAAGGCTTCATACAGGAAAAGACACTTTCCTCCGGAATCAGTGTGGACATCATATATCTCAGGCAGACAGAGGAAAAAATAAAAGTTCTCATTGGGCATGAGAAACTAGAATCCTTCCAGAGAATGTTCCTGCATCGTTTTCTGTTTTCTTCTGTGGCACAGCTCTTTTTACAAGGCATGACCACAGAGTTTATCAAGAGGTTTCTGACCACCGATATAGAAACAGGGAGCGAGGTTTTCCGAATCCATCTGGAAAATTTTGGACATGAAAAAAACGGCTAAAACCTAAGGTTTTAACCGTTTTTTTGCAAAGAGCCGGAAACGTGACTCGAACACGCGACTTACTGATTACGAATCAGTTACTCTACCGACTGAGTTATTCCGGCATATCTGATGGACTATCCTTATCTACAACCAGCGACCTGTTTCTTACGAATCATTTTTATTTTATAAAACAGTATCATTGGGCAAATATCTATAATACTATATCACAATTTCTCATAAAACGCAATAAAAAACATCATGAGTAGAATCAAAATACGATGCTGTCCTATGCACTTCTTTCTCCAACATCTAACAAAATTTATCCTCATAACTTTTTCCTAAAAACATCCTATGTCACAACAGAAAATAAAATGTATGCTATCGTTCATTTTACATTTGATTTTCTTCCACCCTATTATCAAAGAATCTCCATAAACAAAGAATCACAGAGGACGTCCAAAGTTCTCTGTGATTCTCCAATTCATTTACTGCTTTAGGCGCATTTAGTTATGCCCGTTTCTCTCTAATCAAACCAATGAGGAAAATCAGTGCAAAAATCAGGCACAAACTTCCCCAAACGATCAAATCCTGGAAAATGCCATGTGCAATCAGTCCCAAAACACCTGCCAAACCATAGGCAATGATACAGAATAAGCTGCCTCCGCGGCTGTTTCTTGCCGCAATGGCTACGATACCTGCCACCAGCATCAGCAGTGCCACAGCCATTCCCACACCACCGCTGGTTCCTCCTTCATTTGCCAACGCATCCCCCACCGTGGCCGCACAAGATTGGAATAAAACCACCATGGTCAGTACAATACTGAGGATCCCAATGACCAATTTCGCTGTTTTCATGCTACTTCCTCCCTTTTACCATTTGTTTTCCGCAAATAACCTCTCACAAAAAGGAAGGCAAACTCATTCTTGATCGCCTCTTGGAACCACATATCTGGATAATTTCATTCCTTTACTGATTTCAGAAACATAACCTGACTGGATTCCAGAGAGCTCCACAATATGTTTGATGGTACAGCCGCTGTTTTTCAGTTCTTCTGCATAAAGAATACCAAAAAGATTGACCTGACACACCGCTTCATTCCGTCTGGCATTGTTGTACATACCGCGCAGAATTTCTGCCAATTCCATGTCATTCATAGGCTCCCTCCTTTTGCTTTTTGCTATTTGCTATTTGCAAATTCAGTATAAAGGAAAAGCCTCTTGATTTTTCCCCCGATTTAGGGGAGTTTTAATCTGCACTTCTGGTCAGTTCTGTTTCTCCATATTCCCGCAGCCAGCTATTGACCGTATCCACAGAGGAAATCCCCTCATTGAAAGCAATGATGAAAATGGCATCTCTCCGTTTTTTAGGATATAGCCCCGGCATCCCATATAATGCCAATGCACGCTGCACTTCCTTCAAGTTCATTCCCATGGCAATAAAAATCCGCAGCAATTTATCCCGATCTTTGGTATGACTTTCCCCATTGAGCAATTTATAGCCATACTTCTGGGGCATATCCGCTTTTTGAAAAATATCCTGCCGCTTCAGATTCCTTTGCTCAATCAACCGATCCATATAGATAATGAAGCTATGCGATTGCACCGTCAAATCATCTTGAAGTGCCGCCAATTCCGTTTTCTTGGTATGTTTCAAAATCTCCATCAACTTCGATGTACTTTTTTCTTCCATATTCCCACTCCTGTTTACAAAAGCCTGTCCATTGTAGTAAAATTATACTGCATTTTACATTTTGAAACAATAGTGATTCATTTTGAGGTGAACTTATGGAATTACAAACTCGCCTGCGTTTATCATTCTATAAAGAAATTGCTGAAATTGACACAGCACACAACATTCGTCTGGTACAGCACACGGTAACCGGGAAAATTTTTGTGAAAAAAGCGCTGTCCATTTATGATCTTCAGGTTTTTCAGTGTCTGATGACCCAAAAAATTCCGGGTACACCCAAGATTGAAGAGCTGATTGAAGAAGACACCACCTTATATGTCATTGAAGAATATATTTCCGGTAATTCTCTGGAGGAAATCCTTGCCAAAGAAAGTACATTTTCAGAAGAAAAAGCAGCAGATTATATTCTGCGCATCTGCCGGATTTTACAGCCGCTGCACCAGCAGCATCCTCCCATGATTCATCGTGATTTGAAACCATCCAATCTAATTTTGACTTATGATGGCAGACTGATTCTGGTGGATTTTAATTCCGCAAAAACTTATCATCCTGAGCGTTCTCAAGATACTGTCCTCTTTGGTACAGCCGGATACGCCGCACCGGAACAATATGGCTTTTCCCCTTCCGCACCAGCAGCTGATATTTATGCGTTGGGTGTGCTGTTCCACAAAATGCTGACTGGTGACCTACCGGGAAAAGGAAACTATTCAGGGAAATTTTCCGGTGTCATTGCCAAATGCATCAAAATCGATCCGAAAAACCGTTATGATTCTGTTGCTTCGCTCCAAAAAGCTATTGAAAAAATACAGAAGCCTCCCCTCACATTGGAACAACTGCAAATTCCTGAAAAATACCAAGGATATGCTCTGCCGGGTTTTCGCAGCAGAAAAAAGGGATATATGATTGCAGCTTCTATCTGGTATTTCTGTCTTGTAATTGGCTGCCTATTTATGGAATCGGACAATGTAGTTGGCATTCGATTGATTCCTTACCAAATCATCAGCTTTCTGATGCTATTTTCCCTGACGCTTTGGCTGGGGAATTACAGAGGCATTTGGTACTATTTCCCCCTTTGCCGCCATCGCAATCCGGTGATCCGTTTTATCGCCATTGTTTTTTTCGCTTATGTGTGGATTTTCCTGATGATGATGATTCTGGCATTTATTCTGGATGCCCTTCCGGCTTAAAGCACAGACTCTTGCCGCCTTTTGGCGGCTTTTTCTTTTGTAATGATTATATTTTACATTCAATGAAATAAATCCTACCAAAAAACCCAGAAATGGTAATTTTTTCTATATAATTGCAGAAGTATATTGCACACCTTTGAATTAATATGTAAAATATATGTATATTCCATTTATATTTGTTATTTTTTCCAAGCAATACAACAAAAGCAAATATCCGACCATGGTCATTCTGTATAAAAATTCAGAAACCATCACCATGACACCATCACCAATCTGATGCACATGATAAAGGAGAGAAACTATGCACTGCCCTTACTGTAAGCATGAAATTTCTGAAAATGCAAACTTCTGTGAGCAATGTGGGAAAAAAATTCCCAAGTGTCCTACCTGTGGACATATCATTTGGAAAAAAGAAAATTTCTGTCCTATGGACGGAACCCCTTTGCCATCGGAATTTTTTGCTGACTGGCCATTGGAAGAAGTTTCCCTTTCTGAAGAAATCACAGCACCGGAAGATCCTCAGCAGGAATCCTCTTACAGCGAGATGGACGCAGCAGAATCAGACATCACAGATGAGGACGATTATGATGAAGATTTTGATGAAGATTTTGATGACTTTGAAGATTACGATGAATCTGAAGAGTCTGAAAAAACCAATTGGAAACCAATTCTAATTGCAGCTGCCATTATTGGTGTGATCTGCGTCTTTGCCAGCTATATCGCGATTGTAACCGGGCCAGGCACTTTGAAAAAAGACCAGAACATCCATGTAGAAGCGTCCGCAAAACAATCCGCATCACAAGAAGCAGATGCAGATGTGATTTTCCAGCATTCCAACTATACACTTTTGCTGCCTCAGAATGACACAATGCTCTGACAGCACAGAATTTATCTCTGAAAACGAACTGCCCCGTTTTGTAAAGACAATACAAATCGGGGCAGTAGTACTTTTTTCAGTTTTTTTCGCAGCTTATTACAATCAGCAACGCAGCCGATCAAGGCGCAGTTCCCTTTTCTCAGCCAGATGCAAAAACGCTTCTTCAGACAAAAGCCATTTGAGAAATAAATTTTATTGATACCAAATTCTTATGATACTCTTATCTATTATGTTCTTACAGCAGCCTTTCCCTTTCAAAGTCGAAATAAGCATGCTATCCATTTCCCCAGTATACAAAAAATAACGAACAACCGTAAAAAATATTTTACATTCCGCTTGTACTTCCCCATATTTCGTTGTATAGTATAAGCAATAAAAGGAGGGAATTATCGTGCAAGCAAAACATAAAGTTTTTCTTCTAAGTTTTTGTACTGTATTGCTATGGGCATCCGCATTTCCTTTGACAAAGGTCGTGCAGGAACAGTTTACATCCAATCCTCTGGGATTTCTGCGCTGCAGTATTGCCGCTATTTTCTTAATCATCATTGGCAAATGCAGCCATATCCGTATCCCGGCAAAAAAGGATATCCCCTACTTCATACTGGCAGGTGCCATGGGCTTCACAGGCTATATGATCTTTTTCAACACAGGTATTCAAACCCTGACCTCTGCAACATCCAGTATCATTGTGGTCCTCACTCCCATTTTGACAGCAATTGGCTGTGCAAAGGTTTATCATGAAAAAATCAAAACCATAGGCTGGATCTCCATTGCCACTGCCTTTATCGGCGTTTTGGTGCTTTTGCTTTGGGATGGTGTTTTTTCTATCAACGTAGGTTTGATCTGGACAATGGGCGCCGCCCTCGTATTCTTTGGCTATAATATGATGAGCCGTTTGCTTACAACAAAAGGCTATACGGCGTTGGAAATCGTTACTTACAGCATGATTTTCGGTGCCTTGCTTTTGGGCTTTTGGTCTGTACAGGGATTCCAGCAATTGGCTGCTTCAGACATGTCCCATATTCTGGCGCTTGTATATTTGGGTGCTTTTCCCAGTGCAGCAGCTTACTTCCTTTGGGGCAAAGCAATGTCTTTTGCCAACCGTACCAGTGAAGTAACTAATTTCATGTTCGTTACCCCACTGCTTTCTACCATTTTGGAATTCCTGATTCTGCGGGAAATTCCCAACCTCGGTACATTCCTTGGAGGTGCCATCATCATTTGCAGTATTATCGTATTTAATTTAAAAGGCAAATAAAGCTTAGTCAATATAATAAAAGCTGGAATCTTGAAAAAAGATTCCAGCTTTTCTGTTATCTGCTGAACCAGCACCTATTGCTGCTCTGCTATTTTACATCGAATCATCACTGTCCGATGGACGTTGCCGGCGGAAGCTGATCCAAAGTCTGGAATACATACCCTTTCGCCTTCAAATCTTTCAACATCTGATCCAGCGCTTCTGTATTGGATTGAGAAACCGCATGGAGCAGCATGATAGACCCATTGTGATAATTGTTCATGACCATATCATAGGCAGCCTTTGTCCCTGGCTGATTCTTCGGATCCCAATCATTATAGGCAAAACTCCAGAAAATGGTTTTATATCCCGCTGCTTTTGTCTGTTCCAAAGAACGAATGCTGTAAACACCTTCTGGCGGACGGAAATATTTCGGCATTTCCTGACCTGTCAGTTCTTTATAATAAGCCGCACAGCCATTCAGCTCCGCCAAAATTTGTTCATTGCTCAAGTCGGACATATTGGGATGAGACACAGAATGGTTTCCCACAATATGCCCTTCTGCAACCATTCGTTTCACTAATTCAGGCTGATCCTGCATATAACTTTTTGTAACAAAAAATGCAGCCTTCACATCATTGGCTTTCAAAATATCCAAGATTTTAGAAGTATACCCATTTTCGTATCCTTCATCAAAAGTCAGATAAATGACTTTATGCTGGGTATCACCTAAATAATAAGCATCATAATTTCCAATGGCAATTTCATCCTGGGCAGAAGGCGGCAAATGATCGGCATTTCTGCGGAACCACCAGGATTTTTTGTCATTATAACCCACATTTGCCGCATTCACCGTAGGCTGTTTCGGTGTTGCAACAGGATCATAAATGGGCTGTACTTCCGGCACTGCCGGTTCCTGTGCTTCCTGTTTTGCTACAACAGCTGTCGGTTCTTGCTGCTGCACAGGCAAATCCGATGGTGGAACAGCACAAGTGGTCAAAGACGCATAAAGTGCTACAATAAAACTAAAAATTGTACCGGTATCCATAGAATTCCCCCTTATCGAATTCTCTTACGCTTCCATCTGCCATATCCATGGCAATTCCTTCCTGGCTTGATTATAGCATATCTTTCTGTTCAAAAAAAGGAAACAATTCCTGACAAAAATCTTATTTTTCTTTTTGGTAGTAATGATACAGTGCCTGCGTACCAAGGTTCGCCATACCGGATTCTGCCAGTTTTTCATACATTTCCAAAACAGAATTCAGCATCTTCAGATCCAGCTGTACCTGTTCACTTTCTTCCACCGCAATTCGCATATCTTTGATGTAATGCTTGATATAAAATCCGGGCGCATCATCGCCTTTTAAAATCCGTGGTGCCATATTGGTCATCTGCCAGCTGCCGGCAGCACCTGCGGAAATGCTGTCCAGCATGGTCTGCTGATCCAAACCAACTGCTTTCGCATAGGCTAACGCTTCGCATACACCAGAGATAGCACCGCCCAATGCAATCTGGTTTGCCATTTTGGTATGCTGACCACAGCCAGCCGGGCCTTCATAAATGATATTGGTGCCCATAGCGGCAAAAATATCGTAGCATGCATCGAAGG
>ULTM01043433.1_pt1 | contig 13643 bp, 14 predicted proteins | sample 1957641 | NCBI WGS metagenome assembly ULTM01 (sample SAMEA4835735, study PRJEB28245) | human gut metagenome | biome: gut microbiome; material: fecal sample | place: Denmark | collected 2008 | reverse complement strand
TTTCGGCTTATAAGTGAGGGGGGTTTTTATTTGCCTCTGTGAACCTTGAAAACCGAATACCCAGCAATATAAATACGTTACTCTGTTTCGCCCGAAAGGGACAAGCAGTACCATACAGAGCGCCACGACGATTCGTTACAACAGAACGTGAAATAAACATATTTTTGAGAGAGGTTTGTTGGTCTGTAATACATAATCCGAGCGATTTTGCTGTATGGGAATGATCTTTTGGCAGGATCAAATGCCATGACCGGAACGGAGCTACAATGATACTTCTGCCGAGTCCCAGACATCGCAAGGACGGCAGCCCGCATGACAGGGGAGGTGAAAAACCTATGTGTGTAGCCAGGCACAGTTTATATTGCTGCCCAATGTCGGGGAAGTAGTGTCAAATACGGCAAATTTAAGTCAGAACAGTGTGCCGCTATTAAGCGGCACACATTTGTGACTTTTCATCAGAGAAAGAGTGGATCTTTGATGAAAGGTCATAAATAGGAAAATAGTCATTAAGGGGGAATTTATATGTCAAAAGATCAGATGCAGGATGAAATCAGATACCAACTTTCTAAGGAGTTGTTGACGAGAATGCTGTTTCGAAATCTGATTACACAAGAGGAATTCAACCAAATTAATAGTTTGAACCTACAAACATTCCAACCGGCAGAAGCCAAACTTCATGAAAAAAATAGTAGATGTGTCACTGAAAAACAAGTATCCTTTGCTTGAAAAAAGGAGGGATACCATGGAAGTAAAACGGATAGATATTGCAGATGTGGAAATAAAGCAACAAAAGATGAAAAATGTCTGTGCCTACTGCAGAGTCAGCACCAATATTCCACACCAGAAAGGCTCTTATGAATCCCAGCTGGAGTATTACGAAAACATGATCCGAAGCAAAGCCGGCTGGAATTTTGCAGGCATCTATGCGGATTATGGTAAAAGCGGAACCAAGGAAAAAGGGAGAACGGATTTTATGCGTATGCTGGAAGACTGTGAAGCGGAAGAAATTGACATCATCTGTACGAAATCCATATCCAGGTTTGCCAGAAATACAGTGGAATGTATCAAGGTTGTCAGGGAACTTAAGAAAAAACAAATCGATGTGTACTTTGAGAAAGAACGAATGCATACACTCTCAGAAAAAAGCGAATTGCTTCTCTCCATCTATTCGTCTGTGGCACAGGCGGAATCAGAGAGCATTTCCTCAAACCAGAAATGGAGCATACAAAAGAGATTTCTGAATGGTACCTACATACTGCCCAATCCAGCATACGGCTACTATACCAATGAAAATGGATTGCTGGAACTGGATCAGAAACGAGCAGTTGTTGTGAGATATATCTTTGATGAATATTTAGATGGAAAAGGGGTATGGCTCATTGCCAAAAGCCTGAATGAACAGAAAATCCCTACACGAACAGGCAAGAAAAATTGGATACCAGTTACAGTTTATACCATTCTGAAAAACAGTATCTATACGGGGGACTTACTTCTTCAAAAGACATACAGCGAAGATACGGTACCATTCGTCAGAAGAAAAAACCATGGGGAGTATCGTCAGGTGCTGATTGAAAATGACCATGAACCTATTGTCACCCATGAAGAATACGAAGCCGTTCAGAGAATGCTGAAACAAAAATCCAACAGAACAAAAGAAAATCAAGAGGAACAGCCAGAAGAAGTATCGGAGTTTAAGGGAAAAGTCATTTGTGGTATCTGCGGCTCTTCATACAATCGTCAGGTGAAAAAAGACAGAACAGGCAAAAGCAATATTACCTGGAGCTGTGCCAGACGTATACAAACAAAAGACTTATGTGAAAATGATATCATCAAGGAAAGCCAGCTGGAGCAAGCCTTTGTCATCATGGGGAATAAACTTTCAAGCCACTGTGATGAGATACTGGTACCATTGGTGAACGAACTGGAGCAGTTACAGGAAACGCCTATGATCCAGGAGCAGCTGGAACGATTGGACAAACAAATACAGGAACAGAAAAAGCAGAGGGAGATTCTCAACCACTTGGCAAGTGGAGAGATGATCGACTCTGCTTTTTATATGGAACAGCAAAATATCATCAGCAAAAATCTGAAAGAGTATCAGAGAGCAAAGGAACAATGCCTTCGTAAATCCAGACAGAGAAAAGAGCTGAAACAAACCAAAGAACTGGTCAAACAACTCAAAAAAGGACCGCAGTATCTGGAGGTATACGACAAAGCATTATTCCAGGCAATCATAAAGCAGATTATTGTAAATCCAAATGAGTTGGTCTTCCAGCTAAAAAATGGGTTAGAGCTGACAGAAAAAAGGGAAAAAGTATGGACAGAAAAGTGACAGTTTACGGATATCAATTTATCGATGGGATGCTGCAAGCAGATCAGGAACAAAGCCGGATGGTGCAGGAAATTTTCGAGGTATACAACAGAGGTGTTCCGGTGTCCAGATTAAAAGACCATATCGAAGGACTGGAAATCCACCGAGTAAAACTCAGTGATATGCTTAGTGACAAAAGGTATCTGGGAAATGAAGCCTTCCCACAGATCATCAATCCAGAATTGTTTGAAGCTGTACAGCAAAGGAAAAAAGAACGACGCAAAGCAGTAGGCAAGGAACAGCCCTATCTCTACCATAAAGAGCAGTTTCTGCTGGGAGATAAAATGAAATGCGGAGAATGTGGCAGTGCATATCACTGCTACAAACATGGAGAACTACAAAGATGGGATTGCAGCAAACGTCTGGTAAAAGGCAGAGTCACCTGTAGAAACCAGCATATACAGGAAGAGCAGATCAAGGAACTGTTTATGCGGGCAGTAGGGTATTTAGAAAAACATCCAGAGCAGATTCGGAAAATCACTGTGTACGGAAGCAAAAGAAATACCCGTTTACAGGCAGTAGAGCATGAAATAGAGCTTCTGAAAAATGGTAGCAGTCATAACATAAATGAATTGCTGGATCTGATCTACAAAAAAGCATCTTTGCAGTATGAAGATGCAGATGATGGTGGAGCAGGATACTACACAAAGAAAATAGAGGACTTGATTCAGCAGTACAAAGAACAGCCGGAAGAAAAAACATTCGACAAAGACTTGTTCGATATGATAACTCAAACAATTACTGTATACAAAGACGGCAGAGTGGTATTTACACTGAAGAACGGAGTTTCCATAACAGAAACATTATGAAAAAGAAAGGGTGTGTATGATGAGTATTCCGTATGAACGAAAAGTCCAGGTCATTCCACCGAAGATCAATATTCATACAACGAAGAAACAGGAAGTAAAACGGATGAATGTTGCCGCATACTGCAGAGTCAGTACTACGCAGGAAAGCCAGGAAACCAGCTATGAAGCACAGGTGGCATACTTTACCCAACTGATTACAGAAAACCCCAGTTGGCAGTTAGCGGGGATTTATGCGGATGACGGTATTTCTGGAACGGATATGAAAAAGAGGGATAACTTCAATGCTCTAATGGAAAGATGCTTGCGAAAGGACGGAGATATCGACATGGTTCTGATAAAATCCGTCAGCCGATTCGCCAGAAATACCGTTGACAGCCTCTCCTGTATCAGAAAGCTGAAAGAGAAAAATATCGCCATCTATTTTGACGAAGAACATATCAACACACTGGAATCCACAGGAGAACTGCTGATCACCATACTCAGCAGCCAAGCTCAGGAAGAAAGCCGAAATATCAGCGAAAACGTGAAATGGGGATTAAAACGAAAGTATGAAAAAGGAGAGATGCTGGTCAGAAGAATGTTTGGATACCAAAAAGGGATAGACGGACAGCTGCATATCATCCCGGAAGAAGCAGAAGTGGTACGATTGATTTACGGAAAATATCTGGAGGGAGAGAGCCTCAACAGTATTGCCCGCATACTGAAAGAAAAGGGGATCAAAACCATCAGAGGCAATACCCAATGGAACGTGAATTCAATCCGTACCATCCTGATTAACGAAAAGTATATCGGTGACGCTATGGCACAAAAGACATTTACAATAGATTATCTGACCAAAGCAAGAAAAGAGAATCAAGGAGAACTTCAAAAGTATTATGTGGAGAATGCCCATGAAGCAATTATTCCAAGAGAAGTGTTCTATAAAGTCCAGGAAGAACTGCACCAGCGAGCCAATCTATATAAGAAATCCAGCAAACAGGAAACAGAATCAAAGGGAAAGCATAGCGGAAAATATGCCTTATCCAAGATTACCCTCTGCAAAGAGTGCGGTTGTGAGTACCGCAGACAAATCTGGTCTAAGTATGGGGAAAAGAAAGCCGTATGGAGATGTGAAAACAGACTGAGAAATGGGACAAGATACTGTAAGGACTCTCCAACCATAGAGGAAAGCGTATTACATAGAGCAGTATTACAAGCTATCAATCAAGTATTGGAAAATAAGGGTGACTTTGTTCAGACATTCAGAAAAAATGTAGTCACAGCCCTGACGCATGGCACAGAGGATTCCGAATATGCCAAAGAAAAGAAAAAACTACAAAAAGCAATGGCAGAGCTGATACAGCAGCAAGCCAAGCAGAACGGCGATAAAACCGCCTTTGAGGAACGCTGTCAGGCGATTACAGCACAGATAGAAGCGTTGGAAATGGAGCAGATCAAAGCAGCCTGCAGAGGCGAGAAAAGCAGAAAGATGGAAGATATCGAGGGCTTTCTGGACAAAACAAACTGCATACTGACAGAATATGACGATAAGCTGGTGCGCCAGCTGATTCAGAATATTAACGTGGTCAATGCAAGGAAGATAGAGGTGGTATTTAAATCGGGAATTACGGTTGAAGAGATGCTTCTGGAATATTAAACGAATAAGAGTGGAGTAAAAAGCTGATATATACTTTTAGCATTGAAACATATTCTCAAAAGGCATCATGTTATCAAGGTATAAAATCTGAATTGTATTATATTAAAACAAGTATCAGGTGAAATTTCTGATACTTGTTTCATCTCCAATGATTTTGTCTAAATTGATATTTTCACGCTTTCGTGATATAATACAATTTAAATGTATATCTGTGTATGGAGGAAATAATATGGCTGTCAGTTATAAAAAACTTTTTCATATGATGATTGAACGAGATATGAGCAATGCTCAGTTAATGGAACAGGCAGGTTTTTCGGCAAATATCATTACTCGTATGAAAAGGGGCAGCTATATTTCCTTAGAAAGTGTAGAAAGTATATGTCGAGCAATGTGCTGTGGCGTAGATGATATTTTAGAGTTTATACCCGATGAACATGAAGAGGTGAATAAACAATGACACCTGAACAGATAGCAAGACTATCGATCGATAAAAAATTAGAACAATCCGGCTGGACGGTACAAGATTTGAAGCAATTAAATCCAATGGCTTCCCTTGGCATTGCTGTGCGTGAGTTTCCAACAAATACTGGTCCGGTCGATTATGCGCTTTTTGTGAATGGAAAACCGGTTGGTGTTATTGAAGCAAAACCGAGCAATGCAGGTGAGAATATCACCACTGTAGAAGAACAGTCTGCACGTTATGCGAATAGTATCTTTAAGTGGATAAAAACGGAATATTCCATTCGATTTGCCTATGAAGCGACGGACAAGCTAATCCGATTTACGGATTATAAAGATATCAAGTTCCGTTCCCGTACAGTCTTTTCATTTCACAGACCAGAAACCTTGGAGTTATTGCTTGCAAGTCAGGATACGATCCGGAACAATATGAAGTATTTTCCTCCGCTTGATGAAACAGGATTTCGAAAATGCCAGATTAACGCCATTCAAAATTTGGATGATTCTTTTGCCAACAATCGTCCGAAAGCACTTGTACAAATGGCAACTGGTGCAGGCAAAACATTTACAGCGATTACGGCAGCATATCGTTTGTTGAAATACGGTAAGATGAATCGTATTTTATTTTTGGTGGATACCAAAAGTCTTGGAGAACAAGCAGAGCGTGAATTTCTTGCTTATACACCAAATGATGATCCCCGCTCTTTTTCTCAGCTTTATGGAGTGCGTCGGTTGAAATCTTCTTATATTCCTTCTGATGTTCAGATTTGCATCAGCACGATTCAAAGGATGTATTCTATCCTTAAAGGCGAAGAATTGGATGAATCTGCTGAGGAAACATCCTTTGCAGAATATGCAACTGCCAATACCAAGGCGCCAAAAGAAGTGGTATATAATGCAAAATATCCTCCAGAATTTTTTGATTGTATTATTGTGGATGAATGTCATCGATCTATTTATAATGTGTGGAGTCAGGTGCTTTCCTATTTTGATTCTTTTATCATTGGGCTGACTGCTACACCAGATAAGAGGACTTTTGCCTTTTTTGATGAAAATATCGTCAGCGAATATCCCCGTGAACAGGCGATTATAGACGGTGTCAATGTAGGTGAGGATATTTTTCTGATAGAAACTGAAATCACAAAAAACGGGGCACATCTGATGAAGCAGGTGATTGAACATCGTAACCGTCTGTCACGTGAAAAACGCTGGATGCAGATGGACGAAGATGTTGATTATGTTCCGCCTCAGCTTGACAGAGATATCGTCAACCCCAGTCAAATTAGGACTGTGATTCGTACTTTCAAAGAAAATTTGTTTACGACGTTATTTCCACGAAGAAAAGAAGTGCCGAAAACCCTAATTTTTGCAAAGACGGACAGCCATGCGGATGATATTGTCCAGATGGTGCGGGACGAATTCGGAGAAGGAAATGATTTTTGTCGTAAAATTACATATTCTGCAGAAAATCCAGAATCTGTACTCAGTTCTTTCCGAAATGACTATAATCCCAGAATTGCTGTCACAGTTGATATGATTGCTACTGGTACTGATGTAAAACCCATCGAATGCCTTATTTTTATGCGTGATGTTCGCAGTAAAAATTATTTTGAACAAATGAAGGGGCGGGGTACTCGTACACTGGGAAAAGATGATCTGCAAAAGGTCACGCCTTCTGCAACGGAGAACAAAGATCATTTTGTGATTGTAGATGCAGTGGGTGTTACCAAGTCCAAAAAGTGTGACACCCGTCCACTGGAAAGGAAACCATCTGTTTCCATGAAAGAATTGATGATGAATGTAGCATTGGGTTCTAAAGATGATGATACACTTACCTCATTGGCAAACCGTATCATACGTTTAAATAGCCAGATGAACAATTCTGAACGGAAGCAGTTCAAAGAAGTAGTGGGAGAAAGTGCGGAAAAAGTTGCAGAAAATCTGCTCAATGCCTTTGATGAAGATGTGATTACAGAAAAGGCTAAGGTAGATACAAAAACAGAAACTCCATCGGATGAAGCACGCAAGCAAGCACAAAAAGATTTAATTGCACAGGCGGTAGCACCATTTATGAATCCTGATACACGCGATTTTATTGAAAATGTCCGACGAAGTCATGACCAGATTATTGACAATGTAAATCTGGATTCGGTTTTGTTTGCTGGATATGATGTGCAGAAAGAGGAAACTGCTGACCGTGTGATACAGACATTCCATACTTTTATTGAAGAAAACAGGGATGAAATCATTGCTTTGCGTATCATTTACAGTGAATCCTATGCAAATCGTGCAATGGCGGTAGAACAACTGAAAGCATTATACGCAAAACTCAAGTCAAAAGGTATCACCGTGGAACGTCTGTGGGATTGCTATGCCATCAAGAAGCCAGATAAAGTAAAAAAAGGTGTAATGGCACAGCTTACTGACCTTATTTCCATCATTCGCTTTGAGATGGGGTATACGGATCGGCTTTCTCCATTTGCCGATAAGGTAAATTACAACTTTATGAAGTGGACGCTCAGACGAAACGCAGGCGCAGTACATTTTACCGAGGAACAGATGGAATGGTTGAGGTTGATTAAAGACCATATTGCAAGTTCTTTGAGTATTCTGCCGGAGGATTTGGATCTGACACCATTTGATAAAAAAGGTGGGCTGCTTGGCTTCTACGAAGCATTCGGAGAACAGTACGAAGAAATTTTAGAGGAAATGAATATAGAATTGGTTGCGTAAAGGAGTAAAAGTATGGGGTTTTATGATGCTTTTAAAGATGTGCTTAATATGGCACAAAAAGCTGATAACATCGACTTATACAGACAATTATTAGATTTAAGCGTACAAGCTCTTGAAATGCAAGAAGAAATCGTCAGATTAAAAGCAGAAAATAAAGAATTAAAAAGCCAGAAGGATATCGAAGATGATATTGAGTATTATGTCGATCCTTTTATAACCAGGAAATCGGATGAAAAACTGATTAAATATTGTGCAGCTTGTTGGGCAGACAAGAAAAAGTTACTACCATTGCAAGACTTTGGGGAAAATGATTATCGATGTCCTCTTTGCAAGGCTAAAATAATGGATACAAGTAATTGGACTAGGTAAAAACATCAACCTTTATCCTGTTGCTATGATAACAGAATTCACTCAGTGGATGCTTAGACAAAATATAGGTACGTATATTTTACCGAGGAACAGATGGAATGGTTGAGGTTGATTAAAGACTATATTGCAAGTTCTTTGAGTATTCTGCTGGAGAATTTGGACCTGACACCATTTGATAAAAAGGTGGATTGCTTGGCTTCTACGAAGCATTCGGAGAACAGTATGAGGAAATTTTAGAGGAAATGAATATAGAATTGGTGGCGTAAAATGGCAATATATAAAGAATTAGTGAAAAAGGTAAGTATTCCGGCAGATAAAAAAATCAAGCAAAAAGCATATTTGGATAAAGGGTTATTGCCAATTATAGACCAAGGACATTTGTTGATTGGTGGATATACGGATGATTCTACTAAGGCGATTGTATGTGATTATCCTGTTATTATATTTGGAGACCATACGAAGTGTGTGAAATTTATTACATTTCCATTTGCTCCGGGAGCGGATGGTATAAAAGTACTACAACCGAAGAAAGAGATTCTACCTAAATATCTTTATTATGGAACACAATATCTAACATTCTGTATTGAGGATAAGGGATATGCAAGACATTATCAACATCTTGAGAAAAAAGAACTGAGTGTTCCTTCACTGCCAGAGCAGGAGAGGATTGTTACACGGATTGAGGAGTTGTTTTCCGAACTGGACAAGGCGGTTGAAACGCTGAAAACCACAAAGCAGCAGCTTGCTGTCTATCGTCAGGCGGTGCTGAAAGAGGCGTTTGAGCATGCATATGGGTATGAAATTGCTCAAATACAGTCTGTGTGCAGTAGTATTGTTGATTGTCCGCACTCGACCCCTAAATGGAGTAAAGAAGGCGAAATTTGTCTGCGCACTACAAACTTCAAACGCGGTTATTTAGATTTGTCCGAGAAGAAATATGTTACTAAAGAAACTTTTGATTCACGAAATATGCGGTTAGTTCCTCTGCCAGGTGATGTATTGTATAGCCGTGAAGGTGCTATTTTAGGGGTTGCTTGCATTATTCCAGAAAATCTTTTTGTGTGTTTGGGACAGCGGATGATGCTTATGCGAACAAATGAAAAGATGATTGGAAAATTTCTTATGCATTATTTAAATTCTCCAAAAGTGACAGCGTTTGTATCAAGTAAAATAGGCGGATCTGCTTCACCTCACATAAATGTTGGTGATATTAAAAACTTTGCTATCCCAAATCCACCTATTACTAAACAAGAACAAATAGTTAAGCAGATTGAATTGCATATGTCCGTTTGCGATCAAGTCGAAAAAACGATTGAGCAATCCTTGCAGCAGGCAGAAGCTATGCGTCAAAGTATTCTAAAACAGGCATTTGAAGGGGGATTATAAAAGGTTGGAAGAAAAAGTTATTGGTGAGGAAAAACAGGCTGTTCAATATCCATCCGCTGAATTCGTTCAGCAGGCATGTTTTGAAGATTATCACCGATTGATTGATACTTACGATAAAATTTACGAGAAAGTAAATGTAACACTGGCATTCTGTGGGATTATTTTATTAGTTATCCTCGGTAGTGTAAATTATACTTATGTTGCTGATATTAGCAGAACACAGTCAAATTTAGAGTTGTTCTCTTTGTTCCTACTTTTACTCTGTTCTGTGGCAAGTGCTGTTTGTATTATATGGGCAGTGATTCAATTGCTATTATTAATGCGTAGCAAGACATTGCCTGTTTTTGATAGTATTGACATTCGTAACGAAGAAATCTATCGATGGAATCCAGATGCTGCGGCGGTATGGCTGATTGATAAATACACTATAGCCATTACAGGATTACGCACAGCAATAGCTGAAAAACAGAAAAAATATGATTCAGCGGTTACCAAAGTAGTGGTTGCGCTTCTTCTGTATTCGATAGTTCTTATCATCGAGAAAGGAATATAATATGGCTGAAAATTCAAAGAACTCAACAAATAATGATATTTTATCAGGCAAGGGATTGAAACCGATATCTTCTTCCCAGCCAACCCCTAAACAGTCTGGAATAACTACTGAAAACAGAGGACAAGATTTCTCTGGAATTCGCATTGATAGATTTACAAAAGAACCAGATAAAAGGAGGTAAGTAATTTTGGCTGAACAAACATCAACAATAATCTCAAAAGTCTGGGGAATGTGTAACCCGCTTCGGGATGATGGCGTATCTTACGGCGATTACCTGGAACAGCTTACATACCTGATTTTTCTGAAAATGTCGGACGAATATGCAAAACCACCTTACAAACGGGATACAGGGATTCCCTCTGGCTATACATGGTCAGATATGAATACATTAAAAGGCGCAGAGTTGGAAGACCAATATAAAGCTACATTGGAAAAACTGGGAGAACAAGCTGGCATTTTAGGACAGATATTCAAAGGCGCTGTCAACAAAATCAGCAATGCGGCGATTCTGTACCGTGTAGTACAGATGATCAATAATGAAAAGTGGGTGGCGATGTCCTCCGATGTAAAAGGTGAAATTTACGAAGGCTTATTGCAGAAGAATGCAGAGGATATCAAAAGCGGAGCAGGACAGTACTTTACACCTCGTCCGCTGATTCGTGCTATGGTGCGTTGTTTGCGTCCAGAGCCGATGAAAACCATTGCTGATCCCTGCTGCGGAAGCGGTGGCTTTTTCCTTGCGGCTCAATCTTTCCTTGCTGATCCGAACAATTATACGTTAGATAGAGAGCAGAAGGAATTTTTGAAAAATGAAACTTTTTACGGAAATGAAATTGTTCCGGCAACATATAAAACGGCGTTGATGAACCTGTATTTGCACAATATTGGTGATATTTATGGAAATGTTCCGATTATACTAGGCGATGCACTTCTGACAGATCCGGGATATCGTGTAGACTATGTGATGACCAATCCGCCGTTCGGCAAAAAGTCCTCTATCACCTTTACAAACGAGGAAGGGGAACAGGAAGACGAAGATCTTGTTTATAATCGACAAGATTTCTGGACAACCAGCTCGAATAAACAGCTTAATTTCGTGCAGCACATCAATACAATTCTCAAAGCGACAGGGAAAGCGGCAGTTGTTGTGCCAGACAATGTTCTCTTTGAAGGCGGGGCGGGAGAAGTCATTCGGAAAAAACTGCTGGAAACAACGGATTTGCATACCATTCTTCGATTACCTACCGGTATTTTTTATAAACCTGGTGTAAAAGCGAATGTTTTGTTTTTTGATAAACGTCCTGCTAGTGCGCAGCGTCAGACAAAAGAGGTATGGATTTATGATTTCCGTACCAACATCCATTTTACCCTAAAACAGCATCCGATGACTGATGCCGATCTGGAAGATTTTGTCCGTTGCTACCATCCAGAAAACAGATATGAACGTACAGAAACCTATTCTGCAGATAATCCAGATGGTCGTTTTCGTAGGTTCTCCATAGAAGAGATCATGGAGCGGGATAAGACAAGTCTGGATATTTTCTGGATTAAAGATAAATCATTAGCAGATCTTGATAATCTTCCATCTCCTGATGAGCTTGCCAATGATATCATTGAAAATTTACAAAGTGCGTTGGACAGTTTTACCGCTTTGCAGGCACAGTTGAATAAAGGTTAAATTTCATGACCGTACTGTTTTTACTGTGCGGTCTTTTCGTTACATCAATTTCTTTTAAGGACATCATGCAAAAGAGTTCTGTTTTTTGATTTTTTGCATGGATATGTGATAAAATAATAGAAATAGATAGAAGGGAAGTGTATTTATGGCATATACAATCGAAAAGAAATATTCTATCAAAGAAACAACAAAAGTTGGTCGTGAAAAAATTGTGAATGACGCTTTGGCGATTGCGACATTGGATGCAGATGCTCCAACAAAAAGAACCATGAATTTGGTACAAGAATATATTGATGGGAAAAAAGAAATTTCTGAAATCTTAAAGGAAACCATTGCTTATTATCAGGAGCAGGCAAAACATTGCAATAATTAAGGCGGTGGAGAAATGAAGGACTATTATTTATATGATGATGTCCCTGTATTAAGAAATTTGCTGGATATCAAGAATGAGAAATTGTTAGAGGAAGCAGAGAGCAGTATTACATATGTAAAGTTGCTTGATATCGATGATAAGATTTGTGGCGATGTGTTTGACTATCAGCGTATTAAGGACATTCATGCATATATTTTTGGGGATTTATATGAATGGGCAGGAAAAGAACGAGGTATCAATATTGTAAAGGGTGAGAGAGTATTAGGCGGTGATACTGTCAGATATGCTGACACAAATAGTATCGAAACTGAAATGGAAGCGGCACTAAAGGAGCTGAATCAAGTTAAGTGGGAAGTGTTAGATATCTCTGAAACAGCGGAGTTGTTCTCTAAATTGATTGCTAAAGTATGGCAAATACATCCTTTCCGAGAAGGCAATACTCGTACTATCATCACATTTGCCACGCAGTTTGCTGAAAAACATGGTTTTCGTATGAACAAAGCGTTATTAAAAGATAATTCAGAATATGTAAGAGATGCACTAGTCAAAGCATCAGATGGTATGTACTCCGAATATGAGTATCTCATTCGAATTATTCAAGACGCAATATTAAAAGGTTAATATCTATACATAGTGAAAAGAACAAAATCTGGAATGGCAAGAGCAAACACCCTATTCCAGATTTTTTTGTTTCCACTATTTTTAAGAGAAACAAGAAGCAGCACTTTTTTGAAAAATAACCCTACGCCAAGGGGCAACCAGCTTCATCAGGCATACTTTTTGTACAGTCATCATGGGATGAGTGATCAAAATAGATGACATAGCCGCAAAGCCAGTAAAATCAAGGCTTCCAGCGGTTTTTGAGGGCGATTTTCAAAGCCCCAAAAAATCCAATTTTATAGATGACATAGCGTTTTTGGAGTTAAAAAACGATTTTCGGGCAGTGAGATGATAGAAAAAATCTCGCTGCTTTTTTCGTTTCTGAAAATCGACAAAAAGTGGTTTCCCCAAATATAACCATTTTTGAAAAAATTTTTTCGACAAATTTTGGAGGAGGTAAAAATCTTGAAGGAAAATGTCATTAAAGTGCTAAAAGTAAAGCCACATGAACATCCCGGAGTTTGCGCGCCGCAAATACGTTGGAAGCGATATGGAATCAGAATTATATATACAAAGTGTTTGTGCCAAGGGAATCTTTATTAGTTTTATTTACAAAAATTATTGGTTATATCCTAAAGAAATTTACTAATTATTTATTTTATGATTAATATTGAGA
>ULTM01043331.1_pt1 | contig 14031 bp, 10 predicted proteins | sample 1957641 | NCBI WGS metagenome assembly ULTM01 (sample SAMEA4835735, study PRJEB28245) | human gut metagenome | biome: gut microbiome; material: fecal sample | place: Denmark | collected 2008 | reverse complement strand
CATTTTAAAGGAGATTAAAGAGGTATACAGCTTTCCCTATGCAGTGGCGGCCCATGCGTCTACGGTTTTGTCGGAGTATTTCCACACCATAGTCCCTGAGGCAGAGATTGGATACCTGGCCCTGTGTTTTGCCCTTTCGTTAAAACGACAGGACAGACAGAGGTACAAGAGGAATATCCTTCTTGTGTGCGCCTCCGGTTCCGGTAGTGCTAAGCTTTTTGAATATCGGTTTCGGGAAATGTTCGGAGATTATCTGGACCGGGTAGAAGCCTGTGATATCGGATCTCTGGCATCCTGGGATTTTTCTAATATAGATTATGTATTTTCTACGGTTCCCGTAAAAACAGCCATTCCGGTTCCAGTGTGTCAGGTACAGTATTTTTTTGACAGGCACAATGCGGGAGAGGTGGAACGGCTGCTGAAAAGCAGCAGGAAAGGCGGAATCCGATCGTATTTTGACCGGTCGCTTTTTTTTACCAATATAAAGGGAAACAGCAGAGAGGAGATCCTCCATGAGCTGTGCGGGCGCATCCGCAGAGTGCGGGAACTTCCGCCGGATTTTGAGGATTCCGTACGAAAGAGAGAAAATCTGATGCAGACAGACTTCTGTCCTCAGATTGCAATTCCTCATCCCTATCAGCCAGTGACGAAGGATACTTTTGTCTGCGTGGCGCTTTTGGAAAAGCCGGTGCTCTGGCATATTTATGAGGTACAGGTGGTATTTCTTTTATCCGTTTCGGTTAATAAGGAAAACCTGGAGGAATTTTACCGGATTGCCCCCAGTTTTATGATGGACGAGGGCTGTATGAACCATCTTCTGGAAACCCGGAGTTATGATACCCTGATGGATATTATTGACTGGGCGGAGAGAGATGAGCTTCAGAACCGGTAGTATATAAAACACATTAACCAAACTAAGGAGGTAACAATTATGGGTACGATCAGAGTGTTATTATGCTGCGGAGCTGGATTCTCCAGCGGATTCCTGGCACAGAAGGCAAGACAGGCAGCAAAGAAGAAAAAGCTGGACATGACTGTGGAAGCCAGAAGTGAGAGTGTGGTAAGCGAGTACATGGACAAGATGGATGTACTGTTAGTTGGTCCCCACTATGCAAGCGCTGTTCCGAAGCTGACAGAGGAGTGCGCACCCCATGGAATCCAGGTAGAGCTGATCCCGGCAGAGATTTATTCTTCTCTGGACGGAGCCGCACTGGTTGAGCTGGCAGAGAAGGTAGCTGCAAGAAAGGATGGATAAGTACAGATGAATGGTTTAATGACATGGCTTTCGGACGTATTTGCTCCTAAGGCCCGGCAGGTTTTTGCAAATCCATGGATCGATACCGTGGCAAGTACCATGAAGAAGGTTCTTCCGATCATTTTGACCGGTTCCCTGATCTTCTTCTACAACGTATTCCGTTCCTATATCCCGGCGCTTCCTGATTTAAGTCCCATTGCGAATTTCTCCTTTGGACTGCTGGCAATCTTCGTAGCTTTCTTTGTTACCCATGAGGCCATGATCAAGCTGGGACATGGACAGTATCAGATCAATGCATCGCTGATCTCCATTGCAGCGTACCTGCTGCTTTGCCGTCCTCAGGTAGTAGACGGAATCTTCCAGATTGATAACGGCCGTATCGGCGCTGCCGGTATCATGATGGGTATCGTAGTAGGTCTTTTCGTTGCCATTGTATTCCACATCTATGCAAACCTTCATGTACTGGAAAACAATGATACGCTTCCGGATTTTGTAAGCGACTGGATCAACAATATCATTCCCATTACCATTACTCTGGGACTGGCGATGATCTTTGCAAACGTATTAAAGCTGGATCTTTACAATATTCTGGTAAGCTTCTTTATGCCTCTTCAGAAGGGCGCTCAGACACTTCCCGGCTTTATCCTGATCTGCTTTGTACCGGTTATTTTCTACTCAATGGGTATTTCCAGCTGGGTATTCAATGCAGTTACCACTCCTATCTTTATGGTGGCGATCGCAGAGAATATCGGGGCTGTGGCAAACGGCGGCGTTCCTATGAATATCGCTACCAGCGAGGCCGTATTTACAGCTGCTTTGATCACCATGGGCGGCCGCGGCGGCACACTTCCTTTAAACGTGCTGATGCTGGGTTCCAAGAGCAAGAAGCTTAAAACCATGGGTAAGATCTGTATCGGACCTTCTTTGTTCAATATCAACGAACCGTTAATGTTCGGCGCACCGGTTGTATTTAACCCTCTGTTAATGCTTCCGATCCTGATCAATAGTATCGTTGGTCCTACAGTTGTATGGCTGACCATGCACTATGGCCTGTTAAATATTCCTTCCAAGATGGTTCAGGTAGGACAGATCCCGGCTCCGTTTTCCAGTGTGATGATTACGGGAGACTGGAGAGCCGTTCCGGTGTATATCGTACTGTTTATCCTGTATCTGCTGACCTGGTATCCATTCTACAAAGTATATGAGAGACAGTGCGTAGAGGAAGAAACACAGGCTGCATGCTGATGCAGAGCACTTAAAACATATGGCGGCGTTCCCTGGTTTTGGGGGCGCTGCTTTTCAGAAAGGAGAGAAATAAAAGTGGGAGAAATGATGTTTAAGGATGATGATAAGGTCGTTCAGGTTGCCATGCAGATCGTAATTTCTGCAGGTGATGCCAGAAATGCAGCCGGAAAGGCATTAGATTGTGTAGCAGCATTTGATTTTGCAGGAGCAAAGGAGCATATGGAGGAGGCAAATAACCATATTTGTGCAGCTCACAATGCTCAGACAGAGATGATCCAGTCTGAGATCGCGGGAACAGAAACCATTCAGCCAAGCCTGCTGTTTAACCATGCACAGGATACGCTGATGACCGTTATGTCAGAGATCCACCTGTCAGAGAAAATGATCCAGGTATTTGAAAGTTTCTACAATAAAATGAATGCATAAAGGAGGAACTATGAGCGCAGATATCAGAAAGACGATGCCGGAAGGTTTTTTATGGGGAGCTTCTACAAGTGCTTATCAGGTAGAGGGAGCAGCAGAAGAGGACGGAAAGAAGCTGTCCCAGATGGACATTTTAAACCGCGGAACCGGCTTTGCAGATGCAAGCGTAGCCAGTGATCACTATCACCGCTATAAAGAAGACATCGCGCTGATGAAGGAATGCGGCTTTACTGCATACCGTTTTTCCTTTTCCTGGTCAAGAATTTTCCCGGACGGCGTTGGAGAAGTAAACCCAAAGGGCCTGGAGTTTTATGACAACCTGGTAAATGAGCTGGTAGCAAATGGAATTAAGCCGATCCCTACCATTTACCACTACGATATGCCAATGGCTCTTGTAGACAAATATGACGGCTGGATAAGCCGCCAGAGCGTGGATGATTTTGTGGCTTACGGAGAGTTCCTGATCCGCAGATACGGCGACAGGATCAAAGACTGGCTGATTATCAATGAGCAGAGTATTATTGTGGAATTCTGGAAAAAGAAGAATTATGTGCCTGAGAAATACCATGGGGATCCTCAGGTGAAATTCCAGATCAACCACCATATGAATCTGGGACAGGCAAAGATCAGCAAGCTGATCCATGAGCTGGTAGAAGGCGGACGTTCCGGTGCAGCCATCGGATATTCTCCGGTATACGGACTGGATTCCACTCCGAAAAATATGCTGGCTATGTTAAATGCAGAGGATTTAAAGAACCACTTCTTCCTGGATATTTATTTTAAGGGCAAATATCCCGTAGGTGCATTCCGCTATCTGGAAGAGCATGGAATGGCTCCTGTGATCGAAGAGGGAGATATGGAGATTATCCGTGAGGGAATGCTGGACTTCCTGGGCGTAAACTACTATGCAAGCAAGTGCGTGCGCTTCCCGGATGCTGATAAGAATGAGCTGACAGAGGCTAAGAGCAATTTAAGCGGCAAGAAGGGCGCTATGGGAGCTTATGAGGTAATGCCTGATTTCTATCAGTACATGAAGAATCCGAATGCGGATACAAATGACTGGGACTGGACTATTGATCCAATGGGTATGCAGTACCTTCTGCGTGATATTTATCAGCGCTATGAGATTCCAATGATCATCACAGAGAATGGTCTGGGAGCAAGAGACGTACTGGAGGACGGGAAGGTACATGATGATTACCGTATCGACTACTGGACGAAGCATCTTCAGGCAATTCACAGAGCTATTGAGCTGGGAGTGGATGTAAGAGGCTTCCTGCCATGGTCCTTTGTGGATGTACTCAGCACCAGTAATGGTTACCAGAAGCGCTATGGTCTGGTGTATGTAAACCGTGATGATGAGGACATCAAGGATCTGGCAAGAATTCCAAAGGATAGCTATTACTGGTATCAGAAGGTGATCGCTACCAATGGGGCACATTGTCTGGAAGAAGAATAAAGATATAAAAAGGCCGTCCAGCCGGAATCGGAAAAGTCGATTCCGGCTGGGCGGTTTTTACATCCTCTTCAAAATACTTCTCGCCACGCTGATACCGTTTGCAGAAGCCTGCTGCAGTCCTCTGGTAACAGAAGCGCCATCGCCGATGGCTCTCAGTCCATGTACGCTGGTTTCAAAGTCTTTATCAACCACTACCTTGTTGGAGTAGAATTTAACTTCTACGCCATAGAGCAGGGTTTCATCGCTGGCAATACCGGGAGTGACCTTGTCCAGGGCCAGGATCATTTCCTTGATATCCGTCATAATGCGGTAGGGGAATACAAGGGACAGATCGCCGGGAACCGCATCCTTTAAGGTTGGGATCAGGTTGTTGCGGCAGAGGCGCTCCTCTGTGGTGCGGCGGCCTCTCTGGAAGTCGCCGAAGGTCTGGACCATGATCCTGCCTCCGCAGAGCATATTGGAGAGCTGGGCAATGTGTTTACCGTACTCGATGGGCTCGTTAAAGGGGCGGGTGAAGTTTTTGCTTACCAGAAGGGCAAAATTGGTATTGTTTGTCTTATATTCCTGTGATTTATATGCATGGCCGTTTACTACTGCAAGGCCGTTTTCATAGTATTCGGTTGCTACTTCACCGGAAGGGTTGCTGCAGAAGGTGCGTACCTTATCGTCAAAGGTAGGGGTGTAGTAGACCAGCTTGGCCTCATAAAGGTTTTCGTTGAGGAATTTCATAACCTCGTCGCGGACTTCAACGCGGACGCCGATATCCACGGTTCCAACCTTTGTCTCAATGTGGTGGTTATCGCAGACATGGGAGAACCAGTCAGAACCCTCGCGGCCAATGGCAGCTACGATCTCCGGTGCGCAGAAGGTTTCATCTTTGTCCGTTACAATACCCTTTACGGTATCGCCCTCGATCAGGATGTCCTTTACCATGGTGTTAAATTTCATCTCAATGCCCTGAGCCAGCAGGTGCTCCTGAAGGCGGGTATAGATTTTGTAGCCTTCCTCTGTACCCAGGTGACGGATGGGGCATTCGATGAGCTTTAAGTTGGCGTTGATGGCCTTGCGGCGGATTTCTTCGATTTCCTTCTGCTTGTCAATGCCGTATACATTTTTGTCTGCCCCGAATTTCAGATAAATGTCATCAGATTCCTTTAAAAGCGCAGCCGTCTCGTCATACCCCAGGATTTCGGGCAGGTTTCCGCCTACATCTGGAGACAGTGAAAGCTTTCCGTCGGAAAATGCTCCGGCGCCTGCAAATCCAGTTGTGATGGAACAGGGCTTGCAGCCTACACAGACCTTGGTAGTGCGCTTGGGGCAGACACGTTTTTCAATGGGACGGCCCTTTTCGACCATAAGGATCTTAAGTTCCGGTTTCTGACGGATCAGCTCATAGGCGCAGAAGATGCCGGAAGGGCCGGCGCCGATGATGATTACATCATACAGATTATTTTTGCTCATAAGAAATTCTCCTTTCTTTGAGATTCAAAGCCTGATGGTAAATAAGGCCCAGAACGAATATAACTATAGTCTATCATAGTTATGAAAAGGGGTCTACCGTTCTTTTTTCATTACCCGTGTTACCATAAAAATACAGTAAAACATGGCTAAGGCCCATGCAATGGGATTGGCCAGACAGATGCCAAGATATCCCAGCTTTGTTACTGCCAGAAGGCCTCCAAGGCTTCGTCCGACCAGCTCGCTGATGCCGGATATAACAGCCTGCATACTGTATCCAAGGCCCTGAAGGGTATTTCTGAAGATCATTAAGAGGCCGTGGAAGCAGAACAGAAGGCTCATAACGCTTAAGTATTCCAGCGCTCCGGCAGTGACTGCCGGGTCTGCGTCTCCCAGCACCAGCCCGACGGCAAAATCTTTGCACAGGAAAATGGCGGTCCAGGCGGCAGCGCAGTAGCACAGCTGGATTTTGCAGCCGTCCTTTATACCCTGGCGGATGCGGTCGGTGCGCCCTGCACCGTGGTTCTGGCCGGCATAGGTTGCCATAGCCATACCCACGCTTTCCATGGGAAGGGTGAACATCTGGCGGATTTTTTCTCCCGCGGTCTGTGCGGCTACGGCAGTACTTCCCAAGAGGTTGATGGCGTCCTGCATAATAACGGCTCCAATGGCGGAAACGGAGTATTCAAAGCCCATGGGAAGGCCGATGTAGGCCAGCTTTTTGCAGTGGTGGGAGGAAAGGCGCAGCTTATTTTTAGTAAAGCTCAGGCCGTGTCCTTTTGCAGTTTTGGAGAAGAACCACCAGGTACAGAGCAGGCCGCTGAGGGCCTGGCTGATTACAGTAGCGATGGCTGCTCCGTCTACTCCCATTCCGAAAGGAACGATTAAAATCCAGTCAAGGGCAATATTCAGGAGACTGGAGGCCAAAAGGAAATAAAAGGGATGTCTGGAATCTCCCATGGCCCGCAGGACGCTGGAGGAGTAGTTGTACAGAACCGTAGCAGGAATTCCCAGGAAAATGATGCGGATATAAAGAGAGGCATCATCAAAGAGCTCAGGCGGCGTGTGGATGAGCTTTAGGAGCGGAGGGGCCGTCAGGGTGGTGACAACAGTAAAGACAGCGCTGAGCCCAATGCAGAGGGCGGCTCCGTTGATGAGGAAGCGCTCCAGATTTTTATGATCCTTTGCTCCAAAGGATTCGGCTGCCGGGATGCCGAATCCCACACAGGCTCCCTGGATAAAGCCAAGGATCAGAAAGTTCAGGGAGTAGGTGGTTCCTACAGCTCCCAGGGCGTCGGTTCCCAGACAGCGGCCTACAATAATGGTATCTGCAAAGCTGTAGAGCTGCTGAAAAAGTGTACCCAGCACCAGAGGAAGGGCAAAACGAAGGATCTGAGCCAGGGGGCGTCCCACGGTCAGATCCGTTGTACCGGAACGGTTTTTTTTAACTGTTTCCATGATAAAAATTCTCCTTGTGTGTTTTACGGCTCTATTTTAGCATGGATTCCAGATGAATGGGGAATATCTTTAGAAAATATTTCAGAAAGCGTCAGATTTATGTTAGAGTTCTTTAAGGCTTTCTCAAGGACACAAGGGGGAGAATGTGCTAGAATGATATTATAAGAAATAAACGTACGAAAGAGAAAGAAGGTGGACAGATGAGAACCGGTAAAAACTGGAACATATTAAAAAGGGGTCTTAAGTGGACCATTGGCATCATGGCGGCAGCGGTTATTTGTATCTGCGTAAATGTAGGCATGAAGGGCTATGATATGTACAGAGATGCCATCAGCCAGATCAGCCTTAAGGACAAGGTAGAGCAGATCCGTTCCAAGGAAAACTATACGGAATTTGCAGAGCTTCCGGAAACGTATGTAGATGCGGTTCTCTCTGTGGAAGACCACCGCTTTTACGGTCATATCGGTATTGACCCCATCGCCATTACCCGTGCGGTTATCAATGATATAAGGGCAGGCGCTTTTGTGGAAGGCGGAAGCACCATTACCCAGCAGTTGGCAAAGAACCTGTATTTTACACAGGAAAAGAAGATGGAGCGCAAGGCGGCAGAGGTATTTATGGCTTTTGCTCTGGAAAAGGAATACAGTAAAAATGAGATTCTTGAGCTTTATATGAATACTATTTACTTTGGAAACGGATACTACTGCATTAAGGATGCCAGTGAGGGTTACTTTGGAAAGGCTCCTGAGGATATGGACGATTATGAGAGTACTCTGTTAGCCGGTGTTCCCAATGCTCCTTCCCAATATGCCCCCACAGTAAATCCGGCACTGGCTGCCAAGCGCCAGGAGCAGGTGCTGGAGCGTCTGGTGGAGTGCGGACTCTTTACAGAAAAACGAGCCAGAGAAACTATGGCGGAGACCAGGGAATATCAGGAACCGGATGCGGCGTAAAGGCTGGATGGTCGGATCTGCCGCACTGCATTTACAATCCACTTATAATTTGATAGAATAAAGAAAAGATAAGCGTTAGACACCCCATGTGCGGGAGTCTAGCGCTTATGGGCGTGTCTGTACACGGCGGACATATGGACAGACACTGCAGCACCGCAGGCATTTTTCTGCGGAAGAGGATAAATTTTGAGATAAAGAAAGAGGAAAACAGATATATGTATTTGATCGTTGGTTTGGGAAATCCTGGAAGGGAGTATGATAAGACAAGACACAATGCAGGTTTTGATACCCTGGATGTGCTGGCAGATATGCTCAATACATCGGTGGAGGAGAAGAAGTTTAAGGGGCTTTATGGCAGAGGCCTCATCGGTGGAGAAAAGGTAATCCTTTTAAAGCCCCAGACCTTTATGAATTTAAGCGGTGAAAGTGTCAGGGAGGCGGCGGATTTCTACAAAATCGATCCGGAGCATATCATTGTAATATATGACGATATCAGTCTGGAGCCGGGACAGCTCCGGATCCGCAGAAAGGGCAGCGCCGGAGGACATAATGGAATAAAGAACATCATTGCCCATCTGGGAACCCAGGAATTTCCCCGGATTAAGGTAGGCGTAGGGGCTAAGCCGCCCAGAATGGATCTGGCGGACTATGTGCTTGGCCGTTTTTCTGCTGAGGACAGAAGGGTGATGGAAGAAGCCTTTAAGACAGCGGCGAAAGCAGCTCAGGTGATGATCACAGACGGGGCTGAGGCGGCGATGAATCAGTTTAATGGGCATAAGGAGTGAGTTTCCGCACATTACAGCTCACCCCGCAGTCTGATACCCAGAGCTCCGGTTTCCGACCATAAGAAAACCTAGGAGACTGAGATTTTTCTAAGGTTTACTAATAGTCTCCAAAGTCGCTCTGGGTATCAGACAGCAGGTCACACTGTAATGTACGGAAACTTCAATATTATCAAGGAAAGGCAGAAAGGGAAATCATGGAAAATCCGTTACTGGAATTACAGGAGTATGAAAATCTTCTGGAGGCTTTAAAAAAGGCAAAGGGGCCTCTGCAGGCGGCCGGGACGCTGGAATCCCAGAAGGTTCACCTCATGCATGAGCTGGGGGAGGACGGGGGATTTCCCTGGAAGCTGGTTGTTACCTATGATGAGCAGAGGGCCAAGGAAATCTATGATGATTTCCGCAGCTTTACCCGGCAGGTCTGGCTTTATCCGGCCAAGGATCTGCTTTTTTATGCTGCGGATATTCATGGAAATCTGATGACTCGGCAGAGGATCTCTGTACTGCGCCATCTGATGGAGGATGAGGGCGGTGTAGTTGTAACGACAATCGACGGTCTGATGGACCATCTCATGCCTCTGGCATTTTTAAAGCAGCATGCAGTGACCGTGGAATGCGGACAGGTTATTGAGCTGGATCAGTGGAAGGAGCGGCTTACAGAGCTGGGATATGAGCGTACAGGCCAGGTAGACGGTATGGGCCAGTTTTCCATCCGGGGAGGCATCATAGATATTTTTCCGCTCACCGAGGAAGTTCCGGTGCGCATTGAACTGTGGGATGATGAGGTGGACTCCATCCGTACCTTTGATCCGGAAAGCCAGAGGTCGGTAGAACAGTTAGACCGGGTTGTAATCTATCCTGCATCGGAAACTGTCTTAACGAAAGGACAGCTGGAGAAAGGGATAAAGCGTTTGGAGGAGGAAACGGCCTCTTATGTGAAGGCTTTGGAGGGACAGAAACGCCGTGAGGAAGCCATCCGGATTAAGGGAATCATACGGGAATTGACAGAAGGGATCCGTGAGGGCTGGAAGAGAGGCGGACTGGATGGCTATATCCGGTATTTCTGTCCAGAAACTGTATCATTTTCCGATTATTTTCCTCAAGGGGACTGTGTTGTTTATTTAGACGAGCCGGGACGGCTGAAGGAGCGGGGAGAAACAATCGAGCTGGAATTTCGTGAAAGCATGGTTCACCGGTTGGAAAAGGGATACCTGCTGCCGGGACAGACAGAGCTTCTCTATCCCGCAGGACAGGTTCTCGGAAGGCTTCAGGGGCCGTACAGCATTATGCTCACAGGGCTGGATCAGAAGCTGCCGGGAATGAAGGTGAACCATAAGTTCAGCTTTGATGTGAGAAATGTAAATTCTTACCAGAACAGTTTTGAAATTTTAATTAAGGATCTGACCCGCTGGAAAAAGGAAGGCTACCGGGTGGTGCTTTTATCTGCCTCCCGTACAAGAGCCAGCCGTCTGGCAGGGGATTTACGGGAATATGATCTGCGGGCCTACTGTCCGGACGGAGAGACGGAAGGAGAGGAAAGCCGCGCAGAACGGAAGGTTCTTCCGGGAGAGATCATGGTTACCTACGGAAATCTCCACCGGGGCTTTGAATATCCTCTGCTTAAATTTGTTTTCATTACCGAGGGCGATATGTTCGGGGTGGAAAAGAAGAAAAAGAAACGGAAGAAGCAGAGCTATCAGGGCCGGGCGATCCAGAGCTTTTCCGAGCTGTCCGTGGGAGATTATGTAGTCCATGAGGAGCACGGCCTTGGTATCTACCGGGGAATTGAAAAGGTAGAGCGGGACAAGGTGGTAAAGGATTATATCAAGATTGAATACGGAGATGGAGGCAATCTGTATCTGCCTGCCACCCGGCTGGAGAGTATCCAGAAATATGCGGGCTCAGAGGCGAAAAAGCCAAAGCTCAACCGTCTGGGAGGCTCTGAATGGACAAAAACCAGGGCAAAGGTAAAGGGTGCCGTTCAGGAAATCGCAAAGGATCTGGTAAAGCTTTATGCGGCCCGTCAGGAGCAGAAGGGCTTCCAGTACGGCAGCGATACGGTGTGGCAGAAGGAGTTTGAGGAGCTGTTCCCCTATGATGAAACAGAGGATCAGTTAGACGCCATTGACGCTGTAAAAACGGATATGGAAAGTCCAAAGATCATGGACCGTCTGATCTGCGGCGACGTGGGATACGGAAAAACAGAAATCGCCCTGCGGGCCGCGTTTAAGGCAGTACAGGACAGCAAGCAGGTGGTCTATCTGGTCCCTACTACGATTTTGGCCCAGCAGCATTACAATACCTTTGTTCAGAGGATGAAAGATTTTCCAGTTAGAATCGAGATGATGAGCCGGTTCTGTACCCCGGCCCAGCAGAAGAAAACTCTGGAGGGGCTGCGGAAAGGGCTGGTGGATATCGTAATCGGTACGCACAGGGTTCTTTCAAAAGACCTGCAGTTTAAGGATCTGGGACTTCTCATTATTGATGAGGAGCAGCGCTTTGGCGTGACCCACAAGGAAAAGATCAAGCAGATGAAGGAAAATGTGGACGTAATGACCCTGACCGCTACGCCGATCCCCAGAACCCTTCATATGAGTCTGGCCGGAATCCGGGATATGAGTGTGTTAGAGGAGCCGCCGGTGGATCGTACTCCCATTCAGACCTATGTAATGGAGTATAATGAGGAAATGGTACGGGAGGCCATTAACCGGGAACTGGCCCGGAATGGACAGGTGTATTATGTATACAATCGTGTAACAGATATTGATGAGGTAGCAGGAAAGATCCAGGCTATGGTGCCGGATGCGGTTGTAACCTTTGCCCACGGACAGATGAAAGAACATGAGCTGGAACGGATCATGACGGACTTTATCAACGGGGAAATTGATGTGCTGGTATCCACAACAATTATTGAAACAGGACTGGATATCCCCAATGCCAATACCATGATTATCCACGATGCAGACCATATGGGACTTTCTCAGCTGTACCAGCTCAGGGGCCGTGTGGGACGTTCTAACCGGGTTTCTTATGCGTTTCTCATGTATAAGAGAGATAAGCTTTTAAAGGAAGAAGCAGAAAAGCGCCTTCAGGCGATCCGCGAGTTTACGGAGCTGGGCTCAGGCATCAAGATTGCCATGCGGGATCTGGAAATCCGTGGGGCCGGAAATGTGCTGGGCGCAGAGCAGCATGGCCACATGGAGGCAGTAGGCTATGATCTGTACTGCAAAATGCTTAATCAGGCAGTGCTTGCATTGAAAGGGGAAGAAACAGAGGCAGATCTTTACGAAACTTCGGTAGAATGTGATATTGACGCCTACATTCCTCCGTCTTATATTAAAAATGAATATCAGAAGCTGGATATTTACAAGAGGATTTCCACCATTGAAACGGATGAGGAATATATGGATATGCAGGATGAACTCTTAGACCGATTTGGAGATATCCCAAAGAGCGTAGAGAATCTTTTAAAGATTGCCATGGTGCGGGCTCTGGCACACAGAGCCTATGTGACAGAGGTATTTGTAAACCGCCAGGAAATCCGGCTTACCATGTATCAGAAGGCGAAACTGGATGTGACCAGGATTCCGGATTTTGTGCAGTCTTATAAGGGAGAATTAAAGCTGGTGCCGGGAGAAACGCCGGTATTTCACTATGTGGACCGAAAGAATAAAAACAGCGACAGCTTAATCATGCTGGAAAAGGCCAGAACTATGCTGGAGCAGCTGGGGAAGCTGGGGCAGAAGGAACCGGGCGGAAACGGGGCAGATTAAAAAGCAGGAGACAGGAGGTAGCGGTTATGCCGGATACAGATTATGGATATGCATTGAAAATGGGAAGAAAGCGGTATCAGGATGCTTTAGCAAGAGGCGAGTATCCATACCTTCCCGTGCTGGATAACATTCTGGCGAATACAGATATTGTAGCAACTGTCAATCTGGGGGTAATGGATATTCCTCTGGCAAAAATGGTAGGGACAAAGACTGCAGAGCGTTCCAGCTCCTTTGCCAGTAATTTTATGCCCCTTTTGCCGGAACGGTCCGAATTTGGAGCTAAATGGACATCCCTTTACAAGTATCAGGTAGAGGAGGGAATCCAGGAACCGGTTGTTGCCTACGAATTTATGAATCAGTTTTACGTTCAGGAGGGAAATAAGCGGGTCAGTGTAATGAAATATCTGGGTGCCTACAGCATACCGGGAAGCGTAACGCGCCTGATCCCCAAACGTACAGATGACAAGGAAAACAGGCTGTATTATGAATTTCTGGATTTTTACCGCATTTCTTCAAACTGTGATGTATGGTTCAGCAAGGAAGGCAGCTATAAGAAGCTTTTGGAACTGATGGGAATGGAGCCGGATCAGGTCTGGACTCAGGAGGAACGTTTATTTTTCCGCTCCTCCTACGGGCGTTTTGCAAAGGCCTACAGCATGGCCCATGGGGATCAGCTTCAGCTCACAGAGGGAGATGCGTTTTTAGTCTATATCGAAATCTACGGTTACGACAGCGTAAAAGGACAGACAGAACGGGAAATGTACCGGGCGCTGATGAAAATCTGGGAGGAGATCCAGCTTGCTAACCGGGGACGGAAGGTAGAGCTGATCGAAGAACCGGAGGAAATGGAAACGGAGCATAAACCGTCCATATGGAAATGGCTTCTTCCGGCAGATGATATGCCGGAGCATTTGAAAATCGGATTTGTTTATGCGGATACCATTGAAAATTCCAGCTGGAATTACGGCCATGAGCTGGGGCGGCAGTATCTGGAGGAGGCCTTTGAGGGGCGTATTTCCACGGTAGTTATCGAAGGGGCAGATACAGAAGGGGATATCGCCCGGGCCATAGAAAAACTGGTTCAGGCCGGCTGCACCATGATATTTACAACAAATTCCAAGATGGTAAATCAGAGCGTGAGATCCGCCATTCTGCATCCTGAGGTAAAGATTTACAACTGTTCTGTAAATATGTCCTATTCCTCTATCTGTACGTATTATGCAAG
>ULTM01018843.1_pt1 | contig 14476 bp, 9 predicted proteins | sample 1957641 | NCBI WGS metagenome assembly ULTM01 (sample SAMEA4835735, study PRJEB28245) | human gut metagenome | biome: gut microbiome; material: fecal sample | place: Denmark | collected 2008 | reverse complement strand
GCATCAATCGCCTTATCGCCCGCCGTATCAATCAGGTCGAGAAATGATATATCGGCCAAATCCACCAATCTTTCACTATCTTCTGCCCGTACATAGTTATCAATAAGCTGACGCATGGCCGGATCATAATATTTCAAATCGAGCGCATCTCCACTTTTTAATTTTATTTCATCTTTGATATCATTAAAATAGTCTACCTGCCTTTTGACATCGGCAGCCTCCTCTGCTGTATAGCCAGCCTGTTCCATCTCATTGGCGATGTCAATATAACGGCGCACCAAACGCGACACAAGTTTATAGAAGGTTTCGCGTTTATTGGCATTCCCCTCACATTCATTTTGCTGATTTTCAACAGGTGTAGTCTCCGCATAGACAAAATATGCAAAATAACCTTCCCGAGTTTGCGGATATATCACCTCACACATCGTATATACTGCCTGTAATGACTCTTCCAAAGCCTTGCGACCTTCGGTAAGACGAGTCAAAAGAAGGCCTTTAACATCGTCGGCATCGTAACCATCAAATGCCCCATTCGTATAATCCTCGATTGCACTCTTTACCGCTCCAAACAGATCTTGGTAATCAATAATATACCCGAAATCTTTTTCCTCACTATCTACTCGATTCACACGACAGACCGCTTGGAAAAGATTGTGATCCCGCATTTTTTTATCGATGTAGAGATAGGTTGCCGACGGTGCATCAAATCCGGTCAATAACTTATCTACGACAATCAGCAACTTCATATCTCCGGGGTGGTCCGTAAACTCCTTTTTCACCCAAGTTTCAAACTGTTCAGGAGTTTTGTCGCCGATCATTCTTTGGTATATCTCATATTTTGTGAGATCCTCGGTCTCTCCATCACCTTGATACTCGTCTTTTACCGATGCAGTACTCGCATCGTAACTTGTAACAACAGCGCAATGCCCTTTCAACTCTGTCGATTGAAAAACCTCCCAGTAACGACACGCCTGATAAATACTGTCGGCCACAAGCATGGCATTTCCATAGCCGCCTGCCAAAGCCCGTTTGGTACTCATATCTTGGCAAATATCCGCAACAATACGGTCGATACGCTCCTTACTGCTAAACAGCTTCTCCATTTTTGCCCAACGCTCTTTCAGAGCCGCCCGGGCGACCGAACTCACCCCCCTAGTCTTCGCATCAAACCACTCATCGATTTTCTCTCGTTTGCCCAAGTATTGTTCTACATTTCGGGCCTCATAACGCAAGTCAAGAATAACCCCGTCCTCTACGGCCTCATTAAACTTATAGCTATGAATATACGAGCCAAAGGTCTCTATCGATTTTTTCTTATCCGTATGGAGCAGAGGCGTACCCGTGAAACCTATCAGCATCACATCGTCGCCCATGATATGCTTCATGGCTTCGTGGAGCATGCCGCCCTGTGTGCGATGACATTCATCAACAAAGACATAAACATCACCCTTCGCTCGAAAATCAGCGGGGAGCGATTTTGCCAACTCTTCAAGATACAAGTCGAGCGACTTACTTGCCTTCTTATTTCCTACCGATATGGCATCGCCGTCATTCTTGTTGCCGAATTTGTGAATCAACGTGCAAATCAACCAAGGTTCGGCAGCATTGAGCATCTCGATCAGCTTACCACCGCTCTTGGCTCGCTGAATCTGCTCCCCTGCATCTTTGAAGCCCGATTCTATTTGTTTGTCCAGCTCATCGCGGTCTGTAATAATCACCACACGAGCATCACTTACGTTTTCACGTATCCATCGGGCCAGCCAAATCATCGTAAGCGATTTACCCGAACCCTGCGAATGCCATATAATACCGTTTTGCTTCTTGCAGATTCTGGGTTGAGCGGCTTTGACAGCAAAATATTGATTGGGACGAGCGGCTTTTTTGATGCCTCCATCAAAAATGATAAAATCATGGATATATTCCAATAACCTTGCGGGCTCAAAAAACTGCAACACACTACGATCCAACTCATTGGGGTATTCCTCGGCCGTGAAGCGCGAGGGTTTGCACGGCTCGCCACACGGTTCTTTCCAACGCAACCAGAATTTTTCGGGCGTCTTAATTACACCATAGTGCAATCCCTCGGTATCGTTACCCGCAAAAAGTAACTGTATGGTCGTGAAGAATCGGGGAATATAACCGTCCTGCTGGTTACGGATATTCTGGCGAATACCCTCGTGGGCAGAGACCGTACTACGCTTGAGCTCGATTACGGCAAGAGCAATACCATTGACATAAACGACCAGATCGGGACGGCGGTCGCTTTCGCCTTGAATGGTTACTTCCTCGGCTATCTGGAAATCATTCTCCATCGGATTCGCCCAGTCGATAAGGTGCACCATCTTTTTCTTTTCGGTCACCTCGGCCTGTACATTCACGCCATAGCGCAACAAAGTATACACCTCCTTGTTGGCGTTATACAATCCCCCACCAAGGGAGTTTGCCGCCTGCTTGAATTTAGCGATGGCACTCCGTATCTCCTTGTCGGTATAACCGCGCCGCGAGAGGTATGCCGTGAGCAACGTTTCTTCGATATTGGCGTTCCCCTCACGAGTCTCCCAATTCCCGAGACAGGTGTACTTTAAGACATTCTTAAAAAGCCCTATCAACCTGTTTTGCGTTACACGCTCCTTTGCCCCGATGTTTGTGTCCATAGTCTATTTTATCTTTAATCTTATTTGTCCCGTTAATAGCTTTTGCATCATGCCCGATTTTAAGAGGCGGTACTTATCTCGCTGGGCTTCAAGGTCGGCTATCTCCTTATCCATATCGCTCAATATCGTAGCAATCGCTATTTGCTCCATCTGATTAAGAGGAAGATATATAGGAATTTCATCAAGACTTTTAAGTATTATTGTTGCAAAAGTTCCTTTTGCTTGCCGACTATCTACTTCGCGCTTAAAATTTTGAGACAACAACAAATAATACATAAACTCCAGATTAATAATACTACTAGGTATAATACCCAATATACCTTGCTTGGTCGCTACAGGAATTTTATTAATTGAGACATTCCCAATAGTTGCCCCATTAGTATATATAATACTATTAACTGGAACAATCCATGCTGAACTATTATTTATTCCCTCACTAGTAATAAATGAATTGCAAGACTCAATATATTTTGTTTCGGTATCTTCGATTTTAACAAAAGGAACATCTCCGTTTGCATAGAATCTCATATTATTGGTATCAGGAGTTCCCCCTTCAGATGCATATCTATACAAATCAGAAAATTTCTTTTCTACCCATGGGTCAGAAAAGCCGGGGAGGCGTTTTTTGCCGGTTAGGAGTTGTTGCATTGCCCCTTGCTTAATCAGGCGTTTCTTGGCGATTTTTTTATCCAATGCCGCAATCAATCCATCTATATCACCCAGCGCCTCCGCAATAGCCTTTTGCTCGGCAATATCTTTTGGCCCATATATAGGTAAATTCTTAACAATATTGGCAGTATAACTTTGTTGTTTAGTCCCTTGACAATATTTAAATGCCAAATATTGCCCCCACATGCGATAAAACCAAAACAAATATTCAGTGCACATCCTCTCTGTCCCATTTATTGCCAAACAAGACTGATTGGTTGTAGCAGGAGCTCCAACAAAAGCACATCGACCACGAGTACCTTCGGCTTCAAGACCTGTAATTGCCATCAGAAATGTCCCAGACTGATGAACACGCAAATTAGTATTCCGCACTGCTTGCTGGGAGATGTGTTCAATAGTGTCGAAAATTTTATTATAATTTAATTCCCCACTAGAAATCCATCGCACATTACCTTTATAATATTCAGGAATACCACGATAAGGAGTAGCTCCACTCGAAAACGTGGTTAGCACATTTTGAAAGGTACACACCCCCCAATCCGATGGAATCGGGCCAAATTCGGTTTGTTTATATCCTTGTGGTATATTCATATTTTCTTCAATGGACTTTTTCGGTATATAATTGGGATTGTTCACATCGCAACCTTATATTGCTTTACCCAGCCGTTGTTTATATATGAAACAAGTTCCGACTTGATGTCTATTTTATTCTCAGAACTACTCATGTTTTTTATCATTTATAATACACTTGGGAAACATATTATACACTCTTATGGCATCTTCATATCTATCCTTAATCAGGACAAATTTCGGAGATTTTCTGATTTCAAAATCTGTAGCAATCATTGTGTCTTTATCACTTGAATAGCAAGACTGATTATACGAGGCTGCCGCAAACTCTTTTAGATTATTAAGTATAGTATCCAGCTCTTCATATTCATCAATCTGCAAACAATATTGTATTGCTTCCAATGCACTAACAAATGCTTTTACACATTCCTCACTTTTATACAACATATAGCTACGATTGAGCGCAATGTCATAACGACTACGTGCCGATATTTTCTCTATCTTCTCTCGCTGGCTATTTATTTCCACCTTGAGTTTCTCTATCTCTGCAAGTTTGTTTTTTATCTCCAATGCATTGATGATTTGCCACCCAACTGCAAAAGTTACTAAAATACCAATCATAGTAACCATTACTCCAATGAAAGTATCAAGAGACACATCTGCAAGCGAGACATTACAGAAAATCAACAATAGAGCAATTACCAATATACCGACAACGGCTAATAATAGAAATATGATCTTGAGATTTTTCTTCATAATAACCAGTTTAATATCCCATCTGTTTCAAATGTGCAGCAACTTTTGCTTCTAAATCGGCTATCTCGGCATCAATCTCGGGGAGCGTCTGGGCATAACGCTCAGCCAGAGCCGACACCTTGGAAGTGAGCTGCTGACTGATACGCTGCATCTCGCCGTCAAGGCGCAAGGCAAGCGATGCGAACCACTTCCGCCCGATAACCAAGCGCTTGATATCCGCCTCGGACAAATCGGCATACTTGACGACAAGAGCAGTAAGCAGGTCGTACTTGCACTCCTTGATCAGTTTCTTATTGAGTGATATATCGCCTTTGAGGTCGAGATACTTTTGCAGTACGGCAATTTCGTCGGCATCGGCCTTCTTGTCGAGCGTCTTCATTCGTTTCTTGATATTGGTATCGGTCATCTTACCATCGGGGAAGTTGTCCTCATCGAGGTAATTCTCCGCCTGCTCCTCGACCAATTCCGCAAGCTGTGTCTCATTTTGTGCCAGCAACTCCTCGGCCGCAGCAATAACATCGCGCTTCTCTGCAAAATACTCGTCGATGACGATTGGCACAGGCAGCAGGTCGCAAACGACATCTTCGGGCGTAGCAGCCTTTTTCTCTTTCTTCTTGGAAGCTGGTTGTGGCGTGTACAGTTGCACCGTCCAGCCTCCGGACGAAATCATATAGCAATCATCTTGCATCGTTTCACCCCAGTAGTTCATCAAACCGTCATAGACATCATACGCCTCGACAAGCGACTTATCTACCTCGAAGACAGCCAACAGCGAGTTACCCAACCGCTCGATAAGTTTCTTGGGTGCAAAACCCGGGACGAGAGCGTAAAGTTGAGCCCGGTGAGAATCGCACCACCCGGCAAAACTCTTCTGGAACACCTCTTTCTGATTACGGAAATCTACATTCCCGGTAACAGCATCACGCACTGCCTCCGGGTTACACTTCAATGAATAGTAACCTTTGCGCGTAGGATAGTCGCAAAAGAGGTCATCACAAAGCGACGGACATACCTCCCAATAGGTATCGAACTGGTCTATATCGTGTTTGGGCAAGCCTCCATGAAGGTGTGCATCGATATCTTGCAGAATCTCCGTATCGGGAGCAGATACATAGCGAGGAATGTTGAGATTGTAATCGTTGCGTTCAATCTCCTCCATAGGCACAAAGCGCGCATAATGAGGCACATCGCGTTGTGCTTGCCACGCATCGACAATGCGCCGAATATCCTGCTCTCGCAGACGATTCTTGGCACCGTCTTTGATATATCCACCTTTGGCATCGATCATAAACACGCCCTTGCGCCCTGCTGCTTCCGACTTTTCTATAATGATGATACAGGCCGGAATACCTGTACCGTAAAAAAGATTGGCAGGGAGCCCGATGATTCCCTTGATATACCGTTTTTCGGCAACGAGATATTTACGAATCTGAGCCTCGGCATTGCCTCTAAAAAGGACGCCATGAGGCAAAATGCAGGCGGCACAGCCGGTCTGTTTCAGAGAGCGTACGATATGGAGAAGGAAAGCATAATCGCCATTCTTTTCTGGCGGCACACCTATTTTAATGCCTTCGCCCCAACGATGGTATTCATCTTCGAACTTTGCACTCTTCAACCACGACTTTGTTGAAAAAGGCGGATTTGCGACAATATAGTCGAAGGTCTTTAACTGGTCGCCTTCCTTAAATTGGGGGTCATTAATCGTATCGCCTTGTCTGATATCGGCATAGATTTCATTATGGAGAATCATATTCATTTTTGCCAAACCGACAGTAGCATTGTCTTTTTCCTGCCCATAGAGAGTTGCCCCACCGGGAGTTTCACACATAGCACGAAGAAGCAAGGAACCCGAGCCGCAAGTAGGGTCGTAGATAGTCGTCTTTCTCCCATTTTTGGCATTTCCTAACCCGATAACCTTAGCCATCACACGACTGACCTCGGCCGGAGTATAAAACTGGCCTTTACTCTTACCGCTCTCTGTGGCGAAATTCTTCATCAGGTACTCATAAGCATCACCTATAAGATCGTCATCTGCCGCTCTATTTTTGCTAAAATCGAGGTTCTCATTCTGGAAAACGGCAATAAGTTTACTTAGAGTTTCAACTTTGTCCTTTCCTTTGCCCAGCTTGGTGTCATCTTCAAAGTCGGCTACAAAAACGCCACCAAGTTGATTGGCCTCGGCAAGAGCAGCCATCTTTTTATTCATCTCCTCCCCATATTCGGGTTACCTTTGAGAGCGACAAAATCCTCGAAGTAACAACCATCAGGTATATCTATATCGAAGCCCTCATCGTTACGCTTTTTATCGCTGATGTACTTAACGAAAAGAATGACCAACACATAATCCTTGTATTGACTTGCATCCATACCGCCGCGAAGTTCGTCGCAGCATTTCCACAATGTACTATATAGTTCTGACTTTTTTACCGCCATAATGATATTTCTAGTTAGCTATAAGTTTTTTGGGGTTTCTCATCTGGTATTTCCGCTATTACGGACGATACAAAGCTAATTAATTACACAACAATAAACTTAAAAACGCCTGTCTCCGCAACCACTCGCCCATAAAGCGGTCATATATTATATAACCATCGGCTGTCTGATAGATCCGTTCGTTTTCCATCAACCTCTTCTACGCTGCACTTACGCCACTTGCCGCCCGGAGTTTGTAGGCACCGATAAAATCTCCGGCCAAAACCTCTTTGACACCCCCTCGCAGGCAATGGCTTTCAACAGGCGCACCTGACCGAAAGAATAGCTCTGGACTCCTGCACCCTGTCGCAAAAGAATTCCGGGTTGTAATATCCCGAAATAAGAAAAGGATTATTAGGCTTCATACTATTTCAACCATTCTGTTACGGGTTTATCGTAACGCAAATATCGCAATAAAGCATAAGGAGACAAAATAATCCGCCTAAAATTTGCAGTGCACGTCTACATAAAAAGGGATATAAAATACATTTTCTTCACTTAAAAAACGAGGGGAATTTCTTACGGAGTTTTCCCACACATTAAGTATTTCCGTGTAACCTTGGGAAGAAGATAGGGCGATTTTATATGACATATAGGGTTGTCGAACATGATATTTATTGGTTGGAGGCTTGTGTTTGTGGTAATTGTCGTCGCATGACTTTCTGGAAATCCCGAACTATTTGTTCTCCCATATTTACAATAGTACTGTCGACTTTGTGTATTTCTACCGGTGTGACAGCGTTTTTGTATTTGGCTTTGCCCATACCGAACTTCATTTTATCTAAATTTCCCGAAATGTTCAGTCCCAGTTTGAAGGGTATGGGCGATTTGAGTATGGATATGTGATAATTGAAATTCATATCCAAGTCTTGGCTCCCTCCTACGGCAGCCCGGTAGCGATCCATTTCTATTACAAACGGGTAGACGTTTACATTACCGTCTTCGACACTGATGTTGACAGAGATACTGTCGATCAAATTTCTCTCTTTGTTCTTGAAGAAAAATTTTTTCGATATTTCGGCAAAAGTTTCACCGTCGAGAAGGACGAGGCTATCGCCTTCGACATGGATAGCCGACCGCAATGAGGGTATTTTTATATTGAGGCATGAGTCTAAGTCCGACTCGGCCGATACATTGAAATCGACAGTTCCTTGAAAAGACCGCAGCATGGGGACAATGGTATCTAACGAAGGGACAAAATCGACAAGTTTCCCGATATTGATATCGTGAAGTTTGAAATCGAATCCGGCATATCCCTGCTCTGGTTGTCGGGCTTGATAGATCAAAGTCGTGCGCATAGTCGCATCCATTCCTTCCATACTGAGCTCTTTGAGATGAATGGCTTGATTGCGTATATCTATTGCACCGTGTACGTTTTTGAAAACCATTTTCCCGTAACGAACCCGATTCAAATTGGTTTGTAATTCAAAATCGATATTTCGAGGAATAACGAATAGTTTTAGGGCAGTCGACGTAGTGTCGGACTCAGTTTCGATTTGAGCAGTGTCTTTTGGAAAAGAGATAGACCGAATTAACTGGTTACAATTTAGATTCTCAGAGGAAAGTGTCAATGTGACCCGTAGTTTTTTATTGTGACGCATAGCGCCATATAAGTCGTGAATCGCACCGGTTGCCGTTAAATCGGATTTTCCTATTTTCATGGTTGCGTTATGTAAAGTAATAACTCGATTACCGACTGAAATCGCAGTCTTTTGCATTAGAATAGGTAAAGCCGATTGTGGAGCACGTACAAAAAGCCGATTAAAACCTACTATGCCTTTCGGAATCCACAAAGAGTCTTTTAATTGTTGTGCCGTTATTGTAATCCCGGCTTTGTCCATGCCCAATTTAGTAGCTCCGAGACGGCAGAACAAGGTGTCGGCTTCTAATGCGACTCCTATTTCGGGTCGGGTAGGATTGATTTCTGTCGGTTGTAATTTTATGGTCGCGGCAGTTTTTCCGCAAAATAAATTTGATGTATCCGGTAGGGAGGCTTTTAATTTGTTTGCATTTAGTTTACACTCTACAAGAGCGATTCGTGTAGTATCTTGTGGGTTGGTCGTTTTTATTAAAGCCGATAGATTGTTTATCGATGAGTTTAATCGCGTTGAGTGAAAAGCCATATTCCCTATTTCGATATGGGCTCCTAATACATCGTTTCCCACGAAAGACAGTGAAGCATCGCTCGTGAATTCGAATTTCTTATTTTTGTCTCGTAAAGCCAATTTGCTCATATTTATTTTTCCTTTGGCCCGAATTCGTCCTATGTCTTTCTTTTTGATAGATGACAAACGGCAACGCACATTCATGTCGGCATCTAATTTCCCTTCGATACTCACACCATCTTGTAAAGGAAATGTTTGTGCCAATGCCGTTAGGTCTATCGTAGATTGGGTATGAAACGAGATATCGGGATCGCCTAATAGATCATTTACTTTGGCGTCGGCCAAAATATCGGTATAAGCTCCTTTGAAGTGAAATATTTTAAGATCGAGATAAGATGGCGATTGCCGCATTAAGTCTATCTGTCCGAAAAAGTTGGCTTTAAGTTCATCTATTCCATAGGGCAATTGGGCATATTGGGCGGATGCATCGTTTATTTCTATTTTTAATGTAGCTAATGGCATTTTCCCTTTTCCATATAGACCTTTTAGATTGCCATTAACTGTAACGTCGCCTTTGGCCGAAACTTTTTCTTTTTTGAGAATACTTTCGGGAATCATGTGAAGGACTGTTTCCAACGAAGGAGCATGTAGCCCGTATTGCAGATCGATATCTAACGCTTGTGCGGTCGTGTCTTTGCAGATAGAACCGTGTATGTCTAATTTTATGCCGTTAATCTCCATCATAGCATCGTGCAAGGAAAGAGCCCGTTTCGAACGATTTAGCTCGATGTCGGTTTGTAGGTGGGTGGCGATACGATGAGCCAGTAATTCACCATTTTGCCAGAACAGAATGTTTTTGTTGCTGAAATCCAACGTTAACGCAGACTGTTCTTTCTTTAAATTTGCTTTTAATTTAAGATTTGCATCCCATAGATTGGCGAAGACATTCGTTTCCCGATCGTCGAAAGTGACCGTGGTATGACGTAGCGAAACGTGCTTGATGTCTATTTCGTTAATAATTGGCGAAGTAGCGGTTGTTGTATCGGGTGTATTTGTCGTGTCGGCGATCAATATATTCCAGTTGGCGATTCCATCTTTTCCTTTAAAGGCGTATATGTTTGTACTATCCAATGATAATCGGTTGATACTGATCTTTTTTTGCTGCAAATAATCGACGAAATTGATTACGGCAACGGCTTTTCGAAAAGTGGCTAATGTGTCGGTACGTTGCCATAAAGAATCACGGATAGCCTTTGATACTAATGTGCCATTTTCCAATTTTATTCCAAAACGGGGAAAAGTTGAAAAAAAGGTCAGCTCTACGCTATTCATATCGAGCTTGGCATTTGTGTTTTGATTGGCTACGTTTAATACGATGGGGGTCAATTTTTCAGGCGTAAATATAAAATTTATGGAGAAAGCGATTACTGCCGAGAGAAAGACTATCAACGCTCCCAGTGTAATACCCGTAATCTTAAACAATTTTTTTGTTCGGTTTTTCATATTAACACTCTTTTAGTCATACAAAAATAACAAGAAAGTTGTGAAAGCTGTTTGTATTTGTATGAAGTAAATATTTTTTAATTGATATCATACTCTTTTTACATAGCTGATAGTTGCCATAGAGTACACCGGTAGATTGCTATTTGATTCGTAGTGACACTGTTTAACAAAGAATACTTGCTTCTGAAATCCGTTTCGCCTATCTTTGTAAGAGAAGTTTTGAAAAATGATAAGGATAATATTATGTTGACATATACATACGTTAAACCCGGTAAGTTTGAATTGCAAGAAAAGCCGAAACCCGGGTTGAAAGATTCGCGCGATGCGATTGTGAGGGTGACTCTTGGAAGTATTTGTACCAGCGATCTCCATATCAAACATGGTAGTGTGCCGCATGCCGTGCCGGGAGTAACGGTCGGACACGAGATGGTGGGTGTCGTAGAAGATGTGGGAGAAGATGTTATAGATATTAAGCCGGGAGATAGGGTTACTGTAAATGTCGAAACTTTTTGTGGCGAATGTTTCTTCTGTCGTCGTGGGTATGTCAATAACTGTATGGATCCCAATGGCGGTTGGGCTTTGGGGTGTCGTATCGATGGCGGTCAAGCCGAATATGTTCGAGTGCCCTATGCCGATCAAGGTTTGAATCGTATTCCAGATACGGTAAGCGACGAACAAGCTTTGTTTGTAGGCGATATTTTGGCAACCGGTTTTTGGTCCGTACGTATTTCGGAAATTACATCGGAGGATACGATTCTGATTATTGGAGCCGGTCCTACCGGCATTTGTACCTTATTGTGCGCTTTGTTAAAGAATCCCCGGCGTATTATTGTTTGTGAGCAGTCCCCGGAAAGAATACAGTTTTTGCAAGAACATTATCCCGACATATTGGTAACTACTCCTGAACATTGCGAGGAGTTTGTTCGTAAAAATAGCGATCATGGCGGTGCTGATGTGGTTTTGGAAGTGGCGGGAAGCGAGGATACTTTCCGTTTGGCTTGGAAATGTGCTCGTCCCAATGCTATTGTAACGATCGTGGCACTTTACGATAAACCTCAAATTTTGCCCTTACCCGATATGTATGGAAAAAATCTTATCTTTAAAACCGGAGGGGTGGACGGTTGTGATTGTGCAGAGATACTTCGCTTGATAGAATCGGGTAGGATAGATACCACGTCACTCATTACTCACCGTTTTTCATTGAATGAAATTGAGAAAGCTTACCGTATCTTTGAAAATAGAGAGGACGGAGTTATCAAGGTTGCGATAAGAAGTGTTTGAAAATAAGATGAGTCTTTGTATAAGTTTGTAAAAATATTGTATTCTAAAATTATAGATTTTAGTCACAAAAGATACTTAATGGCTTAAAATTCTATAATTTCTTGGGCCGTGATTCCATTATCAAGTGCTCTGCTCAAGATAAAACTCGGCTAAGTGAAGATCTTAATGTTACAATAACTAAAACTCAGAAATAAGACTTAGACTTAAGTTCTTCAAAGGATACACCCAAGCCTGAAACGACTTTTAAATACCAGCATAACTTTGATGTAGAACGTGAGAATGCCAGGATTGCCACCAAAGAGGTTCCTAAATCGGATCCGTTTGTGCTGGCTTGGAATAAGCATATTGAATCGATTTAGTTATTTTGCCCTTTAAAATACAGTAGACGGGCTCAATGTGTTTAACTCTGATAACACTATACCTCGCCAGTGTCTTTATTTACATCTTCTTCACAAGTAGAATTGTACATTGTTAAAAATGAGAAGAATGAAATAACCTCATTTATAGGACTAAGTAATGACGGAATCGAAATATTCCCCGTCATAAGGCCGAGAATTAGGACAACAAGTTGTAGAATAAGAATATCCATCAGATAGATACGAACACAACATAAAAGTCATTCGATTCTACTGCACTTATCTGTTCCAAAATAATCGGTCGGGACAAAATCGACCTTTCGGAAAAGCTCTACCCTATATTACACCTAGTCATTAAATCGATACGATTATCGCTTATTTCATAAATACGAAATAAACGGCAAGAACAAGGCAGCCGAACGCCGCAATATGGTTCCAATGCAACGACCCTCCTTTAAAAACTACGACCGAAAATAAAGTGAATATGATTAACGTAATTACTTCTTGTATTACCTTTAATTGCATAAGACTAAACGGCCCTCCATTCTCTCTGAATCCCAATCGATTAGCTGGCACTTGGCAACAATATTCGAACAATGCTATACCCCAACTAAGCAATATCACACCATAAAGCGGCCAATTATTGATAACCTTCATTTCTTGCAATTTCAAATGCCCATACCAAGCCAGTGTCATAAACACATTAGAAACAATAAGTAATCCTATCGAATATAATCCTTGCATTGCGTCTTATTTTGGAGTGCAAAGTTACACGAAATAGCAGTAAATAGAATAAATTTCATAGGTCAAATTTATTAAAAGCTGTACAATAAAAAGTCCCCTTCAAAAATTATTCCCCCTCGATATATTATCTCTATATTCACATAATATAAAAAATAGGCTATATCTCGGTAAAATCAAAAATTTGATTTTGTCATCAATTATATTATCTTTGTAGAAATATATAGTAAAGCATTGTATGAATAGAACCCATATTGAAACTTTTTCATACCAGTTATCGCCTCAATACTATTTTAACAGACTGCTGAAAATTTGGTTACATAATAATTGGGGGTGGCTTCTATCTTTTTTCCTCCTTCTCGTGGGGCTATCCATTCAAAACCCTCTATTTATTTATGTAGGACTTATCATTTTATTTTTGGTATTTCCTATGATCATCTCTTACCTGTGGTTCGCTTATGCCCTACACCCCGATTGCCGTATGTCCATACTTTCAAAAACAGTCGAAATAAACAAAAACGGCCTTTCTTGTACTTTCGACGATGGACGAACAGAATCCATAGCATGGAAACGAATTACCCATATACGTTATACCTCGACAGACATTATCTTCCACTTGTCAAACTATATTTTTTTCATTTTACCATACAATTCGTTCAAATCGAATGACGATTTAGAATACTTCTTAAAAAATTTTCTCGCTCTCAACATTCAAAATAAAAAATAATTGTATATTTGAGTACAATTTTTCAAACATGAAAATGTTCAGACAAATTCTAAAATATTCATTTGCAGTCCTAATTGTCTTCTCGACAATCTTCTCATCGAGTGCACTGACGCTTGACGAAGCACGAGAGTTGTACAAGGCCGGTAAATACAAAGAAGCCGCTCCTGTATTCAAGGCACAACTGAAACGCCGCCCCAATGATGGATCGTTGAACCATTGGTATGGAGTATGCCTTTTTCACGAGAAAAAATATAACGAAGCTGAAAAATATCTGAAAATAGGGGCTAAACGTAAAGTTCTCGAATCGCCTCACTATTTAGCAGACATGTATATGGCTCAATACCGCTTTGAAGATGCCATAAGCAGTTATGAAGAATATACAGCTGCATTGTCCAAAGCGAAAAAACAAATACCCGATTCTATCGGCAAAGCCATAGCTCGTGCACGTAGAGCGAAATTAATGTTGCAATATGTCGAACGGGTACAAATCATAGATAGTTTGATAGTTGATGCCGATTCGTTTTTCAAGTATTTCAAAATGTCCCCCGAATCTGGACGGATAGGAACGAATGAAACACTAGGCATAGATATTCCCGAAAACACGATCGGCTATATTCCCCAACGCGGAGACAATGTATTTTT
>ULTM01021949.1_pt1 | contig 14687 bp, 10 predicted proteins | sample 1957641 | NCBI WGS metagenome assembly ULTM01 (sample SAMEA4835735, study PRJEB28245) | human gut metagenome | biome: gut microbiome; material: fecal sample | place: Denmark | collected 2008 | reverse complement strand
AAGTTCTGCAAAGACTCTGGTTATTTCCTTCGTGGGGATGAAGTCTCAGGAAGTTGGAATCAAGCCAAAAGTAAATGTAGTATTGGAGGGGGACAATCAGATGCTTGACGAAGTAATGGTTGTCGCTTACGGTACCGCTAAAAAAAGTTCTTTTACGGGATCGGCCTCTACGATCAGTAATGAAAAATTAGAACTCCGTCCTATTACAAACTTAACAAAAGGGTTAGAAGGACAGGCAACAGGATTGTTGACAACTTCAGGATCCGGACAGCCTGGCGAAGATGCTTCCATTGTAATCCGTGGTTATGGTTCAATTAATGCATCACAAGATCCTTTGTATGTTGTCGATGGTATTCCTTTCGATGGTTCTTTAAGTTCCATCAATCCGTCTGATATCGAGTCTATGACTGTATTGAAGGACGCTTCTGCTGGTGCTTTGTATGGTGCGCGTGGTGCGAACGGTGTCGTTATGATCACAACTAAACAGGGTAAAGAAGGAAAAGCTCAAGTAACATGGCGTTCAACTGTAGGATGGGCATCACGTGCTATCCAACCGTATGATATGGTCGATCAGAAAGAATTTGTGCAATTAACTTATGAAGCTCTTCGTAATGGTTACGTATTCAACTCTGGTTATTCATGGGAACAAGCACAACAGATGGCAAGAGCCGGTTTAAGTGCCAATTTAGGTGGTGAACTATACAACCCGTTTAAGAATTACACATGGGACAATTTGATCAATCCTGAAACAGGAATGGTACAAGCTGATGCTGTTTCAGCCTGGAATGAACGATGGATGGATGCAGTTCAACGAGATAATGCATTCAGGCAAGAACACCAATTATCTGTAAACGGCGGTTCTGAAAAAACAAAATATATGTTTTCTCTCGGTTATCTGAATGAAGATGGCATTCTTATCAATACAGGCTTTCAGCGTTATAATGCTCGTGTAAACGTTAATTCTAATATTACAGATTGGTTTAAGGCCAACATGAATGCCTCCTTGTCTAATTCAGTGCAGGATTACAGTGACTATGACGGATCTTCCACATCAAATGTATGGTATTCAGCACAGTTCGTTTCACCGTTATTTCCCGTCTATGTGAAGGGATTGGATGGAAAGAATGTATTGGGTGAAGATGGAAAACCTCAATTGGATTATGGAGAAAACGGACGTCCGGGAAGCTATACGGATTACAATCCAGTCGGCGGTTTGACTGACGACAAATCAAATAAAAAGAATGATGTGGCAAGCCTTCGCACTGGAGTGACTTTTGGTTCAGATAAAGATAATTTCGGTGTTTTCAAGGGAATTAAACTGAATGTGAATTTCGGTCTTGATTACCGCAACCAATCACGAATGAGCTATATGAATATGTATCATGGAAACCAGGCTACAGCAGGTGGTTTATTGACCAAATATAACACACGCATGCAAAGTTATACTTTCAACCAACTGTTGTCATGGAACCGTTCTTTCGGATTACATTCTTTTGATGTTTTGGCTGGACATGAATTTTATGCTTACAGCTACGAATATTTGAAGGCTGGAAAAACAAACCTGGTAGACGGTATCCTTGAACTGCGTCCGGGAACGACTTTGTATGCAGCCGATTCTTATACGGACAAATATCGTATCGAATCGTGGTTAGGACGTTTCAACTATAATTATGATGAAAAGTATTATTTCTCTGCATCTTTGCGTACCGATGGATCTTCTCGTTTTCATAAAGATCATCGTTGGGGAACATTCTGGTCTATCGGTGGTAACTGGCGCATTTCCAAAGAAGCGTTCATGGAAGATGTTAAATGGATTGATAATCTGTCTTTGAAATTAAGCTATGGACAACAAGGTAATGATAATATCCTGAATTCAGATAAGACAAGCAATTATTACTTATGGCAAAGCTTGTATGATTTAGATTGGCCGAATTCGAACCAGATCGGAGGTATGGTTTCTTCATTGGAAAATCAGGTAGTGTCTTGGGAAAAGAATGGAAACTTGAATGTCGGTGTCGAAGCGACCTTCCTTGGAAGCCGTCTATCCGTCAATGCCGAATATTACAATCGTAAGACTGTCGATATGTTGTTAAGTTACCCGATGGCAACTTCTACCGGATTCAATGGCTACAATGCCAATGTCGGAGACATGAGAAACTCGGGTTTCGAATTTGAAATAAGAGGTACCGCTATCAGAACGGATGATTTCGTCTGGAACATAAGTTGGATGGGATCAACTGTAAAAAATAAAGTCTTGAAGCTGACTAATACAGCACCCGAAATCATCAAGGGAGTTTACAGTATCAAAGAGGGCATGCCTATCAATACGTTCTATATGGCTAAATCAGCAGGAGTAGATCCAGCTACAGGCGCTCAACTCTATTGGGTATACGACAAGGATGAAAATGGAAACATCATCAACGAACGTATCAGCGATGACTATTCAAAAGCATCAACCAGTAAATATTATCAAGGCAACCGTATTCCGGATCTTTACGGAAGTATTGGAACAGACTTTTCTTACAAAGGCTTCGATTTGTCAGTCCTAACCTCCTATTCGATTGGCGGTAAAATATATGACAGTCTGTATACAGGTTCCATGAACGCCCAATATGCGACGAACACCTGGAATAAACATCAGCTACGCCGTTGGCAGAAACCAGGCGATATTACAGATGTGCCTCGTGTGGAAATCAACGGTGCTTATACAACGACAGATCGTTTCTTAATCAATGCATCTTATTTTGCAATCAAAAATATCACATTAGGCTATTCCTTGCCTAAAGACTGGATGAGAAAAGCAAAACTGGGAAATGTCCGTGTATTCGGTTCCATTGATAACCTGGCGTTATTTTCTCATTTGAAAGGTATGGACCCTCAATACAATTTTAAGGGTGAAACCGATTATTCGTATACACCAAACAAAACATACTCTTTTGGTGTAGAAATTAACTTCTAATGTTAAATCATTATTTTATAAGATACAAGATGAAAAAGATATTCAAATATATGATTGTCGGTCTGGTGGCTTGTACGACTCTATCGTCATGCTTGGAAAGTTCTCTTGATACCAATCCGACTGATTCAATGTCCGGAAGCGGACTATTAGCAAATGCCAATGCGGCTTTAGTTCCACTGAACGGTCTTTACCGTTCCATGTATTCAGCATGGTCTCCAACAGATAATACACACCAATGCTTCGGTATCAGTGCTTACAATCTGATGGCCGATGTGATGGGAGAAGATATGATCATGGCTGCAATGGGCAGCGGCTGGTTCTGGTATGATTGCTTATATAACGTAAAAAGCAGATATACTGCTACTACTTGGCGCTCATATGATTTATGGAATTGCTATTATACTTGGATTTCCAATGCTAATTATATACTTGATGCAGAGGAAACTATGGCAGGGACAGAAACGGAAGTCAACTATATCATGGGGCAGGCCTATGCAATACGGGCTTACTCCTATTTCATGTTAGCGCAAAGTTTTGCCCGGACCTATAAAGGACATGAGGGTGAACCTTGTTGCCCTATATATGTCGAGCCGACAGTCGCCGGTACAGAAGGAAAACCACGTTCTACAGTGCAAGAGACATATGCTCAGATTATGAATGACATCAATAAAGCTGTCGAACGGTTAAACGGTACAACCCGCAAACACATTTCACATATCGACTATGCCACAGCATTAGGCTTGCAGGCTCGTATCGCATTAGTGATGGAAGACTGGGCTACCGCTAAAAAATCATCGGAAGAAGCTATTGCTGTAAGCAAATGCACGATTGCAAAAGTTTCAGAATTTAAAGGTTTGAACAGCGTAAGCGCACCAAATGTTATGTGGGGGGCAGAAATCATATCTGACCAAAGCGGTATGTATGCAGGTTTGTTCACACACATGGATGCAGATGCCGATAAATACGGAGCAAAAGCCCGCAAACAGATCAACAAAGATTTGTATGGAAAAATGGGAACGGAAGACGAACGGTTGGTCTGGTGGAACCCGAAAGATGCCAACAATAAAGATGGTGGTTATCAGCAGGAAAAATTTAAGTTTTCCGATATCCAAACTTGGATGGGAGATTATGTTTGGATGCGTATAGAAGAAATGTACCTGATTGCTGCTGAAGCAGAATGTCGTTTAGGAAATGATGCTGGTGCACGCGAATACTTAATGGATTTGATGAGTAAGCGTGACGCGTCTTACAGCTGTGCTCAAAAGTCCGGTACATCTATGGGAAAATTGACTTCTGATTATACAGGTTCATTATTGGAAGAAATCATTATACAGCGTCGTATCGAACTTTGGGGCGAATTTGGTCGTATCTACGACATTCGTCGTTTGAAACAGGGATTCAAACGAACTGCAGAAATGGGTTGGCCGACTGACGCTTTGCTTGTTAATCGCAATGCAAATGACCCGGAAAGCTATATGTGGGTATTGACAATTCCTCAAACTGAATTTGATGGAAATTCCAGTCTGGACCAGACCAAAGACCAAAATCCGGTCGGTGATACTAAATAAATTTATTCATTGATTAAAAGATAAAAGCGATGAAATATATTTCAAAATTATCAACATTAACCACTCTTCTATCAATTATCTTGGGCTTTGCAGCCTGTGATAATGAACAAGAATGTGCTCTATATAATACAGATGCAGCAAATAGAGCTGTTTTTGTAAATGCTTCTTTAGCTAATATCACGGTTTCACCTGCTGATCCGACCTTTACAGTAGATCTAGTACGTGCAAATGCCGACAGCGAATCAAGTGGGACCATTGTATTGACTGCTACGGTCGATGAAGTCCCCTTAGCCGGTTGTACTGTTTCCGATTATACTTTTGCTGCTGGTGAAAATATGACAAAAGTCACAGTCAACGTATCTCCTTTGGAAATTGGCAAAGAATTGAATATCACACTAACATTGGATAATACAAATGAACCTGTAAGTGGCAGTAACACAGTTTCAGTTACGGTTAATAAAGACTATAACTGGGTATCTTTGGGAACAGGTACATTTGCTGACGTTTTGGCTTTTACAGAAAAGCCTTACATAGTTAGTATCTATTATTAGTTGATTATCAATGTTATACGCTCTAAACGGTAGAAAAGTGACCGTATGGATTCTGATTAGATACGAAAAGGTGAATATTTAACGTATTTAACTTTCGATTACACCATATTACTCTAAATGTCAAGAAAGCATATTATAGTTGAGTCTACTTGTGACAATAAACGAGTAAATGTAATACCTATGCTTCTACATGCAATTTCATTTATTCTCCTGTTTCTGTTTTAGCCTTAGCTCAGTAGGAGAATCACCTGTCTGGTTCTTGACGAAACGGGTAAAGTGGGCAGGATTGTAGAAATTCATTTGCTGTGAAATCTCTGCGAAAGTGAGGTTTATATTTTACTGACGCAGTCACAATATAAAGACCCTTCAAAACTACCGAAGTAAAAACTATCTTATATTTTATTTTTTTTTAAGTGCACATTTCTTTTACCCGTATTTTCTGACCCTCTGATTTCTTCGTGATAAAGATAATTCACTATCGTGGGATGTCCTTTGGGACTTCGCTCGTAAGGCAATTCATTATCCACATACTTGCATTGAACCTCCTGCGCCATTTTTGCGGCCTCTTGCTCCAATTGCTTCCAATATGTTCGGTCATTTTGCGAATAGATTTCTTCATAAAGTGGGAGCAAATGGGGATAGTGTGATTTGATATAATCCATAATGTTGGCCTTAAAACCACCCCGTAGATTGAGGTTCTCAAGCCAAAAGAGGTCGCAAATGTCTTTCACTTCATGAAAAATAGCCTTGAAATCGGTGATTCCAGGGAAGATGGGCGACACAAAGCAGATGGTTCGGATGCCCGCCTCGTAGCACTTTCGCATGGCTGCGAGGCGTCGCTCTATGCTCACGGCCTTGTCCATGTCGGCACGGAATGGCTCATCAAGCGTGTTGACCGACCACGATACGGTGACTTTCTTCACTTGGCGGAGCAGGTCAAGGTCGCGCAGCACGAGGTCGCTCTTTGTACAAATGAGTATCTCCGCATCGCTGTCTTTGAGTTCCTCAAGCAGTTTACGTGTCCTGCGGTACTTTGCTTCTTCAGGATTATATCCATCGGTCACAGATCCAATAACCACCCGTTGTCCGGCATATTTCTTCGGATTCACGATAGCAGGCCAATGCTTCACGTCCAAGAAAGTGCCCCATTCTTCCTTATGTCCTGTGAAGCGCTTCATGAATGAGGCGTAACAATACCTACAGCCATGGGTGCAACCCACGTATGGATTCACCGAATAGCCTCCTACTGGGAGGTTTGACTTGGTCATGATGCCACGAACCTCTTTCGTTTGAATGAGTGTTTCTGTCATTTTTCTACAATTTTAATTTCTTTCATCATGCTATTTGTTTTGATTACGAGTGCAAAGGTAGTGCATAAAACAAAGACACATTATACCATTAACAATATATTCTCTATCATTTTGATAAACCTGTCTGCCACTAAATATGGTTTACAGCTTATGAGCGATGATTATATTCTTGAACTGCACAGAGTTGTCATTTTGTGCGCCATCCTCATTCATATACACCATTCCTATAGTCCTCTTGAAAATTTCCGCATGTCATGCCCGTCTGCTGCTTGAAGAAGCGCATTAGGTGGGATGGTTCAGGGAAATTGAAAGCATAGGCTATCTCGCTTATTGACTTGTTGGTGAACAAAAGTTCGTTTTTTATTTCTGCCAATAGTCGCTGTTTCAGCAAATTCATAGCAGATATTCCATACTGCGCCATCACACTATGGTTTAGGGTGATTCGACTAATCTTGAGCAGCGAGGCGTAGTCTTGCACACGCTGCAACTTCCGAATGTGAGTTTCCATCAGTTCTATAAACTGAAAGGCGTAATTATTTTTGGGAGCCGCAAAAGGAAGTTGATACTCACGAGCGTAATGGCGATTCATCGTTGCCAGCAGATAACAAAGCACACTTACGATTATGTGGTAGCTGTCGGCTTCAGGCTGCCGAAGTTCTGCCCCTATTTTCTGAAGCAACCACTGATATTCTTTGCACTCTGCCTCAGAACACATCAAAAATGGCGGCGTTTTGGTCTGCTGACAGTATTGCAGACGATAGACAAAGAACTTGTCGGCAATGAACGTTCGCATAAAATCCTCGCGGAATATTAGGAAATCATAGTCGAGAGCCTTCTCATCGATGTGCCACTCCTGCTGCTGGTGGGGCTTCACGAAGAGCACCATACCATCTTTCAGTTTTATCTTTCTGTAGTCTATCAGCACGTAGCCATTTGCTTTCCTGATGAAAAAGATTTCGAAAAAGTCGGTCTTGAACGCTTCATACTCCGTAAGCACACCGGGACGCTCTCTGCCGTGCGCCGTGTTGATGAAGAAATCCACACCACACTCCGTCTTGCTAAACGGCACTTCTATCAATCGCTGTCGTTGCTTTGCCATAATCTGTTATTTTGGGGCAAAGTTACATATTTCCGTTGATTTATCAAAATGACATAAATGGCGGATATAATGGTATAGTTAAATTTAACGTTAAAGACTACCTTTGCACCATTATTTAAAACCTCAAAACCATTAAGATTATGAAGATTCAACAGATTAGAAATGCCACCATCATTATCGAGTATGCAGGAAAGCGATTCCTCGTTGACCCCATGCTCGGCGGTAAAGGATCGTTTGCTCCATTCCCGTTCTCTCACCATCAGAAGCTGCGCAACCCGCTCCACGACCTGCCGATGAAGGCGGAAGATATTGTCCACAACATAGACTGCGTATTGCTTACCCATCTGCACCTTGACCACATAGACGATGCTGCCTATAAGCTGCTGAGCAAGTCGGTTCACATCTTTGTGCAAGACGAGCAAGACCGGAATACAGTCCTTAGTCATGGCTTTACCCATGTGGAAATCATTGGCGAAGACTCACGTTTCGACGACATCCGTCTGTCGAAGACAGAAAGCCATCACGGCCACTGGTGGATGCTTCCCGCAGCAGGTCACACCTGCGGCTATGTGCTTCGTCATGAGACAGAACCAGTATACTACTTGGCTGGTGACACTATCTGGTACTGCGGCGTACGTAGAAATATAGACCACTGGAGTCCGCAGGTCATCATCGTGAACGCCGGCGGAAACAAATTCCATCTGGGCGGACATGTCATCATGCACATTCCTGATGTATTAAAGGCAATGGACTATGCGCCAGCGGCAACCTTCGTGGCAACCCATCTTGAAGGTGTCAACCACAATCAGGTTACCCGTGTTGCCCTGAGAGAAGAAGTAATGAAGTGCGGTAAGGCAGACCGCATCCATATTCCCGAGGACGGAGAGATTGTAGAACTGTAGATTTGCCACACAAAAACATCCATCTTATTACATTCTGATTATTATTTGTATCTTTGCACTTAAATTGCGAAAATTTGCCATTTTTGCACGCTGTCATTCAATTATGAATACACCGATGCAAAAATGGCAAATATTACATGAATATCCTATTCAACAAATCTTTATATTTGGGAATCCAGTTTTCTGCCTGATAATCGTAAAATCGATCATCAGCATTAATGGCAAAGGGGATCCCATACTTATCAAGCTGCTGGGTCATGAATGAAGCGAATTCTATCTGTTCCTTTACACTATAATTATCGCCTTTGTTATAATCTCCAGGCATCCAAGCTCCAACCCAGGTGTAAATACCAGTTTTCTTTTGCCAGTCAACTGCAACCTTGATACTTTTCTTTATCTGGTGCTTTTCCTCTGCCGTGCCTGTAGTCCAGCGTTTTTTGTCGTTTGTCTTGCTGGGACCTGCAGCATAGAAATGCCATTCAGCCATCAGATAGCCATTGCCCTGCGAAGGAATCTTCAAGTATTGAAGACCTTCGGGATGAGACAGTTTCGAAGGTGCAATAAAGATGATTCGCTTAGGATTGGTCTTGCGAATAGCCGTCACACAATCCTCATAAAGGGAGTTGAGTTCTGCCACATCCTTTTTCACTTTGTCCGAAGGCTCTACAATCAAATCAAACGAAACCTTTGGTGAGAGTTCCTTACATCTTTCTGCCATCATCTTCCACCACTCTACAACATTCTTATGCTCCTCTGCATTCGGATTCTCCTTATAAGGTTTGGCTGAGAAGGCTATAATCGGAATCAGGTCATTCTGCATGCAGGTATTTATCTGCGAAAACAGTCTCTTGAAATCCTCGTCTGTGAAACGATAATGATGCAGGCGGAATCTTACATGCTTGATTCCTTGCTGTGCAAATCTCTTTACAGCCGTTTCCGAATAGGCACCATATTTGTTTTTCTCACTTCTTCCCCACCAATCTACATCTATCCCCTTCTTCAGCATCTGCTGATAGTCGCGTGGGGCGATGGCAGAAGGCTGGGCATTTGCTATGAATGCTGTCAAAGTCAGCATCAGACTTATAAATAATTTTCTCATGATTTTATTGTTATCTATTTTACATTTTAATGACGTGGTCACAATATAAAGACCATCTAAAACGGTTGAAGTTAAAATGAGGACTTCTTTTTCCTTATTATTAACAATCATCGCAGCACTCTATGTTTTATCCGTGTAACAGTTCCCAATCCTGCCTTTTGTGTTCCGTCCCAATTTGTAAGTTGGTCGGCACAACCATTAGAGCCACCAAGTGAAACGTATGTGTCTGCACAGCATGACATGTGGTCAACAAAAGTAAGGAAGTTGTCAATGGCGTTGTTTGTGAATTGAACTTCATTCGTGGCGAAGAGTTTTGTCCAATTAGTGACACATTCCTGCTTGAAGTCTGTAAAACCATGCCAAGACATATCAGATAAGAACCTTTTTGCTGCCGATTCTATACAGGCTTTAGAGTCCAATCCAATATTATGCTTTACAGCAGATGCCATAATGCCATAGTATATGGAAGCCGATTCTTTCTCGTTGAAGTTGACTCTATCTGTTTTTGCAAAGGATGATAAAGCTTCATGTCCCTCAAGGATGAACTTGTCAAGCACTCCTATGTATCTATTTTGACGAGCCATGCTTTCACGTTTGGCTTCGGCTTCTTGCCGAGCCTTTTCTTTTGTTTCTTTCTCCTTACGTGCTTCCACTCGTCTCCATGCGTCTGTCATTTCAGGCTCTTGCCAAATGGCATTCCAACGAGCCTTCAAATCATTGTACATTTCCATAAGTGTAGTATTATAACTTTTGACACTGGCGAGTTCTTCCTTCGCATAGACAAGTTGAGTAGTCACTCGCTCCACAGCCTTCTCGTCAAGTTGGAAGATGCGTTGTTTGACTTTGTTGTTTTCAGTCTTTAGCGCATCATTCTCGGCACGAAGCGACTTGTTCTCCTCTATCTGCTTATTGAGATTCTGCATATAGTAAGTGTACGTCTTGTTGACAGACTTGCGTACATCTTCATTCTGCTTGTTACGTTCTGCATTGATGGCTGCTACAAGAGCCTTGATTGCAGCGTTGATATTAGTCATACGCTCCTCACGCCACGCCTTTTGTCCGATAATAGTAGGAATAGGGATGGCAAGTTCTTTCTTTACGGCATTCATTGCTTCTTGAACTGGAGCCTTGATGTTGAGAAAAGGAATGGTCAACTCCTTCTTGTCGATTGTGGCAAGTACTGCATATTTCTCCACTTTGTCAAGAGCGACTTTCGCCTGACGTTCAGCTTCAAGCACCACCTTGTTCTTATGCTTGCGTCCTCGCTTCTCTTCCTCTGAAAGTTCATCATAGGAGAAGCCTCTTGCCAAGCCATACTTATGCCCTACCTTGTTGTAATAGTCAGTATGCAGTTGGGAAAGGTATTGTGATTTGTCCTTTGCTCGCTCTCCCCACACTTTGGCATAAGAGACCTTTTCAACAACACCCTTTGCCGCTTCCGATTTTGTGTAGTTGCCACGTTCTTCTTTTGGAAGTGCTCTCCATTCCCTTGTAGAGAGAACCTTTTCTGGATTATCCTTGTGAATGTACTTGCTTCCGATGCGCCCACGTTTCCTTACTTGTTCAACAGGCACGGTCTGCACATGGGCATGGATGCTTGTCTCGTCACAATGCACATCAAAGCCGATGACATTCTCTTCTCCCCATTTCTCACATGCAAAGCGGTAGGTGTCCAATGCCCAGTCATAGATGCCTTTTTGCAATACAACTTTGCTGTGGTCAGCATTTGGATCTGATGTGTTGAGTTTCTGTTCACCAAAGGCAAGCCTGTTAAGCACATCATGGTCACCACTGAAGATGATGCCGACAGTGCAGTTCGGACTGTTCCTTGAAACTTGGTCGGGACGCTTGGCATCCATATACGGCTTGAAGCCAAGTTCATCAAGTCTGTGCTGCAAGCGTTCATGCAACGGCACCGACTGGGAACCAAGAGGCACTATCTTTCCATCCTTGACTATCTCAAAGTTGAGTCTCTTGCGTGTGTAGTTATAATGGTTGTTCTTGTCTATGTCCGCGTTTTTGAGTTGGTAACGCTTCTCGTCCCAACCTCTGCGCTCCGCCTCGTTGCCCACTTGGGACGAGAAAGATTTCTTGTCTGTGCCTACATGAATGGCGGCACGTGGTATGTTTCTTTCCATAAGAATCTTGTTTGAGTTTGTAACATTGTTATAGTATGATTGGTGACAGGTCTCGGGCGGAGCCTGAGCATAATAGAAGGACTTTTTAAGTGAACAGCGTCAGCAAGTGAATCTAAAAGTCCCTATTATGTTTAGGACTTTTGTGAAAGTCCGTCACGCAAGCGTGCTCGCAGATCCTTACCCACTCTGCTATGACTCTTCCACCAACACCAACCCAAGGCTGTCTATTAGATGCAGGAGTGGCGGATGTTGCTTTATCAGCCTTTGTAGCGCCATCTGCGGTGTTTCTGCCATCAGTAGGAAGTCTGCAATGTCAAGACCTTTGGTCTTTTGTTCATCGGTGGCATTGTCTTCCAAGATGTTGCTGACAAGAACTTGCTTGCATATTGATTGCAGAAACGGAAGTTTGCTTTTCCACTTATCCATTGCCCCAAGGTCTGGAACCAAAACAACCTCCCGACCGCTTAGGACTTCGACTGCATCTTTATTGAAACATCCATTCATGCCTCCAGTAGCCAACCATACGAAATCAGATATGAAGTGGGTGGCAATGATGGCTGTCTTTTCGCTCTCCACGATGGCTATTGTCTTGGTCGTGGTTTTATCTGTCAACAGATGTTCGCCAAAGAAGCACTGCCGAAGTGTAAAGTCTGGCAGTTTCAGTTCCGAGTGTACCCAAGTCACCAGGCTGTGTGGGTCCTTGATGCGGTGTCCAGTCTTGTCATCATACTTCATTATCTTGCCAGTGCGCACATTCCCATTGACATCTATCTGCCAAAAGATAGTTGAACCGCCCCATTTCTTTGAAGTGCCGACCTTGTACAAGGCAAACAGCCGTTCTGTCTCCTCTTTGCCAAAGACCGTTGAAATGTATCGGTACAAAGGATTGACAGAATAACCATGCAGTGTTTGCTCCACCAGCTTGCTATCAATGAAAGTTGGAAGAGGTTTCTCTTTCCTGCACTCTTTGATTGGTGTTTTATATCTCCAATCATCATTGCAGTTGGCATCGGGATTGTCCTTGAAATAATCAGACGGAGAATAATGGTAGCCACAACTCTGTTCATGGTCACAACGCCCTACATTGTCAGGAAATACAATCTGTCCTTCCTCGTCAATATATCTTGCAAAGCAACGCTTACGCCCACATTGAGGGCAAGCATATCGGTTGCCCAGCTTGTATTTCTGTAGATGGAATCTATACTCACTCATAAGGCTCTGCACTTGTTGCACCTTGCACTTTCTGCACTTTTGCACTTGTTGGGCACAAAATGCAGCATCTTTTGTGCAAGAGTGCAAGAAGTGCAAAGTGCAAACGGTGCAAGGTGGTGATTCTACTTCTGTACTTTCTCATAATTGCCTTGCTTGTCTTTGATGATAAAGTTTCTCTGACAGAAGTCTTTGAGCATATACATGACAGTACGTCTTGCAAAACCGAAATCCGCTCCAGCCTTTACTGCTTCAGCAGTTACGAACTTGTTTCCCAACGAGTCAAGTACCTGTTTCTTCACAGGGTCGGTAGCCTCGGTTGAAACGAGGTCATCCATCCTTTTGTATGACTTCTCAAAATAATCGCTCATCCGTATGGCTGCATTCACGGACTCCGCATCAACAAAATCCTTGTGAGACTCATCACAAGCCCATCGGAACAGTTGGAATATCAAGGCAAGCCGAGCCGTGTTCAAAGGAACTTTTGCAGCACGTGAGTCTATCATTTTTTCATCCGTAATGGCATTCTGCCGTTCTATGTCCTCATTCTGCCAATCATAGAATATATCAATGGCTTCATCAGAAAAGTCAAGAACATTGAAGATGCCTTCCGTAAAAGGAAGAGCCACAGCCTTGTCTATGATCTCTTTCCATACACGGAATGGTCTTTCAATGATTGCAGCATCTTGTTTTGGAACCTTAACCCAAGGAGCAATCTTCAAACCTTTTGGGCATGTGATCAGGAAACGGTCAAGAAAACCATTCTTCTTGAATCCCATATCATAAAGTTCATGCACAATACCAGTCTGGATAGTTCCCACAATCTGTATACAAGGATAGTCAATGCGTAAAGGACAATCAAGATTACAACGAGACACATCTACTGGCAAGCCATTGTGAGCCGACAGCATTTGTTGTACAAAAGAACTGTTGTTGTATCGGTTGATGGTGTTGAACAGCCCCATTATCTCATCCACCACAACTGCCACACCTCTGAGGTTGGCATCGTGATTGCGCATCAGAATCTCTGGCGTGAAGTCATTCATGATATTCTTATGCAGGACTGGTACAGGAGGTAACGATTCCCATTCCGTCCGTTTTTTTGCCCTTGTTTCTCTCCACAATGGCTGCATACTCATTCTTTAGAGCCTTGAACTTATGGTGCTCCTCAGTATCAATGTCGTGCAACGGCTTGTAGGCAAAGTTCAAAGGTGGAGTCTTGCCGACTCCTGGTCTGCCAACAAGAATGACATATAGGATAGGTGAAGTAATCCAATTGCCTTTAATCCGGATATAGCAGGAGTTGCCGACGGCTGCTGCCATAGCGGATATAAGGGAAGTAGCGGTAAACTCAATGGAATAGTTCTCCGTCCTTGCCAAATCAAGAATCATCTGCTGCATCTTCTGGGGGAACACGTCAAGAGGAATTCCAGAAGTGGCTACGCCCGAAGCCTCCGAGCGTAGCTTGTTACAAATTTCAAGCGCATCCATGATATTACCAGTTTAAGGGTTTCGGTTTGCGCTTGTTTCCTGCAAGAATGGCTGCGTTCTCTTCCTCTGCTGTGAGAGGTACAGGATTCTTGCGGTTAGTCTCCAGCCACTTGTCAAGTTCATCTTGATAAAGGCAGTAACGTTTGCCTGGCTTGGTGGCAGGAATGCTGCCGTTTCCAAGTTTCATGTAGAGAGTTGCCATTGGCATTTTCAGGTATGCCGATGCTTCCTCTACACTCATGGGTATGTGCGTGTTCGCCTTTTGTGGCTTGTTCTGTGATTGCAGATTGGTGATCATCTGCTTCATGCCCACCACTTCATCCCGAAGCTGGGCAACGACCATTGGAAGGTCGTTGAAAGT
>ULTM01004067.1_pt1 | contig 15219 bp, 9 predicted proteins | sample 1957641 | NCBI WGS metagenome assembly ULTM01 (sample SAMEA4835735, study PRJEB28245) | human gut metagenome | biome: gut microbiome; material: fecal sample | place: Denmark | collected 2008 | reverse complement strand
CGTCGTGGATCTTGATCTCGCGCGGCATGCCGTTCAGCTCGAACTGGAGCTCTCTGTTGCCTTCCAGGTCTGGTTTTGTGACATTATCAAGGCGAACGAGGAGCATCTTGCCTTCATCGATGTTGATGCGGATTTCTTCACCGACTTTCATGCCGAAGAAATAGGTCGGCGTATCAAGGAGAGAGAGGTCGCCATACTTATGATAGCGATCCATGTAGTCGGAGAAGACTTTCGGATAGATGCAGTAGGAGGAGACATCTTCTTCGCGGGTCGGGATGTGCTTCTCTTTCATTTCCATCTTGACTTCTTCAAAGTCGACATTCTCTGGCTGGCTTTCGAGGTGCGGCTTCTGTCCGCGCAGGATGATCTGCTGGAGTTTTTCCGGGAAGCCGCCATACGGGATGCCGAGCTTGCCGTCGAAGAAGTCGACAACGGACTGCGGGAAGTCAAGGGTATCGCCCTTTTCATAGATATCTTTCTCGGTCAGATGGTTCTGTACCATGAAGAGGGTCATATCGCCGACGACCTTGGAGGACGGGGTGACCTTGATGATATCGCCGAACATCATATTGACCTTCGCATACATGCGGCAGACTTCCGGCCACTGGGCTCCGAGACCGACAGCCGTTGCCTGCTGGCGCAGGTTCGAGTACTGTCCGCCAGGCATTTCATGCTGGTACAGGGTCGTATTCGGATTCGTCATCTTGGAGTCGACACCTGCATAGTACGGACGGACACCCTGCCAGTAGCGGTCGATGGTCTCAAGCGCATCGATATCCAGCTGCGGCTGGCGCGGGTTATTCTGCAGTGCGTAGTACATGGAGGTCATAGACGGCTGGCTGGTACCGCCAGAGAGTGCGCCGGTCGCAACGTCTAAGATATCGACGCCTGCATCGACGGCTTTGGCATAGGAGTACAGGGTGCATCCGCCGCCTTCATGGCTATGGAGATGGATCGGGAGATCGACAGCATCTTTCAGCGCAGAGATCAGGGCATACGCAGCTTCAGGCTTGAGGAGACCTGCCATATCTTTGATCGCGATGATATTCGCACCGGCATCCTGCATCTGTTTCGCAAGGTCAGTGTAGTATTTCAGGGAGTACTTCTGACGGTTCGGATCCATGATATCGCCGGTGTAGCAGAAGCAGGCTTCAGCGAGCTTTTCCTTCTTGCGGACTTCATCGATGGTGACGGTCATATGGCTGAGCTGGTTCAGGCAGTCGAAGATACGGAATACATCGACGCCATTGTCAGCCGCCTGATCGATGAAGTGACGGACAACATTTTCCGGATAGTTGGTATAGCCGACGGTATTCGCACCGCGGGTCAGCATCTGGAAGAGGATGTTCGGTGCGGCTTTTCTCATCTGGCGAAGGCGTTCCCACGGGCTTTCATCAAGGAAACGATAAGCCACGTCGAAGGTCGCGCCGCCCCAGTTTTCGAAGGAGAAGAGCTGCGGGACATGGACCGCCGTATAATGGATGGCATTCATAATGTCATGGGTCCTGACACGGGTCGCGAGCAGAGACTGGTGCGCATCACGGTACGTGGTATCCATGAACATGACTTCCTTCTGGTCCATGACCCACTTGGAGAATTTCTCCGGTCCCATTTCATCGAGCAGCTGACGGGTACCCTTCGGTGCTTCGATCTTGTCTGCATCGAGCAACGGAAGCGGATTGAAATCCGGCTTTTCCTGATGGCCAGCGCCGGCATAGCCATTGACGGTGATGTCGCCGATGTAGGAGAGCAGCTTCGTGCCGCGGTCGGAAATCATATCCGGTTCCTGCAGGAGCCACGGGTTTCTGTCGATGTAGTTGACATCGCAGAGACCTTCCTGGAAATCACGGGTACGAAGCATGTTCTGCAGGAAATAGATATTCGTCTTCACGCCGGAAATGCGGAATTCTTCCATGCAGCGGAGCATCTTGTGGATGGTGTCCTTCGGATGAAGGGCATGCGCGGTGACTTTGACGAGGAGAGAATCATAGTACGGGGTGATGACGGCGCCGGTATAAGCCGTGCCGGCATCGAGACGGATGCCAGGTCCGCCGCCGGAACGATAGGCAATGATCTTACCGGTATCCGGCATGAAATTGTTCTGCGGATCTTCCGTGGTGATACGGCACTGGATCGCAACGCCTTTGTACCAGATCTCATCCTGCTGGCCAATGGCGATCTCCGGCCCGTCAAGAGCATAGCCCTCAGCGATGAGGATCTGGCTCTTGACGATATCTACATTGGTGATCATTTCCGTGACGGTGTGTTCGACCTGGACACGCGGATTGACTTCGATGAAATAGAAGTGCTTTTCATCCTGATCGACCAGGAATTCGACCGTGCCGGCATTCACATAGTGGACATTCTTCATCAGTTTGACAGCTGCATCGCAGATGTTCTTTCTGAGTTCCTTCGGAAGAGACCATGCCGGCGCCATTTCGATGACCTTCTGGTGGCGGCGCTGGATGGAGCAGTCACGTTCGAAGAGATGCACCACATTGCCGTGCTCATCACCCATGACCTGTACTTCGATATGCTTCGGGTTCATGATGCAGCGTTCGACATAGACTTCATCATCGCCAAAGGCCATCTTTGCTTCAGAGCGCGCACGGTTGTACGCTTCTTCCAGATCTTCCATGCGGTCGACATTTCTCATGCCGCGTCCGCCGCCGCCGTTGACGGCTTTGATCATGACCGGGAATCCGTAGGTTTCTGCGAAAGCCTTCACTTCATCAAAGCTGTGAACCGCTCCCTTGGTTCCCGGGATCATCGGGATCTGCGCTTTTTCTGCCTGAATGCGGGCATTCACCTTGTCACCGAACATGATGAGATGTTCGACTTTCGGCCCGATGAAAATGATGCCTTCTTCTTCGCAGCGCTGGGCGAGCTTCGCATTTTCAGCAAGGAAGCCGTAGCCCGGATGAATGGCATCGACGTCATGCTCCTTACAGATACGGATGATATCTTCGATGTCAAGGTATGCGTCGATCGGCTTATCCCCTTCACCGACCAGATAGGCTTCATCTGCACGGTTTCTGTGCAGGGACAGGATATCTTCTTTCGAATAGATAGCCACGGTGCGGATGCCCATTTCACTGCAGGCTCGGAATACGCGGATCGCGATCTCGCCGCGGTTGGCTACCAGTACTTTATGGATTCGTCTCATGAGATTCTCCCTCTCAATAAAATAGAATAAACACGATGATCGCGTCATTCTGATGCGCTTTTAGCGTTTGATAGTACTATTTTAACCAGTGAAAGGCGCAAAATCAATAGCCTGTATGAATTGGTATCAATCATGGTTTTAATAAATGATATGAATAGATGGGTAATGATATAGTATTTATTATGTATTATATTTATTATAATCGCAAATTTATCATTTAGGGTTCAAGGTTCAAGGTTCAGCGGGGGTGGCGCGGCGCATTTCGTCATCCTGACCAGTCACTCGCGATCCCTAATCCCTAGCCACTCATCCCTGTACATCATCTCTTGCAATATTTTCTGAAATCACAGAACCGGCACGCCGTCGGAAGCTCGTTCTTTTTCATTTCACAGCGACGCGCAAAATCACGCGCCAGGATCCGCCTCGACGTCTTGTCGAATTCCTCTATCCTTTTCTCCACGCGTTCTTTGCTCATAGGAAAAACAACGCATGGATCCTCGGCATCACTGGTGAAGTACAGGACGAGCCTTTCCACGGAGCGGCCGAGTTTCGTTTCGACAAGGTAGGCATATACCTCGAGCTGGCTCAGGTATTTCTCCATAAGGGGACTGTCCATCGGCGGTTTCTTCCCTGTCTTGAAGTCTATGACCCGTACCTGATCCCCATCCCCTGAGAGAAGATCGATGGTGCCGTTCAGAATGTAGTCATCTTTGACCAGCTCAAGAGGGCATTCGGCAGCAAGCGCATCATCCCAATTCCCTTTCCGGAAATCCACATATCCAAGGATCTCAGAAAAGGCCTGCTTCAGTTTTGCTTCAGGGAGCCAGCTGTTTTCTTTATCAGGCAGAGAAATGTAATTCGCCATCATCCAGCCGTAGATCACAGAGGGCGTCGCGCGTTCTGCCTCTCCGCGAAGGACCGCGCGGTGGATGTCCTCGATCGTCTCATGGACCAGCTCGCCGTACATGGCATGGCTTCCCTGTGTGCCCGCAAAGCGGTAGACGCGATGCCAGAGATACTTCATCGGACATTCTTCATAAAGGGCGATCTGCGAGGTGAAGGCGAAACGCGGCTTGAACACATTCCGCCCCACAGGACGGCAGGTGAGGTGGTGGTAGTCTGCTTCTTTCGCATGATATGCAGGAAGAGCGGGCATGATCCATTGAAATGCTTCCGAAGTATCCCCCTTCTTTTGAGAAGATGCGAGGACGAGGAGCGTTTCCGCGCGGGAGAAGGCCGTATAGTACTTGCGCCATAAATCAAAATTTTTCATTTCCTTCGGTGGCTCAGCAGGCTTTCGTCCGCTCACCTTTTCCACCACCTGGGAAATCAGGTCACTTTCTGCATCCCAGCGCGCCCGCTCGTCGAGCGATGGCACGATGACAACGGGGTACTCGAGCCCCTTTGCCTGGTGGATATTCAGGAAGGATACGGAGCCCGAGGGCGCATAGCGCTCTTCATCTTCATACTCATTCACGCCGTTTTCAAACCACAGCCGCAGATAGCGGGAAAAGAAGAGATGCACGTCCTCCACAGTCTCCTCACCATGCCCGTGATTCTCCGGCAGGAAAAAGCCAAAACGGGCAATCAGGCGCGTGATGGCGGACAGATTTCTGGCTGCATTCGATTCACCCCGGACTGCGCTGTCCAAAATATCAGAAAATGGTGCAAAGGAGAGCATCTGGTAGACGAGGTGCAAAAAAGAGGCGGGGAGTTTCTTCTCATAGGAAATGACACTCCGCGTGCGGTCCAGCCAGTCTTTCAGCGCTCGGTGCCCGGGTTTTGCGAGCATCATCCGCGCGACGCCCATGCACTCGAAGTATGTATCGAGAATCCCCCTCGTTTCCTGCATGTCGTCCCGATTTTCCATGGAATCCGAAAAGCTGGGAAAGAGCAATAGGAGCGTCCCGATCAGCCACTCGACTTCCTGTCGCTTGAAGAACCAGCCCGCCCGCGGCGCGTAGGAAGCGATCTCCTTCCGTCGAAGCTGCAGCTGCAAAGCGCGCGATGCATTGCTTTTCACGGACGAACAGAGTACCGCCACTTGGTTATAGTCCGTGATCTGCCCCCGTTCTTTCAGCCCTTCGATGAAATCAGCGATCCTCGCGTGACACTCAGAAAGATCCTTCCCCGTGATGCGAAGGACGGGCGTCCCCGCTTCCTCTGACGCGGCATGAATGTCCCCCTTCACATAGCGGAACATCCGCCCATCCGCTCCGCGCCAGCTTTTGAGTCCGCGCATCCAGTCCATGCAGAAGCGGACAATGCCCGGATGCGAACGATAATTCGTATCCAGCTTGAACGTATGGCATGTCTCATAGATCTTCGAAAATCCCAGAATATTTCCGATGGATGCCCCACGGAAGCGATAAATGCTCTGATCATCATCCCCCACCACGAAGATCTGCTGCGAAGAGCCGCCCAGAAGACGGATGAGCTGCTCTTGGATGAAATTCGTATCCTGATACTCATCGATCATGATGTATCGGATCCGTTTCTGCAAGCTGTCAAGGATCTCCGGATAGGAAGAAAGAAGCGCATATGTCTCCTTCTGCAGGCGGGAGAAATCGATGAAATGCCTTTCCTCTTCGAGGCGCGTGTACTTCATCATCATCCGTGCGAGCACTTCTATGCGCCCGCCCAGTTGATTTCCGCATGTCCGCCGCATTTCTTCCGGCAAGAGCAGCTCCTCGGAGAGGCCATTCACATAGCGGCAGATCGTCTGGCACTGGCGCCATGGAGAGATCCCCACCAGCTCCCCCTGCTTCAGATAGGAATCCTGCACCACACGGCGGAAATCCGGGATCGCCGCAAATTCCGAAAGATGCTCATACACCAGGTACTGCTGCTCGAACTGATCCACTGCCAGATAATTCTTCGGAAGATGCGTATACTCCTGAAATTCTTTCAGGATCTTTCGGCAAATGTGATGAAAGGTACCGATGTACATCTCATGCAGATTCACCTCGATGCCCGCCTTCGACAGCACATCCGTGAGCCGCGTCGTCAGCTCCTTCGATGCCTTCTGTGTGTACGTGACCAGTATGATCTCTTCCGGCTTCACCCTCTTCTCGCGGATGAGGTAAAGCACGCGCTGAATGATGGTATAGGTCTTTCCCGTCCCCGGTCCCGCGATCAAAAGCGTGGGACCTTCGGAGAGGATGGCAGCTTTTTGTGAATCATTCATAGAGAGGGCTCCTTTGGGAAATAGTGACTAGGGACAGCAGGTATAATGGGGTTTAAGGGTTCAGGGTTCAAGGTTCAGGGTTCAGGGTTCAGGGTTCAAGGTTCAGGGTTCAGGGTTCTAAGGGTAGTACGGTGCATCATCATCTGAAAGCGCTGCGAAGTTTTAGAATATACGTTATTCGCAAAAGATGAGAAACCTGTGAACCTTTGGAACCTTCAGAACCCGCTTAACCTATGAGGATTCGCATAAAGGATAGATTGTTTTTTCTGCTTTCTAACTTAAAGGGTTCTAAGGGGGTGGTACGGCGCATTGAACCTCTTGAACCCATTTCCCTTGTCACCCTTCACTTTCACTACGTCCCACCACCGTGAGGATCCCCAGCACGGGCAAACACAGGACATAGGCGAAGGAATAGCGGAAAACGGAGGAGGCCGGCGTGGAGAGGAGGAGAGTGGCTGTATTCACTAGAAGCGGCAAAAGCACCCAGATATATTCCTTTTTCCCCTGTCTGATCCAGACGAGCCCCAGAAAGAGCGCGATCCAGAGCGAAAGCCCCGTCCCGATGAAATGGCTTCCCTCATAGGAGACATTCGCCAGCCGCGCCTTGAGCCAAAGCGGCAAAGGGAAATCCCCTGTCGCCATGCGGTCATTGTCTGCCGGCTTCATGTCTTTCGTATTCTCATCCGTAAGCGCCCAGCCGAAGCGCGACTGCACGCCATACTCGAAGGGATCCAGATTCCAAAGGGCATATGTCTCCGTCAGCCAGCCTTCGACATAAATCCGCGGATTTCTCAAACCGGTATCCACCCATGCCGACAGGAATTCTTTTTTCTGCCCATTCAGCCAGTTTCTATGGAAATGGTCATGCCACTTTACAAAGTCCACGGTATAGGGTGAGTATTCTTTCTTCCACTCTTCTTCGGGGAGAAGATTTTCCATCAGCGCCCGCGTCTCCTCACTCCGATCTCCTTCGAGCTTCATCGTCCGCCCCAGCTGCTGGAGCGGGATCGCCATAGACTCCTGAAAGAGCGGCTCCCAGTGATGGGTGCGCTGGATGACCTGGGCGGGGACGATGGAGATCAACGCAAAAATCATAAAAAAGAGGAGGATCTCCTTCCGCTTCTCCAGAAAAAAGAGGGCAAGGGATACCGACAGCGCGACAAGGAGGCCATTGCTGCGAAGCAGCATCGCAAGAAGCGCCGTAGCAAGGATCCAAAGAGACGCCCTCCCCCAGGGCTCTCCTTCCGCGTGCCGAAGAAAGAGCCATACGAAGAAGAGCAGCCCCAGCGAGAAAAGGCCATCGCGCACGGCCGCGATACTATAATTTCCCACCATCGGAAAAAAGAGAAAGTACCCGTACAGCCCCCATCCGGCAAGATCATGCACACGTCCCTTCACCCAGAAGGCAAAGGCGGTAAGCCCATAGGAGATCAAAAGAAGCTGCAGCAGAGAAAAGAAGAAGATGACCGGCTCCCGGCTCCCCAGCACATCCTTTCCCCAGCCAGCGCCATAGCCGTATATCACCGAATACAGCCAAGGAAACTGCACGCTTGCATAGAGCGGATTCTCCATCATGAAGACCGTGTCATTCATTCCCGGCGCCGGATAAAACGAGAGAAGGAAGGGCAGCTGCCAAAGCGCCATCAGAAGGAATGCAGGAAAAACCCATGTCCGATCTGCTGCCGTTCTCCTCGAACAAGAAAAGCCGGAAAGCCGATCGACCAGTTTTGGCAGTAAAAGAGAAAAGAACGCCGTCCCCAGAAGAAGGATCGGCACGTCCCAAAAGTCCAAGAGCGCGCGCCCTGCCTCTTTGAGCTCTCCTGCCCGATCCAGACAGTCTATCTTCACCGTGTACCAGAGCGCAGCCGCCAAGAAGAAAGAAAAGCATATATATAGGTAAGAAAAGCGTGTCCGAAACAGTTTCATAAAAAGCTCCTAGATCTTAAAGGTCGTCGGGTGCAGGGTTAGCCCATGGGACGTGCTGCCCTTTGATTGTTGGTGAAAGCCTCGCTTGAATGAGAAATTAGAAATGAGAAATGCGAAATGGTGGTGCGGCGCATAAAAATATGGAAGCGCCGCAGAATTTTGATAGCGCTTCGCGCCGTCGTCATCTCGAGCGTAGCCCTCGATCTTTATTGCAGAACGTTCATCGCCTGATGTGAGGCAGCACCAGGACATCATTTTCCCTCGACGCATACACGCTGATTCCCGCAGTGCAGTAAAGATCCCTCGACTGCGCTCGGGATGACGATGCCGGAGAATCCCAGTCACTAGTCACCAGTCACTCGAGACTCCTAATCCCTAGCCAGTCATCCCTGCTTTCAAACTTGTAGCGGCAGCTTCGCTGCAAAGTATATATTGCTCATTATACCATGTTCCCCCTTCTCTCCTATGCTACAATATGGCGAATCTCATGATTTCTTATACAGTAAGGAGCCCCTGTATGAATAGAGAAGAACGAGTCAGAGCCGCCCTTGCCGGCAAAGAACTTGAACCTTGAACCTTGAACCTTGACCCCTGAACCCTGAACCTTGAACCCTGAACCTTAAACCCTGAACCTTGAACCTTAAACCCTGAACCTTGAACCTTGAACCCTGAACCTTGAACCCTGAACCTCACCTAAAAACCGCTGTCCGAAACCATTCGGACAGCGGTTTTTTCTATTCGTGATTCAATTTCCCTTTCAGATCATGATCGGTCATCGCGCAGACGCAGGAATCAGACCAGACATTCTCTGCTGTCTCGATCATATCGATGATCGTATAGATCGGAAGGATGAGGCCCATGATGCCGATCGGCGCGCCGATACCACTCATGAGGGAAAGCGTCAGGAAGTAGCATCCCATCGGTACGCCTGCATTGCCGACAGCTGCGAGTACTGCGACGATGAGCCATGTGAGCATGGTCGTCATCGAAAGCTCGATCCCCGCATTCTGCATGACGAAGAGCGAAGTGATCAGTATAAAGGCTGCGCATCCGTTCATGTTGATGGTCGTGCAGATCGGAAGTACAAAGCGGGAAACAGCTGGATTCGCCTTTAGATTCTTCTCCGCCGAGGCAAGCGTCACCGGCAGTGTGCCCGCAGAGCTCTTGGTGAAGAGAGCGACTGCAATGGCAGGAGACATTTTCTTGAAAACATCGATCGGATTCAGTCCACGAGCCAGAAGGAAGAGCGGCAGGACAAGGAAGAACTGGATACCGTTACTTGCCATGATGACGAGCGTGTATTTCCCGAGCGCCCCTACGATGACCCCTGCTTCGATCTGGGCGGAGAGCTGCCCTGCAAAAGCCAGAATGCCAACAGGAAGAATGGCGAGAAGCGCTTTGATCAGCGTAAAGAGAAGCTCCTGAAAACCAAGGATACCCTTCAGGAGGACTTCGCGATTCTCCGTCTTCGGCATGAAGGCAAGCCCGAGACCGAAGGAGGCTGCGATCAGCATGACAGCAAGTACATTGCCGGACAAGAATGGCTGCAGAATGTTATTCGGGATGACATTCAAGATGTGGTCATAGTATGTGACCGTTCCCAGCTTCTGCGGCACGCTCGAAGCCCCTGCGCTCGCCAGATCCGTCGGCAGATTCCCCGGTGTCACCCAGAGATACATCGCAAGCCCGATACCTGCCGCAAAGACGGTGGTGAGAAGCGTGTAGACGACCGCGTGTGCAAAAATGCGACCGGTTTCCTTCTTGCCGCCGAGTGCAGCCAGTGTCGTGATGACAGCGAGCGCGATCGTCGGTACCGCGATGAACTGGAACAAACGGGTGAATACCGTCGCGATAAAATTAAAGAGCTCATTCAAAGGCTTGATTCCGAGCCAGCCCAGAGCGGCGCCCACGACCAATGCCAGGATCCAGAGAATAAACTGCCGTCCCTGCTTTTTTGTCTGGTACTCTTTCAGCACGCTCTGTGCTAAGTTTTTGACATCCTCATTTTTATTCATATCATTTCCTCCTATCATTTCCTACTATTCCTACTATGGCGATCAATAAAAAAGAGTTCAGCAGCAGATTCTATGGATGCAGCAAGGCTCGCGAAACATTGCCGCATCGGGCAAGATCTTCATTTCAAACAATAAAAAAAGCCCTTCCTCCCCCATGGGACGAAAGACTCGTGATTCTCACCCAATTTCACCGTTGCGTCACCGCATCGGCCTCTTTAAGTCCAAACAGACTCTGATCCTGTAACGGGAATCCCCGGGAGAGCCTACTTCTTTTCGGTCTCCTGGCTCTGAAACGCACTTCAGCAAGGTTTCTCTGCCCGCTTGCACTGTCCGGACTCGCTAAGAGAAGAAATCCCTGCGTACTCTTTTTCTTCATCGCTTATTGGACATACTATAGCATAGATAAAGGAATGTGTCAAACCTCTGTAAGAAAAAAAAGAATACAGTGCCCCAGTCTCTACGTCCCCTCATCAGATGCTCTCTTTTTTCGATCTGCCATTTTTATACTCTACTCTTCCCAACTTTCCTCCACTTGTGGTAAGATATGAAAAATAATTTCTTTATTTTTTAGAAAGGAGACGTTCCCTCATGGGTATGCTCAAAGAATTCAAAGACTTTGCCCTCCGCGGCAATGTAGTAGACATGGCAGTCGGTGTAGTCATCGGCGCTGCATTCGGAAAGATCGTTTCTTCTCTGGTCAGCCATGTCATCATGCCTCCTCTGGGCTACCTCCTGGGTGGTATCGATTTCTCCAACCTTTTCATCCCTCTGAGCGATACCCCGGTCTCCACGCTCGCCGAAGCAAAAGAGCTCGGCGTACCGGTCATTGCATACGGAGAATTCCTGAATGCAGTCATTGATTTCCTGATCATTGCTTTCGTCATTTTTATCGCCATCAAGCAGATCAACCACTTCTTCCCGAAAGCTCCGCCAAAGGAAATCAGAAAGTGCCCCTACTGCAAAGAAGCGATCGCAGATGATGCGACCCGCTGCCCGCACTGCACGGCACAACTCTGAGACGTCTCTTTCGCTAGCAAAGGCGGTGTGACAAAAACCTGTCTGTTTTGTCACACCGCCTTTTTACATTCGCTTTCCCCATGAGACGCCTAAAGCCTCCCCGAAGGGAGGCTTTTTAGAGGTGTTTGGAGTTGTTGAGAAAGATTTGTAACAATGAGTGGAATCATCACGGCCAATGCTGATTTCCTTTTGTTTACGATTCTATATTACCTCACATCGTCTTTATTGTCAAGTATTGTTTATTGTTTTCATGAACAATAATTAACAATCATCCTTCATAAACTTCAAATTCATCCTTGCCGGCGCCGCAGACCGGGCATACATAGTCTGCCGGCAGATCTTCAAACTTGGTCCCCGGGGCGATGCCATTGTCCGGATCACCTTTGGCTTCATCGTAAATCCATCCGCATACAGTGCATACATACTTTTTCATAGTCGTTCCCTCCTTTGGGAAAACTCATAGGGAGGCCGCATGTCGGCTTCTCTGTATTTATATTTACATCTCTCTATATAGTATTATATCACAATATTCAAATCATTCAATATCGAAGGATAAAAATTTTCCCTCACGAAAAGTCGCCCCCTCACCACCCATTGACCAAAAGGTTCCGACCTTATATAATAGATATCGCAAGCCATGCGAGCGTGGCGGAATTGGTAGACGCACAGGATTTAGGATCCTGCGCCTTGTGCATGGGGGTTCGAGTCCCTTCGCTCGCACCAAAAAAGCACTGTGGATCTCACAGTGCTTTTTTATTGGCAGTCACCTTTTTCGCTAAAGCCGATCTCTCAGAAATTTACAGTCTTCCCATAGTAAGCACATTCGAGGATCTTGGCCATAGCTTCCGCATCTGCCTCACGCGGGTTCTCCGGAGTGCAGGCATCGAGGACGGCATTCTTAGCGATGGCATCCTTCTTGGCAAGGTACAGCTCCTCTGGCACCCCATAGTCTTTGAGTGTCAGCGGGATGTCCATCTTCTGATTCAGTTTCTGGATAGCCTCCTCATAGGAAATGACAAGCTGCGCATCTGTGCGTCCCGGAAGGCCGGCCACGCGAGCGAGATCGGCATAGCGCGAAAGACAGGCTTTCTTGTTGAACTGGATGACATACGGCATCAAGATGGCATTCGCACAACCATGCGGGACATGGAAGACGGCGCCGATCTTATGCGCCAGAGAATGTGTGATCCCCAGAAGTCCATTTGAGAAGGCCATGCCGGCAAGGCACTGCGCGATATGCATTTTGCCTCTGGCTTCCTTGTCTCCATGATACGACTCTACGATGTTGTCAAAAATATCGGAGACAGCTTGCTTGGAGAGCGGTTCCGTGAAGCCATTCGCAAACTTTGACACATAGGCCTCGGTCGCATGTGTCAGCGCATCCATGCCTGTATGCGCGGTGAGCTTCTTCGGCATGGTGAACGGGATGTCGAGGTCAAGGATGGCAAGATCCGGCGTCAGGTTGAAATCAGCGAGCGGATACTTGATGCCTGTCGAGTAGTCGGTGATGACAGAGAAAGCCGTGACTTCTGTCGCAGTCCCCGATGTGGATGGGATAGCGACGAAGATCGCCTTCTGACGAAGCGGCGGTAAAGAGAATGGCTTTTTGATCTCATCGAATGTCACATTCGGATATTCATAGAAGACCCACATGGCCTTGGCTGCATCGATCGGTGAACCGCCGCCGATCGCCACGATCACGTCCGGCTGGAATTCTTCCATCAGCTTCGCGCCCTTCTGCACTTCTTCGATGGATGGATCCGGTGTGATGCCTTCGAGCGTATAGGTGGCAAGTCCTGCGTCCTTCAGCACTTTTTCAGTCTTCTGAAGGAAACCGCCTGCCCGCATGGAATGACCACCGGTGCAAATGAAAGCTTTCTTGTGACCCTTCAGCAAAGACAGCTCATCAATGGCTCCATGACCACAATAAATATCTCTAGGTAATGTAAAACGGAACATAGTGACTCCTCCTTTTGGCATAGAATCATACGGAAGGATGGACGATCAGGATCTCTTGATCGAAGAAATTCTGATCTGTCCTTCTTCTTATAGTATACACTTTTTTATGCAGACTGGAACATGTATGCTTATTCTATATGAAAAAGTCATTGGAAATGAGTTAAAAGCATACATATAGAAGGCCTATCGCCCACTGTATGTGGACTGCTGCTTCCCTATGAACCCGCCGATGCCCGGCTCCCTAGCCACAGCCTTTTTTATCGGGTATAATATAAGGGAAACGCCGATTCGATCGCTCATCAGATGGGATCCGTGTTTCCTACAAAAAGTGAAAGGAATCAAAACCTCTTATGGAAGATACAGAGAATCAAGTTTTTGTCCACGATCATGGCGATGGACATGTCCACACCCATGGGATCGGGCACATCCATGACGGACATCATCACAATCACAGCCATACGCATGCCCCGCAAAAGATCAAAGCGATCATGAATCGGATATCTAAATCCATCGGCCATATGGAGTCGATCAAGAAGATGCTCGAGAACCAACGGGACTGCGCCGATGTCCTGATCCAGCTCGCCGCAGTGCGTGCGGAGATCAATAATACCGGCAAGCTCCTCCTGAAGGAGCATATGGAGCACTGCATCGTGGAAGCGGTGCAGGAGAATGACCAAGAGGCCATCACACGCATGAATCAGGCGATTGATATGTTCATGAAGTAATATATGGAGCGCAAAAAGCACAGATGCCATCGTAATGAGCGGTGGCATCTGTGCTTTTTGGTTTTTATCCTACGCCAGCGGCTTCGAGCAGACGGCGGGTATAGAGTTCCTTCGGATGACGCAGGATCTCCCCCATGGCTCCCCGCTCGACGCATATCCCGTGATGCATAATGAGGAGTGCGTCACAAAACCGCTCCGCGAGCGATAGGAAATGGCATCTCCGCCTGCCAGATCCATCAGGGCAAACGTGACGAATGTCACGCCGAGAAGAATGAGAAGGCAGGAGATCCCTTTCTTGACTATCCACACCATAGGCGCCCATCACTTTTTCGCTTCAATGCAAAAATACGGCGTCGCCGCAAAATTCAGCTGCTCCTCCGGAAGAAGGATCTCTTCGGAAATATTCTCATACAGTGTGACCTGCATCCCCATCTCTTCAAGTACCTGCCGGTCCCATGCAGGACGTTTCTTGGGCGAAAGGGGCATCTGTCGCGCGATGCGTTCGCAGGCCATAACATCGGTCGAAATATAGCGGTCAAAGACACCCGCTTCTGCGACCTGCTCGCGGTCCCTGTCGTAAAGGGCACGGTCTTCTTCGCTATACAGGTAGTTGTACCAGTTCGCATCGAAATTGAGAAGGATCCCGCCCTTTTTCAGGACGCGCTGCCAGCTCGCATACGCCTTTTTCGGATGCGGCAGCGTCCATGTGAGATTTCTCGTCACGATGAGATCGTAGCTGCCCATGGGAAGCGGCACCTCTTCCGCATCCCCCTCGACATAATGGATCCCCTCTGCGAGCGGTCCTGCATTCTTCTTCGCCTCTGCCATCATGGCAGGATTCCGATCCAGCGCCGTCACCTCGCAGCCCGCCATCCCCAGAATGATGGAGAAGAAGCCGGGCCCCGCCCCGATATCAAGCGCTTTGATCCCTTCTCTCTCCGGCATGGCATCCTGTACACGTCGCATGATATAGGACGTCCAAAGATCCTTCTGCCGTCCGCAGAGCTCTTTCTGATTGATCTCCGAATAGCTCGGCGCCCGCCTTGTCCAATAGTCTATGATCTCTTTTTCCAGCATCAATAGCTCTCCTTACGATAAAGGAAACGCTGACCCCATCGCTGGATCAGTGTCTCTCCACTCTCTTATTCATAATGAGTCTACCAATAAAAAAAGCCCCCCACAAGTGATATGATCCCCCTAAAGCAGACAAGGTAAATAACCAAA
>ULTM01001658.1_pt1 | contig 15331 bp, 10 predicted proteins | sample 1957641 | NCBI WGS metagenome assembly ULTM01 (sample SAMEA4835735, study PRJEB28245) | human gut metagenome | biome: gut microbiome; material: fecal sample | place: Denmark | collected 2008 | reverse complement strand
CCCGCCGGTCCGCCTCCGATGACGAGAATTTCGGTCTGTTTGATCATAGGACAACCCCCTTTCCGTGCTGTTCTTCCACTTTCATGCCGGCCTTTACGCGGGTCACGCAGACGCGGACATTTGGCTCACCGTCTACAGTCATGAAACAAGAAGAACAGTTGCCGATGGCACAAAAAAGACCTCTTGGACGGTGCAGATGGGGACTGTGTCCCAGTGTGCGGATGCCAGCCGCATGCAGGGCGGCGGCGATGGTTTCGTGGGTAAAGCCGGTGATGGGCTGACCGTTATAGTAAAAAACGACCTCTTCTCCCCGGTCAAAATCCAGGACAGGATGTTCTTCCAGTCGCATACAGATCTCCTCCTTTTATAAAATGCGTGCAGCAGCCTGGTTCGGGTACTGCCGCACGCGGGTATGTATAAACTTTTCATACTTCTATTGCATATCTTAACTTAATTAATTCCCTCTGTAAATTTATCAGGTGCTACCTTTGCCTTCACCTTCATTATTACATAATAGGTAATACCGGTTATAATCAGAGATTGTGCCGGCGGAATTCCAATTACTACAATATAGGTTGTAATATAGCCAACTGCAATTCCCACAATCATTGCAATTGTAGCCATAAAATTCCATCCCTGCTTATCTTCCCACACTCCCTTCCTGAGGAAGAAATCAACAAACATAACCCCTGCAATGGCCGGATAAAGAAGAGCAGCCAGGCTAAGCAGTTTCTGTAAATTTTCCAGAATACCCGTAAAACAAAGAAGAAGTGATAAAAATGTACCTACGGCCGTTACAATCGCTCTTCCTTTATTTGTTTTTATATTCAGCATATTGGAGAAAGAAAGTCCCATTGTATAGTTATTTACAAGCTGACTGGTCCAGGCAGCAAGCCAAAGAACAATAAATCCCCAGATAGGAAATCCTAAGTTTTCCATAACTGCAACAATATCTGCAGTTCCATTTCCTGCTCCCATGATGGCACCAATAAAAAGAAGCGGAATACCAATTGCAACAATTCCAATCGGTATTAAAATATTATCCTTCCAACACGGTTTTGCATATCTTGTATAATCAGCAGAAATAACAAACTGCGATACATTCATGCCAAGTATCATCGTCACACCGGCAGCAAATGAAATCTCACCGCTTCCTTTGTAACTAATAATGTTCGACCATCCAATGTTCTTTAATGCCAGGTAAATACCAACAATGCACAGAAGAATTCCACCAGGAACCGCAAAATAATCCGTCCATTTCATAGATGAATATCCAATAACAGAAGGAATTGCGAACACTATTCCTGCGACAATGGTGGTAATCATCCAGGCAGTTCGATTAACTGTATAGTCAATTCCCAAAACTGCACAAAACGCATTGCCTGTTACCGATGTCTGAACGGCCCACCAGCCCATACTGATAACACCGATAACTAGTGCGATAATAAATTTTGCCTGTTTGTCGCCAAATCCTTGTTTTGCAATTACGGAAGAGGAAAGACCTGTTTTGGCCCCATATATCCACTGATAGCATTTCCTACCCATGTTAAGCATATGAAAGTGAACAGTACAACCGGTATGATTCCTTTTAAGCCAAATGCACCTATTAATGTAGAACCTATCATCAACAAGGTGACACTGAATTCAAGGCCTCCGAAAATAAATGCCGGTGCTGTCCAATGCTGCCGTTGATTTAGCGGTACCGGGGTCATCGGATCATCTATAATCACCGTTTTTTCTTTTTCTAATTCTTTTCCCATACAATCTCCTTCCTATATTTTGTTATAAACTTCTTCACGTCTCATTAATCTCCACGGGATGGTTTCTTTCGCTTTCTCCAAACATTCCTTTTTGAGCACAACACGTGTGTAGGATTCTTCTGATGTGCATAATCTGGCAAGCGTTGTTCCATCCGGATTCGAAACAGTTGTATTACCACAATACTCCACGTCCCCGGATGCCCTGTTTAATCCAACCGTATAAACCTGGTTTTCTGCTGCTCTTATACTGCTGCATCCGGAAAACAGGTAATCCCAACCCGGATTCCACGCGCTCGGATACATAATCACATCTGCGTTCTTTTTTAATGCTAAAGATTTTGCCAATTCTGAGAATCCAAAATCCGCACAAATTAACAATCCAATTGTCCAGCCTTTAAACGAAACCGTAACCAGCTCTTCTCCTTTCGCAAAAAAATCATTTTCCTTATCCCATAAATGAATTTTTTTGTACTCTCCCAAAAGTGTTCCTGTTTCATCCCAAATACAGGCAACATCATAATGCTGGTTTCCCTCTTTTTTATTAATTCCGGCCATGATTGCTATCTTATATTTACTGGCAAGCTCTGAGAAAAAAAGTGCTTCCCTATCTGAAATTATGGCTTTTTCAAAATTGTATCCACTGATACAAAGTTCCGGAAAGCAAAGAAGATCTATGTCGTCAGAAGAATGGTTTCTAACAAGTTCTTCTATATGAGCACAGTTTTTTTCGATATTTCCTTCCTGGATAGATAATTGAATAATTCCTAGCTTTAACATATGCCCTCCTTTTTAAACTTACTTTTTTTCAATTTAATCCAAATATTCGATTCTTTTCTCCTTTCATTTTCATAATTACTCACGAAATTACATTTCTTTTCTTGATTTTATCACGCAAATCAGGCAAAATAAAATCATATTATTTTATAAAGTAATAAATCTGCATTATACCGACCATAGTCTGAATTCTAGTCTATCGTCATTTAGATATAAAAATATAGCAAAAGCCCCGGAGTTTTGTGATTCCGGGGCTTTTACTATATTTTGATACCGGATTGCTATGTGCTTCGCACTTTCGCAATCCTAAAACTATTCAAACATTGCGCTCTCAGCGCCTTCAATCTGAAGAGTGGTCTGGTAGAATTTCGTCAGTGCGCGGATTGCGTACTCAACGTCCTTCACACCTGCCGTTTCGTAGCAGGAATGCATCGCAAGCTGCGGCAGACCGATATCGACGGCATGGACGCTGACCTGCGTGTTGGAAAGGTTTCCAAGGGTGGAACCGCCTAAAATATCACTGCGGTTTGCAAACACCTGAACCGGAACACCTGCCTCATTGCAGACATTCGTAAATACCGCACGGCTGAATGCGTCCGTGGTGTATTTCTGGTTCGCGCTCTCCTTGATGACGATACCCTTGTTCATCCAGGAGCAGTTGACTGCATCCGTCTTCTCCCCGTGGTTCGGGTGAACGGCGTGTGCGTTGTCGCAGCTTACGAGGAAAGAACCGGAAACTGCCTGATAGTAGTCCTCCGGCGTCTTTCCAAGTGCGCCGTTGATGCGGTGCAGGACATCCTGTAAGAAGGTGGACATCGCCCCCTGCTTCGTATTGGAACCAACTTCCTCATTGTCGAAGCAGCAGTATACGCTGACATCGCGCTCATTCTTCGCCTCCAGGAATGCTTTCAGGGAAACGTAAGCGCACTGTAAGTCGTCCAGTTTCGGGCTGGAAACGAACTCATCCGCATACCCCCAGATCGTACCCGGCTGGCGGTTTACAAGGAAGAGATCCTTTCCTAAGATATCCTCCACTGCCACACCAAGCTCTTTCGCAATCATCGCGTCAAACGCGCCTTTTTTCAGCTCACCAGCGGAGAACAGCGGACATAAATCAACCTGACGGTTGTATTTGTATCCATTGTTCACCTCACGGTTGAAATGAATCGCTACGTTCGGAATGATGAGCAGGTCTTTATCGATGTACAGAAGTCTCGCGCTCACGCCCTGACCGTCTTTTACCAGTACACGGCCTGCAACGGTCAGAGGGCGGTCAAACCAGGTGTTGTCGATCATGCCGCCGTATGCTTCCACATCGAGGCGCAGATACTCGCCCGGACCATTTAACTCCGGCACACTCTTGATCTTGTAAGTCGGTGAATCACTGTGGGAGGCACACATCTGGAAGTGATAATCAGTCAGCTTCTCTCCTACGCGAAACGCAATGATACTGGAATGGTTGCGGATTGTATAGTAATCTCCGCCCTGTTTCACGTCCCAACGAGCCGACTCCGGCAGGTATGTAAAACCTGCCTCGTCCAGCATACCCTTGATTGTCTCGATGGAATGAAACATACTCGGGCTGTTCTCAATAAAAGTCAGTAATTCGTTTGCAGCATTCATTATGCAGACTTCCCTTCTCTCTTCTTAATCGCCGGTAAGATAAGTCCCAGTATTACCAGGACAATCGGCGTAATGACATTCAGCACAGTTGTATACATATCGCCCTGCTTGTACATGCCTAAGATACAGCAGGCTGCTGTTACGAAGAAGCACCATGCACCGAAGCCAAGAGCGACTCCGTTATTCTTTACAAAGCGGTACTCACGTTCAAACTTGTTCGTGTGTTTACGAAGCATGAAGTAAGCGAAGAATACCCACAGATAGCGCATCGGCATAGTAACCGAGTTTAACTGGGTCAGCTGACGCAGTACAGTATCTGCGTTCGGAACCAGGACCTGAGCCAGGATAATGGAACCGGACAGGATAACAACCATCCAGATACCATTAATGTAAGCGCCGAATTTGTTCTTCTTTAACAGCTTGGTCGGGATGAACTGACGCGCATCCTCGTTGTCAAGCAGTATACGCAGCGGTGCGTCGATGCTGACTACCAGCGTCGAGAACTGTCCGATCGCATTGCAGGCTGCATAGATAATCATGAGCAGATTGCCGACACCGTAGTACTCACCCAGTTTCTGGAATGCCCAGTAAGAACCGTTTGCGTTGTAGGAGTCAAAATTCTCCTCAATCAGTACCGGATCAAACATCATGCCCATTGCGATGGTACCGAAGATCGCGCAGACAATAACCATGATTGCTGCAAAGATCATGCTCTTCGGAAATCCCTTTGCCGGATCCTCTACCTTGTTTACATACGGGGAGATCTTCTCACAGCCGCCGACTGCAAAGACAAGAATGGACAGGCTGCTGAAATACTTCCAGTTGAAGGCCGGGATCATATTCTTTAAGCTGAAATCCACCGACAGGTAACCGCCGTTCGGATTGATGGCCGGCGCAGCAAACATCAGCAAGATGTACAGGATACTCATGACGAACATACTCGTTCCCGCCAGGGTAGCCAGTTTCTTTAATGGGTTTAAGCCGCGGCTCGCAACCCAGCAGAAGAACAGCAGTACCGCAAAGGTAACTAACTGAACCGCTTTCGTGTTAAAGGACGCATACTTCTCTGCGTTCTGGAAAATCATCCAGCTGAGCGCTTTCAGACCGCCGGAACCTTTGGATGCGATGTAGGTAACATGACACGCCCAGTAGGTCCAGCCTGCGTAGTATGCAGCCTTCGCACCGGTTGTCTCATGAATCCAGGAACTGACACCACCGCCCGAATTCTTAAATGCGGAACCAAGCTCTCCGACCATCAGTGCGTACGGTACAAAGTACAGTGCAAACATCAGAATCCAGGAGAAGATAACCTGTGTTCCATTGAAGTATATGAAACCATTTAAAACGTTTCCAAATGCCCAGAGGGTGGAGAAACACATAAAGGAAAGCATATACCACTTGATTTTGTTTTGTGACTTGTTCATATCTTATTTTCTCTCCTTACTGCCAGTATCTTTTTTATTTTCTCATATGCCGCGTTAATTGTCAAAAGTATTTTTTATTACCCCAGTATTTTCCAGTCGGATTTGGTAGTATTCTGTTGTTTGCGCATATTTTTTGTTAAAGTCTCACAATATATACCTATTTCCTTCGCAAAAAAAGCGGCGTTCCGTTCCGAATCGCCGCTTTTTTTCCTCTTTTTGTACGTGTCACAAAAACATACGGTCTGTGAACTGCCGTATCGTCCGTGACAGAAATACACTTTTTGTCTAAAAATCCATTTTTTACCGGGCAAATGCCGATCCATGAGGATTTTATGCCCCTTATTTTATAAGTATTTTATTATATCATTTTCGATATATACACCTCTTCCAGCGCCACGTTAACCCCCGCGCAGAGGAAGTGCCAGAGACTTAACTTCTGTCCCTACTTCATGTAACCTTTCAGCGCCCACTCATACGTCTCGAGCGCCTGCTGCAGGTTCATGTTAGCTGTCTCTTTGTCGATCTGTTTCTCCAGGAAGGAAACTTCCTCGCTCTTGTACTCCAGCTGGGTCGCCATGCCAAGCTCCAGCTTCTTCTGCATCGCATTCATCGTCTGCGTCTCTGCTGCCAGGGACGCATCGGCAAGCTGCAGGGCTGTCTGCTTCTGCATGATATCGTTGTAGAGTGTCTGCATACCGGAGCGGATCGTCTGTTCCTGGTTCTTGATGGTGCGGTCCATATTTTTCTTATCGGCTGAACCTTCTGCCATATTGGCATAGCCGCGCTTGTTGGACTGTAAGGACAGGTTCTGTTCGAGCGCCGTCTGTGTGTCCGCTGCCAGGTTCATCGCCGCGATCTGGGTGAGATCCGCCTGCGGCAGATCCTGGATATCCGGTTCCGCGTCATAGGACCATCCGGTCTGGACGCAGAGCTGCTGATGCTGGGCCTGAAGTCCCGCTTTTGTCTGGGTCAGCGTGGACTGAAGTGACTGCAGTGACTTCTGTGCATTTAACACATCAATCTGGGTCGCCTGACCGAGCTGCTGGCGCTTCTGGGTCAGCTGCATGGAAAGTTCCTGCAATTCCACTGATTTCTCCATCAACGGAATTGTCTTTTTGACCTGATTATAAGCAGCAAACGCCGACTGCACCTGCGCGACAACCGCATCCTGGCTGTTGATATAGTCCAGACGGTCCATCTCGCTGTCGCGGTAAGAAGCATCGGCAGACTGCTGGGTTTTTAACGCATTCTGCTCCACCATGACGGACGCTGACATTAGGCTTGCGTAAGCACTCGCCATGCCCGGCACCGCCAGAAAATCCTCAATCTGATCCGCCTGATCCCGCAGGTTATCCGCGCTGTCGTACAGATCATTCGCCTGATTGTACTGCTTATCCTGCACTTCCTTCGCATTCTTTGTGTCGCGCCCTGCCTGATAGGTCGTCTGATTGTTTAAATACGTCGGGTTGTACTCCTGTACCAGATACGGCAGTTCGCTGTATTCCATCACATTGTCCTGAAGCTTCGCCCATGTATCTGCGTCATAAGCAAACTGCGGGCTGGCTGCCAGCGCCGCAAACGGTCCCTGCAATGCCAGAACCGCTGCTGCCGCTGCGGTCAGAAGCGCCGTTTTCCTTCTTCTATGTTTCATTTCCGGTTCCTACTTCCTTTCTGTTACCACCATGTTATCTTACGGCACTTTCTGTTTCAAAAGTGCCTACCCGTGAATAGTAACCTGTTCACACCTTAAGTAAACTGCCATTCCTGACGGATTAATTCGTCACAATCAGACCTTTCACAGCCCACTCGTAGTTTTCCACAGCTTTGGTATATTCCAATTCCGCGCTCTTATACGACGCCACACTGCTGAGCCAGGAGCACTCAAGCCCTAAATAATTGGCTCTTGAGAGCATTCCCAGTGCGTTCTGGCGCTTTGCCGCCTCGTAGCTCTGCGCTGCCGCCTGATATCCAGCCGTCGCACTGTCATACGCCTGTTTCTTTGATACCACCGCCGCATAGAGGTTCTGAACCGTGATCGTCACCGAATCCTCGGTATAGGCGACGTTTCGCTTCTTGACTGTGCGGTTGGAAGACCCTTCCGCTTTCGCTGCACGCACAGACATCAAATCATAGTTTGCGCTGACCGCCGCCTGTGCATCGGCTGCCAGATCCATCGTCGCAAGGCGGGTGGCATCCGGAACCGGCACATCCGCAAATGTCACCGGCGCATCCGCGTCAAATCCAAGCAGCATCAAAATATTCTGCTTGAGCTGCAGTGCCCCATTCTCTGCCTGCTGGGCGCTGGAATTGGCCTGCTGCAGCGCCTTCTGCGCCGTCAGGACCTCCTGCGCGGAAGCACGGCCGAGCGCCTGCATCTTCTGTGCGGCATCCGCATTTACCTGGCACATTTCCACATTCTTTTTCGCTGTTTCCACCTGCGGGAGCAGTTCCTCATACTGGATGAGCAAGTTCTGCACCGCCTTGACTAACTTATTCTTTGTCTGACGCAGGGTCCGGGCATAGGTGCCGGAAAGCTCCTTGTTCGTAAGCTTTGCCCCCTGTTTGCGCAGCTCTCTCGCTGCCGCCTTGTAGCCCTCAAACAGCTCTCTCGTCTCCGCATCCATATCGTCGGACTTCAGGTCCATCGCATCTTCCATGAGAGCGCTCGCCTCTGCCGCCAGGGCAGTTCCCGCCGACTGGCTGGTCGTCTGGCTGTAGAGCTGGGAACGCAGGTTTAAGTACGTGCTGTTGTACCCCTCGATTCGCCATGCGATCTCGCCATATTCCAGCGTCCCATCCTCTAGCTGTTCTTTGGTGTATGGGGAAGTTTCCTCCTCTACCTCGGTATTGCCGCCCGTCAGCACCGGACCGGTCGCATCGTCGCCGATCAGCGCATCTGAGCCGATCCCCGGCGTTTTAGCCGCATATGCCGGCATCGTCATAGCCGTGCTGACTAACGCCGCCTGTAAAAGAATGGCAAACAGTTTTTTCCTGTTTTTCTTCATCTTACTCATCTTCATTTCCTTTCGGCGCTCTGCGCGCCCGCTCCCGATTCTATCCCAGCACCCCGTTTCAGGATGCCGAGTGTCAGGGCAAACCGTTCTCGGATACGGTTTTCCGGAACTCCGTCGTGAAAGCTCTTGATCTCCATCGCGATCGCCATCATCGCCATGCGGAAAAAACTCATATATTCCTCCCAGCCCAGCTTCCGCAAGGATTTTCCCACGCACGACTCATAGGCGGCACGTTCCAGCTTCCGTCCACGCACGGCGCGTGGACTGTCCGGATCGGAGCTGAATATATCAAAGGTCAGCGCCTCACGGCTGCTGCACTCCATGATGTTGCGGATGAAATCGGCGCGTCTCTCATCGCGGCACAGGGCAAGCGAACCGTTTAAAAACTGCCCTAACATCTCCCAGATGTCCCCCTGCGCCTCTTCAAGGCAGCGCACGCCGCACTCATAAAATTCATTGATAAAACTCTCACACAGATATCCTAAAACATCCCATTTACTGTCAAAATACGTATAAAAACTGCCCCGGGAGATCCCGGCATCTTCTATCATACGGTTGAGCGATGCTTTTTCTATCGTTGTCCGCGTATATTCAGCCATACACGCGTCCCGGATTTTCTTCTGTTTTTCCTCCGGCAGCCGCTTAAATCGTTCCGACGGCATCTTCTTCTCCCCCTTTTTCTATCAGTACAGGCAGCTTCCCCGCCCCGGGTCCGCCGCCTGACAGATTCACTGCTTAACCTGCTTTTCCTTAGTCGCAGTCCAGCTTATCATACTCATCTTCTTTGCCTTTTCCCATGTTATAAACCACCCGGTAGAAGGACGGAAGCAGTACCAGCGTCAGGATCGTCGCCGCAACCAGACCGCCGACGTTTACAAGCGCTAAGCCCTGCATCATCTTGCCCGCCTTACCAAATGCCAGACAGTTCGGGATCATCGCAATGATGGTCGTCAGTGTCGTCATGCAGATTGGGCGTACACGGATCGCACCTGCCTCTACCAGCGCCTCGTCTAACGGCATCTCCACCCGCAGCTGGTTGACCGTATCCACGTACAAAATACCGTTGTTTACAACCGTACCGACCAGCATCAGGAAACCAAGCATGGAGGTCATACTGATCGGGCAGTCCGCCAGGAACAGGAAGCCAAAGGAACCGATCAAACTGAACGGTATCGTTGCCATAACCATCAGGGAGAATTTCGGGGACTCAAACTGAATCGCCATGACAATGAAAATCAGAAAGATCGCTGTGACAAGCGCCATTCCCAGCGCGGAAAGCTCCTCGCCCATCGACTCATCCTGGCTGTTGGTCGCCATCTCAACGCCGTACGGGAACTCCCAGTTCTGCACGAAGCTCTTGACATCTTTTTCAGCCGTCTTCTTATAATCTGCCTGTGCCTGCATCGTGATCGATACCTGGTACTGTTTCTCTTTTCGCGAAATCTCCTGTGGGCTGTCCTGGTAGTAAATCTCTGCCAGATCCTCCAGCGGAAGCGTATTGCCCGCCGCTGTCGTGATCATCATGCCCTGCAGTTTCGCGATGGAATCGTAACGATCCGGCGCAAATTCTACTTTCACATCCTGATCCTCGCCGTTGACGGAGATCGTCGCCGCTTTCACACCGCTTAAATTGCTGTATACAACCGAACCGATGCTTGCCGGGGTCAGTCCCTCTGCCTCCGCCTTGACCGGATCCACTTTTACCTTGATAACCGGCGCCGCATTCTCAACAGAAGAATGTACCTGCATAACATCCTCGCGCTTGCGAAGCTCCGTTACCAGATCATCCGCTGACTTCTTTAATGTATCATAATCGGTACTCTGCAGATCCACCTCAATCGAATCACCGCTGCTCATGCTGCTGCTCATACTGCTGCTGCCCTGTTCCAGGGTAATGGTCGCATTAACGTAGTTCTGTGTCGCATATCTCCACTTCTCGATAACCTCGTCCGTGGAAAGCTTTCTCTTATCTTTTAAGTAGGCATTCAGTGTCACATCACTTCCAGAAGTCATGCTGACGCCACTGTTTCCATATGTCATCAGGTAATGATCCACATCCTCGTCTGCCTCTACCATATTTTCCAAATCAAGCACAGTGTCACGGATCGCCGATACCGAATAACCCGGCTTCGTCTTGATCGTCATCGTTACGATACCCTCATCGATCGAGGACATCAGCTCCAGGTTCAGTCTGGACGCCATGAGGAGGGCCAGCACAACCAGCACCGCCGTCGTTCCAAATACCAGCGCATAGCGCTTAATGACCTGCGGCATATGCTTGCGGTACCAGACCTGGATGCCTTTGATGATGCGTCCTGCCGGCGCATGATCCTTCTCCACCGGATGCCAGAACATATAGCAGAGCGGCACGATGATGACTGCCGAGAATAAGGAAGCCGTCATACAGAAGATGATCGTGTAGCCGAGCTGTGTAAAGAGCTGTCCAGACATACCGTTTAACATCAGAAGCGGAATAAATACAACACAGGTTGTCAGCGTACCGCCGGTGATCGAGCCGATCATCGTGCGCGTACCTTCCAGCGCCGCGTCGTAGAAATCCAGTTTTTCCTTCGCCCGGAAACATCCGTCGAGGACGTTGATCGAGTTATCAACCATCATACCAACGCCGAGAACGAGCGACGTCAGGGAAATAATGTTCATTGAGAATCCCATCGCCGCCATACAAATGATCGCCAACACAACGGAGATCGGAATGGACGTACCTACGATGACCGATGCACGCAGATCGCCATAGAATAAGAACAGAATGATCATGGACAGGATGATCGCCAGGAGCAGCGTTTGGATTACGCTGCTTAAAGACCGTTTCAGCGTGTCACTGGCATCATCTACCACGGTGATTTTAAGACCCGGATACTGCTGTTCAATTTCCTGCACCTTCTTGGTTACCTGGTTGGAAACCTCGATCGCGGTGGAACTCTGCTGTTTCTTGATTCCCAGGGAGATAACATCTTCGCCATTATAGCGTCCGATCGAGTTTGCATCCTCCAGCGCCTCATAGACATTCGCGATATCAGAAAGATGGATCGTCTCACCGTTTGCCAGCGGAAGCACGACATTTTTCAGACTTTCCGTGCTCTTAAATTCGTTGCCGACACTGACGTCGAGATCCTGTTTTCCAACCCGGACATCGCCCGCCGGGATCGTGAAATCGGCGGCACCGACTAACTGTGCGACCGTATTCATATTCAGGTGGTACTGTGCCAGTTTTTCCGGAATCAGTTCCACGCGGGTGTAGCTCTCCTGACCGCCGGCAATCGAAACCTCGCCGACCGAGCTTAATTTCTCAAACTCAGGAACAATTTTGTCATCTACATATGTATAAAGGTTCTGATCAACGTCGCCGCTGACTGCCAGCGTAACCGTCGCCATCGAGTTGATATCCAGCTCCATGATATTCGGGTCATTGGCATCGTCCGGCAGATCGCCCTGAATGCCGTCTATCGCCTTTTTCAGGTTAATGTATGCGGTATCCATGTTGGTGCCGTACTCATACTGGACAATGACGATCGATACATTTTCACGGGAAATGGACTGTACCTTATCTACCGAGTCCAATGACGTGATCGCATCTTCTTCTTTCTTGGTAACCAGATCGGTTACGTCCTCCGGGCTGGCTCCCGGATACACCGTGGCGATGATTAACATCGGCATCTCCATCTCTGGCGTCAGTTCCAGCTTCATGCCCATGACGGACTGAAAACCGAAGTACGCGATGGTGATCAGACAGAGAATGATGGTAACCGGACGCCGCAGTGCGAGTTTTGTCAGTCGAATCATTCTTTGTCACCTGCCTCTGTCGTCTCCGCTGCTGTCTCATTGTTTCCGTCTGTCTGCGCGCCATCGCTATCCTGTGCCAACAGGACTTCTCCCTGATCCACCAGCTCGTTGCTCCAGCTTACGATGACCTGGCTGTCGCTCGTCAGACCCGATTTTACTTCCATATTTTCATCGTCATAGATACCTGCTTCGATCTCGGTTTTCTCCGCTTTTCCGTCCTCATAGAGGTATACAAACGGGGCACCGTTGTCGTAGCTGACTGCATCGACCGGAACGGTTAGCACCTGGCTGACGCGGTCCATGATAATCGTCATTTTTACGCGGGAACCATTCGTAAGACCTGCTGCATCCGGCACCATCGCACGCGCGTCATAAAGACCGCTGCTCTCGTTGACCATAGATCCGATCTCGGTCACAGTACCGGTGTAATCCACACCGTTTTTCTCCAGCGTCACGCTGTCACCCAGCTCCATCGTCTGGTGGATCTTCTCGGTGATACCGAATTTAACCTGTAACTGGCTGGCACCGGAGATCGTGCAGATCTCGCCAGCCGGAGATACATGATCATGCGGTTCGACGCTCCGGGACTCGATCACACCGTCGATCGGCGCTGTCACGGTTGTGTATTTCACCTGCAGATCGTACTGATTCTTCGCAGATTCATAGGAAATCTTCGCGCTCTGTGCGTTGTTTTGTGCCTGCTCCATCGCCTCCTGGGAGACAAAACCATCGGCAAAGAGCGCCTGGGTACGGCTTAAATTGCTGTCCGCATTCTTTAAGGCAACGGAAGCCGCATCCACCTGCAGCTTTAACGCTGTCAACGCGTCGGAATCGATCTTGCACAGCGCCTGCCCTGCCTGGACCGTATCGCCCGCCTGGAAGTAAACCTCCAGCACCTCGCCGCTCATCTTCGGCATGACGCTCGCGCGGGACTGCGGCTCTACCAGTCCGGTCAGATCCGTGTACAGGCTGATGTCCTGACGAACCGGATTTTCTACCTTTACGGTTGGACGGGACTCATATTCCGCCGCCGTATTCTTATGGCCGCATCGGGACAAAACGACAGCACCAACTACTACAATCGCAGCCAGCGCCAGAATCTTTCCTCTTTTTTTCATAATTTCCTCCATCTATGCTTGTTCTTGGTATAAATTTTTCTCAGTCTATATTTTACTCATCTCGTATACACTTTGCCACTCCCAAGTTTGGACAGGTGTGTACACAAATTTGTCAAAATGTATCCATCTATGTTCATCTTTTTTTCATGACACCCGAATTTTCCTGCCGCTGACCGTTTTTTGGGGTACATGACAGCAAAAACGCAGGAAAAACCAACCAAATACCGCTGATTCCTCCTGCGTTTCCTTGTTCCATTTTCTAATTGACAATAATTCGTAACTGTTCAGTACCTTCACAGTCACGCGCATAAATCCATTAAAAATTGCCTACGGCAATGGGATTTTTGCCTGCTGGCCCATGTTTTCGTACGGTCAGCGCAGTAAATGCGCAGACCTACTGAACAGTTACAATAATTCTCAAAACTGCCGGAAACCTGCTTTCCTAACGGACCTGCATAGGGTCGCACCCGATGCATTTGCGGATCACGCTCATGAACGTGGCGACACGCTCCTTCACATCCGCCTCATCCTTAAACGGCGCGTCAAACGCAACTCCCATGACTGAGAAAATGATGATCTGCACCGCCATCGCCGCCTCCGGCATCGTCAGCTTCTTGAACATACCAATCCGCTCCAGATGGTTATAAAAATACTGGTACACCTTTTCTCCCATCTGACGGCGCAGCGCCATGAACTGTGCTGACTCAGACAATGCCCGGATATGCTTCTGATTTTCCATGATATACATATAAAGCTGTGCCAGCGCCTTCTCCGGATCCGGCTGGCTCATCGTCTCTTCCATGACGCGCTTCATCTCGCGTTCCATCCGGTATTCCATCAAATCATATATATCTTTAAAGTAATAATAAAACGTTTTTCTTGTGATCCGGCTCCGCTCAACCAGCGCCGTGACCGTGATCTTCTCGAGCGGTCTCTCCGACTCCAGCTCGATATAAGCCTCTACAATCCGTTCCTTCGTATTTCCCTGCTGCATACTCTTTTCCTCCGGCAAACCGTTGTTGTTTTAGTATAGTTTAAAATTCAACAAACTGCAAGTATTGCCTAAAATTTCCATGTTCCTGCAATGAATCCGCGTTACGGTTCACGGATAGGCACTTTTGGAACCGAAAGTGCCGTAAGAAAACATGCTTACTTGTGAACAGCAGCCGATACGGCCGGTCCGCTTTCGTGTTTCACACGCCCTTCCACCTGCGGCAGTTTCTGCGAGTATACAACCACCCGGTCGCCTTCCAGTATCTGCGTACCGCCGTCTGGAATGATGATCTGGCTGCCCCGCTTTATCATCACAATGATCGTATTCTTATAGAAGCGCGCCTCCGCGATCTTCTTACCACACCAGCGGTGATCTGGTGTCATCAGAATCTCTTTTAAAAGGATTCCCTGGCTGTCCGTAAAGCCCTCTGCACCCAAGACGACGGTATCCCCTTCCTGAATGACAGTCTGCCCTTTGGGCACAATCGTCTGCGCGCCGCGCCGGATCACTGTGATTAACATACCCGGAAGCATCTCGATCTCACAGATTTTACGGTTTTTCCACGGATGATTGTCCCCGATCGGAAGCTGCACGAACTGAATCTGCATATCGCCCGTATAGTCCGAGAACGTCCGCATGACATCGGTCGAGTTGTCGATCATGTCACATTTTTCTGCCACCTTCGGAAGCAGCGAACCCTGAAAAATGATGGAAAATAAAACAACGCAGAACACAATGTGGAATATATCATATTTCATATATCCCTCACTAAGCGTCGCCATGATCGCAAATACGATTGACGCCGCACCGCGCAGACCCGCCC
>ULTM01003288.1_pt1 | contig 15623 bp, 11 predicted proteins | sample 1957641 | NCBI WGS metagenome assembly ULTM01 (sample SAMEA4835735, study PRJEB28245) | human gut metagenome | biome: gut microbiome; material: fecal sample | place: Denmark | collected 2008 | reverse complement strand
TATATTTAAAAATCGTGTCTTTTTTATTGACTATAGTCCAACGTGGACTGAAAAAGATATCCTCCGGCAGCTTTTCTTGTTTTTGCTTTTTCTGAAATAAATTTGTGAGTTTTCTCATCATTCATCACCCATAAGCGCTTCTTGCCCCTTTTGCTCACTGCCATAAATTACTTTTGTTTCTTTGCCATATTTTTTACATACAGTTATGGACAGCTTCAGCAGCTTTTCCATATCAAAAAGTCCATTTTTTATCTCCAGCTCCATGGTAGGTCCTTCAAACAATTCTTCGTAACCAACCCAGATATCTCCCTGATTTTTCAAAAGAAAATCATATTGTTCTGCTGCCGTTTTTTTCATTTCCATATCCTTTTGAAACCCGTCTATGGTAAACGACCTGAAGTCATGTTCTGCGCCATATTCCTTTTCCCTTTGAAAATAAGCCCCAAGCAAACGAGAACGAAATGTGCTCTGTCTTTCCACAATGATATGTTCATCATAAATATAATCGATGTTTGTAAAACGGTTCATATATTCCAATGCCTTTTTCTGTTTTTCAGCGTCACATTCCACTCTGCAAATGAAAAGCCAATATCCCTGCAACAGTGTTTCCAAAATTTCAAAAGCCATTTTTAGATAATCCTCCAAAGGATCATCCTGAAACCAATAAGAAAAACAATATTTTATATGTTCTTCTTTCTGCTCTATATAAATCTCATATGGCTTTACCGCTAGTTCCTCTTTCTTCTTTTTTCCGAAAAAAAGCATACCATCACCTTATTCTTCTAAATTCGTAATATCAAATATCCAATTTATAAATTCTTCTCCACCAATTGCTCCTGCAATTCCACCTGCAAGACCAAGCAGTATACCACCAACTGCTGTTCCTGGTCCAGGTGCGAAAGAGCCTATCCATGCTCCTGTCATTGCCCCTGCTTTTGCACCGATAGCAGCTCCCGCCCAGCGACTACCTATTCTCGCTACTGACATACCTGTTTTTTTACCGAGCTTTTGATCTGCATCATTTAAATCATCTATCACAGCGTTTCCTAATTCTAAAGTATCCAACAGGATACCTGCCACCAATAGAATTTTCCCACCCATATGTACAACTTTGCCTACTTCTGTAAAGTTTTTAAATCTCATATACATGGCTTCCGATATAGGTTTGTGATTTAGATACTTTTTCAAAAACTCCGGTTTGTCAACATCATAATTAATATGAAACGGTAAACTCTTTCCATCTTCAATATGCGGTTTATCCAACATAAATGCCCTTTTCTTTTTTCCATCCTTTGTATAGAACAAAATGGAATAATCATTCTTATCTGGCAAATTTTTCAGCATTGGATCTTTGGTTTTTGCTTTGCGAATAACTCTTGTTACAACCTCATGTGTTACCCCTGTTAAATCACTCTGCAATACATCAATATAAGTCAACACAGGCACAGAACCTGACACCAGAGCCTTTAACAATTCATTCCACGCACTAAGCGTTTCCTCTCCGAAAACCCCATCCTCTTTCAGCCATCCATGTGTACCTCTGATCCCTAATGCATTTATATTTCTTTGTAAAGTCAAAATTTTTTGTTGGTTTCCACCTACAAACCACATCAGTTTTTCCACTTTATTTTTTAAACCAGCACAGGATATCCCTGCTTTTCCACATTGTTCTATAGCTGTAAAGCAAATTTTTTCATTTTCATCAAGGATATAATCTTTATTTCTGTCTCCTTGATCCAAATCATTAGAAAGTTCATCGCATACTTTTTTTCAGCATATTCTGAATTTCTGAAACATATTTTTTCGGATGCCCATAAGAATAAACTCGTGGAAAGCCTCTGAAAAAACTTTTTTCTGCATCTCCTGATTGTATTCTCTGCTGCAAACAACCTTTCCATTTTTGCCAACATAATTGCGCTGATGGTTCAAATAATCATAATAATGCAAAACATCCTGTAAAAACCCTTTTCCTTTTCCCTGTTCTATAGACATGAGAAACTCCAATTTTTTTGCATCATTTGATGCCGCTTGATAGACCGTACCACTTACTGCTTTTTGCAAAAGATTTATCTTTTCCGACATAGAAAAACTACTTCCAGTTGTACTTCGTAGCTTTCGTTCTGTTTTTTCGATCATCCCCATACTTTCAGATGATTTTCTTTTGGATGCACTTGCAGACAGCAAAACAAGGGAAACAATTTGGTTCACATCGCCACTGGCACTGCCCCATTGCCGTGAAATTTCTCCTATCGCCTTTGCCAATTCTGCAGTTTCCTGCCGATCTTTTTCAGGAAGAAAAGCCAAAATGTCTGCACATTTTTTTACATCTTGATATATCACAGAAACAATCTCTTTGCAGCTACGCGCAAGTTCTTTACATCCATCAAAATATTGATATTCCTTTGGGACTTTCATCACTTCTGTTATCTTACAGTTTCGATTCATTTCTTGAAAATAAGCTGCTGATCCTACGATTTTTCCATTTTTTCCTATTAGCTCTTTACTCATACATATTATCCTTTCTATGATTTATTTTCCAGAGTATAACGAAAAAAAAGTCTCATAGGATCTCAATGTTTCTAAATTTTTTAGAGAAACACATTCCTTTTACTTCTCTCATCAACACAAAAAGGCAGTGAGATTCTCTATTCCCACCGCCTAAAAACTATTGGTCCGAAAATTTCTTCAAGCTTCCCTTCCTTCCCATCACTCCTCAAAGTCCATCCGCTGTACCAGTACAATCCCAGAATGAAACTGTATCTCCAGTTTATTTTCATTGACCACTTTAATCACTCGGATGAGCCTACGCACCAATTCCTCATCAAACTCCCGCTGTAACCAGACTGTTTTTCCCATATACTGCTCCAAATCCGCCGTTCTTTGCTGACAACTTTCTGCCAGTCTGTTTTCTTTTGCGGTCTGCGCTCTGGCTTTTTGCAGTTCTTTCATTTTCCTCATGATCTTTTCATATTCCTGTTCAAAATCCCCTTGCCCATCTTTCATCCCGGTTTCCATAAGTTCCATCAGCTTTTTCTGACAGGCTTCTATCTGTTTAAGGATTTCCGTTTCTTTTTCCGAAGCCTCATAACTTCCAATGACCTGTAGAACATTTTCCCGAAACGCCTGCACAAACCTCCCCTGATCCTCTGCCACGCTGTTGATGGCAGTCATAATGGCAGTATGCAGTGTCTTCTCTTTCAATGTGGGAGAATACTTGCACCTCTTTTTTCCGTTTTTCAGCCGATTGTCACATCGCCAAACAGCCTGCTTTACGCCATACTTTGACCAGACCTGTCTGCGGTAAGGGTGTCCGCATTCTCCACAGTAGAGAATATCAGACAGAACATATTTCCCGCTGTATTTCCCTCTTTGCAGTCCATTTTTTCTTTTGACAGCCGGTTTGTAGATAGCAGCCCTTCTGGCTTTTTCCTCCTGCACACGATAAAACAATTCTTTGGGGATAATGGCTTCATGGTCATTCTCTATGTAATACTGGGGTACGATCCCGTTATTTTTCACTTTCTTTTTCGTCAGGAAATCCACCGTATATGTTTTCTGCAGAAGAGCGTCCCCCATATATTTCTCATTGGAAAGCATCCGGTCAATGGTAGTGGTGCTCCATGTCATTTTCCCTGTTACTGTAGGAATGCCCTCAGCTTCCAGAATCAGTTTGATGCGGTAGCTGCTGTTACCTTCCAGATACAGCTTGTAAATCCGCCGCACCAACTGCGCTTCTTCCGGTACGATCACAAGATTTCCGTCTTTATCTTTCGTATAGCCCAGAAATCTGCTGTGGTTCACCATGACCTTTCCTTCCTCAAACTTCCGTACAATACCCCAATGACAGTTTTCGCTGATATTCCGGCTTTCTTCCTGTGCCTGACTGCTCAATATGGTCAAAAGCAGTTCTCCGCTGCCCTCCATGGTATTGATGCTTTCTTTCTCGAATATGACAGGGATATTCTTTTCTTTCAGCTTTCTGATGTTAGTCAGGGCATCCACCGTATTTCTGGCAAAGCGGCTGATGGACTTTGTCAGTACCATATCGATTTTTCCTGCCATACAGTCCTCGATCATTGCCTGAAAATCCAGACGTTTTTTGGTACTGGTGGCACTTTTCCCATCATCGGCATAAATGCCAGCCAATTTCCAACCGGGGTGATTCTGTATCTTTTCCCGACAGTGGTTTACCTGTGCTTCATAACTGCTTTCCTGCTGTTCCTGTAAAGTACTGACACGGCAGTAAGCGGCTACCCGAAGCAGTTTGCTCTGTTGGCTTCCTTCTGCCACATGGGCAGGTACCGTCGGAATCACGGAAATATTCTTTTTTATGGTCTGCAGCATCACTCATTCCTCCTTTAGCCATATTTTTCGCTGATACCCATTTTTGAAATGAAACTCCAGATACCCTTCTTTCGCAACAACGACTTTTTTCATGGTTTCCGCCAAGAGATGACTGTCAAACTTCGTTGGAACCGGCGTATGGTTCAGAAGATACAGCAGTTTTTCCGTCTGAAAATCACTGTCATCAAAGACCGTATGTTGATACTGTTCTGCCGCTCTTTCATACGCCAGTTCTTTTAATTTTTTTGTATCACAGCATGGTGACATCAACAGGTTTTGTGTCTCCTTTGTCAGCCGGATTTCCAAAAGACTGTGTTTTCTTTCTCTTTTGGTTTTTCTTTGGTTCAGACAGGAAGGATGCTCCATGACTTTCCGCAGGACACGCAGAAATCCTTCTTCCAGCTGTACCTGTGTCAAAGAAAGGTTTTCACAGCCCATCCCCTTTTTATGGACATCCTTTTTACATTTCCACTGTTTTTGCTGTTGTTTATCCACACACTGCCAATACACGCTGCCACATTGTCCACAAATCAGGAGTTCATTCCACAAGGTCCTGTTGTTATACCCGTTTAGAGTGTTTGTTTTCCCCAGTTTTTCCGCCCGTTCTTTTCTTCGGTTCTGCACTCTCTGAAACAATGCTTCCTCGATCATTTGGGGATAAAAGCTATCCCCCAGATATTTTTGGTTTTCCAGTATTTTTCCCACCATGCAGCAATGCCAAACTGCTTTCTGATTCGCCGTCCGTATACCTTTTGCCGTCAAGTCCTTAGCAATGGCATTGCAGGATGCCCCATTGTCATAAGCCTGATAAATAGCTTGCACCACCTGACAGGTTTCCGGGTCTATCTGCGCTTTTCCCTGCACCACGCAATAGCCCAAGGGGATATGTCTTTGCATCCATCAACGCTCCTTTCCATATACTTCGGCTAAAATCAGCCCATTTTTTAATTGAAACTCCAAGCGATTTTCATATACCATCACCTGCTCCACGATCAGCGTAAAGGCTTCTTCCTGAAATGTTTCCATGACCTTAGGACGCAACCGAAAGACCGCTATCAAGTATTCTGTCTGGGCGATTTCCTCCTCAAAGATGCCTTTGTCCTGCAATTTTCGCAGGTTTCGTCGAGCTGTTTCCAACTCCTGCTCCAGTGCATTTCGCTTCTCTATAAAAATGACAGCGTCCATGCTCCCTTCCGAAAGAACTTTCTGAAGCATCTGACACTGCCATTGGATTTCCTGTATTCTATTTTTCCATTGTTCCTGCTCTCTTTCCCCATCCTCTGGTGCTGCTTTCAGGACAGACAGAAGGGGGAGAAAAATTTCTTCATAAGCTCCTGCCAAACGATTCCACAGATGCACAAAGGTTTCTTGGATAACCTCTTCCCGAACAGCTTTCTGATCGCACTTTGTCATATCCTGCAAATGCTGTTTACAGCACCACTGGACTGCTTCATAAGGCTTTCCCATATAAATTTTCTGTCTGCGAAAGGTGTTTCCACATACGCCGCAGCGGATACGACCGCTGAACACATATCGGTTTAGGGAAGACGCCTTATTTTTGGCTGACTGGCTGCGGTATTCATAAATCTGACGCACCGCTTCCGCTTCTTCCTTGGTGATGATGGGCGGATGGTTTTCCGTAATCAGATATTTGGGATATGTACCATGATTGCGTTTTCGTGTAAAGGGCAGACAAGAGGTGCTGTATGTCTTTTGATAAATAAGATTCCCTTCGTAGACAGGATTTAAGAGAATTTCCTGCACCACGACTTCATGCCATTTCCCCTTATTCCGTATGGTGGGGACGCCTTCTGCCTGCAATTCTTTGGCAATGGTATAGCAGCCTTTCCCACTCAGATACGCTTCAAAAATCCTGCGTACCACCTTTGCTTCTTCCATCTGTATCACCAGTTCTCCATACTCGTCTTTTTCGTAGCCATAGGCAGGTGTTGAGATTTTATAAGTGCCGTTTTGAAACCGACGCTGTACCGCCCATTTGCTGTTGGCAGAAATATTTTCCGCTTCACTTTGGGCAATGGAACTGAGTATGGTCAGCAACTGTTCGCTTTTTTCCGAAAACGTACTGATTTTTTCTTTCTCGAAGCAGACTTCCACACCCATGTCTTTCAGCATCCGAATGGTGCTGATACTATCCACTGTGTTTCTGGCAAATCGGGTGATGGATTTTGTCAGGATCAAATCGATTTTCTCCTTTTTGCAGTCCTGTATCATTTGCAGGAACTGCTCCCGATGGGTCATTTTTGTACCGCTTTGGGCTTCGTCCGCATAAATCCCTGCCCATATCCAATGTTCTTTTTCCTGTATCAATTTTGTGTAATATCGCATCTGGGCTTCCAGAGAATGCTTCTGTTCCCCTGATGCTGTACTGACGCGGCAGTATGCACAAACTCGCTTCATTATGGGCGCGTTCTGCCGCTCTTGTTTTCTGACCGGTTCGATTTTTGTGATCTTCTTTTCCATCAGGTTTCCTCCTTTCGCACAACACAATACCACACCTTTTTTGACACATCTATGGTTTTACGCATATACTTGGGCAAGTTCCGGAGAAAAAGTTTCCCGGTTCAGTGCGTCGATTTTTTCGTACTCCTCCCGATCCAAATAGCCGCTTTGCAGCATCAGATCCAGCAGTTTTCTAGACAGAGCGTAATATACCTCTCTCGTTTCTTTCTTTTCTATCATACAGTTCCCTCCATTTGTTTTTTATCTGTTTTCAGCAACAGTACCAGCCATACCACTGATGAAAGCAGATAAAAATATGGCAATATAAACTGTGCCTGGCTGCACACATAGGCATTTCACCTCCCCCGTCATGGAGGCTGCCGTTCTTGCGATGTCTGGGACTCGGCAGAAGTATCATTGTGGCTCTGTTTCGGTCATGGCATTTGATCCTGCCAAAAGATCATTCCCATACAGCAAAAATCGCTCGGATCATTCTTGCTTCACATCCTGTTCATCGTCATGGCGCACTGTATGGTGCTGCTTTTCCCTTTCGGGCGAAACAGAGTAACGTATTTATATTGCCTATATGCAGTTTTCAAGGTGCATCGAAGGGACGAAAAAAACCTCTTACTGATAAGCCGAAAAATGAGGGTGTTTGCCCTGCTTTTTCCGAAAACTTTTGAAGAAAATTTTTAAATGGAAAAACCCCCTCACTTATAAGCCGAAAAAACGACCCCTTTTACAACCAATTTTGAAAATTTTGTGCATTTTTTTCAAAATGGTTGTTCGAATAAAAAGCCCTTCACTTATAAGCCGAACTGGGAGGTACTTTATGCAGGTTTTTGCAAAATTTGTGATAGTTTGTGAAAAATACACAATCCTGAACCATCTGATTGCTTTAGAACATACTGCAACCAAACCTTTTGTTTTTTCTTGGTAAATAACCCTTCATATATCAGGTCACTAGAAAGGTATTTTATAACCGTTTTTTCAAAAATTTTTGAAGTTCGTTATATTTATCCAAATCCGAGATGTTGAAAGCATGAGTGTTTTATCTATATTTTTCAGTACCTTTTTGTTTTTCACAGAAAAAAATCCCTTCATATATCAGGTCACTACGAAGGGGTTTGATGCACATGATTTTCAATTTTTTCAGAGCAATGAAAAAAACAGCTTCAAATCCCTATTATTCGGGTTGAAACTGTTTTTTTGATGTAAAAATTGTATACAATATGATAAAATTATCTGAATCTTACATGGATACCTTCACCGCATTTTCCCGTACTGTATTGATGGTATCCACCAGTTCTTTTCGAGTCTTTGCGTCAAAGAGTTTGAGAAAACTGATGGGCTTATCAAAAGGCGGTTTTGTCAGTTCCGCAGGATTTTCCATGTATCCGTTCAATTCGATATGCTGGATCACCTTATGAACAAAAGCAATCTGTTTCTGATTCAAAGACTGATCGTTGATAAATGTGGAAAATGCCGCCATCGCCGCTTCATGATCCAGCTTTGCGATCTTTCGAATCAGAAGACCAAAAGGCGTATCTCCGAATTCCCGTACATAGTCTTCTCTGCTGCCCAATTCACTAGTCAGTATCCGCTCCAATTCCTGATAATCCCCTTGGGACAGCGGTATATTGTGGGTAAGCTTATGGATGGCTAGGGTATCCCCATGGTCATTGACATATCGGTTCACCTTTGCCCGATAATCTTCAAAATCATAGGCTGCCTCCATTTGTACCCCTTCCTGCTGCTCTGTGACAGGGTCTGTCAGTTTTGTGATGATCTGGTGCTTTTTCTCTCCTTCATCCAGAAATTGAATCAGATCCCGCAGTTCCTTCCGCACCTTTTCAAACAAGAGCAAATCCTTAGCTTCCCAGAAAGCATCGGTACCAATTTCCCGAATCAGCGGCAGTTTTTCCTTGATTTGCGGAATTGTGACCTTCTTTTCCAGCAGCGCCGCCATATCACAAAGCTGTTTCTTCGCATACTTGAAGGACGGCATCTGCTCCAGATGCGCCAGCATCAGCCCATACATGAAATTATCAAACCGCTTAGCAAATTCATCAGGATCATCCAGAAAAACCAACGGTGCAATCTCTCGTTCCAGTTCCCCTTTGTCCAAATCGTCAATATAGGCAAAAGCATCCTCTTTTTGATATTTCTCCACATACCGCAGCCGCATCTTAACGGCAATCAGTTCCCGTTTCAAATTCGCCACCTGTCCATGACAGTTTTCTGCCAATTCCTTCCGCCATACCTGATAATCCCCATCCGCAAAGGTACTCTCCTGCAACGCCATCATGAGCCGCACCTGTTTTCCAAAGATATTCTCTGACAGTGTTTTAGTTTCTCTGGTTTCATAGCCTTCCTTATGCTGACGGAAATATTCAAAATTGCCGCAGTAATCGAAAATCAAAAACCGCCGCTTATCCGTATATTCCCCGTCGATCTGGTCGATACAGGACAGCCCCTTGCATAACCGTGTGCCCCGTCCAATCATCTGCCAGAACTTGGCTTTGGAACGGACTTTCTTGAAAAACACCAGATTCACGCATTCCGGCACGTCGATACCCGTATCCATCATATCCACCGATACAGCAATATGGGGCGCTTTTTCCGGTATCTTGAAATCCTCTATGACGGTCTGAGCATAGGAATCATCACAAACTACCCGCTGGGCAAAATTCCCATGATACTGGGGATACAGAGCGTTGAACCGATCCACGATAAACTGGGCATGACGCTTATTCTGGGCAAAAATAATGGTTTTCCCCAACCTGTCACCGCCTGCCACATGGATGCCCCGTTCCATCAAATCCTGCAGCACCTGATCCACAGTTTTTTCATTGAATACAAACTGGTTCAATGCCGCAGAAGGGATAAATTCTGGCATGACGCCGTCCTCTGTGAAATCATCTTCATAGCGTGCCTTATCTTCTTCGGATAAATCGTCGTAAGTAATGCCTTCCTCCAAAAACTTGGTTTTCACCTCATAATTATAATAAGGCACCAGCACTTTATCCTGATAAACTGCCGTTTCATAGTCATAGGCATAGGTAGGCACACCATGCTCCATCTCAAAGAAATCGTATGTATTCCGGTCTACGTCTGTTTTTGGCGTTGCCGTCAGCCCCACCAAAATGGCGTCAAAGTACTGGAAAATGGCACGATACTTCTTGAAAATACTTCTATGGCTTTCATCAATGATGATGAGGTCAAAATGGGCAGGGGTAAAGAGCCGCTGTCCGTCTTTTGTTTTCGTATCATCAATGGCGTTAAGCATGGTGGGATAGGTGGAAAAGACGATTCTGGCGTTGCGGTCATCCTTATTGGTGCAGAGATTGCACAGGGACATATCCGGCAGATAGTTTTTGAAATCGTCCTTCGCCTGCTTCACCAATGCGGTACGGTCAGCCAAAAATAGGATATTCGTCACATACTTGCCACGGCTCAGCACATCCGTCAGGCTGGATGCCGTTCTGGTTTTGCCTGTACCTGTTGCCATCACCAGCAGATGCTTACGAAAACCCTTTTCGATCTGTCCGCAGACGGCACGAATAGCTTCTTTCTGGTAATAGCGGTCGGTGATTTTATCGCTGATGGGCACTGTTTCCAGTTTCAGCCGTTCTGTCCGGCGGCTCATGAGTTTTTGCAGGTCATTTTTGCTGAAAATGCCGCTGACCTGCCGCTTCGGGCTGGTCTGATCGTCCCAGAAATAAGTTTCAAAGCCATTTGTAATGAAAATCATGGGGCGTCTGCCAAACTTCCGTTCCAGACAGTCCGCATACAAAATCGCCTGTTTCCATCCATTATTGGGGGCTTTGCTGGCACGTTTGGCTTCCACCACCGCCAAAGGCAGACCATCCTTGCCGAAAAGCACATAATCCGCATAGCCTTTCTGCCCCGCTTTGCCTGCCATGCCGTCCACTTCGTATTCTACCTGCACATCGGCATCCACACCTTCCAGCTTCCAGCCCATTTCCCTAAGATCCACATCAATAAACCGCTTGCGGGTGGCAAATTCCGAAAGATCCTCCGACCGGAAGGTACGCTCTTTCTTGTGCTGGTCTTTTTCCGCCGTGAAACGGGCAGACATTTCCTCGATCTGCTTGCGGAGTTTTTCAATCTCTGCTTGTTTTTCATCCAGCAGGCTTTCCTGTTCCTTGATCTTCTTCACATCCACAGCGATTTTCTCGGCAGGGATACGGGCAGGGTCAAACTTCCGTTCTTGGTAGGCGGTGCCATAGCAATAGTCGATCCACTGGACGAATTCAAAAAGGGATTGGAGGCACAAAAGGGCGTCACCCTTCTGGATGTTATGCCCCGTATGTACGGCTTCATTGCCCAGCTTGGCGATAAAGGGCAGTTTGCCCCAAGTATTCCGGTCTACGGCAAAACGGAAAGACGGCTCATGGAGGAGGGACTGGAGGTTGTCCCGATAAGGCATCTCCATGGAGGTATCGGCGGCATAGACCCACTTCACCGCCCGTTCCAAGGCTTTCCGACAGCCCACGGCACACATGGCAGGAGAAGCGGCAAAGATGCGCTCCGCTTCTATGCAGGCAGGGGCAAAAAGGGCGTAGGTGGTTTTTTCTTTTAGGAAAGAAAAGTTGGTCATGGGGTCACCTCCTGAAATACTTTAATAACGCATATCAATATCCGAATTATATCCTTTCGCCGAATACCCATATCGACATAACATATCTTCTAAGATATTCTTTTGTATGTCCTTCATGTCTTTTTCACATCCCATTGGTGCTAAAGTTACATTTTTCAGTGAGTTTTTACTTAGATTTAATTCAATAAATGGTATAATATATCCATTACTATCTCGATATTTAATCGGTATGGGAGATTCTTGCAAAATCCCATCTTTTGTTTTTCTACCCACATCAACTATAATTCGAACTTCTTCCTCATGGGAAAAATACTGGTTTTTGAAAACCAATGCCCAGTGAGATAACTGTTCTGCAACAAGTGCACGTACTAATTTATCATCTTGATTGTATTTTCTTGACTCTTTTATAATACTTATAAAGTCCGTAATCAGTTCTTCTTGTTTTTCTCTTTTATATACCACAGGATATAATCTAAACAAAACTTCTTTACCAGAAAATTGTACTCCCAAAGAATTTGTAATTTCCTTTGTCAAAAGTCCAATATTTCGTCCATCATATTGGATACCTTTGGAATAATACTTCCACATTGCCAAAGAATCTCTGTCTTGCGACAATGATGCCACAAATTGCTCTCTGTTTATTCTTGTGGTTTTTCCTTTCTCTCCAACATTATAAAATAATGCGGTTTTCGTAGGTGAAGTGTTCACAAGGATTGAATACAAACTTTCGTCTATCTCATTTTTTTTACGCATTTCATTGCAAATGTCTATAAAAACTGTTCTAGCAAAAATCCCTTCGGTTTTATCATTTAAACAATCAAAACGACTTGCTCTTAATACCAGTGTGTCTGGAACATCTTTCAAAATAGATTGTAAGCCAGCAGACGATGTATAATGATAAATGATTTCTCCTTCAAAAATTCGAGGCAAAAATCTCATATAAAGTTCGTCACAAGATTCAAAGCCTAAATTGTTCACTAATATATCTAATTCACTTTTCACCTTATCACCTTACCCAAAATATTCCTGCATCAAAGCCTTCTTTATTGTTTCCAACTTCATAAGGCTTTCCTCTATAATTGTTTTCGTTTTTTCTGTTGCTCCAAAAAACTTTACAAATTCATTCTGTATTTCCAAAGGTGGCAATTTAAAACTTAGTTTTTTGATTATTGTCAGATTCAAACCGTCCATAATTGCTCCTTTTGCTTGCCCTGTAAGTTGTTGTCTTATTTCTGGATGCATTTGAAACGCACAGCAAACAAACATTGGTTGAGCTTTGCTTCTATTAATGGTTAGACAAGCAAGGTGCTTTGTATTAATTGCTTTTGGAATATTGTCAGGAATTACAGCAGAACGTCCTACAGTCCCCATAATTGTAATTATTACATCTCCTGGTCTGACAGTATATCTCTTTAGCTGTTCATATTTTTCTTCGGTAATATACCTCATACGATTATATGTAAACCTATTCTCAACTGCGTTATCAATCCCAAGAACAAAGATACCAGTTTCAACAAACTCATTATGGCGCAATGCACTACCGAAAGGTCCCGTTCGCATATCAGTAGATATATCAGCCATATTAACAAATTCCCAATTTGCATTTTCGATAGGATTGCAGAATATCTCCACAAACCTTGCCTTTTCCAGTAAATCCAGCTTGTCCAACTGCTGGCGTCGTTTGGCAATGAACTCGCTGACCTTGTCCAGTACTGCCGCAATTTTCCGCTGTTCTTCTAAGGATGGGAGGGGAATCTCTGTTTCGCTTAACACAGATTTACTTATTGCTTTGAATGTACTCCCTGTCCCTTTCGCATTAAGTTCTCCCACTTTACTTTCTAATGCATACCACAAGTATTTTTGTATACATCTTGCATCATTTGCCTTTAATGAAGCTAAACCACGACCAATGCAACATTCGCAATTTGCAAAATTTAATGCTCCAATAGGCGCTCTTACCGAAATAAGAATATCTCCCTCGTGTGCAATCTTTGTTGGTTTACTACACCACATTCGAACAGTAGGATAAAATTCACCAAAATCAGCGTTTCCTTGAAAAAATGGGATTCCATTTTTGTTTTCATTATATGTTGATGAATCAGGTGATTGTCCCATATTGATTGTGCAAAAGCTATCTAATCTCGCCATCACAACATTCCCTCCAATTCCGCCAGTCCTTTGGTGATCTCCATTTCCAGCTCATTGAGGTCTGCCAGAATCTCCGTTGTGGAAGGGTATTCCACCGGCACATATTCCACCTTTTTATACTTATTGATGGACAGGTCATAGTCGTTTTGGGCGATTTCCTCTTTTGGCACAAAGAAGCTCTGTTCTGTCCGCTCCCGTTCTCCTTCCTGCTCCAGATGACAGAAGCGGTGGATGATGTCGGGAATGTCGTTATCGGCGATTTCGCTGCGTTTGTCATCCAGACTGAAGCCGTCGGCTTTCATATCGTAGAACCACACATTTTCTGTACCGCCTGCCCCTGTTTTGGTGAACACCAGCACCGCTGTAGACACGCCGGCGTAGGGCTTAAACACGCCGGAAGGCATGGAAATCACCGCTTTGAGCTGATGGTTTTCCACCAGTTCTTTCCGAATGCTTTTATGGGCTTTGGAAGAACCAAACAGCACCCCGTCAGGCACGATGCAGGCGCATCTGCCCCCTTTTTTCAGCATCCGCAAGAACAGTGCCAGAAAAAGCAGCTCTGTTTTCTTGGTATTGGTCACGGCTTTCAGATCGTCGTTGATGCTTTCGGCATCCACTGTCCCTTTGAATGGCGGATTTGCCAGACAGACCGTATAAGCTTCTTTGATCTGGTTCTGTTTGGATACGCTATCCTGATAGTCGATTTCCGGGTTAGTGATGGAATGGAGCATCAGGTTCATGGCGGAGATCCGCAGCATGGTTCTGTCCGTATCAAAGCCAGTGAAGGCTTCCCCTGCGAAATGTTCCCACTGCTCGCTGGTCATGGTGTCCTCGTAATGCTTGCGGATATATTCCGAAGCGGATACCAGAAAGCCAGCAGTACCACAGGCAGGGTCACAAATGGTGTCGTCAGGTGTGGGCTGCATCAGCTCTACCATCATTTCCCGAATGTGTTTCGGTGTACGGAACTGCCCATTCTGTCCAGCCGTTGCCAGCTTGCCCAGCATATACTCGTACAAGTCCCCCTGCATATCCAAGTCCGCAATATCATGCTCATAAAGGTCTTCCAGTCCGGTGATGATCTTCTGCAATACCTGAGGCGTGGGAATCAGAAACATGGCGTCCTCCATGTAACGAGCAAAGGCGGTATTGCTCTGGGCACCTGTTCCATCTTCGTCAGGGATTTCCACCAGTTCCCCTCTCTCGTCAAAATCCGGCAGTCGTCCCTGCTTCATGTTTTTGATGGCAGGGAAAACACGCTGGCTCATGACATCGTAAATGTCACGGGGGTCATTGTTTTTGAACTTGCTCCAGCGCATGGACTGCCCCGCAGATGATGCTGGGAAGATGTGTTCCATTTTTTCTCCCATCAGGTTTTCTAGTTCTTCGGTTTCCAGCTCTTTTTCATCTAGAGAACGAATGAACATCAGGTATGTCAGCTGTTCGATGACAGTCAGCGGGTTGGTGATGCCACCTGCCCAGATATCCGTCCAGATTTTATCCACTTTATTTTTAATGGCTCCTGTAATCATGCAAGGTTTCCTCCGTTATTCTTGTTTTTATCATTCGACTTTTCGTTTCATGATTCTCTCTTTTTCAGTATAGTATATCCCACATAAAATCTCAAACAAAATCCATCTTTGCTGCCATAGCGGTCTTGCCTGAAGGTATTCATTTTCTTTTCTGTATACCTGTAACTGTTATATTGAATGGTTCACATTCATGGCTCTTCGTGAGCCATACCATGGTTCAGCAAAAGGGCAGACCTCTCCCGTCAAAGACCTCCCTCTGTTTCCAAAATTTTCTATCCCGATTTTCAAAAGAAAAAGACTGCGTTCCGTTTGTCAGCTGAACCAAACAGGCGGCAGTCTTTTCTTCTGAACAGGTAAAATGATTTGTACTCTCCTCTCTATTTTTTCATAGCGAAAAAAATTTATTCCTCATCACTTCTTTGGTATCTCACAGCATCCTCCATGGTGAGGATGCCATTGATCTTTTTCACTTCGTTCTGATATTGTCAATATTAGTTGACACATTTTTCTCAAGG
>ULTM01010382.1_pt1 | contig 15694 bp, 10 predicted proteins | sample 1957641 | NCBI WGS metagenome assembly ULTM01 (sample SAMEA4835735, study PRJEB28245) | human gut metagenome | biome: gut microbiome; material: fecal sample | place: Denmark | collected 2008 | reverse complement strand
TGCCGCGATAACCCCGTCAATCACAACCGGAACATGATAGATGGCACCGCCCAAAAAAGCACCTGCCATCGCCGCCAGATCGAATCCGCCTACCTTTTGCAATACCTCCATGCCATCCATGGGATCCGGGTGATGCAGTCCGATTCCACGCCGGATTGCCTCCGTTTTCCGTTTCAATCCAGCCGAATCTAAACCCGCCCCAGCTCCAGTGACAAGTTCTGGATCCTTTTGCAGCAGAACCGATGCGACCGCACTGCTGGTCGTCGTATTGCCGATCCCCATTTCACCCACTGCAGACAAGCGGTACCCCTGCTCCTTCAGCACACGCACCGCATCGATTCCCGTCAAAATGGCTGTCAACACCTCCTGGCGCGTCATCGCTGCTGCTTTTGTAAAATTGGAAGTTCCACGGCGGATTTTCCGTTCCGTTAGGGGATGAAGTTCTCCCCGATGTTCTACCTCACAGGCAATTCCCATATCGATCGGAAACACATCTGTCTCTGCCTTTACAGCCATCAGGCAGGAACAGCTCCTCCCGCGTGTCATATTCGAAACAACTGCCGCCGTAACCTCCTGCCCGGTCTGTGATACTCCTTCTTCGACTACCCCATTATCTGCACAAAAAATTAAAAGCGCACGCTTGGAGAAGTCTGGCACTTCCTCCCCCTGCGCTGCCGCCGCCCGCACAATATCTTCCTCCAGGACTCCCAGACTGCCAAGCGGTTTTGCCACATGCCCCCAATGCTTTTCTGCCTGCTCCCGGATTGTCTTGTCCGCTGGTACAATCTGTTTCTTAAGCTGGTCAAACCGTATTTCCAGCTCTTTTTCCGAAAAATGCCGAAAATCTTCCAGAGATTCCAATGTCTTCATATTCTCCTGCTGCATCTATATGTTCCTCCCGTTTTCATTTCCGGCCTTTTCCATGGGTCCGTGAACGGGCGTACCCTTTCAGTCTATCGTTTACCGGTTCAAAATTCCGCCTATGATTGTACCATTGACCGGAACAATACGCAAATACAAATTTGTTCTCACACCGAAAGCATGAAAAAGAATGTGCCTTGGCACATTCTTTTTCAAACCCATCTTATAAAATTCCATTTCACATATCCATACAAAACATACAGTCTTAGGAAACGCAATCACTTAATCCTCACGCAACCCCTTTCAACATCCACTCATACGCATCATACGCCGTCCGCAGGGAAATCTCGGCAGTCTCTAGTTCTGCTTTTTTCTGCAGATAAGACGCCTCACCCTGTAAATACGTTGCTTTATTAATCGCACCGGACTGATACTTAATCTGGGTGGCGCCGTATGTTTTTTCGGCAGACTGGTAGGCTGCCTGCGCCGCGTCGCGTTCTAGGCTTAATGCCGCTATCTCAGCGTACTGCTCATCCGCTGAGGCGCTTGCGGCGCTCTCGGCTTCCTCGATCTGCTGATGGCGCAGCTTGCGCGCCGCATCTCCGGTTGCGGAGGATCGTCTGGCTGATTTGACACTGGAACTTGCAACGACAGCTGCCGCGCGGTCCGCATCCAGATTCATAGAAGCCAGTTCCGTTGCCGATACGGCTGGAATTTCCCCCAGCGTAATAGAAGTTCCGCTCTTTCCAAGTAAAATGGCAAGCTGGCGCAGCGCCTTATTTGCCTGATCGGTCGTGGATTGTAATGCTGTCTGGGCGCTTAGCAGGTTTTTCTGAGCCTGCAGCAGATCCGTCTCCGTGCAAAGCCCCGCTGCCAGTTCCCGCTCTTTGCGATCCACCTGCGCCTGATAGTTCTCTGCCGTCTTGGCAGCCGCCTCCACCTCGTCCTGAAGCTGCCGGCAGGTGCCCCACTGGATCTGTGCGGTCTTTACGACCTGCCAGACCGTCCGGTTTCTGGACGCACGGCTTGACGCCGAATTTAAGGAAGTGAGCGACTTTTTATACTGCTTCGCTGCCATCGACAGCGTTTGTGCATTTCGCTCATAGGTGCCGATCAGTGCCTCATCTCCGCCCGCATCTTCGAGCTCATCTGCTTTATAGTTCATATCCCGGGCACCGGAAATCATCGCATCGTAGGCTTCCTGGTAGACGGCAAGGCTGTCCTGATAACTGTAATCGGCGCTGACAGCCGTTCCATTGCCGCGCCGCACCAGCGCCTCCAGTTCCCCGTACTCTATCACAGAATCCGCTAGCTGTTCCTCCGTATAGGAGCCCGACTGGCTGGCGATCGTATTGTCTGCGCTATTTTCGGTTATGGTGCCATCTTCCAGCGCCGGACCATCTGCTTCGCTGTCTGAATCACTTTCTGTGCCGGAAATCAAAGGCGTTTTCGCCGCCTGCGCCGGGCTCGATACAAGAATACAAGCCGCCAGGGCAATTCCGATCGAACGACTCAATCTGCTTTTTCCGATTCGTTTCACATTATGACCGTCCAGGTGCACCTCCAAAGCACTTGCACCGCTTCGGTCTCTTTCTTGCCCCTTGCGCATCTTTTGCTCTGTCCCAGCTTCCGCGTTCATCCATTTTCCTTTCAGATTTCGCATCATCCGCCCACCCCTTTCTACTGCGTGGACGCCAGGCCGTCCACCGCCCACTGGTAGGCGAGCTGCGCCTGGAGAAGCGACATCGCTGCCGTCTCTTTTGCCACGGATGCCGATTCATAGGAATAGGTTGCGCTCTGGTATGCGTTCTGGCTGATAAGTCCGGCTGCCAGCTTGCGGTCGTTGGTCTGTTTCGTCTTTTCTTCTAATTCAAGGCTGCGTTTTGCCTGTTCATACTGTGCCTCAGACAGCTTCAGATTCTGATAAGCCGACTGGACATTCGACTTGACTGCCTCCTTCCCGCTGGTCAGAGTTGTCTGGTACTGCTCTTTAAGGGTGCTTGTCATCGCGTTGTTGACCTGACGTGCCAGAATCTTTAACTGATAATTATTTTCCTGTGCTTTCGCAATGTCCTCTTCGAGGTTGACCGATGCACTCATCTGTTCCTGCGGGTCCGGTAATGCACAGATTTCTACTGATGCGCCATATTTCCATCCAAGCATCTGGCACAGAGATTCCTTCGTCGATGCAATATTGCTCTCCGCCGTCGTGATGGACGCCTGCGCTTTTAAAAGAGTCTCCTTGGCATCCATCACATCCGTCTGGGTCGCGCTTCCGGATGAAAGCTTTAAGTTTGCCGTCTCATAGTCTTTTTCTGCCTTGGACACCTGGTTCTGCACACTCTTTAAGTTTTCCTGGGCATTCCAGTACTGGATCATCAGGTTCTGCGCCTGCTGTACCAACGATTTCTCGGTCTGCGTATACCCCCACGCCTTAACATTCGCATCATCGACGTTATTATCGCCCTGCTCGCGCATCTGGGTCGCGGAATCCTCGCTTCTCTGTGCTGCTGCCAGTGCGGAACCATAATTCGCATCATCTGAATCCGGGTACTCGATACTGCTCTCGATCTCATCTGCCGCGTCATAATATTCCTGCGCGATCTCATTGCTGTCTTTGCCCTGATAATCCTTGTACTCGATCCGGTTCTTCTCCACTGTGCTGTTGTACTCATGGATCCGATCAGCAATCTCGTCAAATTCGAGCTTATCATCCTGCAGCGAAGCCCATTTTTCTGTGGAATATGCAAATTGCGGGCTGGCTGCCAATACCTGGACCGGCGCACCTGCCGCCAGGAATACTCCCAGTGAGCAGGCTGCCACGCCAGAGGCAATCCGGCGGGTCAGGCACAATCTTCTATTTTGATTCATGTATGTCACTCCATTCCGATCTATCTGATTTTAACAACCATTCCTATTCTGCTTTCATTTATCTCACTTGTTTTCAGTTGTTTTTCCATTATTTTAACCATACCATATCTTCGTGTCATTTTGTGAAATATCGTAACCGTTTCTTTCCTCACAGTTACGATATTGTTACTGTTCACGCATCGTGCCCAGTAACGGAATTTGCCGTGGCTTCGCATAACTTATATCTAATCCACATCCGGTATCTCTTCCTTCGGTTTCCGGCTCAGCAGTGCGTAATATACTGGAACCATGAAGAGCGCGACAATCACACCTGCGCTCAGACCGCCAATATCTACGATCGCCAGACCCTGTGTCGTGGAACCGCTGCTTCCGATTGCCAGTGCCATCGGAATCATCGAGAGGATGGTTGTCATACTTGTCATCAGAATCGGCCGGATACGGGTCGCACCTGCCTCGATGAGCGCTGTCCGCAGATCCATCGTGGAGCGATACTGGTTGACCGTATCCACGTAGAGAATACCGTTATTTACAACAGTTCCGACCAGAATCAGAAAGCCAAGCAGGGACGTCATACTGATGCTGACGCCGGTCAGCTTCAGTAATCCGAAGGAACCAACCAAACTGAACGGGATGGTCGTCATAACCATGATGGAAAACTTCACAGACTCAAACTGTGCCGCCATGACAACGAATACCAGGAATACTGCAATCGCAATCGCGCGGTACAGGGAGCTGAACTCACTCTTCATCATACGGTCACGGCTGTTCTGCCCAATGCTGATTGTACCGCTTAAGTTCGGAGTAATTACCTCACTGTTGATTTGCTGCTGTACATTATCACCGGTGTAATCGGCAGAGATTGTGATCTCATATGCACCGTCGGTTCTGGAAATCGAAGCCGGACTGTCCTCAAATACGACATTTGCCACATCGGTCAGTGCCACCTTCTGTCCGTTTGTTGCCGTCAAAATAATATCTTTTATGTTATCAACTGTCTCGTACTCGCCCTCCGGATACTCAACCGTTACCGTAATGTCCTCGCCGTCAATTTTAAGTGTCGTCGCGTCAATACCGCTCAACATCTGGTTGATCGTCGTTCCGATACTGGAAGCCGTGAGTCCATACGCCTTTGCCATGACTGGATCAATCTTCAGGGTAATGATCGGTGCATTATTCTCAATACTGGAATGGATGTTGATGACATCCGTTCTTGCTGTCATTTCCTTGACAATCTTATCACTAACTTCTTTTAATTCATCATACTGCGTGCCGTGAAGAATCACTTCATAGCCGCGCTGTCTTCCCATGAAGCTCATGGAAGTCGATGCCGATACGTCGATCGTACAGTTTGCAATGTTATCCATCTCTTTCTGCCACTGATCGGCTACATCGTCTGTTTTCATGGTACGGTCATCTTTCAGATAGGCACTGATCTCGCCGCTGTCTCCGTTGTAACGCAGCATGTACGAATCAACCTGGTCGCTCGCGGAAACAATCGCCTCCGCTTCTGCCAGCGCCTCCTCGATCTTTTCCTGTTTCAGACCCGGACGCGTCTCAATGCTGACACTGACCGTACCGGTATCATCCGATGTCATCAGCTCCGTCTGCATTCCGCTCGCCAGAATTACCGTCAGTACAAGTACCAGAACCGAAAATCCCATAACCATCGCTTTGTGGTTTAACAGACGGTCCATGATGCCGCGGTACCATTTCTGTAAACGTTCAATCGGACGTCCCATCAGGGCGCGCTTCGCCTCGCTCGGTTTGTAGAACAGATAGCACAGCGGAACCACCGTCATCGCAGAAAGCAGGGACGCCGACATACAGAACACGATCGTGAATCCCAGCGGTTTGAACATCTGTCCGGTCATACCGTTTAAGAATGCCAGCGGCAGGAATACGACACAGGTCGTGATCGTCGAACCGATGATCGAGTTGATGACAATGCCGGTTCCATGAAGCGCTGCTGAAAAATAGCCCAGCGCCCCCTTGTCTTCCTGCTCCGCCGTTGCACGGAAACAGCTCTCCAGTACAACGATCGAGTTATCGACCATCATGCCGACGCCGAGTACCAGCGCACTCATCGTGATAACGTTCAACGAAAATCCTGCTATCGTGATCGCAATCAAGGACATCAAAATCGAAGTCGGAATCGAACTTCCGACGATCAGGGACGCCTTATAATCGCCAAAGAACAAGAAAATGATGAACATGGAGATGATAACAGCCAGAACCATTGTCTCTGCTACGTCTTTTAAGGAATCAAGAATTGTGTCAGATGTATCATTTGCAACCGTGATCGTCAGATCCGAATCATCTGCCATCAATTCTTCAACTTTTTCTTTTACAGCCGAAGACACTTCCATATCTGTGCTGTCCTGCTGTTTCTGAATCGAAATGGAGATCGTCTCCTGACCGTTGTAACGGGAAATGCCGCCCCGGTCTTTCGTTGCCTCATACACATTTGCCACATCCGACAGAGAAATAATCTGTCCTGCCGGCGTCTTGATTGGAATATCCCGCAGCTCATTTACCTGTTCTGTTTTTAAGGAGGTAGTAACGGAAAGCTCCAGGTTTCCGGCATCTGCCTCACCCGACGGGGATGCCACGTTCGCATCGCTGATCGCACTCGCAACATCCTGCATGGTCAGATTGTACTGATCCATTTTTTCAGACTGTAATTCAATGCTGACGTACTTAGAAGAACCGCCTCGCGTCTCAATGTTTGCAATTGAAGAAATTCGCTCTAATTCAGGTACTATCTTCTGATCCACATAATCATAGAGGTTTGTCTGCGTCTTATGTGCAATCGAAAGCATCATGCTGTCTCCTTGATTGGAGTTCATCGACATAACGCTCGGTTCCACATCATCCGGCAGCGCCCGCTGGATATTGTCCAGTTTCTGCTTTAAGTTGTCATACGCCTCATCCATATCGGTGCCGTAATCGTACTGAAGCATGATCATCGAACGTCCATCGCTCGATGTGGAGGAAATCGTGTCCACGCCTTCCATCGTGCCGATCGCCTCCTCGATCGGTTCGGTTACCAGCTCGCTGATATCCTCCGGTCCTGCGCCTGAATAATTTGCCATGATAATCAGCATCGGCGTCTCCATATCCGGCATCTGCTCCAGCTTTGCCGAAAAGACCGATGAAATGCCGAATACAACCAGACACAACAGAGCCATGACAGTAGTAACCGGATGTTTCAGGATATATTTCGTTACTCCCATGTCTTACATTCCTCCTGTCCTACTGTTTCTGTCCATTTTTTTTATCTTTCGGAGCACCTGCACCACCCGAAGGCTGATCGTTTCCGCCATCTGCCGGAGCGCCCGCTTTCTGTCCATTTTCAGAGCCTGCCGGGGCATCGGCTTTCTGGTTTCCAGCTTCATCCGCTGCTGCCGCGTCTGTTTCTTTACCCTTTAAGTTAACGGTTGAACCCTCATAAAGCTGGGAACTCCATGTACTGATGACGAGATCATCTGCCGTCAGCCCCGACTTGATCTCCGCCAGCTCTGTATTATAAAGCCCCACTTCGACTTCCACTTTATGTACCGTTCCGTCCTGGTAAACATAGACATTTCCAACGCCGTTATCATAATAGATCGCATCTACCGGCACGGTCATGACATTCTCTGCACGCTCAGAAGTTACTGTTACCTTGACAGTACTTCCCGTTGAAAGGCTGTTCGCCTCCGGCAGCTCTGCTTTTATCTTAAACAGACCGTTGCTCTCGTCCGCCATGCTGCTGACATCGGTAATCACACCATCATAAGTCGCTCCATCTTTTACAATCGTCATCGCGTCGCCCTGGTTTAAGTTGCTCATAACACGCTCGGATACGTAGAACGATACCCTTTTATCTCCCTCACCGGAGATAACGCAGAGCTGCGCCTGCTGGTTGACATGATCATATACATCAATATCCATCGTCTCAATCTTGCCGGAGATCGGTGCGGTCACGGAACTGTATTCCACCTGGCGATCGTAGTTTAATTTTGCCGATTCATAATTTAACTGTGCCGTCTTCGCCTGGTTCTGATACTGCTCCCATTCCTGATCAGGAATATCTCCTCCCTGATAAAGAAGCTGCATACGGCTTAAATTGCTCTGTGCCTCGGTCAGGTTAACAGAGGCGGAGTCCATCGCATTTTTCGCCGTCTCAACCTGTTCGGTATTGATCGTACAGAGAAGCTGACCCGCTGTCACCATATCACCGACGCTGACGTTGACACCCGTCACATCGCCGGATGCCTTCGCATAGACATAGACAACGTCCGATGCCTCGACAGTACCGGATGTGCTGGTTGTCCGCTCGATCGTTCCGCTCTTTGGATTCTCAGCCGCAACCGTCGCCACATTGTCCATCTGCGTGTCCTGCATACCGCCCGGACCGCCGCCTGAACATCCTTTGCTGCCACCCTTGAAACGCATAAAAAGCGCCACAAGTACGAGCACCACCACCACCGCGATGATGGCTGTTTTCTTTTTATTCTGCTTTGCCGCTTCCATCAGAGAAGATAGTTTACTCATTTCGCATATTCCTTTCTGGTTTTTCCTAATTGTCCCTAGTATAACATCCCATTTTTAAACGAGTTTCAACTACATATAAACTGAATGTAAACGAACCGTGAAAAAAATGTGTTGCACCGTTCACAATCAGTTTAAACTTATGTGGTATACTATGAGTATTTATAATATTACATCTTTTTAATTGAATTATAGGGAGGTTTTACGGATATGTTTCACATTCTTGTGGTAGAAGATGATGCGAAACTGCGTTCCCTGTTCTGCACGGTACTCACCAACAATGGTTATCTGGCGCTTCCGGCAGAAAGCGGCGAAAAAGCATTATCTCTTTTAGATTCTGAATATGTAGATCTCATTATTTCGGATATTATGATGTCCGGAATGGACGGATATGAACTGATTGATCACCTGCGGACGAGCGGATTTACGATGCCGATCCTGATTATCACCGCCAAAGAGCGCTTTGAAGACAAGCAGCGCGGCTTTCAGGCAGGCACGGATGACTACATGGTGAAGCCGATCGATGTCAATGAGATGGTTCTGCGGGTTGGCGCCCTGCTCAAACGCGCCAAGATCGCGACGGAGCATCGGATTGTCTGCCAAAATACAATTCTCGACTACGATGCACTGACGGTCACGGTCAACGGGCAGGAGACGCTTCTGCCGCAGAAAGAATTTTATCTTCTATATAAATTACTTTCTTATCCAAATAAGATTTTCACGAGGCAGCAGCTCATGGACGAAATCTGGGGGCTTGACTCGACAACCGACGAACGGACGGTCGATGTGCATGTCAACCGGCTGCGCGAACGGTTTAAAAACTGCGATGATTTTATCATCATGACCGTGCGGGGTCTCGGCTATAAGGCGGTGAAAACAGAAGCATGATCAGCAAGAACTTTACCAAATATTTCCAGATTCCACTCTACTGGCTGACCCTCCTGGTCTTTTTCTTCCTGGTGTCCTCGTTGATACCGATGCTGACCGGATATTTTGTCTCGCTGCTCACAAGCGGAACAGATAAACACGAAGTTTTTCGGATTTTCGGTCCGAATTTTCCGCGTCTGATGTCATTTTTGAGCAGCCTTGCGTTCAGTATCGCGCTGTCGCTGTTCCTCTGGTCGAAAATCCTCTGCCCGATCGGTTCCATAAGCCTTGCCGCTAAGCAGGTAGCAGACGGAGACTTTTCTGTTCATGTACCAAATTCGAAGTCTTTGCAGGCGATCTGTGAACTAACCGACAATTTTAACCGTATGGTGCAGGAGTTAAACAGCATCGAATCGCTGCGAAATGATTTCGTAACCACGGTTTCCCATGAGTTCAAGACACCGCTCGCCGCCATCGAGGGCTATGCGACATTGCTGCAGGATCCATCTCTCTCAGAAGCGGACCGGAATGAATACACGCGCATCATCATCGACAGCACGCGCCAGCTCACCACGATGACCGGCAACATTCTTCTGCTTTCCCGCCTGGAAAAGCAGGAGATCGTGACTGGCCGCACGACGTTCAGCCTCGACGAACAAATCCGGCAGGCGATTCTTCTGCTGGAACCGCTCTGGGAGAAAAAGCATCTGAATCTCGACATTGATTTGACGGCGTGCAAATTTTACGGCAACTGTGAGATGCTGCAGCAGGTCTGGATCAATCTCCTGCAAAATGCCATCAAATTCACCCCGGCTGGCGGTATGCTTTCTGCCAAACTCGTCATCACAGGAGATAAGGTGCGTGTCTCCATCCGCGATACCGGCGTCGGCATGGATGACGCCACGATGAAACGGATCTTTGAAAAATTTTACAGCAGGAACTCTGATCCCAATGAAAAGGGCAACGGGCTGGGACTTTCCATCACGAAACGGATCATCGACCTGATGCATGGTACCATCGAGGTATCCAGCCAGGTGGACGAGGGTAGCTGCTTTACAGTGATTCTGCCGCTTGAAAAAGCATAGAATCTCATCGGCAAAACATATTGTACCCGACAATCATCAGAGAAATGGCGATGCTGACCCATAGAAAATTCTTTGGGAAAATGAGCACCAGGGTCATGCCAAATCCCATTGAAAAAAGGACTAAACCAAATAAACGCTTCATAGAATGATACCTCTCTGAAATGTCTGTTTTCAAAAGAAGTTAAATAGCAGGCGATCATTGCCAGAGACATCTGACATTCGATCGTGTGCTATGATCATTCTATGAAGCGTTTTGATTTTAATTTCTTTATTTCTTCTCTTCCATCTCGCCCGCCATTTTCTCAGCTGTCTGCATCGTCTCCGCATCGATCGGTCCGGTGCTTCCGCCGACAAATTTATTGACGAGATCCGGTGCCATGTCAAGAACCTTGGTCAATGCATCCTGATGCTTGATATTGACCACCTTCGTCATGCCATTCTGAATGACCAGCACCGCACTCGGCGTCATCTTGGCGCTCATGCCGCCCGCATTCTTCTCTTTCGCCGACTGACCAAACGCGCCCGCCGCCATGCCGCAGGTTACATCCACGAGTGGAAGTATAATCGCATCGCCAACTGTCACCGGCTCTCCCACGACTGTCTTCGTCGTGACGAACTCATCCATACCCTGAAATAATGCACCGATTGTCGATGCAAACTGATTGTCTGCCATATTATCTTCCTCCTCGGTTTCTATATTTATAAACCTGTGTCCGTACATTCTTATCCATCCAGATCCGAAGCGCCATCAATGCCAGCACGCCAATCTGGACTCTGCCCCGGAACGAAAGCTCCCCGTCCAGCGCATTTGCATCCATGACCGGAGTCAAATCAATCTTCTTTCCGTAAACTGGATACAAAAAAGCCGCCACACTCAAAATTTGTCCCATCAAATAAGGATCCTCCACGCCAAACGTAACCTGCCCGGACAGCTTTCTGGGAAATATATGCCGCAGAACTCGCATGAGCTGGCGTTTGATCAGGCGAAATGACTTCTGATTTTCTTGATTTTCTATAAATGCAAGGACGGATTGGCGTTTGTGCTCCAGGTTGTTGATTCGGGTAAGCAGCTTTGAGAGGGATTGCCGCAGGGCGCTCCATTTTTGTTTGAACCAGCTAATGATTCTATGAAGGAACGATTCACGCTTTTCCTGGCTGGGATTTGATTTTAATTCATTCTTTGCCCGATGCGTTTCTCCTTCTGCCTCGGACACTCCCGCCTCCTTCACATCTGGAAATGCATCTGCATTCTTCACAGCTTGAGACATTTCCGCCTCCCTCTGCGCACTCCGTCTCTTCACCGCCTCCTCCAGCAGCCTGGCAGTTTCCTCCGCTTTCTCGATCGCGGCGTCTGTCTTCTCCGATGCTGCTTCCGCCCGCAAAATCAGTTCACCGGTGTCTAAATCATCATCCCCTGTTTTCTCCTGCGCATTTACAAATTCCAGCTCATCCGAATCCGCTGCCTGCATGCCTTCCCGCACACGCCCAGATTCCGTATCTTTCTCTTCACTCTCACTCCCGAAAATCCGGAATCCAAACAACTTAACCGCATATCGAAGCCCATTTTCATAAGCAATCCGCAGCGACACCGCATGAAGCAGCCAATGGATATGCAGGTGCACGCCAAAATCCTTGATACTGTGGTAGCTTCCGTTCCCCCGGTATCGAATCGGGACAAATAAAACCGCCAGCAGGCACAGAAACAACAATCCCAGAATGACAAGAAGCAGGATTCCGAGTATTTTCAAGATTATGAACAAAATATGCAGCAATCCATCCCCTCCCACTTCTTATTCTTTCATTGACAAATTCATGTATCAGCTCTGTATCATATGATGTTGAGGTCAGAAGACATTTTCAGTCCAAAAAAACTTTATCAAAGGCTGCAAAATACTTACCTCTTTTTCCTCAGCCTGTCTTCCTTCTCTCTCAGATACGTCTTCACATCAAATCCACCCGTCTCGCGGTACGTCTCATCCACAATCCGCCCCACCGTCTCCACGGCATCCTGGTAGCTCGCGCCGACCCCTACGATCAGCAGATCCGCCTGCTCCCGGTAATAATTCTGCCGGAGCACATAGGCAGGCAGGATATCAAGCAGGTTGTGTCCGCCTGAGGCAGGCGTGATCACGTGAACGCCCGGCTGTACCTTTCCGAGGCGGAGTTTCTGTAGAATCGAAAAACGATGCTTTTTAGCAGTTTCTCCCAGATACAGATATTTATACCAAATCATCGTCCCCGCCTCCTAAAAAAGGAGAGCCCGATCCATGGCGCTCTAAAAACAGCACATTTCCGGCTATTTCTCCCCGCCTGTCAGCTCTCCCTCCTTTACGTGATCAATCTTTTTTATAATTCTTAATAATCGACCGTCTCAGCAGATCCAGCGCCTGAATCACCGTCTGCTCACGCACCTTCTCGCGATTTCCGCGGAAATGGTATTCCTCTACTTTGACTTTATCCTTCATATAACATGCGATATAGACGAGTCCCACCGGTTTCTCCTCGGTTCCGCCGTCCGGTCCGGCGATGCCGGTCACAGCGATACAGGCATCCGCATCCGTCGTAAATACACCGCCTGCAGCCATCTCACGCGCCGTCTGTTCGCTGACCGCGCCGTATTTTTTCAGGGTCGCCTTACTGACGCCCAGGATCTTTTTCTTTGCCTTATTGGAATACGTCACGTATCCCTCGTTAAAGACCTCTGAAGCCCCCGGCACGTTGACGATGCGTCCGGCGATCAGACCGCCTGTGCAGGACTCTGCGGTTGTCACAGTCAGGTCGTATTTCTTTAAGAGGCGGACAACGACATCCTCCAGATTCTCATGCTCATCCGTCGTGTAAACCGCATTACCGAACCTTTTCTTGATCTCTTTGATAACCGGTTTTAACAGCTGTTTTGCCGCGTCTTCGCTCTCGGCTCTCGCGGTCACGCGCAGATGTACTTCTTTCGTCTTTGCATAGGTCGCAATCGTCGGGTTCGTCTGCTGGTCGATGAGGTCGAGAAGCATCTCCTCCACCTTGCTCTCCCCGTATCCGCAGATTTTGAGCATCTGGGAATAGATCACACAGTCAGATCGTTTCTGAATATAAGCACAAACCTGATCTTCCACCATCGGATACAGTTCGTTCGGCGGTCCCGGAAGAAGAATCGCGGTCTTACCTTTTTTCTCCAGGGCAAGTCCCGGAGCTGTGCCGTTTGTGTTGGAAAATACCACCGCGCCCTCCGGCACCAGCGCCTGACGCCAGTTGCTATCCGGAATATCGGTGCGCTTGCGCTGCCGGTACCAGTCCTCCAGATGTGCCCGCACCTCCGGATCCTCAACTAACGGCATTCCCATCAGCTCCGCGCAGACATCCTTCGTGATATCATCCTCCGTCGGTCCCAGACCGCCGCCGATGATAACGAGATCGGCTCTTGAGAGCGCCGTCCGGAAGACTTCTGTCATGCGCTCCCGGTTGTCCCCTACCGTCGTCTGGTAATAGACGTTAAGCCCCAGCTTTGCACACGTTTCCGATAAATACTGCGCATTGGTATTGACGATATTGCCAAGCAGCAGCTCTGTTCCTACCGAGATCAGTTCGACTATCATATCAGATACTCCCTTCTGTCAGTATTTTATGATTCTTGTAAATATAATCAACAAGTGACACAATCGTCAGCACCAGCGCGATCCAGACACAGATCGTCGTGACAAACGCAAGCGCCGGAATATCCAGAATCAATAACACCACCGATACCATCTGAAACGTCGTCTTAAATTTGCCCCAATAGCTGGCGGCGATGACAACTCCGTTGTCCGAGGCGATCAGACGGAATCCGCTGATGATAAACTCCCGGCTGATGATGATGATAACCATCCAGGCTGGAAGCGCATTCAGCTCAATCAGGCAGATGAGCGCCGAGCACACTAGAAGCTTGTCCGCGAGCGGATCCATAAATTTTCCAAAGTTCGTAACCAGATTGTACTTTCTGGCAATCTTTCCATCCAGAAGATCGGTCAGGCTGGCTATGATAAACAGTGCCAGTGCAATCATACGGAAGGTATGGTTTTCACCATTCTGCCAGAGAAGGAAAAACACAAAAAACGGAATCATGATGACGCGAAGCGTCGTAAGCTTATTCGGTAAATTCATCAGCCAACTCTCCTATCAAATCATATTCGAGTGCTCCCGTTACGCGGACACGGCAGAAATCGCCGGACATCAGCGGAACATCCGCATTGACAAAAATCAAACCATCTACGTTCGGCGCGTCTTTATAGGTACGTCCCACGAAAGCATTCTCGTCTGCCACTTTTCCCTCGATCATAACCTCAAGCACACGGCCTTTCATATCCTCGGCTTTCTCAAAGGCAATCTCCTGCTGCAGCTCCATGATCTCGTCGCGGCGGTCTTCCTTGACCTCCTGCGGTACCTGATCCGGATATCCGGCTGCCGGTGTGTCCTCTTCTGCAGAGTATGCAAACACGCCCAGGCGGTCAAATTCCATCTCATCGACGAACCGCATCAGTTCCTCATGATCCTCCTGTGTCTCACCCGGGAAACCGGAAATTAAGGTCGTGCGGAGTGCAATATCTGGGATCTCTTCCCGCAGATGCGCGATCCGCTCCCGAAGCTCCGCCTGATTCGTGCGGCGTCCCATCCGCTTGAGAACAGCATCGCTCGCGTGCTGGATCGGAATATCCAGGTAATGACAGACTTTTTCCTCCGTCTTGATCGCCTGAATCAACTCCTCGGTGATCTCCTCCGGATAACAGTACTGGATACGGATCCATTCGATTCCATCGATCTGTGCCAGTTCATGTAAAAGTTTCGGCAGGGTCTTCTCTCCATACAAATCCACGCCGTAAAGCGTCGTCTCCTGTGCGACAAGAATCAGTTCCTTCACACCCTGATCCGCAAGCTCCTTTGCCTCTGCGAGAAGCTGCTCCATCGGCACACTGCGGTACGGTCCACGCAGGGACGGGATAATACAATAGGTACACCGTTTGTTACAGCCCTCGGAAATCTTTAAAAAAGCATAATGTCCGCCGGTCGTCACCAGACGTTTGCTCCGCATCTTCGTCTCGGGAAGTTCGGACAAATCGTGGAAATCAGATACCCGCTCGCCCTTCAGCACCTCCGCCAGCACCTTGCTGACCTCATCATAGCTGGTCGTACCGAGAATACCGTCCACCTCCGGCACCTCCTGCAGGATCTCTTCCTTGTAACGCTGTGCCATACAGCCGCTGACTAAGAGCGCCTTGCAGGTTCCGCTCTTTTTGTACTCTGCCATCTCTAAGATAGTGTTGACACTCTCCTCCTTGGCATCGTTGATAAAGCAGCAGGTATTGACCAGAATGACATCTGCCTCCTGCTCGTCATCAGTAAACGTGTACCCGTCCTGGCTCAGCGAACCCAGCATACGCTCTGCATCAACCAGGTTTTTATCGCAGCCAAGGGATATACAAAGTAATTTCATTCAATTCTCTCCTAAT
>ULTM01016429.1_pt1 | contig 15716 bp, 10 predicted proteins | sample 1957641 | NCBI WGS metagenome assembly ULTM01 (sample SAMEA4835735, study PRJEB28245) | human gut metagenome | biome: gut microbiome; material: fecal sample | place: Denmark | collected 2008 | reverse complement strand
AAGGATTATACGGTTCATAGTGCATTGGATAACCTGATGTCAATTTCGGATTACCATATTGTTTCATCTATTGTCCTTTCAAACGAAAGGGAAATAAAGACGAAAGGAAATATCCTTTATCTCCTGATTTACTATGTTATGTTCCTGGAGAACAAGGTGCCGGAAGAAGAGAACATGTACTTTTAGGTTTAATACGGATTGCGGTTACAATATAATTCCTCCCCTTATGTTTAGACTTACCTTAATTGGCGTATGTAGTGCTCATTGACAAAGCCGAGAAAATAATTTGGTGGATAATATCTTTGTATCTATGGGTATTCACTAAAAATCATGGTTGTATATATAGTAATATTTTAAGTAGAAAGATATATTGAATATACTTTGGTATTAAAATAATAGCTATCTTTGTGCCATGAACAATCCATTGCGACAATTAGGTAATATCCCTGTTACAACTTCCGTATTGGAGTCCCTGTTCCCTCATATCAGGGGCGGAAGCCAGAAACTCAGGTTGCTTGAGCGTGACAAACAGATAATACGTCTCAAGAAGGGACTTTATGTGTGCAATCCTGAAATAACGGGGAAAATCCTTTCGACAGAATTGATAGCCAATCATCTGTATGCCCCTTCGTATGTTTCCATGTCATCGGCTCTGCGCTATTATGGGCTGATACCGGAAGAGGTTTACACCAAACAGTCCATGACTTTGAAATATGCCAAGAATTTTGACACGCCATTTGGACGGTTTGAATATACGCATATCTCGAAGGCCGCATTCTCTGTTGGGCTGACAAGCATCAAGAAAGATGGCTATGCGTTTGTGATGGCTACGCCGGAAAAGGCTCTGTGTGATCTGATTGCCAATTCTTCAAAAGTGAATTTGCGCTACCTGAAAGATGCCGAAATTTATCTGGAAGAGGACATCCGGATGGAAAGGGAGGATTTTATGCAGATGGATGCCCGGTTGTTTGAGGAATATATCAAGGTCGGCAAAAAGGCCGATTCAATCCGTACTTTACTTAAATTGCTGAAGAAATGAAGAATGAGATTTATGACAATATGCTTTCTGCATATGGTGTGACAACGGAACAAGAAAGACGTAATGCCATATTTGAAGCAAACCAGCAGGTGATACTTGCCGGACTCTACAATGGTGGTTTCTTCGATGTGGCCGCTTTCTATGGCGGTACCTGCCTTAGAATTTTTCATGGTCTCCAACGCTTCAGCGAGGATATGGATTTTTCCCTCCTGACTCCCAATGACAAGTTCGATTTCACGAAATACTTCCAGCCGATAATAGATGAATTTGCTATTGTCGGTCGTGAAGTGGAGATTAAAAAGAAAGACAAAAAGAGTTTTGGTAAGGTGGAATCAGCTTTCCTGAAAGACAATACGGATGTGTATGATGTGTCTTTCCAGACTGATAAATCCATAAAAATCAAAATTGAGGTTGATACTCAGCCACCGTTGAATTTCGGGACTGAGCAAAAGCTGCTTCTACAGCCTCACTCCTTCATGACACGCTGTTTTACTTTGCCGGATTTGTTTGCCGGGAAGATGCACGCATTGGTGTACAGAGGTTGGAAGAACAGGGTGAAAGGTCGTGACTGGTATGATTTTGAATGGTATGTACGCCACAATGTGCCTCTTGATTTTGCTCATTTCGCAGAGCGTGTCCACCAGTTCAACAATGAAGAAATCAGACAGGAGGTGTTCATGGCTAAACTGAAAGATAGATTGGCGTCAGCGGACATCAATCAGGTAAAGAACGATGCCCTTCCGTTTGTCAGGAACCCCAATGAACTCGATATCTGGTCAAACGATTATTTTGTCCAGTTGGCGGATATGGTAAAGTTTGAATAGTAACAGCTAATATTTACTGATTTTATGGCAAAACAGATTTTGATTGGCATTAGGGAGCAGGAATTGAGTGTGATTGCGCACTATCTTATGATATATTTCCCATATAACGAGGAAATGTGCAGCTATACGGATGCATGGGTGGGTGAACTATATGAAAACAAATATCCGTTGGTTGCTAAGGGTATGTGGTCAGGAATAATCAATTTGAAAACACATAAGCTGCTGAATTGGAAGTATGGAGATTTGTTGCGGTTAATATCAGTTCCCAAACGTTTAATTTTTTAGTGTAGATTATGTCGTTCAAAGCTAAAGTTTCTATAGATTCAAACGGTGTGAAAGAAGAACGTTCTGTATTATTTATACAGACTCTTTTACTTGGTCGAACTAAAAATAATATTGATAAAGGGACTACTCAGTCTAATATTGACGGTTATATTGAGTTGCTTGATTCATCAAATAGAATTAATGGTAAAATTACTGTTCAAGTAAAAACTGTATCTCAAAAGGATGAAGGACATAACAGGTTTCCATGCCCCACATCTTTATTTGCATATGCTGAAACGATAACTGATAATGTCTTCCTTTTGGCAGTAGACCATTCTCAAGATAAAGTCTTATACAAACATATTTCACCAAAACTTTTAGATGAGAATCGTGACAAAGAGCAACAAGAGACTATTACATTACACTTCAAACCAAACGAGGAACTACGCAAGGATAATATTGAGGTTGTATTAAAAAATTGGTTAAGCATATGCAGTAGCCGTGTATATTGTTTAACTCATGGCGAAGCCGTTTTAGAAGAGAATAGCGAACTAAAGTCGTATCTTCTAAATATGCCTAAAATGGCAACAGATTTAAGACCTTGTGATATTCAGGAAATTCAAAACTTCATAGATTCATATAACAAATTATTAGAATCTGATTTCAGATACATTAAAAGTGTTCTTTTCCCTAATGTGTGGAAACGCGGAATTGCAATATACACATATTCGGATAGTTCATTAGAATATTCTCTATACAATGTAAATATAGGAGAACTTGTCGCACCAATAGTTCAAATGCCTAAGTGCTCAATTTTTGAGGTTAAACACGAGCATGACTATGCCTCATTCTCTTGCACCGAAAATAAGCTCAAGGAAAATCCTAATTTATATTCTATTTCAATCATTAAGAAGCATGTAGAAGATTTTATCAAAAAGCAGAGAATTATCCCTTCAGATGAGGTTTTTTTGGTAGAATATATTTATGAGTTTATTGAAACAAATTGGAGACATCTACATTTAAAAAAGTATTCTGAATTAAATGTGTGCTCGTTGATTCAACACTTTCAATCAAAATACCCATATATTGACAAAATGCCAGTGCACATAGTGTCAGGAAGGAAATCTCTATATGTAAACACTGTATATGATGCTATTAAGTTTTTATCCGAGATAGGGTATACGACCATACCATATCCCTATCCCGCTAAAGGTTCTTACGGAAATACTGGGATGGTATATGATTTTTACTCTCCAACAACGGCGTTGGATAAATCTCGAATCGTAATTATAAATACAATACGAGCATATCAGAATTTTATACAGTCAAAGTTCCCTTTATTAGCTAATAACCTTGATGCTTTTTATGGTGGAAATCTTATCTCTGTTTTAGTAGACTATTCTAATCCAGGGCATAAATTTATGTTTTATATTCACTATTTTAGAAGCATAATACCATCCAATGAAAAGATTGTTGTAATTGAAGATATTAGTGATTCGAGAATAATGAAAGAAAATAGTTTATCTTCTGCTTCAGATTTGTTCAGGAAAGAATCTGTGATGTTCAATGGCCGAGAGTTCTCTTGTTTCAGAGGAGGAGGGCTCAATGATATGACAATATTATTCGGGAGATATAATTGTTTAACCTATTTTTATGAATTATTAAGAGCGCATTTTGATGATTATTTTAAAAATATGAGTCTGAAGTAGTTTTTGCTCTTTTTAATAGTCCCGTCATTGACGCAGGTAAACGCTTCAATATTTGCTATATCTCTTCGGAAAAAGTGTAGGATAATAGGTGCTATTTGCTAGAAAAATGTTATTTTGTCATTGTAGAATTAGATTAAAACGAGGAGATTAGCCTATTGATTCTCATATCTCAAAGCAACCGTTCTAGTAATAAATCTGCGAGGTATGTCTTGGATTGTTCCCGGTGGGTTCCGGTATTATTCTTTTGTTTTAGACTCTTGTCATTTTGGGAGGTATAACCAGAACTCTGCAGGCAGGTACACATTAGGTAAGTCAACCGCTTGAGCAAAGAGAGGGGCAATCTGGTTCGGATGGAACTTGGCAACTCCACATCCGACCTTAGTAACAAGAAATCGTAACTCAGGATGCTCAGAGGCATACTTAATAAAGGCATCCACATAAGAGGCAACTACTTCTATTCCTCCGTGCATTGTCGGAATGGCGTAGCACTTACCAGTAGGTCCCGATCCAACGCCCCATTCGGCACCGAACTTCTGATACGCCTGACGAGCAGCACCACCGACATGTTTCCCTCCAATGTTGGAGCCGAATACAAACACTTCGTTATCAGCAAGCATCTCTATGCGGTCTGATGAAACACGAATCTTACTCTTGTCGAGATAATGTACGTTATCGGAGGGCGGAGGAGTCTGTTCTCTGGGTACAGATTCTGGAACAGCTGAAGCGGGAACATCAAACGGAAGAGACTCTGCGGATAGTCCCTCGACATCAACTTGAGACTTATCACTCATAACCTGGTCGCAATAGTCCAGGTCTTTCCACTCATCTAATAGATTCAACTTGTCGACAAGATTGATAATCTCTACGTTGGACAGGTCAGTATGCGGTTCTGTTATGTCTGCTAATTTCTGTAGAAAATGGTCGTTGTCCGTAATATGGAGCCAGCTCTTTACTCTGCCGGATAACTGATTATTGCACTTTATCGGCTGATTGAATACAATCAGAGCAGGAACATTCCGAAGAACCCTTTCTGATAAGATCATTCCATCAGATAGTCCCTGCTTGAGGTTAACATGGTTTACCTTTGCCTGTTGGTACGGATTCTTTCTTGAACCACCCTTCACGATGGTACCGTCTGCAAGCGTCCAACAGCCGTTCTCGACAGCCGTTACTTCACCTCCGTAATTCTTGAATTCAACGGAAATAACTGCGTCATTCTTAAATAGAATCCCGTCGATTTCGCTATCGTAAATGCTGTAATTGGCGACGAAGAGACATACTTCCGATCTGCTGGAATAATGCTTTTTAAGCATTTCACAGATTGCGCGATATTGCTCTCTTTCTGCAGTGAAAGAGTAGTCAGCAACTTTGTAAACGAGCAGGCCCATCTTTATAACAATGTTTGTTCTTTTTTATAATTCATAACCATCTTGAAACATCCTTCCATCGTCTTCATTCCGACACCATCATAATTGATCAATGCAATCATGGATTTGATGTCGTCATCCTCCAACGCCTTGTTCATTGCCCTGATTTGAGTGATGCTCCTTATGCCGCAGGCTTTTTTTTCTGTATCACCGATGGATTGCCAAGTGGTCTTGAATCTCTCAAACAAGTCATCAGGCGTCGAGGGGTCATAGTCGTATATCTCTACGGGGATATCGCAAGCGGAGAGGTATCTTTGCATCACTGGCAAAACCTCGTCTTTGCTCAGTCCTCCATTGTTGGTGCCGAGCATTGGAAAAGCAATGGAGGTGATACCCTTTTCTTTGTAGGTCGTTACAAACTTTTCGAGTCCGAGTTCGATATACTCTAATTTGCTGGGGTATTTCCAATGAAACTTTGTGGGGAAGTTCAGAACCCAAGGTTCCTCTGGTTCACCTTTATAAAGCCAAAGTTTCCCGATGCCGATCTGCTTTGACTTGCAGAACCCTTTGTAAATATCAAACATTAGAGGATAGCGCAACTTGAATACAAGTGCGATACCCTTGCCCATAACGCCGACGCAGTTGACGGTGTTCACAATCGTTTGGGCTTTTGTGTTGAAGATATTACCTCTAACTATCTTAATGTTATTCATAGCCCTGATTAATATTATGAATGTTGTATCCCTTAAGGTCACATACTATTGTACTAAGTTCCAATGGAATCCCATACCCCTTAATGTATTTAATATTAGGTATAGAAGTTATGTTTGACCTTAAATCGAAATTAATCGTCTCATAGTCAGCATAATCTAACACATATATATATCGATCTTTTGCTAAAGGAATGAAGTCATTTACGTTAGACTTGTTCTCACCATGAAAGTCAACAATTTTAATGTTGTTAAATAGAGACAATGGAGACAAGTTATCAATATTGCTGTTTATGTGTATGAATTCCATTTGGCATATACTATCAGCAATCTCTTCTGATATATGCTGCAAACGCGAATTAACAAATCTCTCAAGTTTCTTTAAATCTTCCTCGGGATTATTAGACTCCCATTCCAATGCCTTGCATAATAAGAAATCCATTCCATATGAGTCATCATATAAGAATACATCAAGCGGGTACTGCAGCATTTTTAACAGCAGCCAGTTTTTATATACAAGCTGTTTCCAATCGTTGTTTAGATTTAAAAAAAGTTCCATATTATTTGTTTGTATATATCAACCAACTGCCTTTTCTTGGTTCGGAAACCTCAAAGTAGATGGTGAATGGTTTGTCTTTCTTAATCTCTAGATAATGTCCCATATAGATGTTGTTACCTTTCTCTCTAAGGATAGCGGAGGGATTGAGAACCTCTGGGGTCATTCCATCAGTGTATGTAATCTTAAATTCGAATGAATTACAATAGTCGGTCGTGATTTCAAGCGTCTCAGCACTATCTCTGAAATATAATTCTTTATTAATTCTCTCAAACAAATCTTCTTTCGAAATGATTCTGTCTTTTAAGGGTGACGAACCGACAAGGCTCTTCAGCATATCACGTTGATAACTGTCGTAACAACAGATATGAAGGGAAGACAGGGAAGATAGGTCAACTTCATCCTTGACGAGGAACTCTTGCTGCCGTGCATCCTTGTTGTACTTGTTGTAAATCTCATCAGTACTTATATGATGAGGGTCATCGACAACCTTATACGCTCTGGTCGATCTCTTCTGCATGTTCCCGTTGCTGTAGTAGCACTTGTCCGGTACTTTGGCTAATAATTCTTCAACATCGATGACGAAAAACACCGGCATCGGGCATTTGGGGAGGCCGAGATTCAGTGCGCTGCTATAGTATTTCCCATCATTTCTATCTTTCCCGAGACATTCATTATAGAACAGAGTAGGGGACTTGGATATAAAATAGAATCTTGCGAAACTGTGTGCCTTAGCGGTGTTGTCAACGTTTGTGCCGGCACTATTTTCGAATACGCCATCAGCCTTGTTCCTACTCTGAAGCGTATGACTCTTTATAATCTTTACCGCGTTACTCATATGCGTAAAATGATACGCTCGCGGCTTATCAGGGAACGCCTCAACGAAACTGATGATGTTTTCTTGTTTCAGGTAACCCTTGTTACGAATCTCTACTTTATTGAAAAAGCTTTGTTCCGTATAAGTGACGGCCAATCCCAATAATCTATGTATCTGTCGACAAGCGAGACGGAGAAATTTATTGTATCGGAATTCGACGCCATTGTCCAGTCTATCCTATCTGTAAACTTCTCGAGGATGTCGTTTGTGAATACGAAATCATTCCTTTTGCAGACAATGTTCCAGTTCAGATCATCAGCATACTCTTCAAGGGTCTCAATATCCGCAGCAGGAAAGTGTTCATTCTTAGACACCTCCTGCCAATCCAAATCGTCGGCAAAATCCGGGAGCAGATTCATTACATGCTCTGAAGACGACATTTTTTTCCAATTTACTTTATCATCCGGAATGAGAGCAATGATGGGAGAGCTTACGGGGAAGTAATGACGCCCGGTCAGCGTCATCCAGTCAACCTGTGATGATATGCGCTCATCTTGGGCCATCAACAGCAACAATGTAGATGAAGACCACAACTTGGCGGAGTCTCTTTTCGATAATGCCTCCCAGTCCCAGTCCTTATCTGAGTATCTAACCAAGAACTCAGTCGTCGGCTTGAATATCTCTGCAGAACTAAGCAGTCTCCAATCCCATTGATACTGAGACCTTGATTCAATGTCAGCCTGAGTAACTCGCCATTTGCCATTTGCAATCAGTGCATTATAATCGTATTGTGCTTCGGGAAAGCCTTTGATTATCTGAATTATGTCCACATCTTGGCGTTCGGACAATGATTTAAACGAGATGTACGACCGATAAGCGCTGATTACATTATTGAGTTGCTGCTTATCTTCTACCGTAAAAATACGGCTGTGAAGAGAGATATATTCCCAGTCAAGTTTTCTGGCATATTTGGTCAAGAACCAGTCCTTGTCATTGAGACTGTCTAATGTGGATAGGCCGAAAAAGTCCCATTTGTCTTCGAGACCTACTATCAATTGCTTGACATCCTTATTCCAGGATACCTCTCTGATGCCGGATTTCGGGTCAAAGGCCAGATGTTTATCAAAGTCTTTAGAGTAAGAGAGTGATTCCCAATCTATAAAATCAGCGCACTCTTCAAGATCGGTGAATATGTCAAACTCTTTCTTAGAATACAGCATAGATAGATCCCAAGAGAACCTACTATCATGATATGTATTTCGAAGAATACCCTTAAATTCATAGTATGAATACTCCTCGGATAGATACGTCCATGCAGCATCCTTGGAGGTCTGGTCCGTGATTGAATTAAGGGATGACGCTATCGTTGAAAGCCATGTGATGTCAAGCCGATTCTGCTCATTTATTATTCTGTCGAGAACATCATTCCAGAACCAATGATTGGAGTATTTTGTGAGATTCTCAATAATGAATTCAACGGGAAGGTTTGCGGAAAGATAGCTCCAGTCCCATTTGTCGACAAAAGCTGGATGTCCGATGTTGTTATACTTAAGGCTGGCAAACATCCTTTCTGTGAGAATACTCCAGTCCCAAGGCAATTTGTAATTCGCCTTTACGAAGTCGGTGGAGACTTTTTGATTGCCGGACAGTTTAGACCAGTTCCATTCAAAATCTTGGAATTCACTTATAGTCGTTTCGTCTTGCAATTTTTCTGAAACGAAATCTCTTCCGATAGGCGTTGTTACCCGATCGTTATAGCGAGTGAAAAATGGCTTGTCCCAGATTAGACTCGGATTACATTCAAAGCCGGGAGAGTAACGAGAGGAATGCCAATCTATCAGTCCTAATGTATCAAAGGCCTGAATCAATTCGTCTGACCAAGCATACTCCTTCTCGTTAAACAACAATGATGAAAGCGAGCCTTCTTCTTTGATGTTTGCGTTTACAGCAGACACGAACAATGAGTTGTTGATAAAGGTATGCGCAGTTTCATCATCTACAAAGGCTCTGTCAAAGAGGCGGACAAACTTAAGATGCTCTTGTAGGGTAAGGATGTTTTCTAAGATATACGACAGATCGAAAGTATCCTCGACTTTGTTCCAATCCCAGCGCTTGTCCGGATACTCCAGAAGAAGAGATCTGACGGGGATGGAATCTTCGGTATAATCTGACAAATCAACGTTTGTCAAGGCCAGATTACCAAGGACAAAATCTTTCTCTAGGCGTTTTCCGAGAGTCTCCCAATCCCATTCGGCTGAGTAGACCCCTGACTTAAGGATCAGACTCTCTATTAAGGACACTTCTCTTGTGGCATCGCTTGAAATGCCTTCAAGATCCCACGGATAGTCATTAAAGTTGGCAAGAAGGAAGTCATCCTCAACCCTGCTGGTAAGCGTTTCCCAATCCCACTGGTCTATGTATTTGTCTAAATGCTTGTAGATGATCTCTATGTCACAATTGTTGGACATATTTAGCCAGCAATTGCTGTTCGCCATTTCAACGATTTTAGCGAACAAGCACTCATCGTTCCACTTTGTTCTTGAGTCTTTTGTAAGTTCCTCAAAATTGACAAATTCAAAATAAGCTTCGAGGTTGTTATAGTCCAGAATTGCAGACTTGTCATCCCACAACTTCGCAAACAAACACTCCATGATGGCATTCTCCCTCTGAAGTGCGTTCTCGTCCAACTCAAAGAGCTGAGTCGCCATAGGAGCGATCTCTTTTTCGTTATACGCAACAGGAAAGTACTCATCGTCACTCGTATAAAGACGGATTGGGACTTTTCGTATCTCGATGTCGAAATACTCATCAATTGAGGCTTCAAATATGTTGCTTGGAACCTTTGACTGAAGAAGAATTCGTTTAATGAGCTGGCTCGGTTTTCTGCCGATTATCGTGGGAATCTCAACATCCTCCGGCCAATACTGTGCGCCACGCTGTAACTCGGTATAAATGCCCATGTCCTTGTAGAACGGGAACATTTGAAGGGCATCAGGGTACGGGTAGGAGAAAGTCAAGTGTTCGTAGAGATATTGTCTGCCACTAAAGAAACGGTAAGAAGTATTGTTTGCCAGAGATAGTCGTCCAAGATTGGTAAGCTCAACAAAGTCTTCGTTAACACGAATAAGGTGATTCTTCTCTACAATAGCGAGAATATCCTCGTATAATTTTACTTCAGATTTGTCATAATAAGCCTCCGGTTGGTTGTCTGCCATACTGAAACCAAGCATAATGCCGAGACTTCTTTTGTCATAAGCACCATCCTCGGTTGTGGCTAATAAAGAACAGATGACAAAATCAAGGTCAGACAGGGGTTCCTCCGTGTAATACTGTACACGACAGGAATAGCGTTTCAGGCCCCATTTGTGGAGGCTTGAATAGACGTACTCTGCATTATGAAGGAAATTCTGATTCATAGCTCGCTTTGTTCAATTACTCTATTGTCCGGATTGTTCCTTATCGTTTTAAACAGCTGCTCATAAATCGGATGCTGCGAAAAGTGTTTTTCGTTGCCCACTATTATAAGCAATCTCTTTGCACGGGACAAGGCGACATTAAGTCTATTCGGGGATTGAGCGAATCCCAAGGATGTTTGCTCGGGATAGCCATATTTCCTGAATCTCGCATAATTTGGAGCATCGTCTTTGTGCGCCTGAATCACGTGGCTTCGCACCATTGAGACGATGATGATATTACGCTCCATACCCTGAAACCGGTCAACGGTACTTACTCTAATTGGAATATTCTTGTGGAGTTTAGCCAACTCTCTTATCTGCTTTATCTGTTTTCCGTAGAAACTGATAATGCCGATCTGCTTATCTTCTTCCTTATCAAATTTTTCAAGGTATTTGGAGAATGTAGAAGATGATGCGAATCTATTAAGCAGTTTGCCGATTACCTCAACTTCGCCATAATTAACTCGGGATGTGCCATCAAGCATTTCTGGACTGTCAGTATTGATGAACAGCACATGCGTATTGTGGCCAATAAATGGCTTCATTTCAATGCCGTGATAGCGAGAAGCGGGGTTGGTAAAGTCGGGGAAGTTAACACCCAAGTCTTTCGGCTTGATTAAACCGCAATCAAGACCGCCATCTTTCAAATAGAACTGCTTAATTACATCGTTTATGTCGGGGTGCATCCGGTATTGCAGGTTGAAAGTCTCTTTGATGGATGAATCCGCATTTTCATACAATCTCTGAAAATGAGATTCTTCAATCTTGTCGAATTGCGTATCAAGGAACTTTTGTAGGCGGTTAATCTTTTCTCTCTCTTCTGGAGTCTTGGCAGAAGAGAGGGCATAATCAAGCGAAGATTCCATTTCTTCACGATCGAGCATCGGAGGGAGCTGACGATGGTCTCCGATAACTATAGCTCGATTCCCGTACACGAATGGAAGAACCAACTCCGCCGGGGTTGCCTTAGAGGACTCATCCTGAATAACAGTCGTAAACTCGATTTTTACGTTTCGCCCGTTGGGATTAAATATCTCTCTATAATTCCTGAAGAACTGTGTGCTTCCTTTGCCATCCGCTTTTTTGTCACCGATAGAACTACAGGTGGCTCCGATTACATTACAATTGTCAATGTAATTCTTGTAAACGAGTTCACGAATCTCTTTCGTGGGTTCAGATAACACTCTCTTCCACTTGGTCATTACGTCGTTATCTTCGGCATTTATGCCGTAGAAAGACCTACGAGAAATATTCTCCAACCAATTGTTAAGAACCAAATCTGTTTTGGACACAGTTCTGGTTGCGTCATCCTCTTCATCAAGTTCTTCCGGCAGGAGGGCTTTATCTCCTTCTTCAACCCACTTCTTCATAAGCTCGATCGAGAACTGGAGACCTTCGGACTCGAGTTTTTCTTCACCACCGAAACGAATTGGCTTAACAAGATTCGTTTTGCTGTTGATGATTCTTGAAATAGCATTGTCAACAGCAAGGTTCGTTTCTGAAGTAAGAAGAATCCTTTCGCATTTGTTACCTTGTTTCAGTCCATTCCTGATGAGCTGCCAGATGAGTTCAGCAATTGCAGTTGACTTACCAGAACCCGGAGGCCCTTGTATGACAGCGAGATCTTTTGCGAAGATACATTTAAGAATTGCATCCTTCTGTGACTCATTAATCCGCGAGTTAATCAAATGTCTACAGAGTTCTTGATATGGGCCGCCATCTCTCCGTAATATGTATTGTAAATCGGGAGTCGGTGTGGCGAGCGCAGAATCAAATATGAAGTTCTGAAGGTTGTCGTTAAGCAGATTGTTGCCACTTGTGGCCATCGTAAACGTATTCTTCAACCTGGAAATCTTTTCGATATCCCCGGTAAGAATGGGAACAACAAACTGAATGCTCTTTTGATTGAGATACTTGATGACAGCTTGCTCCTTTCCGGGCTCAACGTCTATGTCGAATAACAGCTTTGGATACTTAACCGACAGCAGATTGCCGAAAGGGACCATCTTTTCGCCTACTTCAAAGCCGAAATCTGCCTTGCGCATATCCTTGAGGTTATCCTCTATGTCTTCAATACGAGATTTTTCATCGCGGTGAATTAGGACTTTGACTTTCCCGGAAACGCGCTGGTCAAGAAGTACATTGCAAGATCCTCTTAGGAAAGAAAGCTCCCTCTGCAGAGAATCATGTAATCTTTCATAATAATCAACAGAAGGACAGGGGAGACTGATGCGGATACAGTGGCTGTTCGCATCATTCTCTATGGCAACATTTTCAAATCTGTCGTTTAGCCGGTTCTCCACCTCGCTGAACCCAACCATCGAAGTGGAAACGTTGCATTTGAACTTATGCTCAGCACCGTATGTGCGAGCAGAAATGAAAGGAACTGACTTTTCCAGTTCTTTAAGAATAGCCCAGATGTTGTCCGACCGCCAATTGAAATCGATCCCAAGATTTCCAGTGTCAGGATTGAAACTCATATTGTCGCGCTGCGCCACATATTGAGTCACATTATTGAAAACATAACGGACGGATTGACGGTTGGATGTCTTATAGCGGAAAACCGTATCAACATGAATCTCATTTTCCGAGCAATAGTGGCGGGCTTCAGTTAAGAAAACAGTGATATTACTTTGGATCTCGGACATCACGTCAAGGTCGTATAATTCATCCCGATCAATGGGACGCTTAAAGACAAATGCCTTTGTGGATGTGTCATAATAATTACACATGGCCCTCATCATCTCCTTAGCGTTCGGATTGTCGATACTAAAAATAATCCGATAACTATCAATCCTTAAGCCGATTTTGGGACCATAGTCTTTAATAACATCATCGGGAATATAATGATTCTTATACTCGATGATGTCTTTTATGATGGCTTCTCCTTTGTGCTCTTTTGCCTTTCTCCAATAATGCTCGGAACCAAAAAGGTGAGTATAGAATGCCTCTAGGTCAACATTAAGCGTTGTGATGCAGGCAACAATATCATCAACTTGCCCCATACATACATGCCCTCCCTTTAAAGATTGGTCGAGGCTGCGGATTTCTGAGAGAGTGAGCTGATTAGTCGGGAGTACTATCCCGTTTCCGTAGAAAACGGTCGCACAGATGGAGGGGGAGTGCTCCATATGAATGTAGCACGAGGCCAGTTCTTTTTGCAGAGAACATATACCCGAGTCCGTGAATGAATTCCAGACACCTTCATTAATCATCAAGTGGTCTTCATGAATATCATCGGGCGAGAGCATCAATCGTTCTTTGAAGATTCTATCTACGATTCTGTCCCGACCAGATTCATCTACATTTACCGTCATTTTATATCCGTCAATCTCTATGGATTCCGGATCGATGCTTATCGGCGCACAACGTCTCTTCAGGAGTTGCTCCTGAATCAGGATATACTGATTCCACAAATCTCGAAGCTCTTCATTGAAAGCCGAGCCGGAAGGAATATGATGATTGGTCGTATGCATAGCAATTTAAAATAAAACAAAGATACGAAAAGCTAGCCATAAACGGGGATTTGAAGGAGTGATTTTTTGCTTAGATGTAACTTTTTAACTATATGAGCCTCGAAAAACATGGAACTATAGACTGGGAATGTAATTGGTATCACATATAGCCTAGGTCGGAATATCTGGAAACATTAGCATATCATCTGCAATGATTCTAATGATAAATCCCTAAACCCCTTTATATATTGTTTGAACTCGTCAAGTTTGCTCGGAAATCATGGGTATGACTTTATACAGAGTAGCTCGAGTTGCAACATTGTAGCTGAAAGCTTTAAATGAAAGATATTATCATATGATTGCTGGAAATTTGAATTCAAATTTTCCAGATTTATATAGTATAGATTGAAGGAGAAAACAAAAACTAATCAAGTGAAAATAAACAATCTGTATAATAAGTAATTACGCTGTATCTACATCTTCTCTTGTTTTACTTGATTATTGTTGTTTGGTTCTTTTTCGGTACATTTTTGTTTTTTATTTGTTCCTTAATTCGGATTATTCTTTCTACCTTTGTGGCAGGAATAACGAGTAAAGCAAGGAGGAACTATGCCACGAGTAAAGAAGCCCGCAAAAGTCAAAGAACCTATCCGTCTTCGGATGAAAGAGTTGGCCAATGGAAACAAAAGTCTGTATTTGGATATCTATCGGGACGGCAAACGGACGTATGAGTATCTGAAGATGTATCTTATCCCCGAAACGGATAACAATGCCCGTGTGCGGAATCAAACGACTATGGCCGCAGCCAATGCCATCAAATCGAAACGAATCATTCAACTTACCAACGGCGAAGCGGGTATCGAAACCCGTGAAAAGGTTTTTCTTCTGGACTGGATGGAAACCTACAAAGAGAATCAGGCGAAGCGAGGAAAGAAAGATGGAAACCAAATCCAAGTTACTATCCGCATCTTGAAAAATTATGCCGGAGAACGGGTAACGATGGATCAAATCGACAAGGCGTTTTGTCAAGAGTATATCGACTATCTATTGACTGAATATCGACCGAAGGGCAAACAAGTATCTAATTTTACGCTACACACCTATTACCGCATTCTGAACGGAGCTTTGAATGCAGCCGTGCGAGCGGAAATTATAAAAGTCAATCCTTTTACGAAGATCAACAATTCGGATAAAATCCGTCTGCCGGAGAGCAAGCGGTCGTATATGACCATTGAAGAGGTGCGGGCATTGATTGCTGCTCCGATGAAAAACGAAGCCGTAAAACAGGCTTATTTGTTCTCCTGCTTCTGCGGACTGCGGATAAGCGATATCATCAGTTTAAAGTGGAAAGATGTCTTTGTTGATAGGGGACAATATCGTTTGGCTGTATCTATGCAAAAGACCAAAGAGCCGATTTATCTGCCGCTTTCCCCCGAAGCCTTGAAGTGGATGCCGGAACGTGGAGAGAAGACATCGGAAGATCATGTATTCGATTTGCCGAGCCCAACGATGATAAACAC
>ULTM01027431.1_pt1 | contig 15910 bp, 13 predicted proteins | sample 1957641 | NCBI WGS metagenome assembly ULTM01 (sample SAMEA4835735, study PRJEB28245) | human gut metagenome | biome: gut microbiome; material: fecal sample | place: Denmark | collected 2008 | reverse complement strand
TTTATGCGGCGGGCGACGTGATTGGCGGTGTTCTGTTGGCCCATACGGCCACGTATGAAGCCGTGCAGGCGGTGGAAGGCATGTTCAATCCGGATTATCAGCCCAAACAGGTCGGCTTCTTCCCGAGCTGCACGTATTGTTATCCGCAGGTGGCTTCCGTCGGCAGCACGGAACGCGCCCTCAAGGAAGCGGGCGTGGAGTACAAGGTGGGGAAGTTCCCCTTCCAGGCCATTGGCAAGGCCGTGGCCGCCGGAGAGCCGGACGGCTTTGTGAAGACTTTGTACGGCGCCAAGAACGGCGAATTGCTGGGGGCGCACATTGTGGGGCCGGAAGCTACGGAACTGATTGCCACGCTCGGCGTGAGCCTTCAGGCGGAATTGACGGATGAAGATATTCACGCCACGATTTTCGCCCATCCGACCCTGTCCGAAGCCATTCATGAATCCATGCTGGCCTCGGAGGGAATCGCTATCCACATGTAAGAATCATGCGGAAGAGCCTTGGAACGGGGCTCTTCCCGGCAATCCGTACCCGGACGAACGGTATTGACGGGCGTTGGCGCGCGTCTTATCGGTTTTGGCCGCAGGAAGGGATAGGAGAGTTCCATGGAAAACATGCGCTTCCGTGGACCGGCATCGTTTCCTTTGAGCCTTTGGGCCGTGATCATGGGTACGGGGGCTTGCATGGATGAAGTCCCGGCGGCAGATTCCGCATTTGCTTGTTTTTATTGTTCCTGCATGATTTGCAGGGAAACGCCATGAGGCTCCCGATGGCGCGGAATCATTTGGGAGGGGGAATTTCCATATTCCGGTAGGTTTCCGTCAGGCGTTCGTATTCCTTGTTGGCCCAATCGCAGGAGGAGTGCGGGAGCTTGGTGTCCCCGTAGGCGTGGACGAGAGCGATGTCGCCCTTTTCCAGATTCATGAAGGGGAACCATTTTGTACTCATGTTGTACACGCTTGGCATGGTTTTACAGCAGGGTCTTTTGATATCCCTGGTCGCGTTGTTGAAAATCAGCCTGTTGAGGATATCCTGGTCGTGCTGGGGCGGCATGGTGGGGAAGGGGTAGGTTTCCAGGCTTTTTTCCCAGATTTGGTGTTTTACGAATGAACTTATATGGATGAGGGCTACGCCGGTGTTGTAGAAGCACGGGTGATCGATTCCAAGGGAACGGTTGTGGTCCAGCACCCATTCTGGGTATTTCCAGATTCCCGTGTCAATGACCATGGCCATGCATTCGTGATCGGCAAGCGGAGTTTCGTACAGCGCCTGCAGGGGTTTTCGGGCATACAGGTCCGTATCCAGCAGGAGCAGCCTGTCATCCGTCAAGAGATGGCTGATCGACTCTGTCCACGAGAGATCGAATTTATGATAAAAGTATTTTCTGGAATCGTTCCCGTCCAGGTCCTTCATTTTTTTCAGAAGGACCGATTGTTCATAGGGAATATTGAAGGGAACTCCATACACGGAAACGCGGGGGATTGTCAGGAAAAAGTCGCGCCATGTTTTTTCTTCCAGCTCCGTTTTCAGAAATACGTTGTAGCGGGTGGAGGAATCGTCACAGGAGACGATGCTCCAGAGGGCCACGGCGGCATGAAAGACATGATGGCAGTTGTTGGCGACGAAGTAGAGGTTCATATGGTTTTTCATCAGTTGGTCTTCAGAAAAATGCCGGAATTGTATTGAGACGGATTTCCGGCTTTTCCTTTCATTTTCTTTTCCGGAAGAGTTGATACTTCTTCCCTAATTTCCGGCATGAAAATGGTATCCGTTAAAAATGGACAAACTGTTCGGGAAGTCCAAAAGACACATGATTCAGGAAAATGATGATTACCTATAAAACCCCGGCAAAGTGCTTGCAAGAGAAAACAAGTCGTTTTTAAAGAATGGATTAAGCGTCTGGATTCTAGTGAGAAAGAGATGCCTCCGTTCATTGTGCAACTGTCCTGAGAGTTGGTATTTAGGAAGGAAAATAACGTTTTTAATGTGGATGATTTTTTGGAATTTTATTGTTTTCTGAACAAAGATATTTATGGTCAATAATAGTTTTTAAATATATTGAGTAGAATGGGGGTAATGTAATCTTCCATTTGGAGGAAGAAGTGGATTGACCTACTTGGTTTTCTGAGAGGAAGCTCCAGCGAAGGTTTGATCATGGGAAAGTGATGCTCAAAAGCCGACCTGCAGCGAAGTGTAGAGTGATGAATAAGCTTTTTACGGATGGTAGCTTCTCTTCGACCGACAACATAACGTATTCGGATGGGTGCGGATGGGAAGAGGAATAGCGATCTTTGAAAAGAAGCGGGAGTTTCTTGTTTATAAATATTTTTATAACGTTTCCGCAAAATATCAACCATTACTACCAGAACGTCCCATGGCAGCCGCCAGTCTTCCGGGCATTTTCCAGGACGGCTGCACCAATCATTAAAACTAAAAACTCAATCATCCAACCATGAACAACTCTATTACTTTACTTGAAGCGGAATTTCCCCTGGACGAATGGGAAGGCCAACTGAAAGGCGACCAGCCCCATTTGAATGTGGAAGCTCCCGCTCCCGAAAAAACCACCCTTTGGGACGGCTACATCAAAATTGAAACCACAGGCTCTTATGAAATCAAAATCGGCGCGGACGATTATGGTTATTTTACGCTGGGAGGCCAGACAGCCAGCCTTGCCAACCCGGGACAATACCGGGAATCCGATCCTGTCACCGTGGAACTGGAAGCGGGATGGCACCAGGCCTTCCTTTCCCACACCAACATCGACTACAAGCCGGAATCCGGCAACGTCTCGCGCTTCGACTCCTATCTGAACGGAGTCCAAGTGGAACTCTACGACATCGTGCCTGCAGAAAACAAGCCGGTGGTGTGCAAGAAGGGATGTGACGGCAAGGAAGTTTGTGAGGACCCGGACGCCCCCAGCGGGGGAACCAGCCCCAGTTCCTCTCCATCCTCCGCCCGTATGTCCTCCCGGCTGGCCCGCTCCACGGTGTCCGGCTCCTCCGCAGGAACGAACGTGGCGGCGGATGCCTCCCAGGAAAGCATGTACTGGCAGTGCAACTTTGGCCTGTTCCGGGGATTGCCCGGCGTACCCGGAGGCCAGATTGAAATCGTGGAGGAGGACTTTACAGAACGCCTCTGGTCCCCCTCCGCCCTGTTGTTCCGTCATGTGCTGCACAGCAAATTGCTCAAACCCACGGAAGGCTTGAGCAACAACTGCATGGTAGCTGTTCAGAAAGGTTCCCTGCTGGCCTATTACTTCATCACCCAGGGGGAAGAGGACAACGGTAGTGTGGGCAACATCGGCTACAACACGCGCCTGACCAACCGCGCCCGGATGCTGGGAGAAGATTTTACACCGGTCGTTTCCAATCCGGTTTACATTGAAGTGGCGGAAGCTAATGGAAGCAAGGTAGTCTATTCCGTGGAAACGGGAGATCCCGTGCGTTTTACGGCATCCAGCGGCCAGCAGCTCACGGAAGCGGATTTTCATGCTTTTATGGATGTGGTGTATGCGGAAGATGGTTCCCTGCGGCAGGTAAGTAATATTTCAGACGGCCTTGCCAGCGTGCAGGACGTGACGGAAGCGGGCTATACGCTGGCCCTGTACCTTCCTTCCCAGGTAGGAGCCAAGGATGAGACGACGGGGCTTTATGCCGTGACGGGAGAGCCGTTCAAGCGCTTTGTTTTTGCCCGCAATGAAGAAGGGGACAAGGCGAGCGTGACGGAAAGAACGCCCGGAAGGAATGATTTTGTCACAACCTGGTGGAAGAATGGAGAGGTATGGTGCCTGGGCAAGGGCACGGGAGACTCCGCTATTTATACGGTCAGGACCCGCACAGAGGCCTCCGAAAAGGAATGGAACCTGCTGACGGAAGTGCGGATGGGGGAAGAAGGAATGGCGGTTTCCAGCCTGATGGAGAGCTACAAATCCACCCCGCAAGGCAATCTGCTGATGAGCAGAACGGAAGGTTACGGTTCCGGCATGGCCCGCACGACTTCTTATGAATATTCCGCCAACGGGGTTCTGACGAAAGAAACGCGTCCGGACGGTTCCGAAGTCAAGTACGAACAGGATCGTCTGGGCCGCCAGACTCTCGTTTCCACACCGTATAAAGGCTTTGCGGAAAAGAGAGTGAAGACGACCTACTGCGAAGCGAAGTTCAACGATCACGATCCCGTAGAAATGACCACCATACTCCGGCAAAAGAACAAGGCGGACGTGCAGTTGATCCAGACGCTTTATACCTATACGGAAGAAAACGACGTCAGGCGCGTGGAAGAAAGGACGACCGCGCTTGGGGCTGAAGGAACGCGGCTGGAAGTGACGGAAACATGGCTGGCCTCCGCGCCCAATCCGTATGCCAGGGGACGCCTCAAGATGCGCCAGGGTATTGACGGCGTACAGAGGGTTTATTCCTATGAACATGCAATCCGGCATGGAGCGGCCTATACCGTGACGGAGGAAACGCAAATCGACGGAGCGCCCGTACCGGGGCAGAGCCATCGGATGGTGTCCTTCATCTCGGCGGAGGGCAACACGGTCAGGACGGAGGAATACATCCTGCTGACGGATGGAACCTGGTCGCTGCTGGACAGTGCCGACTACGAGTTCGACCTTCAACCGCTGGACCAGGAAGACGCGCGGCAATGGACGAATAACGGAACGGGAATTGATGTGCGACGGGCGTCCCCTATGGGAAAAAGACGAAGACGGCATCCTGACCAGCTACGGCTATGACAGCGCAAGACGGCTGGTGGAAATGATCCGCTCCGCGACGGAGACGACCCCTGAAACCATCATCTCCTATACGAGGGATGCCCTGGGGCGTGCGGTTGAGGAGAGAAAGGACATTGGAGCCATGAGTACTGTGCGCCGGACGGCCTATGACGTGCTGGGGCGCGTCAGCTCCGAGACGGATGAACTGGGAAGGATTACGGCCTACGCCTATAGCGACGACGGATTGGAAGTGACTGTTACCACGACAGCGGGAGCCACTATCGTTACCACATATAATACGGACGGTAGTATTCGGGAACAAAGCGGTACGGGACAAAGAAACCTTGTTTATGTTTCAGACCTTGTTTCTGATGGCATCCGTACTACGGAACTGCTCCCAGGCAGTGGAGGAGAACAACCATCGGTTGTCGTTTCCAAGAAAATCACAGACGGCTTTGGTAGTGTGATTAGAATCGGCACAGCCAACTGCTCCAATAGTTGCTACTATGAACGTTTCCTTTATAATACCAAGGGGCAACTCACCAGACGGGGAGTGGATAACATGGCCCCGACCTTGTACGAATACGATGCCTTTGGTAACGAGATCAAGGAAACGTGGAAGTTGGAAGCCACCCCTAACCTCTCCAACTCCCGCATCACGACTTATTCCTATGCGGTAGAACGAAAAGAAGATGGTGTTTACCGTATTACCCTCACTACAAAAAATAACGGAAAGGGAACCACATATCAGGAAAAGATAGAGAAATTAATTTCCCGTTTTTCTTCAGTACAGGAAAGTAAGATCCTTAGTACCGATGGGCGAGGTAATGTCATGACGGCATGGACGGAATACGGAACAGGAACGGAACGTCTACAGAAAAGCAGTGTCTCCACCTCAACCGTCATGGCAATAACAAAAACGGTGGACGGTTTTACCGTCTCTCAAACTGACTATGAGGGTATTACGACTTCTCAACAAAGAACTTACACAGTTACAGGTACCATCCATGTAAGTTCCGATTCTCGCGGTAATCAAACGATCTCTCATATGGATCTCGCAGGCCGGGTTATTTCTGTTACTGACGCAGCAGGAAATATCACAACAACAGCATACGATTCGCTTACAGGTAATCGCTCTATTGTTACCGATTCACAGGGAAATACTGCCTGTTATACCTACGATGTCCGAGGTCGCAAAACCGCCGAGTGGGGTACTGGTATACAACCGGCCCTTTTTACCTATGACGACGCTAATAGAATGACCAGTGTGACCACCTTTCGAGTGAAAGATGGAGTCATCGCCACTGATCCGACCGGCAGGACGGATGGAGACACAACCACTTGGGAATATCATGATGCTAGCGGGTTGGAACTCAAAAAGACCTATGCGGATGGAACGCATGAGGATCGAGAATACAATGCCCTGAATATGCTTGTCAAAAAGACGAACGCCCGTGGAATTGTGACCACTTACACATGGAATACCAACAAAGGCGTATGTTACCGCATCAAATATAGCGACGACACTCTTACGCAGGACTTCGTTTATAACAATGTTGCCAACCTGTACCGGATCACGGATGCATCAGGCACTCGTAATATCACTTACAATATCTATAATGAACAGGAAACCGATGCCATTGAAGTGAACGGTGACAAACATACTATTACAGAGAAAAGAGATTCTTTCGGACGTAGTAGCGGCTATATCCATGACAAAAGCGGCACTGTCCTTCAAACGATAGCCACCGATTATGATTCCACAGGACGTCTCTCCACAAGCTCTTTCCGCCACAGCGATGGAAGTGTCCAAGCCTTCACCTATGGTTATGTTCCAGGAACAAGGCTGCTACATTCCATTGCCCATCCCAATGGTATTACCGTCACTTATACCTATGATGAGAACCGGGATTTAATCACCGCTATCAACACAGTAAAAGACAACACAGACATTGTACTTAGAGGTTACACCTACAACGCACTGGGACAGCTCATTACTCGTACCCAAAATAGACAGGGAGAATCCCGCAACGACAACTTTGGGTACAATTCACGCGGTGAGTTGATCAGTGCCACGTTGGGGACTTCTCCCTATGACTATCAATATGAGTACGACAATATAGGTAATCGCATCTCATCTCAGGAGTATGGCAATCAACTCGACTATACAACTAACCCACTTAACCAATATACCAGCACTATTCCCCATATCGGTACCAACTCTATTTTCAATACTATTGATACCTTACCGGACGCGTTTGAAGCGAAGTATGACGAAACAGGCAATCAAACATTGATAAAAACGTCAACCGGCATTTGGTCGGTGGCGTATGACGCTAATAACCGTCCTATCAGCTTTATCAGTGAAAACGGTCAAACCATCATTACCTGTGGTTACGATTTCCTAGGTAGACGTTTTGAAAAAAAAGTCGTTCTCAATGGTTCAGTTATACTTCATCATCGTTACATTTACCGGGGTTACCTGCAAATTGCTGCACTGGACATGACCTTGCCTAACCGTACGCCTCTGCGGTTTATTCACTGGGACCCGGTGGAACAGCAGAACTCCCGCCCACTTTCCATATGTAAAGATAACACTTGGTACACTTATGCCCACGATTTGACCAAAAATGTCACGGAGTTATATACCTCAGACGGGGTACTTGCCGCTGCCTACGACTACACACCCTTTGGGACAGTGGATGCTACAGGGAGTACTGAACAACCAATTCAATGGAGCAGCGAATTCTATGATTTGGAATTAGGGCTTGTTTATTATAATTACCGACATTACAATCCAAACGATGGAAGATGGATTACACGTGATCCCAGTAATGAACAAGATGGATGGAATTTATATAGATTTATAAAAAACAATTGTTATACTTTCATCGATATTTTGGGTAAAAAGTTAGAAAAACTCGATCTATCTTCAGACCAAATTCCATTAGAATTTGTGAGAAATTTCCCTGACTATATAGGAGGAGAAACAAAGCTGGATGTTGAAGTTGGCATCAAAAAGGAGAAAGATGAAGACGACGAAGAAAAGAAAAAACCTGTTATATTCATTCGGAAACAAGAGCTGACAATACGTATCAATGCGAATTTGGGTACTGATCCCAACGCGGGAAAACATTCATTTACTATCAAAGGACATAAGCAAACAACAGAATGGCACGAACGTCATCATGCTGCTTTATACATTGAAGGATGGAATAACGGGATAAAGTACGTCAATGAACGTGAAAAAAGCGTATGTGAAAAATGCTATATTTATCAAGAAAGTATTATTGAAAATGAATTCAAATTAATGGTAAATAAATATCAATTGGAAAACAAAAGGTTTGATAAAGAATATAGTAATGAAGATACAGCTCCTATTATTCAAGCGTTACAAATGGAATTTATTTCATTAACAACACAGCTTGCCATTCTCGAAAACTTGAAAGAAAGTATGTCATGCGAATAACCTGTCTTATTTATTTATTTGTTATGGTATCATGCGGATATTCAGCCGATGATATAAAGATCATTAAATCTATTAGTCAATCGGTAGATGGTACATCAAATAATGTTGTTTACAAAAAAAATGACAATAATAATGCTTCATTCATGAATTGTCTCTTAACAAGAGAACGAACGATTAATGGAGGCCCTTATAGTTATTCTGTGCCGGGTACAGATATTGTATGGCCTTCTCCCATCCCTGAAAATGAACGTTTATTCTGGCGTCAGTCTATAGAAAAATATGCTCATTACCATTTGGAAGAGTTCCCATTAAAACGTAACAATGGAATGAGTGAAGATATTGGTGATTTGGCATGGAGAATCTTGCTTTTCTCAAAATACCCAGATATAGATTTACTTCTTTATTTGAAACAAGATGAAATGTCATTTCCAATCATTCTCTTATTACGCGAAGGAAAAATAAACGCTGTTGATTTCAGGAAACTGTCTTCTTCTCCTAAAGTATTACAGAGAAAATTCTTGTTTCAAATTGCTTCCTATGGAATAGATGATTTTAATTTATTGGTAAATAAATTAGAGGATTCTTTGGTTAAATTTTCTGTGTCAGAAAATATGTATAACAATATTTTGTCTACGTTTTATTTGGTAAATTTGTCGGCAAAAAAAGCTTCATATAAATTTAATGAATCCATGATTTTATATAAAACAGATATAAATCATGTTAGAGAAATGTCTGGAATGCCATCAAGAACCACGTTTAATAATGGAAGTAGTTTAGTAATTCAAAATAGAGAAAATATATCCGAGTATTTTATGTTGGAACTTTATAATAAAAACGAACTTCCCGGATTAGTTCAGAGTGTTGTATATGCAATGTATAATAGCTGTATAAATCCAAATGAAAATTCGTTTATTGTAAATTCGGATTTGCAGAAGATAAAATATAAAGTTTCTACTCTAATGATTGGATGTTTTATATCTAATTGGAATATTTCTTCATCTAAATTGAAGGAAAAAATGCTCTGAAAATTTTATTTATCAATTAACTTTTCATCGCAGTCCTTTTAAAATATCTTGGATGTTATCAAACAAGAAGTTTTAATAAAAGGAACTGCGATGGATTGTTTTCTGTTCCTAAAACCATCGACATCAGTTTGAGGCAACAGATAAAGTTGAGATTTTTTTTGAGGTATGAGACATCGATGGTAGACTCTCTTGGGAAATTGTTCCTATGGAGAGTCTTCTTTTTCATTCGGTTAAAAAATTGTAGAAAATAAGAAGTGAAGGTGTAAAGAATACATGATTGTTCTTTTCCTGATGGATTTTTCGGGAAAGGAGCAGTAGGTTGGGAATTGTTTCCTAGCCATTTATGAATACGCCTCTTCATTGCCTGTTGCTCCAGACGCCGGGAGAACTCCTGGAAGGTGAAAAAGACTTCCTCCGGCTGGGGTATGCCGTGGAAGCCTTTCCTTCCATGCAGGACGCCTCCTGCCTGGATGATGCGGAACCGGAAGAACTTCCGCTGCATGCCTATGCTCCCGGCTGGCGCCATGGCGACCTGCCGGAGGTCCGCTCCCGCCGTGCCTCTCTAGTACGGATGCTTGCCGATCCCCGCTGGCAGAAGGAAGATTTGGAGCAAGTGACGCCGTGCCGCTAGTGGAAGCTACTACTTTGCGCGACGCCCTGGAAAAGGAACTAAATGCTCATCCGGAGACGCATCTCCTGCGCTTCTTCCATTCCCTTTCAGCACAAAGTTCATTTTCCCGGATCACCGGAAGGTGGAACCTCTCTGCGCTTTTTCGTGTTCCAGTCCCACAGGAAATGTAGCAAGACCCCTGCAAGGTTAAATTCTAATAATTTAAGAAATTAATTATCCTTAACAATATTATATAGAACCATGAGGAAGATCATCATCGCATTTATTGTAATCATTGTACAAATATCTTGCTCACCTTCTTCTAAAAAAGAATATAATTTCCCAAAAAACTATGATAATTTATCATCATATTTAAATTGGAAGGATCAGGAAAATATGGAGATGGCTTTTTTGAGGCCGTTTGAATATAGAAAAAACACCTTCCTCATCATTATTCCCCAAGAGAATATTGTTCTCTTCGAAAGAAAATCAGATAGTAATCTTGAGAAAAGCGTTTTTGACGTATATGATATGCAATTACCAAGCAATCAAGAGGATAATGCTGAACTAGCATTTTGTCAGGGGAGGTACAGCAATTCGGATCAATTTAATTATTTTATGAATTGTTTTTCCAATGTACTCATTTTTAGAGAAACAATAGAAATAAGGGAAAATAATTTTGATATCCTTGAAAATATTATTCATGGTCTCTGCGTGGAAGATTTGAATATTATTGATGATTGGACCAAAATTCATATTGCGAAAAAATTAAGAAGCATCAGTATTAATGTTCAGGGAGCAATAACAATACAAACGACTACATTTCATTACGAATATATTGATAATAAAACACCAGCAAAAAAAATAGATGAATCCTACTATTTCAGATTAAATTAGGGAACGATCTATATAGTATTTATTTTTATAACAAGAGAAAGAGATTTGAATTAGAATTTCACGTCTCTTTTATTATGTTATAAGTTTCAGTATGAGGGGATTTTCTCTACCCGGAAATTATGGAAAGGCGGAAAAGAAGGAATCCTTCCCACGCAAAAGCTTTGCCGGGATTCGAAAAGGGAGATGACAGAGTGGATGATGGATTTGTGATAAATTATTATCCGATAGTTACATTGATCTGTCACTCTTCTCCAACAGCCGTATCGCAAAAAAGGCGACCACCCGGAGCCGCTCCTTTGAATGTGAAACGTATCAATATGGCGGAATTGAACCACAGAGAATTTTCTTCTCAGAGAATGGAAATCACAGTTTCCTTCACGATGTTTACGACGTCCATGCCGAAAGCCGCTCCCTCCAACAGGATGTCGATTTAATCATGCGGCCGGAGCTTGTGGAATTTGGCGTTTTCCCACATGCTGTACGCTTGGTCTTTGGAACGCCGCATCGGATAGACGCATGCATACTTCTTGGTGTTGGAGTGCCGATGTTGATTAAAGACAGGGAATCAGTGATCAGGAAGCAGACGCCGGGCTGCAGGCCAATGAAGCTGACCTGAAGGACCTGGAGGTCATAGTCGTTATTTACGATTTACGATTTTTCCCGGACATCATGCTGAACGCCTGCCGCCTTGTGATGGTCACGCACAGAGTGCTGCCGTTGAGGGTATGGCAAGCCTGCATGAATGTTTTGGCAAAGAGCAGCTTGTCGAGAGCTACTGGGGCGCAGGCCAGTCAGAGGCTGGAATAAATATCAATGAGGAACTGTTTAAGACATGGAAACGAGACTGCATCCCTTTTTATGTTTCTATGATTGCGTTTGCAATTTAAGAAGGGTTTTTAAATTGATGGACACATTCAGGGATATTGATTTGCCTGAGATGGCTTTTTCCAGATTTTTATTTCCAAAATATTGAGAGGATTTTATTCTGGCCCATTCCTGATGAAATTGCTGCATTGCTTTTTGATAAGCGGGCTTCCAGGTCTGAAGCATATATTCGGAGTCTTTTTCAGACTGGGGACTCCTGTTGAGCAGGGAAATTTGAAAACGAAGGGAATTAAATAATGAGACAAGGCTCTCCTCATTCACTTCCGCCGTGTTCCGATCCGTGATCCTGGCGGCGGCTGCACTTAAACGGGGAAGAATTTCCAGAATGCCATCCATGATTTTGCGGGGGCTGGGATGCGCACAGAGCGCTTCCATGAGTTGCGCCTCCTTGCTCCCTTTCTGTGCACCTTCCCGGAAGAATAGCCTCGCCGCATTCATGTCTTTTTTACGGTACATCGCAAAAAAAGCCTGGAGCAAATAGGGATATCCCTTATTCTTCTCAAAAGCATTGATGCAGTCCTGATCGGAAAGATAGGATTGATGCTTGTCCAGATAGCCCTCAAGGATGGAGCGCTTTGTTTCCAGCATAAGTTCAAATTCAATTTCCAACAGATTTCTTTTTTGCAGGTCACGCAACAGGTTTAATGTATCCTTGAGCTGCTGGTTAACTGTTACCAGGGCGGCATGCAACTCTTTTGCTTCATCTTCCGTTGCCTCGTACTTTGCGGGGTTGCTCCGAATGCTGTCCGCTAGAATAACATTGTTCAGTACAGCACGTTCCCAAAGAAAGGAAATTGTCTCTTCCTTGTTTTGTCCGGTTTCCGGCGTTGTAATGGAATCGAGAATGTCTTTTAATTGTTTACAATCTTGCAAGATATTATGGACCAGCAAGACGCCGTATTTGAATGAAGAAAGGTCCGTTCCAAGGTCGTTTTGCCGAGGAGCGGGTGATTTTTTCTGCCCAGATTCCGCAGCCTCCCGGGTGAAGGAACCTTGGGCTCCACTCATCCATAGGATGCATGTCAATACCAATAATTTTGAGAGATACATATAATGAATGTTATAAAATAAAACAAGATGTTTAGAAGGAGTAATTTATTTGGGTGGGGCTGATGTAGCTGGCTCAAATTTTCTCCCTTGCATGCTGGTACTCCCGGAGGATAATCACATGGTACATTGTATATTAACACGGCCTATTTTCACATCCAGTAATTTCAATCCTGCTTTAACCGAGAAATCTTGCTGATCTGGAAGGCCCAACTTGCTGTGGAATTTATCTTGTGGGAGAGAAGCAACACGTCCTTTTTTAGCCGGCTCATTTGTCTCCATTGTTGTGAAGGGGGAATTGATCAGAAATGGAAGGATTTATGATGAATATGGATGGTAATTGTTGTAAAAGGCTGGCGGTAACGCTGTTTTATGGGGCGAAAGCTCTGTCCGCGAATGCGTCTGTACCCAAGTCGGCGCAAGGATGTCTGGTTGCAGCCAAGAAGAAGTAGAAACCAAGAGAATGGCCCGTACGATGGCAGGATTGTTGCTGCTGGGGGCCTCCAGGGATGGAAATGTAGCCCGAACAGGTTATATAATACGGTGGTTTTTCACGTGTGGGGAAGCGCCGGATGGGGATTATACGATGGCAAGGTGTGTAAGACGTATCTGGATGGAGGGCGATTCATTAAACGAATCGGACGTGAGAGCATTTATCAGGTAATTATCTGATAAAATAGTGTTGCCACTATTTTCCGGCATTGCGTCGTTCTTCCTCCTGGTCAAGGAAAGGGTGCAGGAGATTTCTTGGGGGTAAAACAACGTAACCCAATAACACGATTTCCCATATTTCCCTTCTTGAAGCATGGGAAATCGTTCTGCGGGGGCTTCCCCCCGATTTAGCAATCGGAAGGGCTGTTCCAGCCTCGGGCAGTTCTTTTCCGTTTATTGTTTTTCTGAAGATTTTTTCAACATGAATGAGATGTTTCCACCTATACTTTCTTCCTCAAAAACATAAGCATTGCCTGCATCAGATGTCTTAAAATAAAGGAATAAATAGGGTTCAATCGCTTTAGGAACACCATTTTCTATCATTACGGATTTGATAACCAATCTGTCCTTTCCTATTTTTTCACAAATATAACTTTCTGAATCTTGCCCCCTTGTCCATTGGCCTTTGGAAAATACGATCGTGGCATTGTAGGAGGAATCGGAAGTATGTGATACACGTTCTTTATATTTTTCGTAGTAGTCTCCAATTCCTCCATTTCTGACGATTGCACCATTATCAAGAGCTTGAGTATAAAAGCTGATATGGACGTATTTTAACTCTTTACTCGTCATGGTCAGCGTATACCCGTCAAGAGAATCGGGAATCGTGATGGCCTGGTCGCTAGAAGGAGAAATGCTTTTTTCTTCCGCCGACATGGAAGGATGAGCGGAGAGCAGAAAAGCACATGCGCTTATTGGCAATAATATATTCATGGTGAAGTAACGCTAATAACCAGAATCATCTTCACCATATCAGTGATGGAATAGTAGTCAATACGTTTATAAGTGATTATTGCTTATTCAGTGAATGATGGGCATAGCGTGATCTATTGGCTTACGGAATGTGTCACCAATCAAAGCAGAACTCAGAGGTTCAGCTCTGCCTATTTTGGCTCATCGTCAAAATCAGTAGATGACCACACAAAAAACTGCCCGGAAGGAGCAAGTTGAAAAAGAAAAAATGGAGCGGATGATGGGATTCGAACCCACGACATCAACCTTGGCAAGGTTGCGCTCTACCCCTGAGCTACATCCGCTTTGGATGACCGGTTGCCTTGCGGCGTCCGTGTGGCAAAAAATATATATGGGGATTCGAATTTGGCAAGATTTTTTTAGAGAAAAGTCCGTCTTTTTCCCAGGAAGCTGTCTGAAAATTACCGTTTGCCGTGTGGCGGATGGAAGTCTCCATATTTATCAGAGGCATCTTGAAGGAAGAGGGAGGGAAGTTTGCTTGTCCAGACTATTCCTATTTCACGGAGAACCCTGTCAGCAAAGTGTTTGTCGCGTCCAGATTGTCCCCGGTTTTCAGGTGGACATGAACGAATAGGTGATTCCGCCTGGCTGTTATCACGCAATACACTCATTCCAAGGATGGTGGAGATTGGCATTCAGGAAGGTAAACCAGAGGTCTATGATTTTATCCTTTATGAGGGATTAAAAGATAGAGAGGTCTGGTGCCCGATATCCGATATGAATTGTTTTTCTGAACAAAGTGTCGGAGGGGCTGGAAGAATCTCCGCAGCATGAAAAACGGGACTGTTCCGGAAAGGCTCGTTTACCTTGCCGCGGAACAGTCCCGTGAAAGCGGATGGTTTTATGAGAGGGTCAGTAGCTTCTGGCCCAAAGGACGCGGCGTTCCGTCAGGCGGCCCGTGAGGATGCACGGGGCGGGGTCTCCGTGTCCCAGTTCTCCCAGAGGAATGCAGCGGATGGAGATGCGCAGGCGTTTGGCGAGTTCTTCCTCCTCTTCCGGAGAGCCGTCCCACGGCACTTGCAGCCAGTCGGCGTCTCCTTCTCCGGAGAAGTTTTCTTCCAGTTCCCGGAGTGTGGAGGCGGGGCGGATGTGAGCGTCCCGGAAGGCAACAGCCTTGTTGAGCAGGGTGTCCTGAATGTTCTGGAGAATATCCGTGATGGTGTCCGCCAATTCCGTTTCAGGGAGGAAGGTTTTTTCGTTGGGGGCCTGGTCGCGCCGCTGGAAGCAGACGGAGCCTTTTTCCAGGTCGCGGGGGCCTATTTCCAAGCGAACGGGCACGCCTTTCTTGATCCATTCCCATTTTTTGGCGCCGCCGCCCAGGTCGCGCCTGTCCACCAGCACGCGGAGGGGCTGGCCGTGGAAGGTTTTGGCGCGGAGGGTGCGGGCCAGTTCCTCGCAGTGGTCCAGAACTGCCTGGCGCGTGTCTTCCTTGGGCGTAACGGGAATGATGACTACCTGCTGAGGGGCTACGCAGGGCGGGCATACCAGGCCGTCGTCGTCGGAGTGCATCATGATCAGGGCGCCGATCATGCGGGTGGAGACGCCCCAGGAGCTGGTCCACGCGAATTGCTGGGTGTTGTCCCGTCCGGCAAAACAGATGTTCTGCGATTTGGAGAAGTTCTGGCCCAGGAAGTGGGAGGTGCCCGCCTGGATGGCCTTCCGGTCCTGCACCATGGCTTCTACAGTGTAGGTCTGTTCCGCTCCGGGAAAGCGTTCCGCTTCCGTTTTTTCTCCAGGGATGGTGGGGATGGCGAGCACGTCGCGCTGGAATTCCTCATACACCTTGTGCATGG
>ULTM01002992.1_pt1 | contig 15924 bp, 14 predicted proteins | sample 1957641 | NCBI WGS metagenome assembly ULTM01 (sample SAMEA4835735, study PRJEB28245) | human gut metagenome | biome: gut microbiome; material: fecal sample | place: Denmark | collected 2008 | reverse complement strand
CTTTTTTATGTTTCAAGACACTGTTTTGTTAATCGCTTACCTTTTTACGGACTTTCAGCTTAAATCCTAGGAATTCAGAATACTGGCGTTTTAGATTTACCACCTTAGACTTTTCAGGACTAATATCCTGCCCCAATCTATCCTTTAACCATAGTTCTGTGGCTTTATACGCCTTTACCGCCTCTGCATGGGATGAACAAAAAATTTTGAAATCATCCGCATACCGAACGGCATGCATCTCTTTTAGATTGCTTTTTCGAAGAGCCCTATACATATGACTCTTAATCTCAGTTCCCTGTGCGTTTTTCCTCGTCTTAAATTTTGTTTTTGTTGGCATCTGCTCCCATTGAGAAGCTATCCACCAGTCCAACTCATTCAATACGATATTTGCCAGTAATGGTGACAGGATACCACCTTGCGGTGTTCCTTTTTCGGGATATATCCTTTTCCCATCTGGTAAAATCACAGGTGCTTTCAACATTTCCTTGATAATGCATATCAGCTTCTTATCTCTGATTCCTAGTGCCCATATCTGCTGTAGCAGTTTTCTGTGATTGATATTATCGAAGAATCCCTTAATATCAAGGTCTACGACATAGTACATATGCTGTACCTGTATCAGCCGCATACACTGCGCTATGGCAGTTTCAGCGGAACGGTTTGGGCGAAAACCATTTGAGTTTTCACTAAATTTCGCTTCACAGATAGGCTCCATAACCTGTAGGATACATTGCTGTACCATACGGTCAACAATAGTCGGAATACCAAGCGGTCGTTTCTTTCCATTGTCTTTTTCTATCTCCACACGCCGTACAGGTCGTGGGTGATAATTGCTGAATTGTTTCCGTATGAGACGAACGTATTCTTCCTCACTAAGTTTTGCAAGGTTGTCTATCGTTCTATGATCTACTCCAGCTGTACTACTGCCTGAATTTCTTTTGATATTTCTGTATGCTAACTTGATATTTTCTTCACTTTCGATGATTTCCATCAGGTGATTGAATACCTTGTCGGTTTTACCTTGTGCATATAGGTCATCAAAGATTTTCTCCATATCATAGTACTCAGAGTTACGGATTTTTCTTTGTTGTCTTTTCCTTACTTGCTTCTTCGAAGTCAATACAGGCATCCTCCCCTTTCGGTTTAGATTTTCTTTGTCATACTCGAAGCTGCGTTTCATGTGTTGTCATTTTTATTTACTGAATCCGACTTGAGGCCATCCCTCCACGGTCTTATTATTACCGCTTCCTAGGTACTGTGCCTCTACTCTCACTGGAATAAAGAATGGTTACACCATATGATTAGGCTTTCCCATCCAACATTTCACAGGCTCGCAACAGCCTCCATGTTCCCAGCTTTCCACGTTCCGATATTCCTATCATTGGGTGACCTTAGGTCCTTCCTCTAAGCCTGTATTCGGTCATGCATTACCGCACCGCCTGTAACGGTGCATGGACTTTCATAACAACCATTTTTACTCATCCACGAATACCACCATATAAGGTGTACTGCCTTTTCGACAGTATCAACGTCTAGACTCGTACATTCGGAAGTACGTCAGTATCTTCATACATTCTAACCATAGTCATCCGAACCCCGGCATATAGGCAACACCATCCACCTCTGGACAGCTTTCGTGTATGGTCTGAAAACCATTCTTACGATTGCTCTCTGCCGACTTCACCGCGCTCTATAACATTTTGGAAAGAGACGTTTGCGATGTCTCTCTGCCATGCGGAGTATTAGGTAGGCGCTTCGGGGCGTTACTCCCTCATTTCACCAATCGGAATACCAGTTCTCCAAAGTTTTGGGCTTGAAAACCCTTCGACTTTGTGCATAAGCTTTTCACTTACGAACGTGTCGCACGGTTATCGTTATCATAAGTATGACTGCTATCACTTAAATTATAATAGTTTTTATATCTTTAATATAGAAAATGCCGCTTATCAAGGATATACCCCCTGTTTGGACTGCCTTGGTTCTGGCTCTACCGAAGAAATAAAAGATAAACTAGAACGTGATCTTTACTAAAAATCTCAACTCAAAAATGGCGACCTTCTAAAAGGAGGTCGAAACTATGGCAAAAGCAAAAAAACTTCCGTCCGGTAACTGGTCTTGTCAGGCATATAGCCACACCGTCACCGTAAACGGCAAACAAAAACGGGTGTATGAGCGTTTTACCGCTCCCACCCGTAAAGATGCTGAGTATCTGGCCGCGGAATTTCAGATGAACAAATCCCGCAGAAGTTCTACTGAAACCATGACCGTTGCTCAAGCCATTGAAAGTTATATTGATAGCAAATCGAATATTCTTTCTCCATCTACGATCAAAAGCTATCGTAGCTTACAGAGAAATCATTATCATGACATCGGTAAAATTCCTTTACAAAAACTTACCAGACAAATGGTTCAGCGTGAGTTTAATTTATATGCGGCTTCCCTTTCTCCAAAGACCTGCCGCAATCTTCATGGTTTGCTTTCCGCAGCCCTGGAAATGTATCACCCTGATTTTCGTTTGAAAACAAATATGCCCAAAAAAACAAAGAACGAAATTCATATTCCCACAGAAGTAGAACTTCAGTGTCTTCTCTCCCGATCCCGCGGAACGCCTCTCTTTCTTCCTATCATTCTGGCATTTTCCATGGGGCTTCGTCGGGGAGAAATTTGTGGTCTGCGCTGGAAAGATATTAACCTTGAAAAACATACTATTCATGTCCATACTTCACTGGTGCAGAATGAAAAAAAAGAATGGGTTGAAAAACCTCCAAAGACCTATGCAGGAAATCGCATCCTCGATATTCCTCCATTTGTCTATGATGAACTAGAAAAACTATACCCGGAACAGAAGAATAGTCGTATCACAGATTTAATGCCGGATAATATTACCAATATGTTTCCTGGTTTGCTTCGTCGCTCCGGTCTGCGCCATTTCCGCTTCCATGATTTACGCCATTATTACGCGTCCATCATGCTTGCCAATAATGTTCCCGATAAATATGCAATGAAACGTATGGGACATGCAACCAATTCCATGTTAAAGAATGTATATCAGCACATAATTACACAAAAAGATCAGGAAGTTACCGTTGTTATGAACAACTTTTTTTCTGGACATTTCCAATAATGCAACACAAAATGCAACACGAAAAAAAAGAAACCTTGATTTCTCAAGGTTTCCAGAGCGGAGACGGTGGGATTCGAACCCACGGACGGTTTGACCCGTCAACTGATTTCGAGGGAAAAGAAAGCTTCATTTCGGTCACTTAAACCTACTTTGAAGCTTATTTCTTTATAGAAAAACCAGTGTAAATACTGTCTTTTTATATTTTGTTTTTTATCTTCATTTTTCGAAATGTAAAATGAAAAATATAAGTTTGGCACCATTTGAGCACCACGGCACCACAAAAAATATTAAGAAATCAGTTTCTTATACTTCCCTATTTCTTATGTAAAATCTTAGTCCTTATTCTTTAATAACTGATCTTTAAATTCACTTTTCATAATAGCCACACCCTTTGTTGTAATAAGTTCTTCCTGACTTAATTTTCCAAGCTTCACCATCTTACACACTTCTATAAAAGCCATCCCCATAGCATAAGTAATGACTCCTGCCGTACCCGCAGAAATAGCACCGCCTGCTACAGAACCAATACCTGGTAATAATTTAAGTAAATTTGAAGCTAAAGTTTTTCCCACAAAAGTTGCACCACCTACCCCAATAGCCGCAGTAGCAAGCATTTTTAATCCGTCTTTTTCTATATCCATTCCATAAATTCCACATATTGTAGCCATTAAAGTAACCTGTTCACCTATCAGCAATGGCGCATCTGCAAATGGAATGGGAATCGCCCCCGTTGCAGCTGTAGCCGCAACTGCTACTGCCACTGCATTTTCAGCCTTTTCATTTAACGCAGTAATTTCAAGTTTTTTTAATTCATCATTTAACTCTCTATCCATAATACAATCCCTCCATCTTTACATGAGAAAAAAATTATCTATATCACTGATTGTCTTTAAAATCTTGTTCTCTTCCACTGCGCTTGCTCTTGCCAAATCGATTGACCCCTGGAAAGCAACATTTACATCCTCATTAAATGCCAATGCTTCTAAATCTTTGAATTTCTCAAGTTCTTTTTGAACCTCCATTACAACTTGGAAATACTGAATATCTAACTTCTGATTCAGATTTATCATTTCAGTATGATAGCTTTCAATTATTTCTTTTGATTTTAATGACCCTTGCTTCTTGCAAAGCTCATATACAAATTCACCTACTGTATTCCCAATAACAGCGCCTAAAATCGGAACAGGTATTATCATTTGACCTGCCAGCGAAGAAATTGCACTTATGGAAACATCTAAACATACTGTCTCACAATTCAAAATAAAATCCTCTTTGGAAATTGTACCTTTATCCAAAGCTTTTATTTGTGCAGCAACTCCAAAAGCAGCTGTAACGTATGCAGATGCCACATTTGCAGGTGTTGCTGTAAAATTGGTCAACGCATAAATAGAACCACCACGTATACCACCTTTCACAGTACCCTTTCCTGTATCTATACCTACATCTTTCCAGTCATCTACTGAAAAGTCAGAAAACTTTTTATTTTTTCTCTTTCCTGCAACAGACATACAAAATGCAACACCACCTTCAAGGGCGGCACTTACCCCTACGATCTTTACAGCCTCCTTAAATGTTGGCATTGATTCATGATACATCTCTTCTCTACGCTTTTTATCTGTTTCTTTTATACTCTTTTCCTCTTTTGAAACAGTCTGATATGCTTTTCCTTGCTGGACCTCATCATATTTTACTACTGCCGACTTAATATCTTTACCAATTTCCAACCCTTCACTCTCTAACAGCATATTGATTTTCTTAGCAAGAGTATAATCACTGCGATTAAGTTGTGATGGATTATTTTTATAGGTATCCATAAGAGCTACTAGGTAGTCGTATTGATCTTTGGGAATATCATACGAGCCCCCGTTTTTTATAAAATCTGGGTATTTCTTCAAATGCTCTAATAATGCATGTTGTTCAAAAAATGTTTTTTTCAAACCATTATAAAACTTTGCTTGTACTGGCAATCCATCGCAAAGATAATCTTCTGGCGCAGTTCTACCTACACCATCAAATGTATAATTTTTACTCAAACCCTCAATTGCTTTTCTTGCATTAGAAAAATTAACCTGCATATGCTCTGCGATTTCTCCATGCTTTGTTGTTGAACTACCCAGAATGTTTTCTGGATGACCAAGGAAATTTTTAAGTTCATCCAGTTCTTTCAAGGCTTCGCCTAAATTGATGTCTTGACGATTTAAGTTTTCTACGAAATTATCTAAACGAGTTTGATTCAGAAATGTAACCCAAGAAGCGACAGCCTGTTCTTGGGTGCTTTGTATTCCCCGATTTACTGCTGTGGTCATAATAACCCTCCTATTCAACATTTTCATTTAAGAATACAGACAGGCTTAACGCGTTATTAACAAGTGACCCTAAAAAATATTTATCCTGGTCTGACAGAGATGTATAATCTAAATTTCTGAATTTTACAATTCTACTTCTCTGATTATTCATGTCATAGAACAATGTCTCTGTTTTTGTTTTTAAAGATCGGATTTTTTCTGTCGTTTCATCAAGAGATTCTCTTGCTTTTGCTATCTCCTTTGCTTCCTCAACAGCTTCATCTGCTAATTTCTTATTTTTATTTGATAATGAAATCAACGAAATACCTGTAGATGCAGCAGTAATTCCCCAACCAACAGGACCTGCCAATGCTAAAAATGCATTCCCCGCAGCCATTCCTGCACCTTCTTTTACAGCAAATCCCGCAAACGTTCTGCCAATCCATGCAACTGCAGCCTTTTGTGCTGCTGCCCCCGAAAGCGCACTGATCGCTGTACCTGTAGATGCAGTACCAAATGTTGTAGCAATGCTCATTAACGCTGTTGGAGCCAGAGAAGCAATACCCAATCCAGCAGCGGCTCCTCCCAGAATATCAACTCCTGCTTTTAAAGAATTCTCATAGGCTTCCTTGACATACTCCTCTGTTTCACGAAACTTAGCTAATTCCTTATTGATCCTGCCTAAATCAGAATCAAAGTGTTTCGGCGTATTTGCGATACTATTTATCACATCTTCAATGAACTTTATCAAATTTACAGATCTATTTCTTATTTCATACAATTGTTCACATGTTTTTTCCATGATTTCATAGGAATTATTATAACTTGTCAAAGTATTTTCATGGATTTTTAAAGCTTCTTTTTTTAAACTACTATTAAACATAAACCATTTCCCCTGTCATTTTTTTCAATATCATTAAACGTTTAAATATACTTTGAATCAAAAGTCATTAAATTCAAAATATTTTTGTATTTTCCAAAAGCCAATTATTCTTTCATCAATAACAATCGTACCACTCCAACAACGCCTTTACCATCCCATCCACAATCTTCTTCTGATATTCCTCCGTTTCCAAAAGTTTTTCTTCTTCTGGATTCGTCAAAAATCCCATTTCAATCAGCACTGTTGGGATTTCAGAGTGATTAAATGCTACCATATCTGTTCTTGGGCTGATTCCTCTATTCTTTGCTCCTGTATTCTCAGCTACAGCATCCACCATCAGTTGTCCTAATCGATTACTTTCCTCTGTGATAGATGGTGTCCCCAGCAAATCACCTGATGGAACCAAAACAGAAATACCATGTACGCTAGAATCATTGTTACCATCTGCATGAATATGAATCGCAACGTCTGCTCCCGCTTCATGTGCCACTTTACATCGCTCAATATTGCTGATGGCAATTTCAGATACTTCCCTGGTCATAACTACCTCAGCTCCCTGCGCTTCCAAAGCCTCTTTCAGTTGCAGTCCCACAGCTAGATTGAGCTGTTCTTCTGTAATATTTGCACCGCTGGTTCCTGCCACATATTTGGGCTTTGTTTCTGTAGATAACGGAGAGATGGCTTCCCGCTCTCCTTTTCCCATTTCTGGAGCAACACAATGTCCTGGATCAACACATATCATTTTTCCTTCCAGAGGCTTTTCTTCTTGCAGTGGCTCAGAAACAACCGAAGCAGATGGTGCTGTTGCCGTAGCCTCATAGTTTTTTTGAGATTCCGTACTACTATCATTGCCACAACCTATACAAAGGAATATCGCGCCTATCAATATCAGAAAAAATTTTTTCAACATCAACGCCACCCCATCTGTTTTTCATAAGCAATAATGGTATCAATATTTTTCACTTCATAGTCATTCAGCATGGAAGCATCAAAATTGGAAGCATTTCTACCTTCAACTGGGTAATACCAACTCTGAGATTCAAAATATGTACGATAATTCGCATTATTGAATGTGCATCCATAACGCGCATATATTTCATTCCGAATGAGTGCTACTTCTTCTTTACTGAAAGGCGCTAAATCGCTGTATGTAATGTAACGAGAATCTGTTGGCAAAATATAATTGCTGAAGCTATCATAAGAATAAGTGCTAGGTGTATCTGCCATATCTTTCGTATAGCATTCTCCATCAATATAAACTTCCCCTTCCCACCCCGGAATTTGCATCTCATGCTTTCTGGTGGAATCATTCTGATAACTAAAATCGATATAAATAGAATTATCCCTATAATAAGAGCTTTCTGCCCCATACACATAAATATCGCCTGGATTGATATTTATGGTTCCTGCAAAGGTGCCAGTGCTGTCAAACCATGTGCCATACACAGAATCCCGCAATATATCTTCGCAAACCAGAACATCCAACGGTCCACCATATTCTTCTGGCTGAACAGCTTCGCCTTTTTCATAATATTGGTACTGCCCATTCAGCCATTCAGATTTCCGATAGAGCTGTACCCGGCTTATGTTGCTGGAAACAGAATCAGAGATTTCCCCATACAACTCCCCCAAAGGATTTACCGTAAGTGTCAGATGTGCAACGCTCAGTTTCTGACCGCTTTCTCCTTTCTCATCAAAAGCAACTTGCCATTTGTTATCCCCCAATTTTTTAATCGGTAAAAGTTCGTCCCCCTGATAAGTCTGTTCATAAAACACAGAGTCGAAGTTGTTGGTATTACTGTTCAAATTTGCATATCCTTTTCCATCTATAAAAGAAATATTTAATTCCATACCCAACAAATCCGAAGTAGATGCATTTCCATATTCATCTAAATTAGAGCCATACCATTTTCCTTGAAAAGATGCCAGATCTGCATCTCCCACATAATCTTTAGAATCCTTTTCCAGATCTGCAGTTACTGCTTCTGCTTCATGTTCTGTTTCAGAGGAAAATGCTTTGCCCAAAGCCGCAATCCCTATGCTGGTACTCACAGAAGAAATCACTGCTGTAAGTACAATATAAACTACAACAGAAATCACAGCATTTTTCATAGAAGTACCATATCTTTTCTCATCCTTCATTTCTGTGACTCTCTGCAGATGTTCATAATACTTCGCATTGAAAGTTTTCCCCATGCGGATAGCATTTACAAAAATCCAGATACCGCCCACTATCCCGACAACCGATGCAACCGTATACAAAGAGAATTCGAAAGTTGCCATTCCGATTGCGTAAATAGGCGCTGTAAGCAAAGTCAAGATCACTGGAATCAAAAAATACTTTTTCGCCAGATGCCCACATTTCCGATAAAAGCAAAATGCAAATACAAGGAAAAATGCTGCCCAGTTGAATTTTGTCTTTTCTCCAGCATCTATTTTTCGAAATTCAGCCATATAGTACTCTACATTTTTCCCAATAACATCTTCCAATTTAGCTGATTCTTTTTCCGTAAAATTTTCCGCTTGCTGCCATACTTCTGTTGCTGCCATACTTTCCTGTTTTTCTGCTTCATACTCTTTTTCCGAAATCACTTCTGCAGCAGGAATGGTCGCAGTTTCGCTTTCAAATGAATGATTTGGCTCTTCTATATTTTGCAGCGAAACCGCTGCCTGCTCTTGAGATGGCTTCACTTCTTCTGCTTTTGTAGATACTTCTACTTTCTTGGATTCCTTTACCTCTTCTACTTCTGACTCCTGAGAAACAATTTCCTTACTTTCTCCATTTACCGGAGTACCGCAATACATGCAGAATTTTGAATCCGGAACCAGCGGCTTTCCACATTTTGTGCAGAAAGACTTTGTCAAATCACAGCCACATCTTCCGCAAAAACTGGAATCATCCGGCATAACAAAACCACATTTTGGACATTTTATTTCCATAATAACACCCCTTTACCCCATGCGATTCCTCGCAAAATCATATCAACATATAACTGACCTAAAGCAAATCCACATATCATTCCCGTTATCAAACGGCGTATATTTGTGGACTCCTTGATCTTCATTCTTTGTAAATACCAATCCAAAAACATCAGAAAGCAGAAAAAGCTGATGCAGTTCCAAGACAGCGTATAAAACGGACTGGTAAGAACACCAACAATCTGTCCCAGCAGAACACCAGTACATCTGGCACATACCGGAAATTGATGTCCTTTATAAAAAAAGCTGCGATCTGGTCGTTGGTGGCAGCCTATGATTCCACCTAATTCCATCAAAATATGGTTTCTTCTTTTCATCGACCAAGCACCACCGCAATACCGATGATTAAACCGATCACAATACTTAATGCTGCACGTGCAATCAGATCGTGATACAATTTATTTTTTTCAGATTCATTCAGCAAGTTTTCCAGCGGTCTACCTGTTACCTCAGACATGGTCGTAGGAATTACTCCCCAAAATCCTAAGATCAGCATAATAAAAATAATCATCAATATAATCATGCCACCCACATCCCAAAGAATTGGCAAAGACAAAGACAACAAAAATGTATATGCCATCGCCGCTCCCATAGCCTTTTCTGCATTTTCCAATGCTGATTGTTTGCTCATAAACTCTTTGCCACATTGATTGCAGACCCAATAGGTAGCACTGCTGTTCTTTGCAGAGGAACCTCCACATGCACCACATAATACTCCAAAAGGTCCTAATAACAGGAATCCACAACAGCCAGTCCAAAAATTGAAACCTGTAACAAAATTCGTATCTGCTTTCCCGATAGGCTGGCATTTTTCTGGTCCTGCGCCACAAAAAGGACATTCCACCCGATCATATACAGAAAAATCTGATATCGTCTGCCTGGATTCCTCCACAACCATCACTGCTTTGGTTTCTTCCTTTTGTTTCTCTGGAAACCCAAGCGGCTTCCCACATTTTTTACAATGTTGATAGGAATCATCATTTTCTGTCCCACAAAATCTACAAAACATATTACACCCCCTGATATCTCAAAATTTCCCTTTCTGTACATTTTGTTGCTATAAAGTAATATTTTTAGATACTTTTTATCATATTCTAACATGAGCAATCTTACTTTACAATAACAAAAAAGAGGTGATACAGCATAATGGAGAAAACACAATTAGTTGAAATTGGACAGCGTTTACGCAAACGCCGCACAGAATTAGGACTGACACGAGAAAAAATGGCGGAACTGGCAGACATCGGCACTGGATACTACGGGCAATTGGAAGTGGGTACTTCCCAAATGTCTATTGATACCCTTGTCAAACTTTCCCGTTCCATGCATCTTTCCATGGATTACATCATCTTTGGTACAGAAGATGCTCCCAGCGATGCTTCTGCAGTCTTAGATCTGCTCCAACGCTGTAACACAAGAGAATTGAAACTGGCAGAAGAAGTATTAAAACTCTTTCTGATGAAAATTCCTTCTTCTGATTAAACTTTATCAAAAAAAATTCTAAAAAAGGTTAGCTGTCAGCTAACCTTTTTGTGTTATGATAGTGATATAGTAATAGCGGGAGGTGAAAATGATGAAATCAACAGAAGAACTCATCAATGAGATCAAACAAAGCCGAAATATTCTGGACTTTTTAGAACGAAATCAGGAAGAACTGAAACTAAAAAAATTGCCGGAATATCTAAACGATTGGCTGAAAGTCAAAAATACTACAAGAGCCAGAATCGTTGATCGCTCTGGTCTGAACAAAGCCTATGTATATCAGATTTTTCAAGGAAAAAAATATCCTTCCCGTGACAAAATCATCTGTCTGACTTTTGGATTTGAAATGACTGTAGAAGAAACACAAACACTGCTGAAACAGGCAGGTTATCAGGAACTGTATCCTAGAGATCCAAGAGATGCCCTTCTGCTTTTTGCCATAGAGAAAAAAATGAATATATTGGACGCCAATTTCCTTCTTTACGATCACGAAGAATTGGTGCTGGAATAGTAAAAGCCGCTGAATAGTCATTCAGCGGCTTTTTTCAAAAAATCCGATCCCAGAACGTTTCTCCTGGTCTGTACAGCCATGTAGATTTATCATTTAGAGCCATAATCGCAGGCATATATTCATCATAGTATCCAGATGTAATCTCTGTTACAGTACCATCCACACCTACTTTCACTTCCGTTATCAAACCATCAACGGTATATCTTCCAGTATTGTAATCATACACAGTATCATAATATCCATATACCAAAGCCCCCTCTTTATCCATATAACCGGAATAAAGAATGGTTTTGTCCGGATACATTGCTTTCAGCAACTGATATTTTTCCTCTACCTCTGCGCCTTGATATTCATACATCTCAGCAGCCGTACCATCTGCCCGCATATTTCGCATTTCCTGTGTATCGATCTGCTCACTTTCCCATTTCTGCGTGTCAGCCAGTCCAAACATTGTCCGCATAAAAGGCGCAACCGTTGGTTCAAAAAACAAAGAAATGAAAACTGCCAGGTAAAACCCAAATACCAGTATGCAAACAGGCTGCACACCCCATTTGAAAAATCTGCGCCGGTAGAAAGCATTTCGAATCTGATGGGCAGAAGAAAAACGTCCTTTGGGGTCCATGTCTGTACACTTCCGCAGTAATTTTCGCCATCTCTTCTTTCTGGCAACAGGACCCAGCAAAGTCTGGAAAGTGATCCCTAAAGAATAAATGTCTGCTCTTTCATCTGTTTGAGAAAAACCATACTGTTCTGGAGCCGCATACCCCTTTGTTCCCAAAAGACAGGTATCTTGTGAGGCTTCTGCTTTTGGTTCTCTCGCAGCATCAAAGTCAATCAGGCGAATATGGTGATCCGGTGCCAATAAAATATGCTCTGGTTTGATATCTCGATGAAGGATATGACGGGAATGAAGAAAATCTAACACCTGACACATTTCCAAGAAGCATCTGGTCAGGATTCTTTCCGAAAGAAATGCTCGATCCAGAGAAACACCCTCAATATATTCTTCCAGAATAATTGTTTTACCATCTTTTTCTTCTACGGAATAAATCTCTGGCAGATATGGATGCTTATATTCCTTAAGTTTTTCATAAAGAGAATGGTTTCCTCTCAATTCTTTGCGGATTACTTTTTTCTTTGTTTCTGAATCCCGCAAAAGAATGATCCGGCTTTTTTCAGTTTCGTGGAGTATTTTAATTTCTTCCAGCATTGATTTTCTCCCCCATATTGTTCCAATATTTCCATATGGTCAGTGTACCACAAGCTCTAAGATTAGAAAAGCATTCAAAAAAATGCTCATGTTCCCATGAGCATTTTTTCTTACTTATTTGATACCTGTCCAAACTTCGTATGTGTTTTCCTGTTCTCTTGTATAGTCATGACCATTTGCCGCTTCCATCATGGAACCATACGCCCAATGCTGGAAAGGCAGGTCACTGAATGTACGCAAGTCATTCAGGTTTTCCACAATAAACATCATATCTGCCGCACGATTTTCCATACGATTGATCACGCTTGTTACTTCCGCACGGGTGATATAGCGGTCAGGACCAAAAGTACCATCAGGATAACCACTGATCCAACCATTTTCTGTCGCACCTGCGATTGCACCGTAATACCACATATTTTCTGGTACATCTGCAAAACTACAAGCAGTGCCTTTGTCGGCTTTGGCAAAGTTCATTGCCATAGTCACAAACTCTGCACGGGTAATGGGTGCATCAGGCTTGAATGTACCATCGGGATAACCATTGATGACACCCGCACCTGCCAGTGTAGTAACCGCATTCGCATACCACTGGTTCATGGGAACATCCGCAAATGTTCTTACTGTACCATTCTTGTTGGAGAGCAGGTTATAGAACATGGTAGCCGCTTCCGCACGGGTGATGGTTCTGTCAGGACCAACAGTACCATCAGGATAGCCACTGATGTATGCAGTATGTGTCAGCGTTTCCGCATCTTTCCAAATAGCATAAAGATCATAGGAGCTACCGGGCATACGGAAAGTATCGCCAACTTTGTAATCTACTTTTCCGTTTTCTTCCAAACTCCAGCCCACCAGCACTTTTCCTCTGGGAGCGGTGAAGATATCCCCTCTGACAGTGACTGTTTCACCGGGGATGAATCTGCCGTCTTTTACAATATCGTCATCATTATGATAACGCACATAATAGGTGTTGGAAGTATGACTGCCACCACCGGAAGAAGAACCGCCGCCGCTTTCTTCTTTTTCTTTGAAGGTTGCGTGGATGGTATGGGATGTTGTTACATTTTCAAATGTATAGCTTTCTACTTTACCAACACTTTTATTATCTACCAAAACATCATCAATTTCATAACCACTGTTTGGCGTAATTGTGAATGTCTGATTTTCACCTTTTTTAACAGAAACGGTTCCAGATGGTGTAATAGATCCATATGCATCTGTTGTTGCAGTTATATTGTACATTGTTTGAACCGCTTCCACTCTATACCTGTAAGTAGTTGGCACTGTATTATAATCAGATATTCCTATTTTACCATGCCATGATTTATAAAAGGTTTCCGTTGTATCTGTATTCAAGTTTGTAAATTTTCCTTTTATCACCAATACATAAAAACTGGTTTCATCATCAAATGAAAGCAGTTTGTCAAAATCATCAATCACAATTTCAGCGGTATTTCCCATACTCTGGACATAAGAATTATTTTCAACTCTATCCCATTCATATTCAAAAAAGACTTTGTAATCTCCATCACCATCACCTAAAAGCGCGTGATCCACATTGACACCGATAGTTGGAGAATTTGCAGTTCCTATTTCCTCTTCCGGTATGCACAAATCAAAATAAACATATCCTTCTTTTCCCTCATAACCTTCTATAACCTCTCCATTCACTGTCGGAGAAATCACTGGATCTGCGACAGCATAACCAGAATAAATACTTGTTTTATTTAGTTTTGATTCTTCTGTCAACTTAATCCCAGGTGTATCTATCCATGTGTATATATAACCAGACTTTTCTCCATCTGCTGGTGGATTAAGCGCAGGCAATGTATAGTCCTCATCAATATTCCAGGCACCACTTTGATCTTTTACATAGGATAATGTTTGATTCAGAAGCTTTGGTTCTTCATGAATTAAAGTACCATTATCATAAAACTTAACTTTTACCTCCGCCACACTGGCATTCTTCGCTTTAGAATCGTTGCTATTCCATAAGAAATCATTTAAAGATGCGTTGTCTTGAAAAATAATTAAACGATTATCAGCGTCTTTAAAACAGCCATCAACATAGCCAATATATGCCTTATTCCAAGAGGACGTACTTTTTTTCATAATAGAAATATGTTGTATTTGATCTGTGTAAAATGCTTCACTTCCTATCTTTTCAACATTTTCAGGAATAGCTATTGATACCAAGACATCAGAAGCAAATGCATTTTCAAAAGTCTGTTTGCCAATAACCTTTAGACTTACAGGTAATTCAAATATTGTATTCTCATCACTATTAGCTGTACGAACAAACTGCAATCCAGTACAACCATTGAATACAGAACCTGAAGATCCATCCTGAGTACCTAAAACTTTCAAAGCATTAGGCAAAATCACTCCTGTCAATTCTTCGCAACCGTTAAAAGCACTTTTTCCTATGGTTGTAACTTGTGTATTGGATAAATCCAGTACTCCCTTTAGAGAAGTAACTCCCATTGCAGCCTGATAATCTATCGTCGTTAGATTCGTAGCTTCCAAGAAATCAATAGAAACAACCTTATAATCACCTAAATTATCATAAGTGGTCACCGCTTTATACTTTCGTTTATCATAGGTAAAATTACTTCTAAATCCATCGTTTGCGATTTTTGTCACATTATCCGGGATTTCAATCGAAAAATATAAAGTATCTTTACTAGGATTATTTTCTCCAAACCATTCCTTGGAAATACCATAGTATGTTCCATTCTCAATTACCAATCCAGCTGCTGGTACTGGCATCGGGTTGTCTTTTGTAAAACCCAATCCAGAATTTTTAGCAATTTTAGCCACATCGTCCTGTTCTGATTCAGATTCCATCAACGTGGGTTCTTCCGATTTTTCTTCTATATCCTTCACGGATTCTTCTAAATTGCTAGCACAGTCCCCCTCGTGGTCTAATGGCAGAGAACAGCCCTCTTCATGAATTCTGGGTTCCTCAACGTCGCCGGATATTTCTGTTGGCTGTTCTTCCATCTGTTCTGTCGGCTGATGAAGTTCTTCCACCGCATAAACACCCTGCGGAACCACTAAAGCCATCGCCATCGCAACAGCCAATAGCTGCCGTTTCATAATTCTTTTTTTCATTTTCTTTTTCCCCTTTCCTACCTTAGACGAATGTTACATATCTCTCAAAGTATCTTTTGTAACTCAATGGTTTATGCCCACTTGTCAGTGTCGTCTATTATCAAAAATACAAAGCCAACCAAATGACATATAAGCACCAACCTCAAATGTAAAAAACAATAATACAAAGTTAAATTTGTTTAATTAGTATATCATTCATTTTGAAATATTGCAATATGCACTATTTTTTGATATAAATCCAAATATTATATGTTAATATTACATAAATTATTTTATGTAATATTCATTTAAAATAGATTCCATCTGATATCATTTATATATCGATGGAATCTTTTT
>ULTM01006667.1_pt1 | contig 15933 bp, 12 predicted proteins | sample 1957641 | NCBI WGS metagenome assembly ULTM01 (sample SAMEA4835735, study PRJEB28245) | human gut metagenome | biome: gut microbiome; material: fecal sample | place: Denmark | collected 2008 | reverse complement strand
GTCATTGTTGTCTGCTGCTTCCTTGCGTATGGGTTCTTCGGACCGTACCTCCCCGGGCCGCTCGCACATCGCGGGCTCACCATCAAGCAGATGGTCGGACACCTCTTCTTCACGACAGAGGGCGTCTTTGGCATCCCGATGGGCGTTTCCTCCACCTTCATTTTCCTCTTCATCCTTTTCGGTGCGTATCTGGAAAAGACGGGTCTTGGGAAATTCTTCATCGATATCGCCAATGCCATCGCTGGCTGGGCATCCGGCGGACCAGCTAAGGTCGCTGTCATTTCCTCGGCTCTGCAGGGTACGATCTCCGGTTCCTCGGTAGCGAACGTCGTAGGCTCCGGCTCCTTCACCATCCCGATGATGAAGAAACTGGGCTATCACAAGAATTTCGCCGGTGCCGTAGAAGCAGCCGCTTCTACCGGTGGCCAGCTGATGCCGCCGATCATGGGCGCAGCCGCCTTCCTGATGGCGGAATTCGTCGGTATCCCCTATATGGAAGTCGTCAAGGCTGCCATCGTTCCTGCCATTCTCTACTTCATTGGTGTGTTCCTCGGCGTTCATTTCGAAGCGAAAAAGAATAACCTTCAGGGCACACCGAGAAGCGAGCTCCCGCCATGGGGCAAGATCCTGAAAGAAGAAGGGCATCTGGCCATTCCGCTGATCGCCATCATCGGTCTTTTGGCTTCCGGCTACACCCCGATGAAAGCGGCGCTTGCCGGTATCTTCATTTCCATCGCTTCTGCCATGCTTCGTGCGAATACCCGCATGAGCATCCCTGATATCATTGACGGTCTCATCAAAGGTGCGCGAGGTGCGCTCGGCGTCTTGATCGCATGCTCTTCCGCCGGTATGATCATCGGTATCGTCACCAAGACAGGTGTCGGTCTGAAACTGGCTTCGGCTCTTGTCGATATCGCAGCAGGCAACTTCATCCTGCTTCTCTTCTGCACCATGATCACCTCGCTGATCCTCGGTATGGGCGTGCCGACCACGGCGAATTACGTCATCACTTCGACCATCGCGGCTCCGGCTCTGATCTCCCTCGGTGTACCGATCTTGGCTGCGCATATGTTCGTTTTCTACTTCGGCATCATCGCTGATATCACTCCTCCAGTTGCGCTGGCTGCCTTCGCAGGCTCTGCGATCTCCGGCGGTGACCCCTTGAAGACGGGTGTCAATGCGTCGAAGCTCGGCATTGCGGCCTTCATTATCCCATATGTCTTTGTTCTTTCCCCTGAAATTCTGGGCATCAATGCGACACTCTTCTCCGTCATGGAAACCACCATTACCGCGCTTATCGGTATGGTCGGCGTCTCGGGTGCCATGATCGGGCAGCTCTATTGCAAGGCGAATATCCTGGAGCGGCTTCTCCTTCTGGCGGGCGGTCTCTGTCTCATCGATCCGACCATCCTGACCGACATCATCGGCATTGCCGTACTGGGCGGCGTCTTCGCTATGCAGTATTTCAGAAGCAAAAAGAGCAAGTAAGCCATGCACGAAAGCCTGTGAAGGTTCACGGGGCGGCAGCAGATGCCTTATTCGTTTTGATGAACGGGCAGCAAAGTAGAGAAGCTTCGCTGCCCGTTTTTGCGTGAGAAAATCGGTGAAACACAGATTGGATCGAAGGATACGGCTTTATAAGGTACTTGATCCATCTTCTTCATGCCTGTTTTAAGCCGTTCAAGTTTGTGCATCTTTTGGCGGCGTATTTTGCTTTTTGCAGTCTGCTGGCAGGATGCATATAATATAGGTAAGAGCATGCACATGAACGCATTTCTGAGGAGGAGATCATGCATATTTCATCCATGACCATTGATAACTACCGCACCTTCCGCCATGTCGTCTTTCAATTTGACAGACAGGTGAATTATATGGTGGGGGATAACAATATCGGTAAGAGCAATTTCCTTTGCCTCTTGAAATGGATCAGCCATGGGTATGGATTCCGTGAAGGCGATTTCCTTGATGCAGACCATCCCATCGAGATACGGCTGGCGCTTGCCGAAGAGGAGGGAGGGGAGACCGCAGAGCTCTATCTGGTGCAGGCGGTGCAGGAAGTGGTGCCACGTCTTTTTGATCAGGCGAGCGGGCGGCAGCTGCCCTTGGAGTACCTGCGATGCCTTTTTTATATCGATTTTTCCCTGTGTGAGATGCCGCGCAGGATGATGGCTCATGCGTCGATGGGAGAGCTGCTTTCTCTTTTGCAGCATTATTTCACGGAGTCACCGGCGGTTATTTCTGAGGTGGAGACGATGTTTAGAGAGAAGGGGATCAGGATTTCCCTGCCGAAGGAGCATCCATCGCAGGCGGCGCTCTCACTGCTTGAGACGCTGTTTGGGGAAAGGGGAGATGGTTCTTCGTACCAGCGTACGGCTTGCCTGATGGCGCGGACGGCGCTTGTCCTGCTGATGCAGATGATGAAGAAAAAGGCAAGCCGCGCCATTTCCTTCGAACACATGGTGACGACGGATGCGAAGGGGCGGCGCTTCTTATCGCTGCTCGTCAGTGTTGATGAGCCGGAGCTCCATCTCCACCCTTACCTGCAGCGGGCGATGCTTTCTTTCTGTCACATGATCCTGTCGAATGAGGAGCCGTTTTTTCTGAAGCTGGTGCAGACGCTTCTAGGTGTCGATGGGCTTTCGGGGCAGCTCTTTGTCGTGACGCATTCGACAGATGCGCTGGTGAATGATTACCGGCAGATCATCCGCCTCTACTGGGATGAGAAGAAGCTGGTGCAGGCCGCCTGCGGTGCCTCATTTCATTTTGACAGGGAAATCGAGAAGCACCTCATCATGCATTTCCCAGAGGTGAAGGAGGCGCTCTATGCGAGGGCGGCGGTTCTTGTCGAGGGCGAGACAGAGTATGGTTCCTTTGCTGGATTTGCAAAGACGCTGGGGATCCGCTTCGACCACTATGGCATCTGCCTCATCAATGCGAGGGGCGAGAGCTCGATCTCAAAGATCGCTTCCCTCATCCGCCGCTTCCATGTGCCTGTCGTCTCGCTCTATGATCGCGATGTGATGGGGGAGCACAAAAAGAGTGCGGGTGTCTTCTATACGGACTATATCTGCTATGAAATGGATGTCGTGAAGGCATGCCTTTTCCGGAATGGCCGACGTCTTTTAGATGCGGTCATCGCTGATATTACGGAGGGGGGAAATCTCGTGAGCTCGGCACTAGTCAAGAAGGCAGGCGCAAAGCTCGCCATCCCAAAGGGCTACTATCCGCCAAGGAAATTGTCGAATATCAATCCCAGAGATGAGAAGGCACTCGAGTTTTATTATTTTGCATGGCTTTATGGGAATAAAGGCGTCATCATCGGGCGCTCGCTCGCCGACCATCTGGGAAAGGATTTCATCCCGCCCGCTTTCGTTCAAGTGATTCTGGCGGCGGTGGGAGCGAGTGAGAAGTAGGGGAAAGTCCTTGGGGCGTGCCGTCCCTTGATGGCGTGCGAAAGAGGGGGAGCGGGTTCTACAAGGTTCAGAGGGTTCAGCGGGGGTGGCGCGGCGCATAAAAATATGGAAGCGCCGCGGAGATTTTGAACTAGGGAAACGCTGATTAAATTACAGAATCAGATTTCATATGGATTTTTATACATAGTGTCGTCGACCTCTTCCTTAAAATAGCTCGCTATTCGCGCCCCCTGTCTCCTCGCTCTGTATAAAAATCCAAGGATGAAATTCGATAACGATTGAATCAGTGTTTCCCTAGCGGTTTTCTCGTATCGCCAGCCTAATCCCTAGCCACCAGTCACTCATCCCTGCTTTCAAACTTTACGATATGTGCTTAGGTAAACGCTGATTGGGAGGAGCGATCGAGTCAGCGCTTTCTTAAACCCCAAGCTCTTTTCATAATAAAAATTTAATACCCTTATGCTATTGAAAAAGTGTGAATTACCCTTTATGATTATAGGGATAACTATTTATCATAGAATCCCATTCTATGCGTTGATTCAAGGAGGCCGGCATGAGCACGATTTCACTACAAGGCCGCAGTGTTCTTGGGCTAGCTGATTTCACAGCCGAAGAGATTGAGCGGATCTTAGAAGTAGCAGCACAGATGAAAAAAATTGTGTTATCTGACAATAAGAAAAAAGATTTCCTGAAAGGTAAATCTATCGTAACAGTGTTTTCCGAAGCATCTACCAGAACTCGTAGTTCTTTCGAGCTTGCCGGTAAGTATTTGGGAGCCGACGTGATCAACATTACAAAGAGTGGCAGCTCGATGACGAAGGGTGAAAGTATGCGAGACACATTGCTGACCGTTTCCGCTATGGGAGTGGATGCAGTGGTCATTCGTGATTCTTCTGAAGGGGCTGCTCTTTTTGCGTCCAAGGTCATGAGCCCTAAGGTGAAGGTGCCGGTCGTGCTGAATGCAGGCGATGGCGCCCATGCGCATCCGAGCCAGGCACTTCTGGAACTCTTCACCATGAAGGAAGCAGGGAAGAAGATCAAAGGGATGAAGTATGTCATCATCGGTGACGTGCTGCATTCCCGTGTCGCTAGAAGCGATATCATAGGCTTCACAAAGCTGGGAGCCGAAGTGCATCTGGTGGGACCGCGTACACTGGTCCCGAAGGAACTGGAAGCGATGGGCTGCATCGTGGATGACGATCTGGAGACGGCTTTGAAGGATGCGGATGCGATCAATATCCTCCGTATCCAGCTCGAAAGAGCGGCTGGCGGATTCATTCCGACGACCCGCGAATATGCACGCCTTTTCGGTATCAATCAGAAGCGCCTTGCACTTTGCAAGCCGGATGTGGCAGTGATCCATCCGGGCCCGATGAACAGAGGCATTGAAATCGGTTATGATGTAGCCTACGATGAAGCATCCTGGATTCAGGAAGAAGTCAGAAATGGCGTAGCTGTACGTATGGCTTTGGAATATTTGACACTGACGGAGGGGAAAGACATTGATGCTCTTAATTAAGAATGGTACCATCGTAAACCCGGCCAAGCACCAGCATGAAGTGACAAATATCCTGGTGGAAGATGGGAAGATCAAGGAAATCGGCCAGAATGTCAGCGCGGTTGGCAAAGAGGTAGAAGAAATCGATGCGAAGGGACTTTTCGTCACACCGGGCCTCATCGATATGCATGTCCATCTGCGTGAACCGGGACAGGAAGCTAAGGAAGATATTTATACAGGCACACAGGCAGCGGCTGCCGGCGGCGTGACCCGTGTCGCGACTATGGCGAATACGAAGCCTGTCATCGACAATGCGGCGGTTTTGCGTGATGTGAAGCACCGCATAGCTGAGGCTGGTGTCGTGAAGGTTTCCGTGATCGGCTCGATCTCCAAGGATCTTGAAGGCAAGCAGCTCTCGGAAATGGGGGATATGGCAGCGGATGGCGCTGTCGCTTTCTCGGATGACGGACACTATGTAGAGAGTGCGAATTTCATGCGCCGTGCCATGGAGTACGCAGATCAGCTCGGCAAGATGGTCATCGACCATGCGGAAGATATGACGATGTGCGGACACGGCTTCATGAATGAAGGCAAGGTCTCCTATGCGATGGGCGTCACCGGACGTCCGGCGACAGGGGAAAATATCGCAGTCGCTCGCGACCTGCTCCTTTCGGAGCTGACCGGCTGTCATATCCATATCGCGCATGTATCGAGCGGCAAGGCCGTCGATCTTATCCGCGAGGCCAAGGCGAAGGGTGTGAACTGCTCGACAGAAGTCACCGCGCAGCACCTCTATTTTACCGACGAATGGCTGAAGCACTATGAAGCGGCTTTCAAAATGGCGCCGCCGCTGCGCACGGACGAAGACAGAAAAGCGCTGATCGAAGGGCTGAAGGATGGCACCATCGACGCCATCATGACGGACCATGCTCCGCACTGCAATGAAGAAAAGGATGTTCCCTTCAACTGTGCGCCGAACGGCATTGCAGGTCTTGAGACCTCTCTTGCTTCGACGCTGACGGTGCTCTACCATCAGGAGGGCTTCACCATCGACAAGATCGTCGAGCTGATGAGTGTGAACCCGGCAAAGCTTCTCGGCATCGAAGGCGGCGTCCTGACAGAAGGCGCTCCGGCAGATATTACGCTGATCGATCCGGATAAAGAATGGACTGTCCACGGACAGGATCTCTATACGAAATCCCTCTTCACTCCTTATGAAGGGCTGACGCTGAAAGGCAAAGCGGTCATGACCATCGTGGATGGAGAGATTGCCATGAAAGAAGGAAAGGTGCTCAAATGAAAGGCCTCTTGATTTTGGAAAACGGTGCCCGCTTCGAAGGCGACCTCTTAGGTTCTGTCGAAGGGCTGGGGGAACTGGTCTTCAATACCGGCATGACAGGCTATCAGGAATGTTTCACAGATCCGTCCTATGAAGGGCAGATCCTCACCCTGACCTACCCGCTCATCGGTAACTATGGCGCGAATGATCTTTTCATGCAGAATAGAAAGCCGGCAGCAGCAGGCTTCGTCCTTGACCAGATCGCAGAGCATCCGTCGAACTGGGAATGCAAGGAAAAGATCACCGATTTCATCGAAAGATACCATGTACCCTGCCTTTACAATGTCGATACCCGTGCCGTGACACGCATGGTCCGTACCCAGGGCGTCATGAAAGCGATCATCGTTTCGGCAGACAGAAGCGATGCATTCATCGCCGAAGAACTCGCAAAGCCGCTCCACAGAGATCAGGTAGAGCGCGTGACGACCGACTATCCCTATACCTATGGTGACGGGAAATATCAGGTCTCCCTTCTCGACTGCGGTCTGAAAAAGAATATCCTCGTCTCGCTTGCGGCCAATGACTGCACCGTCCATGTCTTCCCGGCGCATACATCTGCCGAAGAACTGCTGGCAGGAAATCCGGACGGCATCTTCCTCTCTCCTGGACCGGGGGACCCGCAGGATGTGCCATTCGTCGTAGAGACCGTCAAGAAGCTCATCGGAAAGAAACCGATCTTCGGCATCTGCCTTGGTATCCAGATGCTCGCGACAGCACTCGGTGGTCACACCTTCAAGCTGCCCTTCGGCCACCGCGGAGCGAACCACCCGGTCAAGGATCTTCGCACGGGCCGCGTCTATATCACCAGCCAGAACCATGGCTATGCGATCTCCGATGACGACCTTCCGGAATGCATCGAAGTCACCCACAGAAGTGTCAATGACGGCACCATCGAAGGCATCCGTCACAAGACCCTTCCGATCCAGGCTGTCCAGTACCATCCGGAAGCCTCCCCGGGACCGAAGGATAATTTCTATCTCTTCACCGAATTTACCAAGGCCATGGAGGAATTCAAAAAATGATCAATAAAGACGTGAAGAAAGTCCTCGTCATCGGCAGCGGCCCGATCGTCATCGGACAGGCTGCGGAATTTGACTATGCCGGTACCCAGGCCTGCCGCTCCCTTCGTGAAGAGGGCGTCGAAGTCGTCCTGGTGAACAGCAATCCATCCACCATCATGACAGACGTGGATATCGCTGACCGTGTCTATATCGAACCGATCACTCTGCCATTTGTGACAGAAGTCATCAAGAAAGAACGCCCGGACGCACTGCTCGCGACACTGGGCGGGCAGGTCGGCCTCAATATGGCTGTCCAGCTCTCGGATGCCGGTGTCCTCGACCAGTACGGCGTGAAGCTCTTGGGTTCTTCTCTCCATGCGATCAAGCATGCGGAAGACCGTGAACTTTTCAAGGCTGCGATGGAAGAGATCCATCAGCCGGTCCCGGAATCTGAAATTTTCGAGGAACTGGAACCAGCCATCGCCTTTGCGGATAAGATCGGCTATCCGGTCATCATCCGTCCGGCATACACCTTAGGCGGCACCGGCGGCGGCATCGCACATGATCGCTACGAAATGGAAGAGATCGCGAACCGTGGCATCAAGCTCTCCCCGATCAATCAGATCCTCGTAGAACGCAGCATTGCCGGCTGGAAAGAAGTCGAATTCGAAGTCATGCGAGACAGTGCGGACAACTGCATCATCGTCTGCGCCATGGAAAACATCGATCCTGTCGGTGTCCATACCGGCGACTCCATCGTCGTCGCTCCGACCCAGACGCTGACCGATGGCCAGTATCAGATGCTCCGTACCGCATCTCTCGACATCATCCGCTACCTCAAGATCGAAGGCGGCTGTAATGTCCAGTACGGTCTTGACACCAAGACGAACCAGTACTACGTCATCGAAGTCAATCCGCGTGTCAGCCGTTCCTCTGCGCTCGCATCGAAAGCCACCGGCTACCCGATCGCGAAAGTCGCAGCGAAGATCGCCCTCGGCCTGCACCTCGATGAGATCACCAATGCCATCACCGGCAATACGAAAGCCTGCTTCGAACCATCCATCGACTATGTCGTATGCAAATTCCCGCGCTGGCCATTCGAAAAATTCACCCTCGCTGATCGTGCCATCGGTACCCAGATGAAAGCGACCGGCGAAGTCATGGCACTCGACCGCACGCTCGAAGGCTCGCTCCTGAAAGCCCTCCGCTCGCTGGAAGTCGGGGAAGGCTACCTGCACCTGAAGAAACTCGACGGACAGTCCCTCTATGATATCCGCTGCCTGCTCTCCCGCATCGATAACGAAAGGATCTTCGTCCTTGCCGAAGCCCTGCGCCGCGGCATCGAACCGGAAGAGATCAACCGCATCACCAAGATCGACCTCTTCTTTATCTACAAGATCCAGAACATCATCAAGATGGAACGCCGCCTCATGAAGGAAGGCCTCACCGAAGAGACACTGAAAGCGGCGAAACGCATCCAGATGCCGGATGAAGCCATTGCCCACTTCGCTGAAGTCACCCCGAAAGACGTCGAAAACTTCAAGAAGAAACTGGATTTCCATCCGGACTTCAAGATGGTCGATACCTGTGCGGCAGAATTTGAAGCGCACACCCCGTACTACTACTCCACCTACGGCGCAGAAGACGAAGTGAAGCCGCAGGGCAAGGGCTCTGTTGTCGTCTTCGGCTCCGGCCCGATCCGTATCGGTCAGGGCATCGAATTCGACTACTGCTCTGTTCATGCCTCCTGGGCACTGCGCAAGGCAGGGAAGAAATCCATCGTCATCAACAACAACCCGGAAACCGTTTCCACCGACTTCGATACCTCCGACTCTCTCTACTTCGAACCACTGACCGAGCAGGACGTCCTTGAAATCATCGACAAAGAAAAACCGGAAGGCGTCATCTGCCAGTTCGGCGGACAGACCGCCATCAACCTGGCGACCCCGATGGCCAAGCGCGGCATCCGCATCATCGGCTCCTCGAATGAATCCATCGATATGGCCGAAGACCGCGAACGCTTCGACACCCTGATGGGACAGCTCGGTATTGCGCGCCCGAAGGGCTGCCTCGTCGAGTCCGTCGAAGAAGCGATGGCAAAGACAGAAGAGCTGGAATACCCGCTTATCGTCCGCCCGAGCTACGTCCTTGGCGGCCGCGCGATGCAGATCGTTTACGATCAGGCAGAACTTCGCCAGTACCTGAAAGAAGCCGTTGTTGCATCCCATGAACATCCTGTCCTCATCGACCAGTACATGGTCGGCCGTGAAGTCGAAGTCGATGCCATTTCCGATGGCAATGACGTCTGCATCCCGGGCATCATGGAACAGATCGAACGCTCCGGCGTCCACTCCGGCGACTCCATCGCTGTCTACCCGCCGCAGCACCTCTCGCAGGAAATCATCGAGACACTGACCGATTACACCAGAGAGATCGCCAAAGCCATGAACGTCAAGGGCCTTGTGAATATCCAGTTCATTGTGGTCAAAGATAAAGTCTATGTCATCGAAGTCAATCCGAGAGCCAGCCGTACCGTACCATTCATGAGCAAGATCACCGGCATCAATATGGTCGAATACGCGACCCGCATCGCGCTCGGCGAAAGCCTCAAAGACGCCGGACTTCCGCTCGGCCTCGTCCCGGATAAAGGCTATGTCGCGATCAAAGCACCGGTCTTCTCCTTCTCGAAGCTCGGCCTCGTAGAGATCAAACTGGGACCGGAAATGAAATCCACCGGCGAAGTCATGGGCATCGGCCACACCTATCAGGAAGCCCTCTACAAGGCTGTCGTAGCCGCTCATCTTACTGTACCGGCAGGCGGCAATGTCCTCATCACCGTTTCTGACAGAGATAAGCCGGAAACTGCCGAACTCGCCAAAGGCTTCGTAGAGCTGGGCTACCACCTCATCTGCACCTCCGGCACCGGCGCTTATTTCGAAAAGCTTGGCATCCCGGTCGAGATCATCAAGAAGATCCATGAAAAAGGCGAGAACTGTGAAAAGTACCTGAAGTCCGGCCGTGTCGACATGCTCGTGAATACCATTTCCTATGGTAGCCAGATCGAGCAGGAAGGCTATGACCTGCGCCGCATCGCTGTCGAGCTTGCGATCCCCTGCATCACCTCCCTCGATACCGCGAAGGAAGTCCTGCGCGTCATGGCAGCTTCTTCGAGCGAACCGCATGTCGAAGCCATTCAGGACTATGTGAAGGAGAATTGATATGGCAGGCTATGTAGAAAAAGGCCGCATCCTCACCCATGAGCTGGTCGGCCCCTCGATCTGGCGCATGCGCCTCGAGCTTCCGCTCATCGCAAAAGACGCAAAGCCCGGTCAGTTCATCCATGTGAAGGTGAATGATCCCACCTGCATCCTGCGCCGCCCGATCTCTATCGCCGGCACAGAACCGGGGAAGGGCATCCTTGAGATCATTTACCGTATCGTCGGCAAAGGCACCGAAGCCATGTCCCACCTGAAAGCAGGAGACGTGGTCGACTGCTTGGGGCCGCTGGGCACCGCCTTCGATATGGATAAAAATCATATCGTCGGTATCGGCGGCGGCGTCGGCATCGCGCCCATCCTCTTCATGGCAAGGAAAGCAAAGCCGGGCCAGATGACCGTCGTTATCGGCGGACGCAACAAGGAAGAAGTCTTCTGGAAAGACCTTTTCCCCAAGACTCTGAAAGAGCTCATCGTCACTACCGATGATGGCTCCTATGGGATCAAAGGATTCTCTGTCTCCGTCCTCCCTGAACTCTTTAAGAATGGCAATGTCGATGAAGCCTGCGTCTGCGGCCCCGGCATCATGATGCGCATCACCGCGCAGATGGCGAAAGAAGCAAACGTCCCCTGCGAAGTCTCCATGGAACGCCGCATGGGCTGCGGCATCGGCACCTGCCTCGGCTGCGTATGCGACAGAGCTGATGGCAAAGGTCACTACAAAGTCTGCGTGGATGGCCCCGTATTCAAAGCAGAGGAGGTCGTATTATGAGCTCTTTAGCTGTGAATTTCCTTGGCATCCCGATGGCAAGTCCGTTGATCGGTGCCTCCGGCACCGTCGGCTTCGGCCTTGAGCTTGCCAAGTTCATCGATATGAAGAAGATCGGTGCCATTTCCGGCAAGGGTCTTGCACCGACGCCTTGGACTGGCAATAACGGTACCCGCATCGCAGAAACCACCTCCGGCATACTGAACTGCATCGGTCTGGAAAATCCGGGCGCGCCGTACTTCCTCGAGCACTACCTTCCGGAAGTGAAGAAACTCGGCTGCCCCTACATCGCGAACATGGTCGGCAAATCCGTCGATGAATATGCTGAATGCGCGAAACTCCTCTCCGTCCCCGGCATCTCGGCGCTCGAAGTCAATATCTCCTGCCCGAATGTCAAGGTCGGCGGTGCAGCCTTCGGTACGGACCCTCAGCAGGCAGCGGCAGTCACCAGAGCGGTGAAGGATGCGACAAATCTTCCTGTCATCGTGAAGCTCTCTCCGAATGTCACGGACGTAGTCACCATCGCCAAAGCTGTCGAAGCGGCAGGTGCAGATGCCATCTCTCTCATCAATACCCTCCTTGGCATCGCTATCGATACCCGTACAAGGACCCCGATCCTCGGCAACGTCACCGGCGGTCTCTCCGGTCCGGCGATCAAGCCCGTGGCTCTTCGTATGGTCTGGCAGGTCGCGAAAGCCGTCAATATCCCCGTCTGCGGACTGGGCGGCGTCATGACCGGCGAGGACGTCGTCGAATTCATGATGGCGGGTGCGAAGACCGTCCAGGTCGGCACGGCAAACCTCGCTAACCCGACCGCCATGGCACGCATCGTCCGTGAACTCGATGCATGGTGTGATAAGAATGGCGTCAAAGACGTCAATGAGATCGTCGGCACGCTGAAAGCGTGATCGACAGATGATCAAGAAAAGGGGCTGTGAAGAAATGAATCTTCATTTCTTCACAGCTCCATTTTACTTTGCTTTCATTTGATTTAGGGTTCAGGGTTTAGGTGGCGGCTTCGCCGCCTTTTTTTAGAAGATGGTATTCTCGTATCGCAGCCTTCCCCTCTAGGGGAAGGTGCCCGAAAGGGGCGGATAGGGTGCCTATGGCATGAAAGACAGCTGGGATAAGGTTTCCTGGTCACTCCTATGAGAGCTGCAAGTCCCCCGCGGCAGATGGAACGCGAAAATGAGATGATCGTTATTTCACATCGCCTTTTGTTTTGTGACCGCGTCCTTTACATCGTCATTCGGAGGAGCGCGGTGGATCTATTTGTTGCTTGAGAGGCGACCATTTCGCGGAGATTATCCACTATACTAAGAACCGCAGACCAGGAGACATGAGACCAGGAGACATGAGACCAAGAGACGTGAGACTGGGAGATATGAGACTTTTGCGGTTGAGAAAATAGCCGATGCTCAGTATACTAAGAGCAAAGACAGGTGAAATGATATAAGGAAACGCTGATAAAATCGCAGAGTCCGATTTGGCATGTGTTTTCATGCCATGCTTCGTCATAACCCTCCTTACATAGCTCGCTATTCGCGGCGGCTTATTCCTCGCCTTGCCTGAAAGTACAAGAGCCAAGGCGGACAAGATTTCATCAGTATTTTCCTTTAAGCACCTGCAAACCCGTGACCAGAAAGGATGAAAACCATGCCATTTCAAATCATTAGAAACGATATTACAAAAATGAAAGTCGATGCCATCGTGAATGCCGCCTGCCCGACACTTTTGGGCGGGGGCGGGGTGGATGGTGCCATCCATCAGGCGGCGGGGCCGGAGCTCCTCGCGGAGTGCCGGACGCTCCATGGCTGTCAGACGGGCGATGCGAAGATCACGAAGGGCTATCTTTTACCGGCAAAATACGTGATCCACACCGTCGGGCCCATCTGGAAAGATGGGCAGCATGGAGAGGAAGGGCTTCTCATTTCCTGCTATAAGACATCCCTTGCCCTTGCCTGCGCACGCGGCGTACGATCCATCGCGTTCCCACTGATCTCCTCAGGTGCCTATGGCTATCCGAAAGACCAGGCACTCCGAATCGCCGTGCGTGCTATCCGAGATTTCCTGTTGCACACCAAAGTGGATATGGAGATATACCTTGTCCTTTATGATCGCGCCTCGTATGACACGGCTTGCAAACTATTCGATGGCATTGTCTCTTACATGGAGTAGAAATAGTATATAAAAATTCTTGCAGAATCTGATTCTGCGATTGAATCAGTATTTTCCTAATCTACATTTCCTAAAACAGGGTCACTTTTTTCCGGCATTCTCGATGCTATGTATAGAAGCGGGAGAGAGCTTCCCAGAGATATCTGGCGACCGGATTTCCTTCATCCTAGGCAGAGGGAAGAAAGGACAGCGGATATGATGCGGCTCTTGAGCGTTTCTCCCTTCGACGGCTTCGCCCGGGAGAAGTTGGGGGAAGGTGTGCAAGACAGTAAGACAATAAAAAAGACAGGATGAAAATCCGAAGCCGAATAAAGTGGATCGCATTGACGACAAGATCAGGCTCGCCTCTAAGTGAGTAGAAGTCCTGGCTACGGCCAGGCCGCCCTCGAAAACTCTACGCCTCCCAGCCTGGCGCCCGATTCATTGGATCAGACCATTCGATAGGATAGCGTCCTGTCTTTTTTTCGTGGGGAAAATACGTCTTGAAAAGCGTACTTTTGAAAACTTGTCAAGTCCTTTTTATGATTTTCTGAAAACCGTAAAAGTCCGATAGGATCGAGCTTTTACGGTTTTTTAAGTGGAGAAAAACGCTGGCGTGCTTCAAAAATTTTGAAGCACATTGGACATGGCTTGAAAAATGGGGAAGACATGGACTCTTCTCTTCCTTGCTTTTGAAGCGGCTTTTCTGAGCGACAGATGAGAAAAATATGCTTGTCTGGAGCGGGAATACGAAAAATTCGCATGATATAGTATGGCCAGCCGGTGAGATGACCGGAAGCGCTTTCGGAGAAATGGAAGATTTCTCTATGAAAAAAACTATATATGCAAACACCGAAACTATTTCTGACCGTGAGGCCATCCAGCGTCTGGCGCTGGCGGCGAAGGCGGGAGAGCAGGCGGCGAAAGAGGCGCTCTGCGAACGGTTCAAAGGTCTTATTTATTCGCTGTCGAAGACAGCCTATGAGACGCTGCCCGCGGAAGAGGCGCGGCAGGAGCTGTGGCTCGCCTTTCTGGAATGTCTGGAAAAGTACGACGAGAAGAGCCGCGTGTCCTTTCTGTCGTACATTACGCAGCGCATGCGCTGGCGCGCCGTGGACATCTGCCGCGGGCATCAGAAGAGGCTCGCCCACGAGATGACGGCATCTTCGAGCGAGACGGCGGAGCTCCTAGTGACGGGAGAAATCGCATCCGACGGTCCTGCGCCGAACTGGTATGAGGTGGACTGGGACCATCGGATTTCCATGCAGGAGGGAAATCCGTGGGACTGGATCCCCTGGACAAAGAAACAGAAGGAGTTGCTCTCGCTGCGCCTTTCGGGGCTGTCGTGGCCGGAAATCGCGGAGCAGACACACACCTCGCCTTCCGTGATCTATCGCCATGCGAAGAAGATGCAGAAAGGCTACCTCGAAGCGATGCGCGGATCTTCTTAAAAATACGGATTCGTCAAATTTGGTCGTGGGGCGATACGAAATGGTGCTGGCGGTTCGCTGTGAGTATATGGGGCAATGCCCGAAAGTCTGCGGGTGTGAGGTTTCCCGTTTGGGACTTCCAAATATCGATCGCCTGATCGCGAATGACAAAGATTTCTCGCTTCGCTCGAAATGACGATACGGGGAAGGCTTCGGGTGCGGCAACGGTATTCTCGTTTCACTGCCTTCCCTATGACGGGAAGGATTTTGGACTTCTCCCTCCTTCCTCTGGAAGGAGGTGCCCCGAAGGGGCGGAGGTTGGCTCCCGCAGCGGGATGAAAAGCCATGTGAGACAGCCCGTCCTCCCGTTTCTTCATCCCAATTCCTGTTTTCAAACTAGCCCGTTTTCCTATGGAAATCCCTTAGGGAAACGCATGACGGCGGTCTTCGAAACTTTTTCAAATCAGAGGGTCACAAATCACATGCGTCTCCGATGTTATTTACAGAGGGGCAAGAGAAACGGAACAACCAAGGGCCCTGGTTGAAAAATCCGAAAGAGTATCCCCTCAGAAAGGAGCCATACATATGGCCAAAAAACTCCAGCTCGTCTTCAAGACGGCCGCAAACACGACTTCTACAGTCAGCATTGAAAACGCGAAGGAAGGTCTGACGCTCGATGAGGCGAAGACCGCGGCAGCGAAGATCCTGCCGGTCCTCACCACGAAGAGCGGCGTCGAGGTCATCTCTTTCGAGAAGGCCGTCCTCACCACCACCACACAGGAAGTCCTGGAATAAGGTGGATGTTCATGACAGATTTCAAAAAAGGAGGCCATCACTATGGCAGCACAAAAGAAAATCATTGATACGAAACTGCAGGTCCGTGTAGAAAATACCGATGCAGCGAAAAAGGCGATCAAAAATCTGAACTACAACCAGATCAAGCTGACCGCGACAGAAGCCCAGCTTCTCGAAGCAGGAACGGCGATTGCAGGACTTACGCAGTACACACTCTCCGGCATCCGCGTGATCGATACCAGTGAACTCGCAGATGCGACCTGACAACCGGTAGGCAAAGGGGCTGTGAAGAAATGAATCCTCATTTCTTCACAGC
>ULTM01005223.1_pt1 | contig 15940 bp, 13 predicted proteins | sample 1957641 | NCBI WGS metagenome assembly ULTM01 (sample SAMEA4835735, study PRJEB28245) | human gut metagenome | biome: gut microbiome; material: fecal sample | place: Denmark | collected 2008 | reverse complement strand
CCGATCAGCCTATCGCTGTGCATATCGGGACAGAGAATCCGATGAAGTCGCTCTCGGATCTGTCCGTTGTCAGAGCGCAGTTCACATCCGGCGGCCGGGTCATCGGCTCCGTGGCCGTCTTAGGACCGACACGGATGCAGTACAGCCGCATCGTCGGTATGATGCGCTTCATGCAGCAGCGGCTGGATCTGTTATTAAAAGGGAAAACATAGGAGGTTCCTGGATGAAAGAAGATAAGAAGAAAGTCAACGTCGAAGAACCGATGAAAGAAACCGAAGCCAAAGAAGAAAAGAAAATGTCTCCCGTAGATGACTTGATGGATCAGCTCGGCGAAGCGAAGAAGACCGCCGAAGAAGCCAAGAACAAGGCGGAGGCAGCGGAGTCCAAGCTGGCTACGGCTCTTTCCCAGTACGTCAGACTGCAGGCAGACTTTGATAATTTCCGCCGCCGCACCAGAGAAGCGGAAGCGAAAGCTGCGGATACACATACCGCAGAAACACTGAAAGCTTTCCTGCCGGTGCTGGATAATTTCGAGCTGGCGCTTGCTCACATGAAAAAAGATGAAGGCGGAGCGGCTTATGTACAGGGCTTCGAGCTCCTGCAGAAACAATTCGTCAAGATCCTGGAAGGCTTCGGCGTGAAGGAGATCGAAGCACTGGGAAAGACCTTCGATCCGCATTTCCATGAAGCTGTCATGATGATCCCAGCCGATGACAAGGACGATGAAACCGTCGCCATGGTCTTCCAAAAGGGATACATGTACAAAGACAGCGTGCTCCGCGTAGCGAAGGTGCAGGTCGTACATAACGGCTAACCGATGGGACGCTCTGCGATTCCATTTCTCTATATAAAATTTCGTAAGTACAAATAGAAAGAAAGGGGATATTTCAAATGTCAAAAGTTATTGGTATCGATCTGGGGACTACAAACTCTGTTGTTGCCGTCATGGAAGGCGGCGAGCCTGTCGTCATTCCGAATGCGGAAGGTTCTCGCCTGACCCCATCTGTTGTCGGCTTCTCCAAGACCGGTGAACGTCTGGTCGGCCAGCTGGCAAAACGCCAGGCGGTATCGAACCCGCATCGCACCATCGTTTCCATCAAACGTCACATGGGCAGCGACTACAAAGTCACCATTGATGACAAATCCTATACCCCGCAGGAAATTTCTGCGATGATCCTGCAGAAGCTGAAGGTCGATGCAGAAGCTTATCTCGGCGAAAAAGTCACCGATGCAGTCATCACCTGCCCGGCTTATTTCACCGATGCACAGCGCCAGGCGACCAAGGATGCCGGCAAGATCGCAGGGCTGAATGTCCTTCGTATCATCAATGAACCGACCGCATCCTCTCTGGCTTACGGCCTCGACAAGATCAAAGATGGCAAAGAACATCGCTTCCTCGTCTATGACCTCGGCGGCGGCACTTTCGATGTATCCATCCTGAATCTGGCGGATGGCGTCTTCGAAGTCGAAGCCTCCAACGGCAACGGCCATCTCGGCGGTGATGATTTCGATGCCCGCGTCATGGACTGGATCGCTGAAAAATTCAAAGCACAGAACGGCTTCGAACTGAAACGTGATCCGATGACGAACCAGAGACTGAAGGAAGCAGGCGAAAAAGCCAAGATCGAGCTGTCCTCCGTCATGAGCACGGATATTAACCTGCCATTCATCACCATCGACTCCAATGGTCAGCCGGTCCACTTCGATGCGACCCTGACTCGCGCAGAATTTGATAGAATCACCGAAGACCTCGTACAGGCGACGGTAGAACCGATCGACCTTGCGATGAAGGATGCAGGCCTTTCCGTCGGTGATATCGATAAAGTCCTTCTTGTCGGCGGTTCTTCCCGTATCCCGGCAGTACAGACCTTGATCAAGAATAAATTCGGCAAGGAACCATCCAAGGGCGTGAACCCGGATGAATCCGTCGCTGTCGGCGCTGCTGTTCAGGCCGGCGTCCTCAAAGGCGAAGTCAAGGACGTCCTTCTCCTCGATGTCACCCCGCTGTCCCTCGGTATCGAGACCCTTGGCGGTGTCTTCACGACCATGATCAAGAGAAATACCACCATCCCGACCTCCAAGTCTCAGGTCTTCTCCACCGCAGCTGACAATCAGCCATCTGTAGACATTCATGTCCTGCAGGGCGAACGTCCGATGGCAGCGGACAACAAGACCCTCGGCCGCTTTGAGCTTTCCGACATCCCGCCGGCTCCACGGGGCGTACCGCAGATTCAGGTCACCTTCGACATCGATGCGAACGGCATCGTTCACGTTTCTGCAAAAGACCTCGGCACCGGCAAGGAACAGAAGATTGATATTACCTCTTCCACCGGCCTTTCTGATGAAGAGATCCAGAAGATGCAGGACGACGCAAAAGCGCATGAAGAAGAAGATAAGAAACGCAAGGAAGGCATCGAAGCCAAGAACAATGCGGAAGCGCTGATCTACCAGGCGGAAAAGACGGTCAAAGAACTCGGCGACAAAGCAGATGCTGCCAAGGTCAAAGAAGTCAATGACGCCATCGCTACCCTGAAAGAAAGCCTCAAAGGCGATGACACCGCGAAGATCAAAGCCGATGCGGAAGCACTCACCAAGCCGCTGCATGAACTCACCGAAAAGCTGTACCAGCAGGCACAGCAGGCGCAGGCACAGCAGGCACAGCAGCAGGGTCCGCAGCAGGGACCTCAGGCAGGTGCCAAGAAAGCCGATGACAATGTAGTCGATGCTGATTACAAGGTCGTAGACGACGACAAGAAATAATTGATCTCCTGCAAGGGGATCATCATAGAGAAACTCAGAAGGTTCTGAAGGTTCTACGGATTTCCAGAAAACGGGAAGAGAGCGGAGCCTTCAGGACCTTTTGAGGCATTCTAATTTCTTTGAGGATAGAAAAGAATGGCAGACAGCAGAGATTACTATGACGTGCTGGGCGTCAATAAAAGCGCCTCAGACGATGAAATAAAGAAAGCATATCGCCGGCTGGCACGCAAGTACCATCCGGATCTGAATAAAGACAATCCAAAAGCCGCGGAAGAAAAATTCAAGGAAGTCAATGAAGCCTACCACGTTCTCTCCGATGCGGACAAGAGAGCGCAGTATGACCAGCTCGGACACGATGCCTTCCCGCAGGCTGCCAGCGGCGGCGGTGCGGGCTACGGCGGCTTCGGACAGGGCGGCTTTGGCGGTTTCGGTGGACAGGGCGGCTTTGGCGGCTTCGACATGGGTGATATTTTCGACATGTTCACCGGCGGCGGACGCAGACGGAGCAATGGCCCGGAGCAGGGCGCTGACCTCCGCTATGATATGGAGATCACCCTTCGCGAAGCAGCGACCGGTATCAAGAAGAAATTCACCGTACCGAAGAATGATACCTGTACCCATTGCCACGGCACCGGTGCAGAGCCAGGCTCCTCCATCGAGACTTGCCCCGACTGCCACGGTACCGGACAGCAGCGTGTGGTAAGGAATGGTCCTTTCGGACAGATGGTGAATATCATCACCTGCCAGCACTGTCAGGGCAGCGGCAAGATCATCCGGAATAAATGCTCCGAATGCCGCGGCACCGGCACGATCCGCGTGAAAAAGACCATCGAAGTGAATATCCCGGCCGGTGCTGACACCGGTGTGCGCATGCGCGTCTCCGGCGAGGGTGAGCCCGGCAAGCGCGGTGGTCCGAAGGGGGATCTCTACGTATATATCTACGTGAAAGACGATCCGGACTTCGAGCGTGACGGGGATGATCTCTACAAGAGCGTAGACATCACCTTCCCGGTCGCCGCTCTTGGCAGCACCATCAAGGTCAAGACCCTTGACAAAGAGGTCGAGCTCAAGATCCCTGCCGGTACGCAGAGCGGTACCCGCTTCCGCATCATCGGTGAAGGCATGCCGCACCTCCAGTCCAGCCGGAAGGGCAATCTGTACGTGGAAGTCAAAGTCACCGTACCAAAGCGCCTGAAGGAAGAGCAGAAAGAAGCCCTCCTGAACTACGCCCACCTCATGGGAGAGGACTGCGCGCAGTACAAAGGAAAGAGCTCTTGGCTTGATAAGATCATCGATAAATTCAAATAAGATGTTTAAGGAAGCGTCTCGTGAATGGATTCCATTCGCGGGACGCTTTTTCCTTGGCGTAGGGGCACTTTTTCGTGTATACGCGCTGACAGCTATTTAAGGCGGCTTATGCCGAAGCATTGCACGAAAATATATGCTAAATCGGACTCTGCGATTTAATCAGCGTTTTCCCTGGGGATGGCTACGGTCTGAAATACAAGGAACGTGGTTTCCTCTTGAACAAGACAACGACTAAGAATTTGGCCGAAAGCAAGCGCATGACAACTTCTGCTCTTTTGGAAAGCACTTTGTATATTACCGTCAGTGCTCGCAGCAATGGTTAAAACGACGGTGGATAGATTCATTGGCTCTTTTTAGTAGAAAATCATGCTAACAATTGTCTACGATAGTGTGTTATAATGAAAATGGAGACTTTTCAATTATCTTGCAGTGGGAGGAGGATTCGTTATGCTAATTTTTCTCTTTGCTGATACACGGCCATAGCACGTAAGTGTTTTCTGTACAATTCTGTTGCTTATACGAAGACTGCATGATTTGGGGAGAACAGGATGGTTTTGGCTGTTGATTTGGTTTCCTTTCGTCAATCTTGCCCTACTGGTTTATGCGTTTTGTTTCAAAGGGACGCCAGGACCGAATCGTTTTGGCCCAGATCCGTTGGCTTGAGGCAGATGCTTTTATATTCTTACCGGCTTATTTTGTGATTGATGTGATGGGAGTGGTTTGGAATGAAAAAGATAATTGTTGCGCTTGTAATACTGCTTACTTGCATGGGCTCCATCCTAATTGATGCGGCTAATTGGTATTGGGTTGACTCGGATTCTTCTGGAAACCAATGGTATATTGATAATCAATCAGCATCTAAATCATATGGTGTTGCAGTAGTGTGGGTAAAAATAGTTAGTGAAGATGGAACTTATAATCTGTGTCAATTGGAGATTACGCGTGATCGAAAAATGGCAATTCTTCAAGCTGCTGCATACAACGCAGACCATGAACCTATCAATTTATATACCGTTGATACTTGGCAGAAAAAATACGATGCAGTTACACCAGATTCTATGGGAGAAGCAATTTATAACTCGGTTTGGTAGAAGTAAAAATTACTTTATGCATATGGGTAAAAGATTTGGGAAAGAAAGCTTGGAGGCGTATGCCTTGCGTCCTTTGGAGAACGATTAATTCAAGAGAATCAGCCTATTGCGGGGGCCTTATGGGATAGATGGTTTGATAAGCGGTATATGTCTTTTGGTGAAATCGGTTTTTCCAAAAAAATCCTATCGCGTTGAAAGATGACATAAAAACTTTTTGCAAAACCGGGTAAAGTCCAGAATTTCCACGGTGGTATTTCTCGGAGAGAGGAAATCCTCCACCGGGCGCCGAACGCTCATCGATACACTTCTTCGTGCCCACACCTATAGGGAAGGGGCGTGGAGATAAGCGGACGGCGGATCTGAGTTTTCTCTTCTCGCCAAAAAGCGTAGGCAGTACATCCTTCATAAAGACGTAGCTATGCCAAAATGATCTCGTGCAGAATTCCCATACAAAAAGCGGAGCCTTGATCGGCTCCGCTTTTTGTATGGGAATTTACTTGATTCACTGCTTTTCCATGTTCCGCCATAAACCTCTTGGAATAGCCAGGAAAGGTGGAGCGCGGATCCCTTGAGGCAGGATGTTAGGGCGCCGCAGAGTATAAATAGTGGCGATGCCCGAAGTGGTATTCAAGTCATCAGTCACTTGAGGTTCCTAAGATGCCACGCGCATGAAATTTTTGCACCATCGTTCGTCGCATGATACAATAGAATGTGAGTTTTTAGGATAATTTTCAAGGAGCGAGTGATGACGGATTTCCTACCTCATGTCTATGGACAGGAAAAAGTGAAGAAGGAATGGAAGCGGCTTCTCGAGGAGAGGCGGCTTCCGCATACGATGATCCTGTATGGCGATGAGGGTCTCGGAAAGACGACAGCTGCTTTTGACCTTGCAGGGGTGCTGACGGGGAAGTCAGGAAAGCTCTGGGAGGAGATCCGTCTCTGGCAGCGGGAGTCTTCCGGCAAGGAGCCGGTCGTGACCTTTGCGGATCATCAGGTCTGGTATCTTCGTCCGATGGGGATGGAGCTCAAGATCGAGCAGTTCCGCCTGTTTCTGGACGCGATGGCAACATTCGATGAAACGGTGCATGTGTGCATCATCGATGAAGCGCAGACGATGATGGATCCGGTGGCAAATTCGCTCCTGAAGACCTTAGAGGAGCCGGAGGGAAATGTCCATTTCATCCTCATCACGCATGATCTTCACGCGCTGCTTCCGACCATCATTTCCCGTGGTGAGCGGTTTGCCTTCCTGCCTCTGTCGGAGGGAGACTATCTCTCGCTCATGGCGTCGGATCCGAAGAAGTATCATTTCCCGAAGGGAATGGATGCGAAGGTGCTCTTCCAGCTTTCGGAAGGAAATCCGGGGATCACGCTGGAGGTCTGTGATGAAAAGGGAGAGGCAGAGCCGCAGTCAGCGATGGATTTCTGGAATATCCTGACGCATGATGCGATGCCTTTTGCGACACTCTCCGCTATGGAGTTGGGGGAGAGGAAGGATTTCCTGCGGCGGCTTCGCTGGATCCGCCTGGTGGGGCGCGATATCATGGTGATCGCAGAGACAGGGGATGCTTCTCTTTCCCGCTGCGGGTCGGTCGCGGGACGCGAGGCTTCTCTCGCTTCTTTCTGGGACCGCGGCCGGGGCGAGAAAGCGATGGGCGTGCTGCAAACGGCAGAAACGGCGGTTTCTCGATATATCAACAGTAAAAATGTATGGGATTATATTCTCATCAGTTTGGAACATATACAGAAAGGCAGCCAGAAATGGAGCAGATCGTAGGTGTCCGGTTCAAACCGGCAGGGAAAATATATTATTTCGATGGCAATGACCTGGAGCTTCACTTGGATGACGGGGTCATCGTGGAGACGTCGCGCGGGCTGGAGTATGGCTATGTAGTGACGATGCCGACTGAGGCGGAGAAGGATGAGGAGAATCCGATGAAGCCGGTCATCCGCAGGGCGACGATCAAGGATATGGCGCAGCTGGAGCGGAATAAGGCGAGGGAGAAATCGGCTTTCGACATCTGTCTCCAGAAAATCGAGAAGTTCAAGGTGCCGATGAAGCTCTTGCGGGCAGAGTATACATTTGATAGAAATAAGATCGTTTTCTTCTTCACTTCAGATGGGCGTGTCGATTTCAGGGAACTGGTGAAGGAGCTGGCTGCGGTCTTCCATACGCGCATCGAGCTTCGGCAGGTGGGCGTGCGCGATGAAGCGAAGCAGGTCTCGGGGATCGGCTCGTGCGGACGGCCGCTGTGCTGCGCGACGTTTCTCGGAGATTTCGCTCCGGTGTCGATCAAGATGGCAAAGAATCAGGGACTGTCGCTGAATCCGACGAAGATTTCCGGGGTCTGCGGGCGTCTTATGTGTTGCCTGCGCTATGAAAATGACCAGTACACGGGGGATAACAGCCGCAGGAAGAAGTGCTGCGCGATGCAGCAGAAGGGAAAACAATTCCGCGTCGGCATGAAGGTCATCACGGATGAAGGCATGGGACAGGTGCTGTATGTGAATTCACAGAAGCATACGGTCAAGGTGCAGCTCGATGGACAGAAGACGCTTTCCTGGGATGTGGTAGAGCAGGTGGAAAATGACTGAGTGGACACTGAAGGATGGCGAGCGGCTCGATGATCTGGTACGGGATGGCATGCGTCTCATCCAGCGGCCGGATCAGTTCTGCTTCTCGGTGGACTCCGTACTGCTCGCGCACTATGTGAAGCCGAAGTCGAAGGATCGGATCGCAGACCTCGGGACGGGGACAGGCGTCATCTCTCTCCTCGTCTCGGCTCTGGGCGGAAGGGATATCACGGCCTTTGAGGTGAATCCTGTCATGGCAGATCTCGCGCGCCGCAATATAGCGGGGAATGGGAAAGAGGACCAGATCCATGTGGTCGAGTGTGATTACCGGAAGGTGAATGAAAGGTTTCCTTCCGGCTCTTTTTCGTTGGTGTTGGCAAATCCACCCTATCGGGAAATGGGGACGGGGAAGATGAGCATGCTAGAGGGGGTCGCCAGTGCGAGCTATGAGATGAATGCATCGCTCACAGACGTTTTCAAGACAGCGCAGTATCTTTTGAAATACGGCGGCCGCCTCGCGATGGTGCATCGTGCCGATCGCACGGCCGATCTCATAGCCATCGGGCGGTCGTATCGCATGGAGCCGAAGCGAATGCGTTTCATTTACGCCAGAAAAGGCCATACCGCGGTGCGAGTCCTCATCGAGTGGAAGTATGGAGGAAATCCGGAGCTTACGGTAGAGCCGCCGCTCCTCCTGCATAACCGAGACGGATCGTATACGGATGAAGTGCTGGAGATATATGGGAAATGAATGAGGGCTAAGTTTGAAAGCAGAAAGAACGATCTGCCCTTTATGCGAATCTTCAAAGGGTAAGCGGGTTCTGAAGGTTCAAAAGGTTCACAGGTTTCTCAGCTTTTGTGAATAACGTATATTTTAAAACTTCGCGGCGCTTCCATATGATGATGCGCCGCACCATCCCCACTGAACCCATAGAACCCGCTCCCCTCTTTCATCTGCAATCAAAGGGAGCCCCGTCCCACGGGCTAACCCTGAACCTTGAACTTCCCACATTTCTATTGAAAGGAGCCATTCCATGAGTGAAATCAATCCCGGCACCCTGTACCTGGTGCCGACACCGATCGGAAATCTGGAGGATATCACCGAAAGAGCGGTGGAGATCCTGAAGCAGGCGGATATCATTGCGGCGGAGGATACCCGTCATACCCGGATCCTGCTGGATCATCTGGGTATCGCGGGTCATGTCGTATCCTACCATGAACATAATAAAAAAGAAGCAGGACCGAAGCTCATCGAAAAGCTGCTCGATGGACAGTCGGTCGCGCAGGTGAGTGATGCAGGGATGCCGGTCATCTCTGACCCCGGGGCAGATCTGGTGCGTCTGGCACTGGCAGAAGATCTCCCCATCGTGCCGCTCCCGGGGCCGAATGCCGCGCTGACGGCACTTGTGGCATCGGGCCTCGATGCCAGGCAGTTTGCTTTCATCGGATTTCTGCCGAAGATCACCGCGAAGCAGAAGAAGCTTCTGATGGATATGAGCCGTGTGCCTGTGACGCTCATTTTCTACGAAGCGCCGCATCGCTTGAAGGAAACGCTGGATACGCTCATCAAGTATCTCGGAGACAGACAGGCCGTGACGGCAAGAGAGCTCACGAAGAAATTCGAGACCTTCCGGCGGGGGATGCTGAAGGAGCTCCGCGCCGAGCTGGATGAAAATGACCCTAGAGGTGAATACGTCATCCTCGTCGAAGGCTGGAATGAGGATATGACAGAAGGAGAAGAGGAAGAAGCTTCCTGGGAGGCAGAAGCACTGGAGCTGGCAAAGACACTTCCGCAGAAAGAAGCAGCGAGAAAGATCGCGGCAAAGTTTCATATGGGACGGCGAGACGTGTATCAGTACTTGCTCAAAAATGGGGACTAGTGACTGGTAGCTAGTAGCTAGTGACTAGTGACTGGTAGCTGGTGGCTAGGGATTAGGAATTAGGAACAAGTGGTGATTGAAGTAGCGCAATTAGCATGCTGACCGTTCTGCAAGGAAGACCCTCGGCTGCGCTTCCGATGACGACGGCGCGAAGCGCTATCAAAATTCTGCGGCGCTTCCTCATTTTATGCGCCGCACCACCATTTCGCATTTCTCATTTCTAATTTCTCATTCAAACGAGGCTTTCAAACGCAATCAAGGAGCGGCACGCCCCCCGGGGCTAACTCTGAACCCTGAACCCTATAACTTTTATTTTCTTTCCATTTCCCTACATAAGCGGTATAATAATTTAAATATGCATACAAAACGAAATGCTTTCGTTTGACCAATAGAGGCAGGAGGAATCTGAATGAACGACAAACCGAAATACTATATCACCACGCCGATTTACTACCCCAGCGCGAAGCTGCACATCGGGCATACATACTGCACATCCATCGCTGACAGCATGGCTCGTTTCAAGCGTCTTGACGGCTATGATGTCTTTTTCCTGACCGGATCGGATGAGCACGGACAGAAGATCGAGCAGAAGGCAGAGGAAGCCGGTGTCACGCCGATCGAGTACACGGATAAGATCGTAGGCATGTTCCAGCAGCTGTGGAAGGAGCTCAATATTTCCAATGATGACTTCATCCGCACCACCCAGAAACGTCATGAAAAGGTCGTACAGATGCTCTTCCAGCGCTCCTATGATAAGGGCGATATTTACAAGGGCAAGTATGAAGGCTGGTACTGCGTGCCGTGCGAATCCTTCTGGCCGGAAAATAAGCTGGATGAGAATCACACCTGTCCGGACTGCGGCCGTCCGCTGCAGAGAGTCAGTGAAGAAGCGTATTTCTTCAAAATGTCCAAGTATGCGGATCGCTGGATGAAATATGTGGAAGAGAATCCGGGCTTCATTCAGCCGGAATCCCGCCGCAATGAAATGATCCAGTTCGTCAAGAGCGGGCTGGAAGACCTCTGCGTCTCCCGCACGAGCTTCTCCTGGGGCATCAAGGTACCGTTTGACCCCAAGCATGTCGTGTATGTCTGGTTTGATGCACTGGTCAACTACCTGACCGCGGCGGGCATCGTCGACGATCCGGAAAAATTCAAGAAGTTCTGGCCGGCAGACGTGCATCTGGTAGGCAAGGAGATCGTTCGTTTCCATACCATCATCTGGCCGATCATGCTGATGAGCCTTGGCATCGAGCTGCCGAAGATGGTCTACGGCCACGGCTGGCTCATCGTAGACGGAGAGAAAATGTCCAAGTCCAAGGGCAATGTCGTCGATCCGATCCCGCTTCTGCAGGAATTTGGCTCTGATGCGATCCGCTACTACCTTCTGAATGATATCCAGCTTGGGCAGGACGGCAATTTCAGCCGCGACAGACTGATCGGACGTATCAATTCCGACCTGTCGAATGATCTCGGGAATCTCCTGTACCGCTCTCTTTCCATGGTGGAAAAATACAGAAAGGGTGTCCTGACCAAGGGCGACGCTTCTTCTGATGAGACGGTGGCAGCTGCTTCTAAGGAGATCGAAGACAAAGCAGCCGAGACGCTTTCTGCATTCCGCGCAGGCATGAATGGCTGGAAGATCAATGATGCACTGAAAGCGGTATGGACCTTTGTCCGTGCGCTCAATAAATATGTCGATGTGACCATGCCATGGGCACTGGCTAAGGATGAGGCCAAGGCGCCGCTTCTCGATGCTGTCCTCTATCATCTCTGTGAAGGCATGCGCTTCGTCTCTTTGATGGCAGAGCCGGTCATCCCGATCGCGTCTGAAAAGATCTGGAACCAGCTGGGACTTACTGATTTCAAGGATGCAGCCTACAAAGACCTCGTCTGGGGCGGTATTGCTGACGGCACTCATATCAATAAAGGACCGCAGCTCTTCCCGCGCATTGAGATCGAAAAGGACGAGGAAGCACCCGCATCGAAGAAGGCAGAGAAGAAACAGCTGAAGAAGGAAGAGAAGAAAGAAGAAAAGAAGGAAGCGATCTCCATCGATGATTTCTTCAAGACAGACCTTCGCGTAGCAGAAATCCTGACGGCGGAAAAGGTGGAAAAATCCAAGAAGCTCATCAAGATGACCGTATCCCTGGGCGATGGGGAGACGCGCACCGTCGTGAGCGGGATCTCCGAATACTATCAGCCGGAAGAGCTCATCGGCAAGCACGTCATCTTTGTGTCGAACCTGAAGCCGGCAAAGCTCATGGGGATCGAGTCGCAGGGGATGATCCTTGCTGCATCGAAGGATGGAAGCCTCAAGGTGCCTTTTGTCGACATGCCTGCCGGCAGCCGGGTGAAATGATGGGGTTCTTCGATACCCATGCACACCTGTACGACAAAGCCTTTGACCGTGACAGGGAAGAGGTCATCCATCACATAGGCAAGACGCTGGACTACGTGGTCATCCCTTCCGAGGACCTTGTAACCAGTGAAAAAGCGGTGGCTCTCGCAGAGAGCCACCCTTCTCTTTATGCAGCAGTCGGCATCCATCCGCAGGTGACAAAGGATGCGACGGAGGAGGCGCTCGCAGCCATTGCTGCGCTTGCCCGGACGCATGACAAGGTGAAAGCGGTGGGGGAGATCGGGCTGGACTATTACTATCTCTACACGGATAAGGAAACGCAGAAATACTGGTTTGCCCGCCAGATCGAGCTTGCCAAAGAGCTTGACCTTCCCATCCTCATCCATGACCGGGACGCCCATGGAGATACGCTCTCTATCCTGAAAGCACACCAGGGAGGAAATCTGCGGGGGATCCTCCACTGCTTTTCAGGGAGTCTGGAGACAGCGAAGGAACTCATGAAGCTCGGCTTCTACATCTCCTTTGCAGGGCCTGTCGTTTTTCCAAAGAGCCTGAAGCTCAAGGAAGTCGCCAAAGAGATACCGATGGATCGGCTCCTCATAGAAACGGACAGTCCTTACCTCACCCCGCCGCCCTTCCGCGGGAAGCGAAACGATCCGTCCAATGTCCGTTTTGTGGCGGAAGAGATCGCCCGTCTCAAGGGGGTATCGGCGGAAGAGATCGCAGAGCAGACGAAGCGGAATGCGATGGAAGTGTATGGGATAGGGAAATAAATGCTTCCGCGGTGTGGCGGCATCGCCGCATCCGGATCCCAATTTCAATCATATTTTCCTTGCATTTTCTCTTTCCATCCGCTATAATATAAAAGCTTGCTTTGATGCAGGCAACTTCTCTTCCCATGGAGAGCATGGGACATAAGTCCAAAAAGGAGGCGAATTTCGTGAAAAAGTATGAAGTTATGTTCATTGTGAATGCAGCTAATGATGAAGTCATCAAAGCTGCTGTCAAACTGGTACAGGACACCATCACCAGAATCGGTGGTACCGTTGACAAAGTTGATGAATGGGGCAAACGTCATCTTGCCTACGAAGTCAGACACCAGAGCGAAGGCTACTACGTAGTAGTAGATTTCCAGGCTGACCCGGCAGAGATCAAAGAACTTGACCGCGTTATCAAAATTCATGAAGAAATTATCCGTCACATCATTGTAAAACAGGATGACTAAGAGGTAGCACAATGAATTCAGTTCAAGTTATGGGTAATCTGGCACGAGATCCGGTCGTCCGTGCAACAAAGACCGGCCGCGCTATGGCATCTTTTACCGTGGCAGTGAATCGTTCTTTTACAACGCCTCAGGGTGAACAGAGAGAGATCACAGACTGGATTAACGTTGTGGCTTGGGGAAATCTGGCGGAAGCTGTAGGGAATCAGCTGAAAAAAGGCAGCCGCGTTTTCGTGGAAGGCCGTTTTACTACTCGTTCCTACGATACACCAGACGGACAGAGAAGATGGGTCAGTGAAGTGACTGCGAATTTCGTGGCACTTCCGATCGGCGGATTCTCGCATTCCCAGCAGCAGCCTTCGGGCAATGCTTTCGGCGGAAATAATGGCTATACTGGCAATAATGGCTACGGCGGAAACAATGGCGGCTTCAATAACGGAGCTTCCCCATTCGGTCAGAGCCAACCACAGAGCCAGCCGAAGAGCAGTTTTGGTCAGTTCGGACAGGCTTCCAAGGATGAAGACATTCCGTTCTGAGATACATTGATTTTGGAGGATAAACTAGCATGATCAGAAGAGATAGAGTAAGAAGACCGAGAAGAAAGGTCTGCCAGTGCTGCGTAGATCACGTAGACACCATTGATTACAAAAACATTGCCGCACTTCGCCGTTTCGTTTCCGAAAGAGGTAAGATCCTTCCTCGCCGCGTAACTGGCACATGTGCTAAACATCAGCGTAAGATCAATCTCGCTATCAAGAGAGCAAGAGCTATCGCTCTGCTTCCTTTCAGCGCTGACTAATCAAAAGCGGAAAATCCCAAGACTTCGGTCTTGGGATTTTTTATTGGAACGGGCACAATGGAGAAGCCACTGTGCATAAAAATCCGAAAGCGCTGCGAGTATTTGCGCAGAGCGTAAGCTCTTTCCCTCTTACTGGAAAAGCAGACTGTCAGGTTCGACGCCTTCCTAAACCCCTAAATTTGTAGCATCCCATTCTCGTCTATGTTACAATAAAGCTAAGTTTATCTCGATGGAGGTGTCCTATGAAATATAGAAGTACAAGAAGCAGTGAGACCGTGACCGCACTGGAAGCGCTGGTGAAAGGACTGGCGAGTGACGGCGGGCTCTATGTGCCGTCGGAGCTGCCAGCGCCTTTTCTGGCAGCTGATGATCTGATGCATCTTTCTTATGAAGAGCTGGCGGCTTATGTGCTGTCCCATTTCTTCACCGATATCCCGGAAGAGGATATGAAGAGGCTGACGCATGATGCGTACACCGGGACATTCGAGACACCGGAGATCGTGCCGGTGAAGACGATGTCGGAGTCCTTCTCCATGGCAGAGATGTTCCATGGAAGGACCTGTGCATTCAAAGATCTTGCACTCTCCCTCTTCCCGTACCTTCTGGTGTATGCCAAGAAGCAGCAGAAGGATGAGAGGGAGGTGCTGATCCTGACTGCGACCTCCGGAGATACTGGCAAAGCGGCGCTGGAAGGCTTCCGCGACGTGCCGGGGGTACACATCATGGTCTTCTACCCATCTCACGGTGTCAGCCCGCTGCAGCAGGATCAGATGCAGAAGCAGCTCGGAAATAATGTGAAGGTCGTCGGCATCGAAGGCAATTTCGATGACGCGCAGAGTACGCTGAAAAAAGTCTTCGGCAGTGCGCTGCGTGAGAGATCTGCAGAGAAGGGCGTGCTTTTCTCCAGTGCGAACTCTATCAATATCGGACGTCTTTTCCCGCAGGTGGTGTACTATGTCTGGATGTGGCTCTCTCTTTTGAAGCAGAACTCCATCGGGCCCAAGGAGACCTTCAATGTCGTCGTTCCGACGGGAAATTTCGGAAATATCCTGGCGGCATGGATCGCCAAACAGATCGGTTCGCCGATCGGCGAGCTCATCTGCGCCTCCAATGAAAACAAAGTCCTTGCCGATTTCTTCAAGACGGGTACCTACGATATCAACCGTGACTTCCACCTGACCGAAGCTCCGTCGATGGATATCCTGATTTCTTCGAATTTTGAGCGCTTCCTGTACTTCATGACTGGCTCGAAGGAAACTGTGGCTGCTGATATGCAGGCGCTGAAAGACACCGGCATTTATTCCCTCTCAAAGGAGGCCATGGAAAAGGTCACTGGCGAGATGAAGGGCGGCTGGGCATCGCCAAAGGCCATGGAAGAAGCGATGACGAGTGTCTACGACAAGTATGACTACCTCATGGATCCGCATACGGCTGTCGCCTATGCAGTCTATGATGAGATGAAGAGAAAGGGAGAGATCCCGCGTCATACCCATACCGTTATCGTCTCTACGGCGCATCCCTATAAATTCCCCGGTATCGTGGCAAAGTCACTCGGCCTTACGCCGAAGGATGATCCGTATGATACCCTTCGTATGATCGCAGAAAAGACGGGTATCGCGATCCCCAGACAGCTCGGCGAGCTTGAAAGCAGAGAGAAACGATTCACAGATGTGGTCGATCGTACGGAAATGGCAGAGGCGATCGAAAGGTATGTGGACGAGATAAGAAAATAAAGATTCAAGCTGTGGGTCCGGAGAAGAATCAGAAATGATGGCGACGGCTTCGCCGTATTATAAAATATAGCGATGTTCGGGAGCCGTTTAACTTCCCAATCCTTCCTTTGGGAGGAGATGCGCAAAGCGCCGGAGGCTTTCCTGGCTTTTTCTGGGACGATCCCTTCCCCCCTTTTTAGGTAATGCTATTAAGTTAAGGAAATCGTTGACTACC
>ULTM01034091.1_pt1 | contig 16466 bp, 16 predicted proteins | sample 1957641 | NCBI WGS metagenome assembly ULTM01 (sample SAMEA4835735, study PRJEB28245) | human gut metagenome | biome: gut microbiome; material: fecal sample | place: Denmark | collected 2008 | reverse complement strand
AACCGCAAGCATGGAGCATAGCAAAAATTTTGAAAATTTTCACTTTTCCACTTCCCTATTCCTCTAATCTCTGATACAATAGAGTGACGTGAGAAATACAAAGGAAAAGCCCCTATGGCTTTTTACTGCAAGGAGGAACATTTTGTGAACATTAACGCATCCGATATCATCATCATTGCACTGATTGTTGTGGCTGCTCTGCTGGCAGGCGCTTATTATCTGAATAAAAAGACCATGCGCCGCATGATCCAGGCACAGGATTTCATCGATCAGAACCGCATGACTGTACAGGCGTTCATCATCAACAAAAAACAGGAAAAGCCTTCCGCTACCAACCTGCCTAAAGCTGTTTTCGATCAGCTGCCCAAGATGGCAAAAATGCGTAAGGCAAACCTGGTAAAAGCAAAAATTGGCCCTCAGATCGTAACACTTATGTGTGATAAGCCCGTTTACGAAGTACTGCCCGTGAAAAAATCCCTGAAAGTGGACATTGCAGGTATGTATATCGTCAGCGTAACCGGCATGAATCTGGCTGACAAAAAGAAAAAATCCTTCACTGAAAAGATGACCACTCGCATGAACAGCATGGTTTCCGATCAGTCCGAAAAAGCAAAAAACAAAAAATAAGACAAAAAGTAAGCGTGCCGTAAAAACGGTACGCTTTTTTATGCTTCTTTTATTCCTCCATGGGACGGATTTCCGCGCCAAAAGGCATCAATGCCAGGGCGGCAAATTTGAAATGCTGCAAACCAAAGGGAATCCCGATGATGGTCAGACAGCTGCCCACGCCCATGGCGATGGAGCTAATGCAAAGTCCCAGTCCGCCCAGCAAAATCCAAATGACATTCAAAAGGACAGAGCCGGAGGACATGTTCCCGAAATATACTTTCTTACCAAAGGGCATGAGAATCAGCTTCGCAAACTTGAAGCACTGCAAACCCACAGGAATGCCCACCACAGTGATGCAGCACAATACACCAGCCAACATCCAGCATAATGCAGAGAGTAGACCGCCAAATATGATCCACAAGACATTCAGTAATACATTGAGAATAGACATCTTGTTCCTCCTTTCCATTACTTTTTCCGATAATATTCTATGACTTTTTCATAATCCGGTTCTTCCAGAGCCTTCCGCCCTTCTTCCGACAGACGGTACACGCCTTTTTCCACTCGTTCAAACCAGTGATATACATTGCTGCGCAGTATGGACATGTATTTTTCTTCCAGTCCCATTTCCCGCAGTTCTCCATATGTAACAGCTTCTCTGTTTTCCAGAATACAGCACAGATACAGTGCTTTTTCCCGATAAGACGTCACAATCTTCCTGCGGTTCATGCCGCCCGTATTGGCGGAAACCTGTCTGTTTTCCAATTCCGCTTGCAGCCGCTCCCGCTTCTTTCTGTTTTTCCATGCTAAGCTGTCCGAGGGCGTCAGCACCACATCCACTGTCTTGAGGGGACTGTCCAGAGCCACTGTCAACAAACCGATTTCCAGTCGTTTCAGCAATTTCAGCATGTTTTTCCAGCTTTTCTCCCGCTGACCTTTCTGGGGACGGGGAATGGCAACAAATACCTGTTCCGTCAGACTCTGTCGATCCAAGGCCTGATAAACCAGCTTCAGCTGAAAGGATTTTTTCAGCTCCACAATAACCAGTTCCCCATCTTTTTCCGCCGCAATGTCACAGTCTTTCACTTCCGCCTGCACCCGGTACCCTTCTTCTTCCAGAAAGCGGCAGACAGGCTCGTATAAATCTGTTTCCGCAAATGTCATGCCTGTTTTCCTTTCGCCATAAAGGCTTCGATTTCTTCCACGGTCTTAATCATGTCTTTTGTCATGATTTCGCAGCCGTCTTCTGTTACCATCGCATCATCCTCAATACGGATGCCGATGCCCCATTCTTCAATATACAGCCCCGGTTCCACTGTCAGCACCATGCCCGGCTGAAGCACACGTTCTGTATATCGTCCAATGTCGTGGGTTTCCGCGCCCAGATAATGGCTCACACCATGGTAATAGTATTTCGCCACATCCGCCATGGTTTTCACCAGACCGATTTCTTTCAATGCTTCCAGATAATGTTCTTCCAAAATCTCATTCAAACGAGAGAATGGCTGACCGGGACGAATGGCATCAATGACTTTCTGCTGTCCTCCCAGTACGATGTTATAAACCAGTTTCTGCCGTTCTGTGAATTTGCCGTTCACAGGGAAGGTGCGGGAAATATCCCCATTATACCAATCTACCTGTGCGCCGCAATCCACCAGCAGCAGATCTCCGTCTTTTGTCTGTCCGTTATTTTTGGTATAGTGCAGGATGGTGCCTCTTTCCCCAGCGGCAGCAATGGTCTGGAATGCCTTTTCCCTTGCGCCATGCTGCATGAGGGTGAAATCAAAATGGGCTTCGATTTCATATTCCATCATACCGGGACGGGCATTTGCCATCATGGCTTCCACACCCATTCTGGTAATATCCATGGCTTTCCGCATTTTTTCCAGTTCGTAAGGCTCTTTGATGAGACGCAGGTCACCAAAAATGGGGTACAAATCCCCTACTGCCATGGCAGGATATTTTTCTCGCAGTTCTTTGGCAAAACGCAGTGCAGGTGTCAGCACATCATCCCATTCCCGATGCTCCAAGTCCAGATAGATTTTTGCGATGTTGTTGCGGAACACCATCTGAGCAAAATCATCGGTAAAAGCGTCTATGGGGCGAATGTCTGTCATACCAGTGGTTTCTTCCGCTTCTTCCACGGTCATATTTGCCCCTACCCATTTGGCAAGAATGCCGTTATCTCTGGGAATGAACAGGGTTTCCTGCAAACCGCCGGCTACCTTTGCCATGAGGAATACGCAGTTTTCCCGTTCCACCCCTGTCACATAGTAAAAGTTGCGGTCAGGAGAAAATGGATAATATTCATCCCCTCGTTTCAGGGGTGCTTTGCCCGCAAAAAGTACGGCAGCACTGCCTTCTTCCAGTCTGGCTGCCAGTTTTCTTCTGTTATCTATGAAAAACCGTTCTGTCATGTCATTTGCCTCCTTCTGTATTCTATCAAAAAATATTTACGTTTTTCCGTTGAAATTCTTACAAATTCCTTTGTACGAAAAAACGCACATTTTCTTGAAAATGTCATGTCTCTATACTAGAATTGTAGCAAAGAACGAAAAAAATGCAAGTCTGAACAAAAGAGAAATAAAAGAGGGATACGATTGAAAAAAGAATGGAAATTTGCCTTTGAAAAAACCATCCCCGTTCTGGCAGGATATCTTTCCATCGGCATTGCCTTTGGTCTTTTGATGCAGAACATGGGGTACAACGTCTTTTGGGCGCTGCTCATCTCCCTGATTTTGTACGCAGGCTCCATGCAGTTTGTACTGCTGCAATTCCTCACCGGGGGAACATCGCTCATTACCGTTGCCATCATGACTTTGCTGGTAAACAGCCGTCACCTGTTCTACGGTCTGTCTTTCATCGACACCTTCCGCAGCATGGGCAAGAAATATCTGTATATGGTACATTCCCTCACAGATCAAACCTATTCCCTGCTTTGCTCCTATGAGCCACAGGAAGGCATGGACACCAAAAAAGTCATGTTCCTTATGAGCATTTTCGACCACTGTTACTGACTCATTGGTACTGCCCTTGGCTCCCTTGCCGGCAGCCTCATCACTTTTGACACCACAGGCATCGACTTTGCCATGACTGCCCTGTTTACCGTCATTTTCATCGAACAGTGGAAAGGGGCAAAAAGCCATATCCCCGCTTTGACGGGACCCATTGCCGGCGTTGGCTGTCTGCTGGTATCCGGCCCCGATAACTTTATCCTGCCTACACTGCTCATCAGCGTTGCCGTTCTTATGGCACTGAAAAGCCGCGTTTTGGCAAAAGAACAGGAGGAATGATTATGCTGACATCTACACAAACTCTCGCCATCATCCTGACGGCTTCCATATGTACCTTTCTGCTCCGTGTGGCACCCTTTGCCATATTCGCAGGCAGAGAAATTCCCGCCCCTGTCCAGTATCTGGGCAAAGTGCTTCCAGCTACGGTTATGGCATTACTGGTGGTATACTGCTTGAAAAGCACTACCTTTTCCGCTCCTTCTGGCTTCCTGCCCCAGTTCCTTGCGGTGGCAGTGGTGGCGTTGCTCCATCTTTGGAAAGGCAAAACACTTCTGAGTATTGTCGGCGGTACGGTCTGTTATATGATATTGGTACAGGTGGTTTTTCCTGCGTAAAAGAAAAAGGACAAATCCCAAAAGCAACTTTCTCTTAAGAAAACATTGATTTTCCCTTTCCTTCATTTCTTAAAGGGAATTGCGACAGCTGTCTTCAGAAGAAAACATAACAAATATAATCTTAATAAAAAATAAGAAAGCCAAAATCCTTTATAACGATAAGGATCTTGGCTTTCTTTGTTTTCTTATGAAGATGCCCCTAAGGATCTGTCCTTTTTTATTTTTCCTCAATGAGGTGTTCCAAACAGATTCATCAGCACACAGCCTGTCAGCACCAGCACAATGCCCAGCACCGTTGGCAGATTCACCCGCTGATGAAAGAGAAAAACAGAAACGAGTGTGGTCACCACAATACCCACACCGCTCCATGTGGCATAGGCAATTCCTAAATGGATATGCTCAATGGCTCTGGAAAGCAGAAAAAAGCATAGTCCATACAAAATCAGACAGCCCACCGTAGGCAGAGGCTTCGTAAAGCCTTCCGCGTATTTCAGTAACGTTGTTGCGATCAATTCCAAAGTGATTGCTCCCGCCAACATGATATATGACATCCGCAAAACCTCCTGTCTTTATCTGTTCTTCCATCAAAAACAGGAGACCTCACTCATATTCGCCCCATAACCCAATGAAATGCTTCATAGTCATGGCATCACATCCCATCTCTCAAAACATCACATAACCTTTTTCCGCAAAAAATCCTTTCAGTTCTTTTTCTTTGGCTTCTGTTCTGCCCTGCACCGCTTCAGGCTTGCCGCCGCCTTTGCTGCCAAAGGCTTCTTTCATTTCCGCTGCCATTGGACGCATATCCTCTGTACGGCTCATGAGTACAAAGGCATAACCTGTGCCCGCAGGTGCAAAGACTGCTGCTGTGCCGCCAGTTTTATCCAGAATGGTATCTGCCAGATGCACCATGTCCTTGGAATCAAAATCCGCCGCAAATACACAGGCTTTTGGTGTTTCCCCTACTTTTTCCGCAATGTTGTTGATTTTTTCCCATTTCATGCGGCTGATGATCTGTTTCAGTTCATCCCGTTCTTTCAAAAGGGCTTCTGTTGCCTTGGCAATTTTTCCAGTTGGTACGGAAAGCATTTCGGAAATGGCCGCTGCGTTTTCTGTTTTTTCGTCATAATCCACCAATGCACGCATACCGCAGACGATTTCCAGTCTGGTGCCGCCTTTGTAATTCTGGGCGGAAAGAATCTTCACCATACCGATTTCTCCGGCTTTCTGCACATGGGTGCCGCAGCATGCACAGCAGTCATATTCCCCGATTGCCATGATGCGCACTTTCCCTTCCAGTGCCTTTTTGCTGCGGTATTCCAGCTTTTCCAGTTCTTCTTTGGAAGGATAAGTAACCTGAGAAGCCACATTCCGCCAGATGGCTTCGTTGGCAGTTCGCTCCAGCACAGGCAGATCTTCCGCAGGGATTTTTGTGTTGAAGTCAATCAAAATGGCATCTTTCCCCATGTGGAAGCCCACGTTGTCACAGCCGTATTTGCCGCAGATAATACCGGAAAGGATATGTTCGCCGGAGTGGTTCTGCATCAGGTCAAAACGATGTTTCCAGTCAATATGACCTTCCACTTCCGCGCCCACTTCCAGAGGCTTATCGGTGATATGAGAAATGACGCCGTCTTTTTCCTGAACCTCTGTTACCTTTGCGCCGCCCAGTGTGCCGATGTCCGCAGGCTGTCCGCCGCCTTCGGGGTAAAAGTAAGTGCCTTCCAGTACCACGGCAAAGTTTTTGCCCTTCGGCTCGCAGGATACAACCTTGCCCACAAAATCCATGGTATAAGCATTGTCATAAAATAATTTCACGGTTTCCATGTTTCTCCTCCTTACTCTCCCGTACAACGGGGGCTTGTCATTTCAAAGCGTTCGTCAATATTTTCCTCTCCCCATTGGCACATAAGCTCCAATATGGGAAAAAGGGATTTTCCCTTCTCCGTCAGGGAATATTCCACCCTGGGCGGCACCTCCGCATAGGCTTTCCGCAGGATGAGCCCATCAGCTTCCAGCTCCCGGAGCTGATTTGTCAGGGTTTTTTGGGAAACGGTTCGGATGTTTGTCATCAATTCCCCAAAGCGCAAAGTGCCTTCCTCCGCCAGTATGTAGAGAATCAGTGGCTTGCACTTGCCGCCAATCATTTTGAGGGTGACTTCCATTTCACAGCCCACCTGAATTTTCTTTGTCATAGTTACCTTCCTTTCCCTAAGGGCAAAAAAAGTGCCTGATTGACAGGGATTTTTCTCTTTGTTACAGTTTCTATACAGTAATTTATACACTTAGGATACATTTGTCAAGTAAAGGAGATTTTCATATGAAAACAAGACGTTTCGGCAAAACAAATGCCATGATTTCTGAAATTGGACTGGGCACCTGGCAGTTAGGTTCCAAATGGGGCGAGCCTTTCTGCGCGGAAGAAGCCCAGAAAATTTTGGACGCAGCCTATGATAGCGGCATCACATTTCTGGATACGGCAGACATCTACAACGACGGCAACAGCGAGCTTGCCATTTCCAAAATCCTGAAAGCCCACCCCGATCACTTTTTCGTGACAACCAAAATCGGCAGAGGGCTGAATCCCCACACAGCAGAAGGCTACAACAAAGCATCCGTTGTCCGCTTCACTGACGGCAGCCTGTCCCGTTTGGGCGTGGAAAAACTGGATTTGGTGCTGCTCCACTGCCCTCCCACTTCCGTTTACCAGAAAGACGAAGTCTTTGACGCACTGGAAAATCTGAAAACCGCAGGCAAAATCGCCCACTACGGCATCAGCATCGAAAAAGTATCCGAAGGCATTGCCGCCATGGAATATGATATTTCCGCTATGGAAGTGATCTTCAATATGTTCCGCCAGAAACCCATTGAAGAACTGTTCCCAATTGCCCAGAAAAAAGACGTTGGCATCATTGCCCGTGTACCTCTGGCAAGTGGTCTTTTGACAGGGAAATTCACCAAGGACACCGTCTTTGGCAAAAACGACCATCGTTTCTACAACCGCAACGGAGAAGCCTTTGACAAAGGCGAAACCTTCTCCGGCGTAGATTATGAACTGGGGCTTACAGCTGTGGCAGAACTGAAAGCTCTGCTGGGTACGGAAAACCTCATCCCCTATGCCCTGCGGTGGATTCTCATGCATGACGCTGTCAGCGTGGTCATTCCCGGCGCCAGCAAAACCGCACAGGTGCTCCAGAATGTCAAAGCGGCAGAACTGCCCGACCTGACACCGGAACAAATGGCAGGCGTCAAAGCTATTTACGATAAATATATCCGCCCTACCGTACACCATCTGTGGTAAAAAAACATTCCCTTTTGGGTGCTTCTTCATAAGAAAACAAAGAAAGCTGAAGTCATTGTCAGTACAAAAGATTTCAGCTTTCTTATTTTGATAGGATTTTATTCGGTATGCTTTCTTCTAAAGATAGCCGTCGCAGTTTCCCTTAAGAAATGGAACAAAAGTCAAACAGTGTTTTCTGAAGAGAAACTGCTGTGGGGAATGGCTTTTGTTTTATGATTTCCGTCTTTTCCGCCACACATGAATGAGTATCACAACAACCACCACAAGGATGATGATAGGTGCAAAGAAACGCAATGTCATTTGAAAATAAGGACTTTTCAGGGTACTGATAAAATTCTGCCAACCATTTTCGTCAATGGAAATCTGGAGATTTCCCTCGGGCAATGTATCGGATGTGTAGACATATTCCCGTTCTGCCACTTTCTCAAAAGGCAGACTGCTCTCCACCAGCACAGGCATATCCTTATCCAGATAAAGCCGGATAGTCAGGTTAGAAAAATCCTTCCACATAGCGGCTGGTGCCAGATAGTACTCCAGTTCGCCACGCTTGGCATTGAAATCCAATTCCGGATACCCACCCAGATTGCAGTCATAAGAAACCACAACGGGATAAGTTTCCTGAGGCTGGAAATCCATTTGGAATGTGACCGTATCCACTGTACGGTCAGGGTCTAAGCTGGCAATTTCTTCTGTGGTCAACACCGCGTATCGCCAGTCATCGGTGATAATTTGGGTACTGCCGTTCATGCCATAACGCTGGACAGACACATCCGCCTGTTTTCCATTGACCGTCACCGTCACGCCTTTTTCTTCCATATTGGTTGAAAGGAACATGGAAGATACGGAAAGAGCTTCATCAGTGGTGTTTTTCATTTCATAAGTAGCTGTGATACGGGCATCTGGTCCTTTCACCACAATTTCCAAATCTTCCGACAATACAGCAATTTTATCATTTTTCTCAAAGGTGATGGCAGAACCCACATCGGCATTCTCTGGCGCTGCCATATTGGCAAAAGCCCTTTGGGGAACCGTCCAAGCCAATGCCAGCAAAACAACAAAAATAAGACTTTTCTTTCTCATGCCTTTTCTCCCTTTCCTGCTCTCCTATATTTTCATGGTATCACAGAAAAATGCCCATAGACAATAGGGCTTTTTGCACAGAAAAAGCACCTGTATAAGTCATACAGATGCTTTTCCATATATCTGATTTTGTTATTCTGTTGTATCCGTTTTTCTTCCTGCTTCGGTATGGATAATCTCCGCCGCCGTCTAAAATACAGCAGATACCCAAAGCCCAACAGGAAGATACCGCCACAGGCAGCCAAAGCCGGTGCCGCATCCTGCCATGTGACACGGGACATGGCTCCCATGTGGCCGCCGCCACGCTGTCCCTGTTCCCCACGTTGTGGCATATCCCCCATCTGTTCGGGCACTTTCTGGGTTTGTTCACTTACTTCCGCTGTATCAGCGGTCTGTTCTGTTTCTTCCGTCATTTCCGGCGGCTGTCCTGCCATATCTCCCATTTGTCCCGGAACTCTTTGGGGTTGTTCTTCTGTCACATCATCTTCGGTCTGTTCTGTGTCCTGCATTTCTGCAAAATCCTCACCGGGGCGTTTTCCTCCGCCGCCTGCTGCTGCCGCTACAAAGGAACTGGTATGGAATGTAGGTTCGCCTCCTGCCAGCTGGGTTTCAATGCTTTCTGCCATGGAAACGGCGAAATAAACCAGAGAATTAGGGTCTGTGGCATCAGCGGAAGACGCTTCCAGAAATTCGTCATAAGTAAAGAATGCGGTAGCGTCTTTTTCCACATAAGGCGCGATCATTTCCGCTGTTTCACTGACGATTTGGCTCATGTAAGCTTCTGTGAAATAAGTTTCTGCGATTTCCGCCAAATAGCTTTCATACTGAGCAAGAAGGGCGTCCTGAGAAAGCAGTGTATCCACCAGCGGTTTTTCATTGCTACCGCCCATACCTTCCGGACGTTCCATGCCTTCCGGCATCTGCATTTCCATATTCTCAGGTCGTTCCGCATTCATGCTTTCCGGCATCTGCGCTGCTTGTTCTTCCGCAGCATTTTCTCCTTCCGCTGTCTGTGTTTCTCCATTTTCCATGTCTGGATGCCTTCCGCCACCCATACCCATAGACTGATTAGTAGGCTCATAGATAGCCACTTCACCGCCGCCAAAACCACCGAAGGAATAGTTATAATCCCAAGGTACAATAGTAAAGCGTCCATCCTGTTCATAGAGATAGTAATTATGGGTGGCGTTGCCCAGATAACTGTCGTAATTTGCCAATGCTACATTTGCCGCCAGATACCGGAGCAATTCATCCACATCCAGCACATCTTCCAGACCTTCTCCCGACTCCAATGCCTTCATCAAGTCCAGAATAGCAGAGCCGTCAGAGGTTTCCTCATTCGTTTTCAGCACCAGACCGGGATATTCTGACATATCATCCCCACGATATACCAAATCTGCGCCGATGCCGTCCGGTTTATACAAATCTCCTGTGCTGTCCCCAAAGGTACGCTCCAGAAAGACTTCGTCAATGGGTTCCACTGCCAGATACAAGCCCCATTCTTCTCCGTTGATGGTGATATGGGTATAGCTGGTAGCGGGGACGGGAATGCCCATTTCACCCATGATGCGATAGGAAATATATTCCCGCATGTAACTGGCATCCCCATAGTTGTTATTCAGATTCAGCTTTTTCAAGCCGTAGTAATTTTCACCGTCATTGAAATAATCAAAATCAATCTTGAAACTATATCTGTCAGAATCGGAAGACGCCACAGAAGTCAGGGTGTTTTTGCCCTTTGTCCGCAGTGCCACATTGGACAGGGTTTCCCCGTTGATGGTCACATCCACAGCGTAATAGGTTTCCTCCAGCGGATTTTCCACCAGATCCGCCCAATCTTCCTCGCTGATTTCAATATTGATCTCATTGACGACACCTTCCGCCAAAAGATTGTCCAGATAGGGATATTCCTTCGCTTCCGCATCTTCCCCAGATGCTACGCCAAAGACCAGAAAGGCAAAAACTACCAAAGCAAGTCCAGACAGCAAGAGAAATTTATATTCCCGCAGTCCTTTCATTGGCTTCGCCTCCTTTTACGCCGCGTAGTTGCCGTCATAGCTTACCATAACCGCTGACTGCACCCCTGCCATACGGCTGATTTCGTTGACAAAAGCACTTTCACCATTTTTGGGGCAAATTTCAAAAATCAGTTCTGTCCCCTGTCCGCAAGTAATGGTCTTGGACTTCAGAGTCATCCGTTTCACTACCTGCTGCACAAAGGTTGTCACTGCCTTTTCCCCTTCCACGCTGTCCATGCGGATGATGAGCAGGTAAGGGCTGTCTGCCTGCTGACGGTTAGCGAATACCAGCAGGAAAATACCGATGATAGGGCATCCCAGAATTGCCAGGGGCAGCAAAGAAGCGCCGCTGAGGATACCTTCGCCAATTGCCCAGAATAAAAACACCAAATCCATAGGGTCTTTCACTGCCGTACGGAAACGCACAATAGACAGGGCACCTACCATACCCAAAGACAATACCACGTTGCTGGTTACGCCCTGGATCACCAGACAGGTCACCAGCAGTATGGCAATGAGGGATACGTTGAAACTGCGGCTATAAAGGACACCGCTGTATGTTTTCCGATATACAAAGTAAATAAATAAACCAATGAGGAATGCCGCCGCCAAAGAAAGCAGGGTATCCGTCAGGGAAAAGCTGCTGAAGCTCTCCAAAAAGCTGCTCTTAAAAATATCTTGAAATGTCATCTTCTGTTCTCTCCTATCTTGTTTTCATCGCTTGTATTTATGCTGCATATTTCTGTTTCATGTCTTTTTTTCCTCACTGTCCATCAGCACATGATGCGGCAGGCTGCATACTTGGAAAAAGCCTGTTCTTTTATTTTTAACGTCAGTAAGGTACGGTTCACAATATCTGGCAAATAATCGTCGTATTTCACTTCCATGACCACCCGATCCGGGGAAATGGCTGGAACGGACGGCAGATTTTCCGAGAAAAATAACTGGGGCTGGCAGCCTCGAATCCGTCGGTCAAATGTCACACGGACATTTCCCGGTGCGTAAGCCAGTGCCTCCCTGTCATAATCTACAATGACCGTAGGGCGGTAAATCCCCATCTGCATCCGCGGGTACAATTCCCGCACCAGTGCCCGTTCATCTTCTGCCATCCACCCAATGTCACCATCCAAAATCCGCTTGGTTTTCTCTGCTGTCACACGGCACTGGGTCTTGTTGCCTGCATTGTAGCGCTTGCTCTTTTTTTCCAGCCGGATAAAGCCAAAATTCCCGTCATAGCAACGGATACGAAATTTTTCTCGTACGCCCACACCATCCAGCTTTTCCCGCAAGGCTTTCCGCCGTCCCAACGGTATACTTCAGTTCCGCACGCCATTGTTCTTTCATCGCTCTCACCTCACATTCTGTATGTTTTAAAATCAATACAGCGTTTAGTATACGAGAAGATACTTAAATGGGTACTTAGGGAAAAATTAGAAAACCATCAGAACTGTAAACAATATGTGAACAAAACATCCTTTTTTCCAGGAAAACACCTCTGATTTCTAAAAAATATATTAGAAAACGCAAAAAACGCGAAAGCCTCTGTCATACAGAAGCTCCCGCGTTTTTTCTCAGGAAGCTATTTTCTTATACAAAATATTCGGGCAAAGATCTGCCTTCATACAATTCTTCCAGTTCTTCTTTGTGATAGATGTAGCCGGGGTCGTCGAAATATTTCGCGCCGGAAGGACATTTCTTGATGCATGCGCAGCATTTGATGCAGATGCCTGTGCAGGAGAAGTCCACTTTATCAATGGAGCCCATGGGACAAACTTCCGCGCAGATGCCGCAGCCACAGCAAGCGTCGCCTGTTTTGGGTTTTACTTTACGGATGTCGATGGCATTGCCATAACGATCTCTGGGTGTGAAGTAAGGACGGATGGGATCTTCCCCTTTCACATAAGCAGGGCCGTCGTATTCCCAGCCACTGTTGATTTTTTCCACGATTTTTTCTGCAAATTCATGCATTACTTTATAGTCTTCTTCGTCGGGTCTGCCTGCGGACAGTTTTCTGGAGAAAGAATGTTCGCTGACAAAAGCACCGCCGGCAATGGTACGGAAGCCGTCATCTTCCAGAATGTTACGCAGTTCGATGAGCGCATCGTCGAAGTTGCGGTTGCCGAAGGATACCATAGGCACTGCGTAAGCTTTGCCGCCCACAACGGTTTTCAGATAAGGCAGCAATACGTTGGGTACACGGCCTGCAATAACGGGAGTGCCCAAGAACACCAGATCTGTTTCGGTGAAGGCGATTTCTTTTTTCCGCACATCAGGCAGTGTAAAATCATATATTTCCACAGGAACGCCAAGGCTTTCTGCCACATGAGCGGATACAGTTCTCACAGCTTTTTCAGTACCGCCGGTGGGGCTGAAATACATGGCCCGTACTTTTTTGATTTCCATTGTAAACAAAACTCCTTTCTCTCTCCCATATGAAATGTTCTTCTTTCATGATACTCTATCCCATGCCCTTTTTCAACCCACAGACAAAAAAACCATGTTGTCCAGGCACCTTTCTTTTCCACACAAAAAAGCCGGAAATCTTCGACCACAATCGAATATTTCCAGCTTGCATCAATCTTGGAATGTTTCCATATTCTCCCACGCTTCGGGAATTTTTTCCACTTCCTGTGCCGCGATCATTTCTGACAGACGGCTTTCCACATAAGCGGACTGTACCTGCTGGCGGTAAGCGTCTTCTGCCAGCTGTTTCACCTGCTCATCCGTAGGCGGGGTGATGGATTCCACTTTCAGTATGAAATAACTGCCTCGTACCTCAATGGGGTCTGTGATCTCACCCAATGTGAGATTTTCAGACAACCCAAAGGTATTGTTCAGATAATTCTGATACAGTGTCATCTGTCCATTGCCGCCGTTTTCCTTAGCGGAAGCGTCTGTGTCATAGGTTTCAAACAATGCAGCAAAATCCTCTCTGGCTTTTGCCTTTTCGCTGACTTCTTTTGCCGTTGCCTCATCGTTCACCATGATGGTATCAATGGTGATCTGGGTATATTCCTCCCGCAAAGCGTCGGCGTTTTCCTGATAATACTGTGCCATTTCATCAGCATTGACTTCACATTCTTTCGCCAATGTGTCATACACCACAAAATACAGATAGGATTCTTCCATGAGGGTTTCCATCTGTTCTTCATCCACACCCATTTTCGCCAAATCTTCCTCTGTCAGCTGACTGAGGAATTCCTCTGCCATAGTATGGGCTTCCGTTTTCTGGGCTTCTGTCAGAGAAATACCGTTTTCCTCCGCATACTGTTCTGCGGCAACCACACTCTGTATGGTGCTGAATGCCCGCTCCTGCACCAGCTCCGCCCCGGTCATGCCGTCAAAATCCATGTTCCAGACATCACTGCCTGCGGCGGAAACAAAGCTTTCGGTGCTGGTATAAAGATATACCATATATTCGGACTTCATGATTTCTCTGCCATCTATACGCGCTATGACTTCATCGGAAAAAGAACCGCCGCAGCCTGTGAGCCATAAAAGCCCCGACAGCAGCAGGCACAATGCCCCCTTTGCTTTCTTTTTCATAAAAAATCACACTCTCTTTTTTCGGTTTCATGTCTTTTATCCCTTCTTTTTTTGTCCAAAAAGAAGGTTAGCTTTTATTATACACATTTTTTTCCGAAAAAACTATGCTTTCAGCCCTTGTAATAAACTTTTAATATAGGGCACGCCTTTGTTTTCCTCGCCCTTTTTCAATCTGACAGTCACATAAGGCATAGCGCCGGCCGTAAAGAGATACCGTCCACGGCTTTCCGCAATGCACTTTGTGAGCTTTTCGGGGTCTAAAGGCGCATCGGGGCGGAATTCCACCAGAATGTTGCTGCCCTTCTGGTTGATGGCTGTGATGCCCAGCCGATGGGCTTCCGCTTTCAGCAGCACCATTTCCAGCAGGTTCTGGACGCTCTTTGGCAGGTCACCATAGCGGTCTTCCAGTTCCTCCTGCATGTCATAATATTCTTCCATGGTCTGGACAGCGGCAATCTTCTTATACAAATCCATGCGCTGTTCCTGATTTTTGATATAGAAATCAGGCAGATAGGCATTGATATTCAAATCCACTGTGGTTTCAAATGTTTCTGCCACAGGCTCCCCTTTCAGGTTCTGGACTTCTTCTTCCAGCAGACGGCAGTACATATCATAACCGACGGATTCCATATGTCCATGCTGTTCTGCACCCAAAAGGTTACCGGCGCCACGGATTTCCAGGTCGCGCATAGCAACTTTGAAACCAGAGCCGAACTCCGTAAATTCCCGAATGGTCTGGAGGCGTTTTTCTGCCGCTTCTTTCAGCATCTTATCCCGTTTGTACATCAAATAAGCGTATGCGGTACGGTTGCTTCTGCCCACACGTCCGCGAAGCTGATAAAGCTGGGATAAGCCCATACGGTCGGCATCCTGAATGATGATGGTATTCACATTGGAAATATCCATGCCTGTTTCAATGATGGTGGTACATACCAGCACATCAATTTCACCGCTGATGAAGTCCTGCATGATATTTTCCAGTTCTCTTTCTGACATCTGCCCATGGGCAAAGGCAACATTGGCTTCCGGTGCCAGATTCTGCACCCGGAAGGCTTCTTCTCCAATGGTTTCTACCCGATTGTAAAGATAAAAGACCTGCCCGCCACGGCTCAATTCCCGGTGAATGGCTTCTCGAATGAATTCTGGATTGTTTTCCATGACATAAGTCTGGATGGGACGGCGTTCCTGAGGAGGTTCCTCCAGAATACTCATATCCCGGATGCCTGCTAAACTCATGTGCAGTGTTCTGGGGATAGGTGTTGCTGTCAATGTGAGCACGTCTACATTTTCCCGCAGACGTTTCAGTTTTTCCTTATGGGCAACACCGAAACGCTGCTCCTCGTCCACAATAACCAGACCCAAATCCTTGAATTTCACATCTTTGGACAGAATGCGATGAGTGCCGATGACAATATCGGAAAAGCCTTTTTCCAATCCGTTCAGACTTTCCTTCTGCTGTTTGGGTGTACGGAAACGGGACAGCAGTTCGATTTTCACAGGATAGCCAGACATACGCTGTACGAAAGTATTGTAATGCTGTTGTGCCAGAATGGTAGTCGGCACCAGATACGCCACCTGTTTTCCATCCTGCACGGCTTTGAAAGCAGCACGGATGGCAACTTCTGTTTTGCCATAGCCAACGTCGCCGCAGACCAGTCTGTCCATGACTTTGCCGCTTTCCATATCTTTTTTCACATCTTCGATGGCGTTCAGCTGGTCATCTGTTTCATCAAAGGGAAAGGCTTCTTCAAATTCCCTCTGCCACAGGGTATCCGCTCCGTACACATGACCCTTTGCCGCCGCACGTTTGGCATAGAGTTCCACCAAGTCCTCTGCCAGTATCTTCACAGCAGTTCTGGCTTTTGCCTTTGCCTTCAGCCAGTCCTGTCCCCCCAGCTTGTTCAGTCTGGGTGCGGCACCGCCGGAACCGATATATTTCTGAATCATATCCATCTGGCTGACAGGCACAAAGAGGTTGCCTCCATCCCGATAGGAAATTTTCATATAATCCTTCTGGACGCCTTCCACGGAGATTTTTTCCAATCCTCGGAACACACCGATACCGTGGTTATCATGTACCACATAATCCCCAATGTGCAGGTCGGAAAAACTCTGGATGGCAACGCCGTTTTTCTTCTTTTTCTTCTTCCGTTTTTCCCCGCTCTTGCCGAAAATCTCGCTGTCGGAAAAAACAGCCAGACGGATATAGTCATACTGGAAGCCTTTGGACAGGGAACCTTTGGACACCCAAACACTGCCGGGCACCATTTCTTTTTCCAAATCG
>ULTM01002895.1_pt1 | contig 16714 bp, 18 predicted proteins | sample 1957641 | NCBI WGS metagenome assembly ULTM01 (sample SAMEA4835735, study PRJEB28245) | human gut metagenome | biome: gut microbiome; material: fecal sample | place: Denmark | collected 2008 | reverse complement strand
CAGCCGGGCCTTCGCCATCCGGAACGGTGAAGCGCAGGAACACGCGGCGCCGGAGAAGATGACGGTCCTGGTGGTGGAGCCCATGAAGGAGCCTTATGTGAAGGAGATCGACCCCGGCCTCCATGCCCTGCAGGCAGAGGTGGGCGGCGATATTGGGGCCGCGTATCCCTTCCGGGACCCGGTGGCCCTGGTCTGCAATGATGAAGGAAAGCTCATTGGCCTGGACTTAAACCGTGGCCTGCGGGATGAAAATGGGGAGCTCTATGATATCATGGCAGGCACCTTCCTGGTGGTCGGGCTTGGTGAGGAAGATTTCGCCTCCCTGTCCCCGGAACTGGCGCAGAAATACATGGAACACTTCCGGCAGCCGGAACAGTTTATCAGCCTGGGCGGGCAGATCATCGCGCTCCCCGTGGAGCCGGAAAAGGACAATCCCCTCCGCACCGCGGAAATGACCCTGGAGGATGACTACGGTATGATCGACGGGGTTATCAATAACGGCCGCCGCGGGGAGGAAACAGAGAAGGCGGCAGAAAACGGGCCGGGGAAGAAGCCTTCCATCCGGGAACGTTTGGAGGACGCAAAGAAAGAATGCTCCGAACATAAGCCGCCGGAGAAGGGGCGCCCCGGCCGGAATACTCCGGAGCATGGCAGCCTATGAGCAGGAGCAAGAAATGGCGGAAGGAATGGGCCTTCTTCCTGGGGGAGAACGGCCGCCGCCAGTATAATAAAATATGCAGGGGATGTGTCCACCCCTGCAAACAGAGTTTCCGGGCGGTCCTGGTGGCCTGCCCCCATTACGAGTCCATACGCTCAAAAAAGTGTAAAGATAAGGGTTGAAAATGGGCGGGAATTTCGTCTGTGCCGCTTTTTACGGGAACCGCCTTTATGATTTCCCATGTATGGGTGTTCACCCTGTTATACAGGGGAAAAGACTGATTTTCGCACACTTTCCATAACACAAAACGGGAGCACAGCTTCTCGGTTCATCCGATGGCTGTACTCCCGTTCTTTTTGTATCAATCGATATTATTATATTTTATCCCATCGTTGATAATTTGCGGAATTAAATAAGAATACCATACGTTTCCAAGTCCATATGAGTTCCCCATCCTATATTTAGTTCCTGCTATTTCAATTTCTTCATACCACTTAAATTCACCTGAATATACGCCAAGAAGGACAAATTGTTTTATTTTACTAAATTTGAGATTTCCACCTATCGTAGCTATGTTTGTGGGTTTACTGATGACTAAACCACCTGATGATCCTGGGAAAAGTTGAGCGTCAATTTGAAAAATCGGCAAACCATTGAAATTAGAACCCCACGCAGAAGCGACGATACCTGACTTTACGATAGGAAATTTGTTAACTTTATCATAAAATCCTTTGGGATAACTCGCAACAATAATGTCACTAGTCACATCTATTGTAATAGGTTGGTTTTCTGGTAAATTGTTGTTTGATAGTGTTGTTGGCAAAAATAAATTATTGCTTATTTTTTGGGCAGCTATGTCATTTATGATATCTTTTATATAAGTCGTGATATCAATTAGTGCAACATCTACTTCTGGTTGCTGATGAAGTTTCATATTAGCCAACAGTTCTTCTTTGCTTAATGTGATAGGTCTCCACTCAATGTTCCCATTATTACTTTCTCTGAGGCAGAATACAAACTTATCTGGCACACATTCCACTTCATTTACTTTTGGAAGAACAACGTGCCTATTTGTTACGAGCCAATATTTTTCTAACGAATACCATTGGGGTCCTGTCTTGGTTGGGTCGGCTGGTTTCATTTCATTATAGTAAAATCCTGAGCCCTGAAAAGAATAAACTTTTTTATCTTTTATTACAACGGTTTCAATAATTGTAGTCATTGTAAGAAGTTGATGTTCAAAACAATTTTCACTATCCATCTACTTTTCCTCCCTCTGATTCTATTTTTTTAATTATAACATAGATACATTATGATTTCACATATAATTCGCAAACGGGAGTACAGCTTCTCAGTTCATCCGATGGCTGTACTCCCGCTTTTTTTTATGTTTTTTCTCTGTCTGCTCCATACCGGATAGGAAAGGATAGGATGGATTTTCGCAGCCGCAGGCGTTGTGGGAATGTGCGTAAACTGCCTGTCCCGGCGGTGCTGTGGGAAACCTGTTTGCAGGATGTGGGAAAGGCCTGTCCTTTTCCATGTGCTGTGAATGGGTTTTCCATCGGCGCAAGCGGCAGTTTTCCACATTTCCATGACGCATACTTTTTATCCGGCAATCAGCCGGTACATGGTCAATGGCACATATAAGACCGCCACGACCAGGCACCAGACCAGGATGAATCCGCCGATCACGCCGCCGATGATAAAGTTCAGCGCGAACAGCGCGATCCCGCCTCCGAAGGAGCCGCCGCCCGGCACGATCCAGAGGCACATCCGATGGAGGCCGAAGGGTAGCCCGCAGAGTATCCAGAGCCACACATAGTCCAGTTCCCCGTCCTTCATGCAGGCGGATTTGAAAATACAATACAGCAGCATGGCCGCCGCCACGGGCAGCACGCTTTTCAGAAAAAATGCTTTGACCGCTTCACTTCTCGTCATAAGGCAGACCTCCTTCCATACTTCCATTATACAAAATGATCCGGACGGCGCCCAGGGCATGGAGAAAATCATTTGCTAACAATCTGCGAACAGGACCGTTTAGGACTGTCTGCCCTCCCTGTATTCCAGATATCCTTTATGCCCTCCGTCTATGATCCGGTCAATGTCCTCCGCTGTGAAAGGGCGTTCCGTTTCGCCGGACAGGGAGGCGATCTTCAAGGCGTTCCTGACCGCCTGGGTAAAATGGAAGTCGATCTCCTCCCGCTTGCTGGGCCATCCCCCGGATGGGGCGTCTCCCGGCCGGTGCAGGATATCCGCAAGGAAGGACAGCTCCTCCAGAATGCGGTTGCTCTTTTCCTCAAACCATTCCCGCGAGTCCAGGCCGGGACGCGTGGATACCGTAATCGTTGTTTTCTCTTTTCCGTTTTTCATGGTGATACCTCCTGTGATTTGAAATTTTATATTAGTGATCCGCATTGCGGCACTATTCCAGTTCATGCCTTCTTTGCTGCTCCTGTTTCTCCGGCGCGGAAAGAAGGGCGTCCACGTTCTGGCGGATGGTCTCGTATTCCTGCGCTTCGCTTCTTGCGGCCCGGTATTCGGCAAGCAGCATATCTTTCTTTGTGGTGAGTTCCGACAGTTCTTTTTCCATGCTCTCCGCAGACGGCAGCGGCACCGCCCCCAGCTTCTTCAATTCCCTGGCGGCCGCCTCAAAAATGATGATCCCGCTCTCATGGCCCCGCAGGAATTTTTCTTTATCCCTGGAATGGCGGTAACGGTCATACAGCGGTTTTAAGCGGCGGTAGGTTCCGGCGTGCTTCATCACAAGGGACAGCTCGGCAATCCTGGCCTCCGTCTCTTTCAGGGAGGCATGGGCGGTATCCCGCCGCTCGGCCACGTCGGCAAGGCGGCTTTCCAGTTCCGCGTAGCTTGTGATCCCATGCTCCGTCAGGAAGTTCATGGTCCTGGCCGCCTGTTTCAGATTGTTCAGCTTCGCCCAATGCGCGAACCCGGCGCTCTGCTGGGCTTTGAGATTGTTCTGGATATCAATGAGCAGGCTGATCCTTCCGTCGCGCTGTTTCGGCCGTCGGGATGGCCTGGAGCCCCCGGCGATCCGGGAGGCAATGGTTTCCTCCGTGTAGTCCACGCCCAGGGTTTTCATCCGGGTAAACCGTTCCTGGCCGGGAGCGCGGCAGGAAACATATTTTCCCCGTTTGATTTCATAACCCTCCCGCTGCAGACGGAGCAGTAAATCTTCAAAGTCAGCGGAGCCGGGGATTAACCGGTCAATGGCTTTTTTCAGCGCCGCCTTATAGCTGGTCCCGGCCTGGGCTGCCTGGTGTTCAATATAGCTCTTGCCCTTATCCTTTCCAGGGACGATGACTGACAGGCCGTGTTCCCTGCAAATGCGGTCGCTGGTGCGGCGGATATAGTGATAACTCCGCTTGTTGGAATGGTAGTGCTTATAGTCGGTGAAGCTGACCGCATTAAAAATTAGGTGGTTATGGATATGATTTTTGTCTATGTGGGTGGTGAGGACAAACTCATACTTGCCGCCCAGGATTTCCTTTGCAAGCTGCATACCGATCTCATGGGCTTCCTCCGGCATCACCTCCCCAGGCTCAAATGCCTGGATCAGATGACGTCCCAGGTGCGTCCCTTTGTCAATGGCATGGCGGCGGGTCCAGGAAAATTCAATGTCCGCAGTTTCGGCGGCGCAGCCATAGGAAGATACCAGCAGCTTCCCGTCTGTCTTTTCAGGATTGCAGATATAGTCGATGGCCGCTTTCAGCGTAGACTTGATAGGATGCGTCTTTGTAACTGCCATATCTGGGCCTGCCTTTCCCGGATTTCCTCGATATCCGTCTGATAGACAGAACCTCCGGTGTTCAGCTTCTTTGCAATCTGATTGATGTTCCGACCGATGGCGGACAGCTCTGCGGTGAACGCCTTGATATCCGTGGTGTCGGTATAGATGATATATCCGTCAATCGCCATCTTCCGGAGATAGGCTCCGATCCGCTGTGTCGGGAGCTGGGCCATCTTCTGCTCAATCAGAGCCCGTTCCTCCGCTGTCACCGGGCAGCGTAGGATGATGGGCCGCTTTCGGTTTGCCATAGCGTGTTCCTCCGTTTCTCATAAGGGTCTGGGATTATCCCAGCAAGCGATTTTCGATTTAGGGGGAAGGGTTCCCTAAATCTAAAATCCGCAAGTGCGGCCGCACTTGCTGTGCTTGCTATTGTTTCTTTCTTCGTACCTAAGTAATACGGAAACAGAGAGTTTGGCTACCTTCTGACAAAGAAAAAACGCTACAAACTTTATTCGTTCATAGCGTCTTTCATACTTTGTTCAGTTGTACCGGGAACACGGCTATTCCCCCTTCTCTCTGGCGTCCAGGAGGGCCTGCGCTGTTGCGATGATGATTCCGATTTCCGTATCATTCAGGTCATCGGCCAGGGCGTCAAGCTGACGGCGTGCCGTGGTCTTGCCGTCCACTGCCTCCCCGAAAAGGATTTGATCCACGGAAACATGGTAGCGCGCCATAAGCTCCAAAAAGATTTGGACACTTGGGTGCTGCCCTTTGTTCTCTATGTTCGCCAGGTATCGGGGAGAGAGGAACATCTCACTTCCCGCCTTGTTGCGGGATTCCTTTCGCCCGGTTCTTGCTTTTTTGATTGCCGCTCCATACGGACGGAAGTCGATTTTCTCTACTGGTCTCTTTGACATATTCATTCACCCAGTTACATTTTACTGTTCACTTTTCTTTCTGAATATGTCTATAGAGTTCCTATGATTAGCCAAAATAATTCATTTTCATATACTTGATATTGTACGGCTTCCCGTATATAATTATACTGATAAAATTTATGGGAAGGACAGATGGGAAATGGAGTATATGTCATGCCCAGAAGCTGCAAAAAGATGGGGGATTTCTGAAAGACGAGTACAAAGACTTTGTGAGGACGGGCGCATACCCGGTGTATCAAAAATCGGTTATATGTGGCTGATACCAAAGGATACTGAAAAACCAGCGGATAAACGAAGAAAGGAAAGTAAGAATGGCAAAATATAAACTTTTAATTGTAGAAGATGACACAGATATAAATAATCTTTTGAAAAAAATTCTTAAAGATGCAGGATATGAAATTGAGCAGGCCTTTTCCGGTACAGAAGCGATGTTTTACTTTGATAAAAGTGTACCGGATTTATTGCTGCTCGATTTAATGCTCCCTGGGATGTCTGGCGAAGAATTATTGCGTCAAATCCGCGGGGAACGGAAATGCAGCATACCCGTATTGGTACTTTCTGCGAAAAATGCTCTGAAAGATAAGGTAGAGCTTCTTGGAATAGGCGCAGATGATTACATTACAAAACCTTTCGAGCCGGAAGAAATTGTTGCCCGAGTACAAGCGGCTCTCCGGAGAAGTGGGCTCGTTGCGAATACTGAAACTGCGTCATCGGTGTTCATTTACAAAAATATACGGCTATATCCTGATTTAAGAAAAGTTGTTGTACAGAACGAGGAACTTTCTTTGACCGCAAGAGAATATGAAATCCTCTACTTGCTTATTCAAAACCCTGAAAAAGTATATTCAAGAGAAAGCCTATATGAGCTTGTTTGGCAAGAGGGTTACTATGGCACAGATCATACCGTTAATGTGCATGTCAGTAATTTAAGGAAGAAAATTAAGGAACACGACGCTACGGAAGAGTATATTCAATCTGTCTATGGAATTGGGTTTCGATTGGCAAAATCTTGATACTTTCTTGACTATTCCTTGAGGACTTCTTGACTGGTTTTATATTATACTTCCTACTGTAAATATAAGGGTGTTAGTAAACAAAAGCAGCCCTGGATTGGAGGACTACAAGTGCGAGAATATATTGTCGAAACCATGCAAGTTAAGAAGTCTTATGGCTCACTGCTTGCATTGAACGATGTATCAATTCATGTGAAGCGCGGAGAAATTTATGGCCTTATTGGAGATAATGGCGCCGGAAAGACCACTCTTTTGAAAGCACTTGTGGGTCACATTTGGCCCACAAAAGGTAGTGTTTGCCTTTTTCAGCAACAAGGAGAAAAAAACCTTGAGCGGTGCAGAAAGCAAATCGGTGCCATGATTGAGGAACCAGCCTTTTTCCCTAATATGTCTGTTGAAAAAAATATGGAGTATTGCAGACTTCTCAAAGGCATACCCGGAAAAGATCGTACAGAACAGGTTTTACAATTGGTGGGACTATGGGAAAGGCGAAAGAGCAAATGTAAAGAGCTTTCTATGGGCATGAAGCAGCGTCTGGGCCTTGCTATTGCCATGATTGGAGAGCCGCAGCTTCTTATTCTTGATGAACCCATTAACGGCCTTGATCCCAGTGGAATTATTGAATTTCGCCATTTACTGCATCGGCTAAATCAAGAGAAAAACATCACCATTTTATTGTCAAGCCATATTCTTTCGGAACTTCAACAAACCGCCACTACGTTTGGCTTTTTACACAAAGGAAAACTTATTGAGGAAATAAGCTCAAAGGATCTCAAAGAAAAGTGCGCAGATTATCTGGAAATCGTGGTGTCTGATGTGGAAGCGTATGCGGCGCTTCTGGAACAGTGCTTTTCTGATGAAGAATATAAGATTTTACCAGAGCATATTATACAGTTGTCCTGCCCAAAAAGACAAATTGAAGAATACAGCCGTTTGGCCGCCAGCAAAGGAATCCTGATAACCGGACTGCAACGCCATCAGCAGTCTTTGGAAAATTACTACATGAACCTGAAAGGGGGAGCAAGTCATGTTTAATTATATCAAAAGCGAATTATATAGACTTACACATTCGTATGCGTTATACATGGTTGGTTTTGCCTTTGTGATCGCTCCAGTAATTGTAAATATATTGTTATATTGTCTTGCATATGTAGATTCAAATTTCCCATATGCCACTACAACCTATTCCTATTCCAACGTTGTAGCAAGCCCGATGATTTTTTGCTATGCTGCACTTTTTATGGTGTTTGTGTTCTATGAAGGAAATAAGAAAAATGGAAATCTGAAGAATGTTATTTGTACAGGTCTTTCGAGAGAAAAAATATTTCTTGGGCAAATTGTTGTTTGTTTGTTTGTATCAGCAGCTATGCTGTTTTGTACGATTATAATCTATATTATAAGTGCGCAACTTTTGTTGAAAGTAGTGGGCCCCGTCACTGCAATGGATTTAGTTATTGAGTCTTTGGTCATGATACCCATTGCTATATCCTCTCTGATTTTAAGTATATTTATAGTGAATTATTTCGACAAAGGTTCTACGGGAATTATCTATTGGCTTTGTATTATGATTTTTGTTCCCCAAGTTCTCTTTTATATCAGTCTTGTAATTGAACCTGTCAGAGGAATTGCTATGTGGCTACCTCAGAACTTCCTTAGCGGTATGCAAGTTAATCAAACCGTGTGTGCGCCTATTTGGAATACGGCAGACGGGCTTGCTAAATGCTTGATTTCCGGTTTTATTGGAATTGTTGTTTTTAGTATTTACGGAATAGTCAGTTTGCGAAAAAAAGAGTTCTGATAATCCATATTTTTGATTAGGGAGGTGAGGGCATGACTGTTATCCTATTGACGCTTGTTTTGGTATTGGCTGCCTATTTTGCATTCAGATTTTATTTGCTTAAAAAGGCTCTGAAAGAAACCAGCGAACAATTACAGGTCATACAAAAAGACTTGAAGCAAAATCAAGTTTTACATTTGCCCTTGCCAGATCATGATTTGGAAACTCTTTTTAGTTCAATAAACTGCACGTTAGACGCAATACGTAGCGAACGAAAAGACTATGCAAAACGCGAAAGCGAATTTCAAGCAGAAATCGAAGCCATTAGCCACGATTTGAGGACACCTTTAACGGTTATACTTGGTTATTTGGGTTTTCTTCAGAAGCAACGTCTGTCGCTTACTGCCGATCAGAAGGAAATGCTTGACATTATAGAACGGAAAGCCCGTTCTATGGAAATACTAATTTCGCAATTTTATGATTATTCCCGCTTAAATGCTAACGATTACGAAATTAAAATAGAAGAAATCGATGTAGGAAGAACCTTGCGGGAAGTATTTGCGGAAAACTGCATGATGTTAGAAAAAGCTGTGTTACAAGTGAAAACAGACTTTCCAAATCATCCTGTATGGGTTGAGGGGGAAACGACCGCTTTAGAGCGTATTTTTTCCAATCTATTTCAAAATGCAGGAAGATATGCGAACCATTTTCTGAATATCTCTATACAGGAAAACGGAACGTTGGTGTATATTATTTTTGAAAATGACACGTTAAAAGCAAATGCAGATAATATTCCACACCTATTTGATCGCTTTTATATGGCAGATACTTCAAGAAATAAAGGGGGAACAGGGTTGGGATTGACGATTGCTAAATGTCTTGCGGAAGAAATGGCTGGTTCATTGACTGTGGATTTAATCAATGGCGAGGGGAAAGAAACGCCGCGACTTCGTTTTACACTTTGCTTAAAAGGGACAAATAGATATGAACACTGAAAAATGGCTATTATGTCCTGTCTGCAAAAACAAAACACGAATACGGTTGCGAGAAAATACTGAACTCAAAAACTTTCCTCTATACTGTCCGAAATGCAGGCAAGAGACACTAATCAATGTAAAACAACTGAATATCACAGTTATCAAAGAGCCAGACGCACAGACGCAGAGCCGATAACACGCAAGGCAATCCCCTTGTGGTTATCGGCTTTTTATTTATTTGTATCATCAAGGAAGATGTGATTTCCTATGAACTGGATAGCCTGACAGAATGGCAAAAACTAATATTGTCCGCATACACTACTACAATTATTCCTGAATCAACTTATGATAGTATGATTGTTTTTTCTTCTGCTTTTCCAACAACACTTCTTCAATAAAAAATTGTTCTGCCGGACGACGGCAAAAGAAAAAAAGCCGTCGTTCAGCAGGCAATCATCATGCCATCATTATATATCGCGGCGGCTTTGAATAAATCAGGGCCGCCGCTCTTTTGTCCCTCAAAGGAATGACGACCACAAGCTAAAGATCACGGCGGCTTTAGGAGGGAGCCGCCATGAAGCAAAAAGCGTTTCGACAAATTAGGACAGGAATCTACCTGTCAAAAAAATCCCGGCCACCGCCGGGACCTGCTCCGCCTATAAATATGAACTATGTGATCATGTAAATACTTCGGTTAATTCATTTGCGCCTTTCTGCATTTTGCAGACGGGCGCCTTTTTTTGTTTATGCGAGCCTCCGTCATACAGCGGAGCCTTTCATAAAAATTTTCTTCCTTTCGCGGTTGCCAAAATTGCCATCCCTGGATTACTGAGGCGAAAGGGAGGAAATCACCACCCCCGCACCTGCGGGCTGCGAAGGGAGGTGAGAAAATGAAAGACTCCTATGAGCAGCGTATTCAGAATCAGTTTGGCGCTTTCTGTGTCAAGGTTTTGAAGAATGAGGCCCGGCATATCCAGCGTGAATATGCCCGCCTCCGGGACCAGGAAAAATCCCTGGGCGAGCTGACCGCCTCCGAGCTGGAACAGACCGCCGTATGGGACAAGCACTTTATGGACGAATATGTCTTTGACGTGCAGGGGCTCCCGGTTGTTGTGAACGGCAACTTTTTGGCCGACGCCTTAGCGCAGCTGCCGGAAGGCAAGCGGGATGTGATCCTGCTGTCCTACTTCCTGGGAATGACGGACCGTGAGATCAGCGAAAAGCTGAATATCGTCCATCAGACCGTATCGAAGCGGCGGCGTGCTACACTGAAAGAATTGCGCGAGTATCTGGTGAAGGAGGGATTTGAATGGCCGGACGAGTGAAGCCAATCCCGGTTCCTGTGATCCTGGCGGCTGTGAATGGCGACGAGGACGCCCTTGCCGCCGTAGTCGCCCACTATCAGAGTTACATCCGGGCGCTTGCAACCAGGCCGCTGAAAGACGATTACGGTAATACATATCTGTGCGTCGATGAAGATATGCGGCTCAGGCTTGAAGCAAAGCTGATCCATAGCATTGTAACAGGCTTCAAGGTATTCCCGGTCTAAAACCTTTGGGACAGGCTTCTTCTCCCTTTCACTGTCCCGATGGTCCGGCATGAAGCCTGACGGACCTTGACAAAGAAAGCCCGGCGGGAGGCCACCGGTGCAGTATAAGGCAGACGGATACGTTCTGTCCTGTATCGAGCCATGCGTCCGGTGCGCCATGACCTCCCTCTGGGAGTGAGCGATAAACACTGACCGCAAAGCAGGTGTGGCGTCCTGCGGGCGATGACATATAGGGCAGGTTAAAGATACTCGCGCGTTGAACGCCCACAAAGCATTGCGCGCCGCACCCACAAGCATGGGCCGGGGTGAGACTCCCGTGGAGCTGTGCCAGCAGCCGTCCGTTTTTCTGCCTCTTTTATAACTTAACGAATGGTTTTGTATATGAAAGGGTGAAATTATGCAGAACGAGAAATCAACTACGCCTTCAATGGTGCGTGAATATAAAATCGGGAATACAACTTATGTTGTAAAATCCCATTCCAGACCCGACGCCACGGAGGATGCAGTTTCCAAAGTGAGGCGTCTGATCCGAAACGACCTCCGAAAAAAGCCCGTAAATTCCTGAAAGGCAGCAGACAGTTCCCAGGCAGCGCGGTATAATAGAGTTGGGAAAACGCATTGCCTGTTTGACTGTCGGATAAGGAGGTTGTAATGTTACAGTCAAACACCCGCCCTGCCGCAAACAGTTTTCCTTTTGCAGTTTTGAACCAGGAAGAAATAACCGCTCTGTACTGCAGGTTATCCCAGGATGATAAACAGGAGGGCGACAGCAACAGTATTATCAATCAGAAAAAAATCCTCAAAAAGTATGCGCTGGACAGAGGATACACGAATATCCAGTTCTATATTGATGATGGCGTCTCAGGGACGACGTTTAACCGGGCCGGTTTCCAGAGCATGATTGCTGATGTGGAGGCCGGGAAGGTCAAGCGGGTCATTGTAAAAGATATGTCCCGCCTCGGCCGTGATTACCTGCAGGTGGGGATGTACACGGAGATTTTCTTCCCAGAGCATGATGTTCACTTTATCGCAGTTAATGATGGGGTGGACAGCAACCAGGAGGATAATGAGTTTACTCCCTTCCGCAATATCATCAATGAGTGGTACGCAAAGGACACAAGCAAGAAAATCCGCGCCGTAAAGCGGTCAAAGGGAATGGCTGGCGAGCATATCGGCTCCCATCCTCCCTACGGCTATATGAAAAATCCTGAAAACAAGAAGGAATGGATCATAGACGAAGAAGCCGCCGAGGTCGTGCGGGAAATTTTCCGGCTATGTGTCGGGGGCTACGGTCCTACGCAAATTGCCAATATCCTGACGGAACGTAAAATTCTCTGCCCAACGTATTACGCATTGGAAAAGGGTGAAAAGCCGCGTACAGTCCTCCCGGCTCATAAGTATGCCTGGAATAGCCCAGTGGTCGCAATGATACTGGAAAGGGTTGATTACCTGGGGCACACCGTGAATTTTAAGACGCATAATAAGTCTTACAAGTGCCATAAGAAAATCAAACATACTCCCGACCAGTGGAAAGTCTTTGAAGGCACCCATGAGGCGATCATCGACAAGGAAACTTTTGAGATTGTCCAGAAAATACGGGCAGGCAAACGGCGTCCTACCAGGATGGGGGAAATGCCGATGTTCTCCGGCTTGCTTTATTGTGCGGATTGTGGCAGCAAACTCTCTTTTAGCCGCAGAGCAGAGGACCCGCCGGAAAAGCATAACTTTATCTGTGCGAATTATCGGAGCAACACTTCCAAATGCACTATGCACTATATCCGAAATGTGGTTGTGGAGCGGATTGTCCTTGAAAATCTGAAAGAGGTGATCCAGTATGTTTCCAACTATGAAGATGAATTTGTGCGGATGGTAATGGATTCCGATATGCGACAGAGAAACCGTGAGCTGTCACAGAAGAAAAAGCGTCTAGCAGAGTTACAGAAGCGGATTGGGGAACTGGACACCATTTTCCAGCGCATCTATGAGGATAATATCATTGGCAAACTTTCTGACGAGCGGTTTATGAAAATGTCGAAGGGCTACGAGGACGAACAGCATACCTTGCAGACCGAGGCGGATGAAATCCAGAGTGAGCTCCAACAGGAAGAAAAGAAAAGCGTGGATGTAAAACGCTTCCTTGCCATTGTAAAGAAGTATACGGACCTGACCGAACTGACGCCTGAAATCCTCCGGGAGTTTATTGACAAGATTATTGTTCACGCTCCCGATAAGAGCAGCGGTAGACGGTTACAGGAAATTGAGATCATCTATAACCATATCGGAGAATTTGACCGTTCAAAGGTCACTCTTTGGAAAGGAAATGCGGTATAGCACTTACAATGCCATACCGCAATATCCAAAATCTAAAAAACATCCTTATGAAAGCCTTGAAAATAAAGGATTAATCGCAGTTTACTTTCTTTATCCCTTTATACGATTTCACAGAAGTTTACTCTTATTCTGGAACCTTACGCTTACCTTGCCGAAATAGATGAACAGGCAAAGGATTATGTCCTTTCGGATGGTAAAGGAATGTGCCGATAAGCAGGGTGTGACGGAGCAACTAAAACCGATAAACCGCTTGAATGGATATAGAAAATGAACAATATTCGAAATGCAGTAGAGGAGATTTTGCATACGGAATTGATTTACGCATAAAATCGGGTTATAAAGCATTAAGAGGGGAAAGGTATAAACGCTTTCCCCTCTTAATGCTTGAATAATTATATGTGCAATGGTAAGTATCCTAATACTGACAACTAAAGCGATATCAATTTTTGATCATTTTTAGAAAATATTCGTGAATTGCCAAGTTGTCCGTCAGCTCCGGGTGAAAAGCGGTAACCAACATACTGCCCTGTTTGGCTGCGACAATTTGCCCGTCTACCATGGCTAACGCTTGGGCTTGTGAACCAACCGACCGTATATATGGAGCGCGGATAAAGGTCATTGGCACCCTGCCTAAACCATGAAATTCTGCTTCGGTATAAAAGCTTCCCAGCTGACGGCCATATGCGTTGCGTTTGACAGAAATGTCCATGCAGCCGAAGCAGGAAACGCCGCCTTCCACCTCACGCGCCAATAAAATCAAGCCTGCGCAAGTACCGAAAACAGGCAAACCATTTTCTATTTTTTCCGCCAGAGGCTCCAAAAGTTCCAAATCCCGTAACAGCTTACTGATGACAGTGCTTTCTCCTCCGGGAAGAATCAAGGCGTCAAAGGATCTCTCTATATCCTGCCTTTGCCGAATTTCAAAATGCTCGATTCCCAGATGGTCTAACACAGTCCCATGTTCTGCGAAAGCCCCTTGGAGAGCCAATATCCCGATGTTCATTATTTTCCCCTCTCCGCCATGAGCACAGCGATTTCGCTTTCATTGATCCCCACCATAGCTTCTCCCAGTCCGGCAGACAACTGGGCTATCAGTTTTGCATCCTTGTAGTTGGTCACAGCTTGGACAATGGCGGCAGCACGTTTGGCAGGGTCGCCAGATTTGAATATGCCGGAGCCTACGAATACTCCCTCAGCGCCAAGCTGCATCATCAAGGCTGCATCAGCAGGCGTAGCTACCCCTCCAGCTGCAAAGTTGACCACCGGCAAACGACCATTCTCATAAACATAGCGGAGCAAATCAAGCGGAACCTGGAGCTGTTTGGCAGCCTCAAAGAGCTCGTCTTCACGCAGGTTCTGAACCCGGCGTATTTCTGCGTTCATGGCTCGCATATGCCGTACCGCCTGAACAATATCACCGGTACCCGGTTCTCCTTTTGTCCGGATCATAGACGCACCCTCGGAAATACGGCGAAGGGCTTCCCCTAAGTCACGGGCTCCGCATACGAACGGAACCTTGAACTTGGTTTTGTCGATGTGATATACATCGTCTGCGGGAGTCAGAACCTCACTCTCGTCAATATAGTCGATTTCAATCGCCTCTAAAATCTGCGCCTCCACGAAATGACCGATGCGGCATTTGGCCATAACAGGAATGGATACGGCCTCCTGGATACCTTTAATCATTTGAGGGTCGCTCATTCGGGATACACCGCCGGCAGCTCGAATGTCCGCAGGAATACGCTCCAAGGCCATAACAGCACAGGCTCCCGCTTCCTGTGCAATTTTTGCCTGCTCCGGCGTAGTAACATCCATAATGACTCCGCCTTTCAGCATCTGTGCCAGTTCCTTATTCAAGTCATATCTTGTTCTTTCCATAAAAAGTGCTCCTTTACAAATTGATACGGACAGTATATAATGAATCTGGATATTAGAAAATAGTCAGAATTGAGGTATTTTATATAATCAGATGAATAAGAAAATTGATAGCAAACAATACATCTATCGAAAACTATATGAGATGTTAAAAAAGGAGATCGTCATCGGTGCCTACCAATATGGCAGCCGTCTTCCTTCTAAGCGCACCTTGGCGGAGAAAATGGGGATCAGTGTTATTCCTGTAGAACATGCTTATGAACTTCTGTGTGAAGAGGGCTATGCGGAAGCACGGGCACGCAGCGGTTACTTCGTCATTTACCAGAAAGACGATTTTATTTCTAACCGGAGTGAATGGGATATCGAACCACTTCCTTTGAATCGAACACACGAAGCAAAGAGCGATTTTCCATACACCGTTCTTGCCAAAACCATGCGCAGGGTGCTTTTGGATTATCAAGAAAAAATTATGATAAAGTCTCCGAATCACGGTTGCCCAGAACTGCGGCAAGCTCTTTCTCGCTATCTGGCTCGGAGCTGCGGAATTGAAGTACGACCGGAGCAGATCATTATAGGCTCCGGTGCAGAGTATTTGTATGGGCTTGTCGTGCAGTTATTCGGTAATGACCGGCTGTTCGGGATAGAAAACCCCTCCTATGAAAAAATCCGCAGAGTATATCAGGCTCACGGTATACAGTGTGACCTTCTGAAATTAGGATCTGATGGAATCCAATCGGTAGAACTGGAGCAAACGAAAGCCGCAGTACTTCACGTTACACCGTTTCACAGCTTTCCCAGTGGCATTACGGCAAGCGCGTCCAAGCGGATGGAATATTTGCGATGGGCAGAGAAGCATGGTGGTTTTATCGTTGAGGATAACTACGATGCAGAGTTAACCGTATCCAGAAAGAACGAAGATACGCTCTTTTCCCTTTCTCAAAATGGATCTGTGATTTATCTGAATACATTCACCAGGACAATCGCTCCCTCCATCCGTGTGGGTTACATGGTACTGCCAGAACAGTTATTGGCGGATTTTGAGCGGAAACTGAGCTTTTATTCCTGTACGGTTCCTGTTTTTGAGCAATACGTCTTGGCAGAACTGCTCCAGAACGGTGACTTTGAGCGACACATTAACCGTGTTCGCCGGAGAAGAAGGCGAAAAGGCGGAGCGGACTGCTTATAGGTCATTGGTGAAATAACAGAAGACCGCTCCGACTTCAGACAAGAAATCAAAGCGGTTTTTACCCTGAAATCGTCAGCCAACAGTTGACTAAGTTTATGCGTTCCTTAATCGCTGTCAAAGAGCCAGTCGTACGGACGCGGAGCTGATGAACTTGTTAGGAACTCAATCAAGTATATAAATTGAAAAATAAATTTGTTAAGTAACAGATTCCAGTTTTCCACATAATAGAAGCATTCAGAAGACGTTGCCGTTGCAGGAACACCAGTTCCCACAACGGCAGTTTTTATTTCCATGGCCTGCGCCGGAAGTTGATCCCGGAATTTTTAATCAGCGGCGATCTTTTGAACAGCCTTTTCAGGGTTGTTCTTTCCTCGTCTGTGATCCGCTTGTATTTCAGTTGGAACGCCTTGCAAAAGATTTCCAGAAATTCCTGCACCCTATCGCCGGGGGATTGCATGGCCTTTCGGACTTCCTTTATCAGTTCATCGGCGGGCGTGGTATCCGGCGCACTCTCCATGTCGTTCTCATGGGCTTTGCGTATATCGTGAAGGATTGCGTCCCATGTTTTGTGTGTCACATGGCAGAAAAAATCTTCTTCCTCTATCTGACCGGCTTCCAGAATTTTCAGGGAACGGTCTGCGGCAGCTTCGGGATGTTCTTCC
>ULTM01025585.1_pt1 | contig 16935 bp, 13 predicted proteins | sample 1957641 | NCBI WGS metagenome assembly ULTM01 (sample SAMEA4835735, study PRJEB28245) | human gut metagenome | biome: gut microbiome; material: fecal sample | place: Denmark | collected 2008 | reverse complement strand
AGGACATAATTCCCATTACGTTTTTCGTCAATTTTCCCTATCAATCAACAAACCCAATTCCAGCTGTCTGCGGCACGCTTCACGGCTGCTGATGATCGTATAACGCCTTGTCGTCTCCACGCTGCTATGACCCAGATAGTCTGCCAGACGGACCAGATCGTGATCGCGCTCATAAAAGATCTTGGCAAACAGATGGCGTAGATTGTGCGGATATACCTTGCTCGGAAGAACCCCCGCTTCGGCGCAGACGGATTTCATATCCGCCCATACCTTCTGTCTGCAGAGCGGATGCCCGCTTCTTGTGACAAAGATACTGCCTCCCACGATCCGCTGCTTCTGGCAGTACTGCGTCAGATACAGCATCAGCGACTGCGGCAGCAGGATCACCCGCTGTTTTCCCTTACAGTCGATCACCACTTCCCCCTGTGCCAGCGATTCCGCTGTAATATATGAAAGCTCGCTGATTCGTATGCCCGTGCTCGCGATCGTCTGCAAAATCGCACAGAGGCGTTCATCGCCGCGTCCCCGCGCCGCCTTAACTAACTTCTGGTAATCGCTGCGCGTCATTTCCCGTCTCTCATCACAGAAAATCCGCTTCTGCACCCGGAACGTGCGGACACAGTATTCCTGTCTTCCGATAAAATGAAAGTAGCTGTTCAGAGACGCCAGCATCGAATTGGCGCTGGACGTTTTATAATGCGTTTGTAGGTATTCCTTAAAAGATATAATTGTGTTTTTATCCCATTCTTCACCCGCAAACATCAAAAACTTTCTCACGTCCCGGCAGTATTTTTCGATTGTATGGCTGCTTTTTTCCTGTTCTCTCAAATAATCCCTAAATTGTTCTAATTCATTTTGTTTTTTCTGTTTCAATGCATTTCCTCACTTTCTCACGAAACCTTCTCGCGTATTTGTTTTTCGCAGCTGTTTTTACTATCACAGCTGCCGTTACTTTTCTATTTTCTGAGAACCAACCTTATAGTATACGCACGGAGGACAAAAAGTCTTACAAAAAAACAAATATCACTGGATCTGAAAACTTTTCACATAAAATTTCTTTGATTTTCGGAATAAAATAGGACAGCTGCTCCTAGCTTACCCGGAACAGCTGTCCTATTTTTATTTTTATATGTTTTTCCTGAATCATTCACAGCAACTCCGTGAACGTGGCTGAAAGCCACGGTGATGACCATAATATATCAATGCCATCAGTACCATGAGCTGATCCGAAGTGACGTCTTCCATTGAAGATTTCAGGATATTACTGAGTTTCCTTTGACATAGGGATGAGTTTTGCCACCACAAAAAAACGTCCATCCTGCTGCGTATATTCACAGGTAGCGAGCGTGATAAGTCGTTCCGGCCAGGCAGCCTGCACACCGGTATCATAAAAGCAGTTAGCTTTCAGATAATCCATCAGCATTCCGTAAGATTCTTCATTCCTTGCCAGAAGCATCCGCTTAAAGGACTCATCCATGTTAGCAGCTGACTGTTTAAACGCTCCTATCACCTGATACGTCTCTTTCTCCGTCAATGTATCAAATTCGATTATCTGATGTTTCTGCCAAAAATCTTTTCTTTTATAATTCTCAATAGCCGCAAACATATCACCATTTCTCATATGATGTCCATAAAGCAGCAGATTCTGGGATCTTTCTTCCAGCTGGCAATCTCCATCTATAAATATCATCCCATAGCTGGATTTTTCCTTATCAAAGTTGTGATTAATATAGTATTCCGGTTCCTGAGGTGTATACATCACCGGATAGTCTATCTTCGTTCCTTTGATGTAGATCCATCCCTGCATATCCGGATTTTCCTGATTCAGGACTGCATATTGTTCCCGTCTCAGCTCCCTAACTTTAACCTCTTCCTCCGGCGACGAAAGACTTCCTGACGGAGAACTGCCGTCCTGCTGAACTCTGACCTCCTCCATCACCTGATACACCCGCTCCAGGGATTCCTGCCCTTTCTGATAGTCTCTCTCTTTCTGCACCAGCTTATATCCCAGAAAAACAGCGCTCCCCAGACTCAGAAGGACAATCAGAGTAAATACATGCTGCATGATTTTTCTGCTCATATTCTCTTCCTTTTACATGACTGTTCAGAAAAAGCAGTGGGCTGCTGCTCCACTGCTCTTTCATTGCCTTATGATCTCTTTCTATTCATTACCTTTGGATGCGGAAGCGTTTCTTCATATAAAGCGCACCGCAGGCAATCAGGATAGCCAACAGAATACCAAATACATACCCGGTAATTCCGGTGTCACCTGTTTTCGGAAGAACTCTTAACGGAATATCGTCAACTATATCTATTTTATCCGAAACGTCGCTTCCGATACTTCCCGGACCCTGGCCTGAGCTGACGTTCTTTTTGCTGTGGGTGCTGCCACCGCCGCCTCCGCCACCACCGCCTCCGCCGCTGGAAGGTGTAGTTCCTTCCACGCAGAAGATCCAGTCTACTGCATCAAATTTGTCCGCAAATGAATTATCAAAGGTCGGTCCCGGAAGCTTCAGTGTAATCACCATATTCTTCTTGGAACCTGCCGCAAAGCTTCCTAAATTCATACCGTAATTCTCATCTGACACGGTTTCATAGCCTGCTTTCGGCTTGACACCATCTGCGCTTCCCTCGTAGATAATCTTGTCATCCAGTTTCAGAGTCATCTCAATCTGATCTAAGATATCGTCTCGAAACGTTTTACTGTCTGCGGATGCTACACTCTTGTCTCTGACCGCTGTAATTCCGTCGGCACTTTTAAAATCAGCGTATGGTTTCAGATAAATGGTAACGGCACGGCCACTATTATTAGATAGCGATACCTGATTTTCTACCGTATCACCTGGCATCAGATCTTTCATATTGGAGAAAAGATCCTTATCCTGATATCCGACCACGGCTTTCGTATCATCAGCATATCTGCCACTGCCATTTACGTCAACAGAGTCTGCAGCGAGTGCAGTCATGCTGAGCACCCCTACGAATGTCGCCGCCCAAAAGCCCGCCATTATCCGTTTTAATAGATTTTTTTTCATAGCATATTAACCTTTCTCGCTGCGAATCATGGTTATTCAAATTTTAGGCATTCTCTTTAAAAAAGGATACCCAAACTGAAATAGCTTTTATTCTCCTGTGGTTCCTTCTGCTGTAGTCTCAGCTTCAGTCTCAGTGTCATAACTGAGAGTATTTTTATCTTCTATATTCTCAAACTTATCTAAGAACGCATCTTCACAGCTCGTTACACCAAGATTATCCGACTGTATAGCTTCTGCATCCAAACGAACAGTGATCTCCTTATCAGCAAAATTCTGATTATTTGCTGTAGTAGCGATTTTAATATCTGTCATAATCTTATCTGTGAACTCGTTTGGTTCTACAATGTTATTGTAATAATAATATCCATCGCTTTCATTCAGCATCCATTTTATATCGGTACCTTCTATATGCATATATTCCGGTTTCTCAATCTCTTTCTTATTTTTATCCAAGAATACAATCTTAGCCCGAATATATGCCGCATTCTTTCCTTCATTCTTAATACGAGCCTCTTTGTCTAAGTTCTGTCCTGGTGTAACCGGAGTTCCATTTCCAAACTGCATCCCCGGATTGCCAGTAGTTATTTTCTTTTCACTACCTTCAGTTCCGTTACCTTCAAACCAAGCAATATCTACATTACCGGTTGTCACTACATTGGTTGCTGTCTCGGTATCTGTAAACCATGCCAGGGTTCCGCCTACTGCTAATGTACCTACTAATGCTACCGCTGCTGCTGTGAGTGCTACTTTCTTTTTCATCCTTCTACCTCCAAGTTTTAAAAAATTTTTATTATAAAAGCATTCCTGCTTTTATTGTTGAATACACATAAATGATGTTAGGGTCAATCATGTTTTTATTAATTCTCATTTGCCTTTTTAAATGCCTCAAATGCTGCATCTGCACCTGTTGCATTACCTACATCCATATTATCTGCCTGTACAGCTTCGGCTATGATCGGTATGGTCAGCATATCCTCGGTAATGCCATCCGGCAGTTTACCATTCTGTTTCAGGTTGGGATAAGTGACTGATTCCAGGAATATAGCTTTTTTACAACCGGTTTGAGCAGGATCCAGTGCAGTTGAAAGATACCAGTATCCATCCTCTTTACGAACCCATGACGCAGAAATCGTTCCATTTTTATCATATAAATCTGACACATATATATCACTGCCAGTACTGTTCCAAACATCAACCATTGCACTAACACTCGGACCTGTCTGCGGCTTGTATGTTACAACAGCACTTCCAACCTGCTCTTTTCCATCAGCGTCCTTGTACGTATACGTATACGTCAGGGTCGGAATATCCACTCTGATTCTGACATAACACTTCGATGTACCGGTGGCTTTCACTCCGATTCCGCTCTTTGTAAGACCGTCTACTTTCTCCTCAACCTCAACCTCAACCTTACCGGTTGAGATGCTATTAACTGCTGCTTCGATATCTGTGAAGAATGCAACGGTTGCGCCAATTGCAAGGATTGCGATCAGCAGTAACGCCAAACCGAATTTCATCGATTTATTCAACATTTTATTCTTGTCTTTCACTCGACTGCTCCTCCTCTTCCGGCTTTAACAGTTCCGGTATAATCTGCAGCAGGATAAATACAATGACATAAGCACCGATACAGAACATACCTTTTTTAGTCCGCATATACAGCGGAATATATCCTATCATAGGCACTGACATACCTGCTTTACCTATCACACTATCAAATGAAACCGGAGCCAAATCCTCTACCTCATTGGCATCGCCTTTTGTCTTAAATTCCCGTGTTTCCTCGTTTACCTCGATTACACGATGGGTAGCTATGGCATTATCACCTTTCCGGAAGGTGATAGGATCTCCGACCTCTATCTCCTCCGGGGTGATATGCTTATCTACAATTACCACACTTCCTACATGGTAATAGGGCTCCATGCTGCCGCTCATGACAGCATAGATATCATTGCCCATTACCCGTGGTACTATCATGACTGCCCCGATGGCAATCACGATAAGTACCATAATTACTGAAATTAAATTACAAATTTTTGTTACTGCTTTTACCATGATCCCTACTCGCCTTTCTGGTTACGATTCTTTATTCGCCGCGACTAGTTCTCATTGTCGTCGTCATCTTCTGTCTTACTACCGTTAGTGATAAGAGCGGCAATTTGACGGATTTTGCTTTTTGTTCCGCTGGTGCTTACTGGTATGAATTTACCATTTTCTACCGTATTAACTGTAACCTTAGAATCTGTAAAGTAACCGTCAGCACATCTGTAGTTTTGGAATGTCACGGTTGCTTGGTTACCAGGTTCAGATCCATCCTCTACCGCTGCCGTCTTTGTTTTATCAACTGCTGCATACTGTAAATACGGCATTTCTTCAATCTTGTATTCACCAACCGGAACCGTAATTTCCTTAAATCCTTCAGTAGCATCCTTAGTGACCGGTACCGATACATAAAAGCTCTTGCCCTCATTCATTCCACCAGGTTTTTTTGTTACCTTAAAGGTAAATGTAAGGTTATCATCTGCTTTTACTTCCTTTGTACTGGTGGAACTTTCAACAATCTTCTTGGTAATTTTCAGTTTTCCAGTTTTTACAGTAACTGAATTGGTAAATGTAACCATCTGGTTCTTATTATCATTACCAGAGAAAGTGCCTCCAATAGTTGTAGAATTGCCACTTGAAGTAGTATTAGTCGGAATAGTATTCTTTGAACCACTATCATCCACAACAGCTCCGGTACATTTGATATCATACCATCCTGAATTCTCAACCGTATTCATTCCAGTTTCAGTTATCTGATAAGAAGCTCCATTTGGTATTTTCGTAAATGTGATTTTGTCACCAGGTGCCAGGTTAAAGTCATTTGCAGAATCTGTTAAAGTTCCTGATTTTGATGAAACTGTTCCATCAGCTGCTTTGCTTGTAATCTCATAAGGAATTGAAAGATTTACATCCTTATTACCTGTGAAAGTTGCTTCAAACCCAAATACACCTGTTACATTTGCAGAGTCAGCAGTTAATTTCTTTTCAACCGTAAGTGTTCTGTTTACATTATAAGTATTGGTACATATCAATTCTAATTCGGTCTTATCTGAAAAACTAAACCTTGGTGATTCTTTGCTTTTGCAAGTATCTCCAGGTCTCGATGCAAATTTCCAGGATGTAGCATCTGAATTGAAATCTCCCTCACCTGTCTCTTTAAACCAAAATGTACCATCCGCTTTTTCAGGATCAATGATCAATGTTACCGTCCCAGCTCCTGTTATTTCAATCGTTTTATCTGCCTTTGCGGGATCGTCAGCGAATGTGAAATCTTCGAACTTCGTCGATTTCAATGTGGTTCTATCATATTTCATCAATTCAAATGTGTATTTCTGATCTGTTGGTTTAAGAGTTTCAGCTCCATCAAGTACTTTTGTTAACTTTAAAACCTTGTTTTTCCGTTCAACCGCATTGGTAAAAGTAAAATTAACGTGGGAGCTTCCGTCTTCTTTTTCTTGGAAACCACCTGTTACTGTTTTATTTCCATTATTAACCTCTACATCCTTGCCATCACCTCCTGACTGGATTTTCGCATCATATTTATAGTTTTCATCCGTAATACCGGTTTCCTCTACCTTATATGTGCTGTTAGCATCTAAGCCAGAAATTATACACGTCTCATTATTTTTCAATGCAATGTCGCTTATAGAATATGCATTGCTATTTACCGTCTCTGATTCTTCGGTAAGATTTCCACTACCATCTGGCTTCTTAATTTTTATTGTTTTTCCATTCGAGTTATTAATAGTAACCTTAAAGTTCGCAGCCAGATTGTTCGGTAGAGAGTTGCCACTCATTTTTTTTGTGATTTGCAGGCTGTTAGCCGAATACTTATTGGTACAGACAACCGTTGCTCCTTTTTCTGGTTCCACTTTAACTTCATACCAACCATCGTCCGTAAGTTTTCCGCTACCAGTCCAGGAAGCTGTAGAATCATCCTTCGGGTCAATCTCCTTAACTCTATACCATTTTGTAGTAGTCGTCGTGATGCTTTTCGTTTTATTATTTGTCGGATTGATTTTAATATTATTTTCTAGTTTATTCCACGTATTATGGTCATCTGACTCCAAGACTTCAAACTCATAATTTTTATTAACTTTTTCATCTGTTAATGAGATCCCTTTCACTTCTTTGGTAATTTGAAGTGTCCCATCAGGAGTAACCGGTAAGCCTATTTCAATATAGCAGTTTGACTCTGTTGGGTTTCTCTCCATATAGAAAAATTCAAGGGAATAAAACTTTCCATTTTCGATCCCAAGATCTTTAAGTTTAACCGTAACCGCACTACCACCTACAGATGCTAAATTCGTATAACTTCCATCATCATTTATTTTGATTATTTTATCTGTATCTGGAGAAACACTCGCGTCTCCGGTTGCAAAATTAATTGTTCCAGTACAAGAACCATGCATACCGCCTAAATCCAAAACTAACCTGGATGTAAATGTATTATTTGTTGGATCCACTTCCTTTAAATATACCCATACATCATCATCTCCTTTAAATGTGAATGTCAGAGGTACGTTCCCATTTTCGCCATAGCAACCATTTAATGGCAAATAAAATGGAACACTCATATGCATGCCGAATGAATATTTTTTTTGTTCCTCCTTCCACAACTCCCATGGCTCTTTTTTATTCTCTGGCTCAGCAACTGTATTGAACGGCCAAAAACCATTACTACTACTACTACCATTAATCACCTTCAATTTCAAATTCTTCTTAGAAGAATCATCTCGTCTTACAGATGTTTTCTGTGCATCAAACACATATTTTGTACAACCATTTTCTGTAATTGTTTTAAATCCAGGAAATTCAACATTTGAATACCAACGAATTCCGTCCTTAAATGCATTTGTATTATCTGTGTTATATACATCATAATTATTTTTGATATAGTCTTCATCGACTGGAAACATTGTTGTATGAGGGCCGAACTCCTTTTTGATATGTGCCCTTCTTGATTCATCGCTGTATGTAGCGTCAACCAGATTTTGTGCAATATTACCAGTCTGCCATGGTGCTATCTTACCATTTTCAAGCTTTCTAAGGGAATCATTGTTTCCTTTCGCATATAAGGAGAATGTCTGTGTTTTTGCTAAATTCTGTTTTCCCACTTTATTCACAATGGCAGCATTAAAACCTTTACTATCATCATTAACAAATTTATCATTTGGCGAATCCCAATAATCATAAAAATCAACTTTCGGCACAAATACTCCAGTTTGTCCCTCAGCTACCGGCTGCAATGCGCTCACAGACATCACCATCAGTCCTGCGGATGCTTCTGCCGCTTTTGCATTAGCACGTGCTCTTACCATTCGGAAAAGTGATCTGCTTTTTCTCTTCATCAGCACAACCGGGTATACTTCTGCCGGGATATCCACACCTTCTACATCGGAGGTATATAGATCTACATCATCATTGTATGTTTCGTCTTCAACTTCTTCCTCTTCTTCGTCGTCCTCACCCATCATCTCGAATTCTTCTTCCGGACTCTTCGGAGCGTCTTCGTCGTCATCGTCGTAGGAATCCTGAGGTACAAATGCCATTACGCGGTCGATACGATGGGAGGAAATGGAAACCTGCTGTTCTTCGCCTTTTTCCGAGGTGCTATTTCCGGTGTTTCCTTCATTGCCACCCTGGTTCTCCTGAGTTTTGTTCTCTCCCTTATTATCTGCAGACGGTGCCTTATTCTCAGTTGTATTACCAGAATTTTCTTTCGAACCCTGATTTTCAATTTCTACAATGGTTTCTTTGTTTCCTTCATTACCTCCCTGGTTCTCCTGACCTTTGTTCTCTTCCTTATTATCTATGGACGGTGCTGTATTCTCAGTTGTATTACCAGAATTTCCTTCTGAACCCTGATTTCCACCTTCTACCGTTGTGTCTTTATTATCATTTTCCTCTGTGGAGGTACTTCCGGATCCATTTTCTGTAGTTCCGTTTTCCGTAGTTCCGCTTTCTGTGGTTCCGTTTTCTGTGGTTCCATTTCCATCGTTTTCGTCCGTGCTACCCTGGTTCTCCTGGCCTTTGTTTTCTTCTTCTGTGGACGGTGCAGGTGTTTCCTCCTCTTCCTGATCAGTTGCCAGCAGCACATTCTTACTTTCTACCTGTACCAGCGCACTCTTTCTTCCATCGATATCCAACTGGAATGTTAAATCATCATTTGAACGGTTAATAAACAGGAAAATGAGTTTTTCATCGCCATTCATCTCATAATTTTCTGTATCGATGATTGTATCGTTAGCAGATGGTTTTCTCAAATCGCTGCCAGATGCTTTTTCCATCTCGCTGTCGGATTCTTCTGTTAAGCTGCTGTCAGATGCCTTCCGTGCATTGCTCTGAGTAGCTGCTTCTGCCGCCTGGCCGTTCAGTTTCACAAATATCTGAAGTTCCGCATCTTCGTACATGGCATCGGATGCACTCGCCTCACGGGCATACGGAATATCCTGAAGCTGATAGATGCTTCCGGTACTCTGATCGAAGATATCCGCATATGCATTGGAATCTACGAATTTAATCGGATCTTCTTCATCTGAAGTCTCAAGCAATTCTTGAAATCCTACCTGTGCATTATAAAATGCACCTGAACGGATCGCTTCTTCCGCCTCTGTTTTCAAGGCTGTTCCATCCAGTTCAAACAAGACATCTCTTTCCTTAGCGGAAGAATCTAAATCCGGATCCGCAAAGGCGATCCCCTGAAATGATGTTAAAACCATACAAACTGTCAGGATCATCGCAAAACTTCTTTTAATTTTTTTCCTAATCCTTCTCATACTCTTCACCTCTACCTGTTTGTTTTTCTATATTTAATGGCTTTTTACCATCTACATTCCTATTTGCTTTTCTTATCTATATAAGACAATGATTCTTTTTCATATCGTAAATATTGTAATTTCTCATTTCTAAAATATTTTAAGTTGTATACAAAGCGGTCATTTGTTGATGCTTTATCTTTTTGCGTGATTATTTTTGCTGAACTTCTAAGTATTTTGGGTTATGGATGAACAACACTTTTGTTGATAAATGTTATAACCTGCAACGTTGATTAAACGAGAGATCAAAGTGATTGAGGGCCAGCTTTTTACAGATGGCCCTCTTTCGCTTTGTAAAAAACCTCATCACTGTAAACAGAACTGTTTACTCTTCTTCTGTTTTCTTTTTGCCTGTCATAAGTACATATGCTGCTGCCATCATACCGATTGTCATGAATAACATATACACATCTACCGGTGTAGCATCGCCTGTTTTCGGCAGTGCCTGCAGCGGGATACCTGCTTCATCAGCCGGAGCCGGATCTACATTCGGAAGAACTGGAAACGGAATCTCTGCTTCTGCAGTCTGGCTGCCAGGACCCTTACCAGAACTGGAGCTGCCGCCGTGACCTCTGCCGGAGCTAGAGTGACCACCGGAGCTTCCGCTGCCACTGCCTGAACCACCACTTTCACTGCCGGAGCCACCGCTTTCATTACCTGTGTTTCCACTGTTGCCAGGTTTTTCATTGCCGTCAGGTTTTTCACCGGGTTTTTCTGAATCACTATTTTTGGTGTTTATGAAATCCGCTTTGTGATCTCCATTTTCAACAATCGTTCCACTAACTTCCGTCACATTCGGTGTGTAACCGTCTGGATTTTCTGTTACCTTATACACGATTCCTGTCGGTAACGATGTTTTTTTGCTTTCTCCATGTTTCAGTTGGAAGTTTGCTTCACCACCTACAAACTCCATCTCACCATAGGTACCTTTCAAAGTCTTATCAGATAGTTCAACTTTAAAATTAAAGAATTTATCTTTATCACATGCTGTACCATCAACCGTCTTAGATACTGTGAGATCTCCTCCTACATAGATATTCTCATAGTCTACTCTTGCCAGACCTTTTGAAGTTTCAGTAACTTCCACATTTGCAGTCAAACTCTCTGCAGACGCACCACCATTTACAGATACTTTTGTAACAGAACAATTCGACTGGGATGGTTTTGTTTCTTCTACTGTATATGTTCCAGTCTGCAAGCCAGTAAGGATGGCACGTTCCCCAGCTTTCAATGTAATCTTTCCATCCGCCGGAACCTTATATGCTTTCACTTCACCTTTCAGTTTAAGTTTCGCATTTTCCTTTCCAGGATTTTTAATCTCTGGTTCTTCCGTAACGATGCTATATAATCCTTCTGCCGGTTTGCCTTCTTTTGTTACAATAAATTCAAACTGCGTTTCTTTTGTCGGTATTCCTTTACCATCAACTGATTTACTGATAAGAAGATTTCCACGTCCTCCCTTAACCTCTGGATTGGGATATTGATGTGTTCCTGCTATTCCATTTTTAACATAATTAAAATATGCAGCATCCACTCCTGTAACGTCGTATTTTTTATCTGGTTTATAGAATGTGTATTCTGGATTCAATTCAATCTGATAAACCAAATGATACCGATGTAAGAATGTATTTGAACCGTCTGATTCTGTATACTCAATTACTTTGTTTTTATCTCTTTCATATAGCTTGTCAATATCCCATCTGACTGTTGTGAAAGATTTCACTACCGGAATATCCCCATTTGGAAGTAACTGTCCGTTATATTCAAACATCAAGTTGATATAATCCGTTGTCGCATTAGGTTCTATATAGTCCTCTGAAAAGCTATATCCTGCATCCTTAGCTAAATCTTTTATTTTAGACAAATCATATTTACAAGACACGTTACCAACAATTCTATTAAATTTCTTCTTTCCTATTTCTCTCCACTCAGTATTTCCCGGAATCGGCGAACCATAATATAAGGTATAATTACCCTCGATCCTAGTTTCGTCATTAACATAACGTTCTACTTTTTTGGAACTACCAAAGTCAAGTGTAACTTTTGCAATCTTGTCTGTGTTTTCACTATTCTTCGCAGTTTCTTCGTCCTCATATAAAGCATATGAATGACCAGCATCATCTTTCAGATAGTAAGAACTCAGATCTAGAACTTCTTTTCAAGATACCGGTATGGTAACATCCAGATGAACGTTAAACTCATTCTCTGTATTGGTTGCAGATACTGTTTTTTTCAATTTGAAACCATTCTGTTTAATTGTAGGTTTCAAACTGTCTGGAATCTGTTTGATATCTTCTTCCGTAAGTCCTTTTTTCTTATCCTTGTCAGCATAATACCATTGGCTTCCAATCTGCCAATTGAAAGCACTGTAAGGATTACCGCCTAAATCGTATTCAAAATCATAATCATCATCCGTAAGAATCTTAAATTTAGAATTAGCTTCACCGGCATCAAGGGTCATGACTTCATAATTCAAGTCAAGTAACTCACCCGCTGTTGTCACGAACGCCGCTGCTGCTCTTCCCTTAAGAAGCACACTCTCGTATACAGTTCCAGTAAGAGAAGCTGTTGTTTCTTCTACCGTTTCTTCTGCTTCTTCTGATGTTACCTCTTCTTTTTCTTCCGGCAGAGTTACTGCTGTTTCTTCCGGCTCAGCAACTGATTCCGTACCTTCAGCCGGTACCTCATTGTCAGGTGTTTCTTCTGCCGGTACCTCGCTGTCAGGTGTTTCTTCTTCCGGTGTCTCGTTGTCAGGTGTTTCCTCTGCCGATGCCTCGCTGTCAGGTGTTTCCTCTGCCGATGCCTCGTTGTCAGGTGTTTCTTCTGCCGGTGCCATCAGGAACATCTGAAAATGAGCAGAGCGGGAAACTTTTGCTTCTGCCTGTTCGCCTGCATCTTCACTTGTGCTGTTTGCTTTCTCGCTTGTGCTGTCGGCTTTTTCACTGGCATTTCCTGAATTCTCTGATACAGAACCTGCATTTTCAGTCTCAGTGCCTTCTGTTCCAGTTTCACCCTCAGATGTTTTTGTATCTGTTGTGTCTGCTGTTTCGCCGTCAGGTGTTTCTGTATCTGTTGTGTTTGTCTTTTCGCCGTCAGGTGTTTTTTATCTGCTGTGTCTGTTGTTTCGCCGTCAGGTGTTTCTGTATCTGTTGTGTTTGCTGTTTCGCCGTCAGGTGTTGTGGTATCCGGTGTATCTGTTGTTTCACCATCAGGTGTTGTGGTTTCCGATGTATCTGTTGTGTCTGCTGTATCCGGTGCAGGCAACTCTTCCTCTTCGAGCTTCATCTGCTTTTTAAGTTCTTTTGCAGAAAGAATCTCGATTTTCTGGCTGGTATTTCCGGTCACTTCGATGGTTCCGGTCTGTTTTGCAGATGAGTTTAAAAGCAGAAAGATGATCTGTTCATCTCCTGTAATCATATACTCATCATCTTCGCCTTCGGATTCATCTTCCTCATCCATGACAAATCCATCCGCTGACAGACGGGCATATACCTTTACAGTCAGATCGCCTTTGTTCTGCTCCAAGCCCTTGAGTTCGTACAGTTTTTCATCTTCCAACTCAAATAAGCCTGCATAATCTTCTGCTGCTTCTCCGACAAAATTAAAATCTTTTGCCACACTGTTTCCATTTGCTGCGTCAATCAGAGCATTTCCAAGCTCTGTCTGGTCAAAGACAAAATTCGTGTTTTCAGTTTTAGTTTCAGGTACTGCCGCCCATACGGTTGTACTTCCAATATTGGTCGTAATCATACTGGTACCAAGTACTGCCGCCATCAGGCGTCTGGCCTGATTTAAACCCTTATGAAACCGAAGATATTTTGCCTTTCGACTTTTACCTTTTCCTTTCATACCCTTCCTCCTAATTAATATAGCCAATACAGAGAATTCTATTTCTGTTAACATCTATGTGCCCAGCAACATAATTTCTCTATATGTGGTTTCTGCAACATCCAAAAAAATATGTCAACTTTCGCTGACCAGATTCACGCGCCAAGTCTCACGGACATCCGGCTTGAACCTGTCCTGTTTCAGGTTTTAAATGCAGCCCTGCTGTATCCTATTTAGTCTTCCTCTTCCGTCTCGTACGCATACAAAATGGTTCTTGCATTCTGAAACTCATAACTGCATGTTATAAATGAATATAATCGTGTAATGGTTTCTTCTGCCGGTGCAGATGCACTGGCTTTTTCTGTCATCTTCTCGATATAGGAAGTAAATTCCTCTTCCGATGAAAATTCTGTTTTTCTGCGAATTCCGTCTGCCGATGCCACCACGGCCGCCAGTGTTTTCAGGTGTATCTCCCGATCTGGCAGATACAGGATAACCTCCGGATGTTTATTGAAATATTCCTGATTCTTAAACCGGACTATATCCTTGAACATGCTTCCATTTCTCATATGGTGACCATACAAAATGTTATGCTGTGATGAGAAATCCGGCTCATCTTCATAATCCAGAAAGATCGTTCCTGCCACCGTCTCCTGTCCATTCAGATCGTGGTGGAGGTAATAATCATTGTCTTCCCCATGAACCACCGGGTAATTAATCTGTGTTCCTGGAATCTGTAACCATGCTGCAACATCCTCGTTCCGCTCCCACAAGATCTTAAAATCAATGGGTGATACATAGGCTTCTTCTGCTTCCGGTTCCGTTGTTTCCGTCGGTGCTTCTTCGGACTCTTCCCTGGACTCAACTACCTGTTCCGTCAGCTTATCGTGTGCTTTCTTCTGCTGGATTCCCTTCCATATATAGGAAGCTAAACCACAGGTTCCAATAGTAAGTGCCGCTATCATGATGAAGATAGCGGCTGTTCGCTTTTTATCCTGCATTTCTTACCCTTGGTTCCTTTCTGCATATTCCTGCAGAAATGGCTTGTACAGTTCCTCTTCTGCCTGTCTGCGGGCCGCTGCCGCATCTTCAATTCTCGTAAAGGTTCCCAGATTGTGTACCTTTCCCTGAAATCCGATGGCCGCTCTCCACTTTGAGTTTTCACGCTTATAGACACCCCGGTAACCGCTGGTATTGCTTGCCGTATTCTTAGGATTTGTTATCTTCTCCAGACAGGTACCATCGACAAAGTGAATGGCTTTTTTCATATTTTCTTTTCGTGTTTCCTCCTGCAGGCATCCGCAGCTTTTTGTCTTTCCGGCACATAAGTTTTCCTTCGAAACTATCACATGACGACCGCAGCTGCAGATACATTCCCAGTATTCTTCCGTATTTTCTGCCCGTTCCAGCTTTGAAAGAACCGTCAGACGACCGAACTTGCGTCCCGTCAGATCCACCCAGCGTTTCATGGGCAGTTCTCTCCGGTAGCAGCCGCAGCTTTTTGTATGTCCTGTTTTTAGATGGGACTCTTCCACTACTTTTTCATTGCCGCAGTCGCAGCGGCACAGCCAGTAGTGGCGTTTTTTATTACTCTGTATTTTTTCAATTTCACAACAAACCATCAGCCGTCCGAAGCGCTGTCCTGTCAGATCCTGCCTCATACATCACACCCCTCTTTCTATGACATAATTATTATTATGTAACTACAAAAATTATCAGATATAATACATAAAACATAATTATTATTATGTAGCAACACTGTGAATTTACATTTGTTTATATTGTTTAAACAATATTGCAACATTTAGGAGTGCATCTGTAGTATCCAATTTTATATTTTTCATTTTCGTGTATTGATTTTTTTCGTGGATATGATAAACTAAAGAAAGAGAAGTGTTCACAAAGCTACATTCTCAGATAACAGTTGATATGATAATTGTTCGAAATTTTGTTTTTTATTTTTTTCTTGTAATATCAATGGTTTTGGGAATTTTACGATTCGATTTTAACTTGAATCTTTTAGATTTATTAGAAAATTATCTCTTATATGGTATGCAAACAGATAGTGTGATTTTATGACATAATAATAATTATGTTTTTTGTTAATATTTTTAATTTTTTATGTATTTGACTTATTTTTCTTTATGAATCAGCCCCAGTTCCAGCTGTCTAAGACAGGCTTCCCGGCTGCTGATTACCGTATAACGTCTTGTGGTCTCCACACTGCTATGGCCAAGATAATCAGCCAAACGCACCAGATCGTGATCCCTTTCATAAAACACTTTCGCGAATAGATGACGCAGATTGTGAGGATATACCTTGCTGGGCAAGATGCCGGCTTCCACGCTGAGTTCTTTCATTGCGGACCATATATTTTGCCGCTGGATGGACTGTCCGTTTTTGGTTACAAAGATTTCCCCCTCCGTGATTCCTTCCTCCATACAAAACTCTTTTAGATAGGAACAAAGAGATAGCGGAAGCAAAATGATTCTTCTTTTTCCCTTACTGTCAATCACAATTTCCTTTGTTTCCAGCGATTCTACGGACACATAAGAAAGCTCACTGATTCTCATGCCGGTACTTGCCAGTGTCTGAATAATCGCAGCCAGGCGTTTATCCTTCCTTTTTTCAGCCGTCCGAACCAGCTTTTTATAATCTGATATGGTCAGTTCTTTCGATTCATCACAGAAGATCTGCCGCTGTACGCGAAAGGCATGTATACAGTAATCCTTTTTCCCTCTATAACAGAAATAGTTGTTTAGAGATGCTATCATTGAATTAGCACTTGATATTTTATAATTCGCCAACAGAAATTCTTTATATTGTAAGACTGTTTCCTTGTCCCATTCCGTTCCGGCAAACTCAAGGAACTTTCTCACATCTCTGCTATATTTTTCAATCGTATGCCTGCTTTTTTCCATTTCTCTCAGGTGTTCCTGAAATCCTATGAGTTCTTTATCTATTTCTAATTTCAACAGTATTCCCTTCATCTTTCTTCAATCCTCCGCGGCCGCAATTGAAATTTATATTATTTATTATTCCTCTGCGACCGCAATTGGATTGCATATTATTCCTCCACCCGGATCGCCCAGCGCATCTTCGTCGAGCGGGCTCGGGGGTTCTGTACGCACTCCTGGGCGGACGGGCGCACCACATCTTTGGAATATTCTTTATAGATACCGGCGCGATATCCCTCTTTGAGCGCCGCTTTC
>ULTM01013145.1_pt1 | contig 17119 bp, 16 predicted proteins | sample 1957641 | NCBI WGS metagenome assembly ULTM01 (sample SAMEA4835735, study PRJEB28245) | human gut metagenome | biome: gut microbiome; material: fecal sample | place: Denmark | collected 2008 | reverse complement strand
CTTATGTGATGTTATTAATGGTTTCAGGGATTAAGGGATATTTTAAAAGCAATAATTTATTTATTAAATCTATTGCAATTTTTATGTTGATGAGTGTTTTGGAACTATATCCTTGGGGGTATCCGACATTTAGTTTTAAATTTTTTATCATTTGGTTGGGTGTAATTATGTGCAATTCAAAATATTTTCTTTCCATGTCGGATCAAGAAATACAAAATGTGCTTTTTGTTAAACCTATTATTAAAAAAAGATGAGGTTACTTTGGATAACGAACTCTTGTCTTCCTATAATTGCGGAATGCTTGAATATTAAAGTTGGGGTGTTTGAAGGATGGAATATCTTACCTGCACAACTTATTGCTCAAAGAAAAGATGTTGTGTTTGCGGTGGCATCGCCTGTACCGATTCATATAGATGGCTTTAAGAAAGTCGAATGCGGTAAGGTTATAGGATATTGTTTTTCGATGAAATCTGTATCAAAACAAAAAAAAATGATACGTATATGGAAAGATATTGAAGAAGATTTCCATCCAGACATCGTACATTTACAAGGAACAGAGATGCCACACGGTATGTTCTATGTAGATGCTTGTGGCTGTAAAAATGTGGTTGCTTCTATTCAAGGCTTGACAAGCGTTTATGAACGTTATTTTTATGGTGGAATTGATTTCCTTGATATCGTAAAAAATATATCGTTATATGACCTGTATAGCTCGAATTCAATTTTTGCCGGACGTAAAAGATGCCAAAAATCTGGTGAAAATGAAATACGAAACATTTCTCGTCTTAACCATATAATAGGCAGGACAACTTGGGATATGGTACACGTGAAATCGATAAATCCAAATATTGAATATCATTTTTGTAATGAAACGCTTAGACCTGGATTTTACAATGCTAATAAATGGGAGTATAAGAAATGTGAGCGGCATACCATTTTTCTTAGCCAATGTAAATATCCAATAAAGGCTTTACATATGGTTTTAAAAGCTATGCCACTTGTGTTGCGAGATTATCCTGATGCAAAAATCTATGTGGGTGCTTGTTTAAGAATTATGCCACAAAAAATGATTCATAAGTTGGTTCCGACAAATTACGGTGGCTTCTTGTACAAAATGATTAAAAGGCTCAAATTGGAGGATCATATAGTTTTTTTGGGTAGTTTAAATGAAAAAGAAATGATACAAAGATTCTTAAGTTCAAATGTTTTTGTGTCTCCCGCATCTATTGAAAATAGTCCAAACTCTTTATGTGAAGCTCAATTATTAGGAGTACCGGCTGTGGCCAGTATGGTCGGAGGGGTGGAAGATTTGACGAATAACGGTACCACAACTTTTTGTTATAGGTTTGAAGAGTATGAGATGTTGGCGTATTATATATGTCGGATTTTTGCAGGTGATTATGAATGTGAACAAATTCAACAGGCTATTGAAGATGCAGAGAAAAGACATGATCCGAGAAACAACGTATTAGAATTATTGAACATATATAATAAAATTATAAATAGTTAGCATGATACCGAAGGTTATCCATTATTGTTGGTTTGGGGGAGGTAGGATTCCAGCCTATCTTCAAGAATGTATAGATAGTTGGTCCGCAATAATGCCAAACTATAAGATAAAATGTTGGACAGAAGATAATTTTGATGTGAATCAAATACGATTTGTAAAGGAAGCTTACGATAATCGAAAATTTGCATTTGTTTCGGATTACGTGCGAATATATGCATTATATAAGGAAGGAGGTATTTATTTGGATACAGATGTCATAGTCAAAAAGAAATTTGATGATTTCCTAAATTGGAATTTTGTATCTGCGGTGGAGTGGCATGAAGATTTATTCGAGAGAAACAAGTCAAATAAGATGTTGGATTCTGATGGCAAACGGCTTGACCCGACAATTATGGATGTTGTCGGATGCGGAATCTTAGCTGCTGTTATAATGAGTACACGAGGGTGTCCTTTGTTGAAAGATATACTTGAATATTATGAGAGTCAATCTTTTATACAAAAGAAAGGTTCTTTTAATCAACTTGTTTCTCCAGCAATTTTTGCTGTTTTTGCTGAAAATTACGGGTTCAGGTATAAAAATGAGGAACAACATTTTGGTGATGGTTATGCTGTATATTCAAGTGAAATTTTTGCGCTAAAAGAGACGGCTTCTTCAGAAACAGTAGCTCTGCATATAGGAAACGGAAGTTGGATAGAAGATGTGACCCTAAAGAAAAAAGTTTCTCGCTTTTTGAAAAAGAATAAGTTGACTAATTTTTTATATAAGAAAATAAAAGGACAATTTTAACTTTATTGTCATAACTGTATGATGAAAAGAATTGCAGTACTTCTTACTGTGTATAACCGTAGGGATAAAACATTATATTGTCTTGACAGGCTTTATCATCAAGAGAATATGGATAATTATAAAGTGGATGTTTTTCTCACGGACGATGGAAGTACAGATGGGACTTCTGAGGCCGTATGTACAAAATACCCCAAAGTCCATATAATAAAAGGAAATGGTGAATTATATTGGAACCGTGGCATGTACGAAGCGTGGAAAACTGCAGAAAAGGGTGATTATGATTTTTACGTATGGTTGAATGATGATACGTTTTTATTTGGAAATGCTTTATCTTATTTGCTTGAATGTTCTCATTTATTGGGAGGGTATTGTATTGTTGCTGGTGCCACTTGTTCCAAAGATAATCACGAAGAGACGACTTATAGTGGATTTGTCAGAAAGAGATTTATTCCAGTGAATGGAAAATTTCAAAAGGTTCAGAAATTCAATGGGAATTTTGTACTGATTCCTAAATCCGTGTTTAAGGTTATAGGGAAGAACGACCCGTATTATCGGCATTCTTTTGGTGATATGGATTATGGTTTGAGGGCGGGAAAAGTCGGTATTGATTGTTATATTACGGACAAGCATATCGGGACTTGTGAGAAACATGAATATGGAATGAAGTGTTTCGACACTCATTATTCATTGTTCCAAAGATTCAGGGCTTTTTATTCTCCGTTGGGAATGAATCCTTGTGAATTTTTCCATATGAATAAACAGTCGTTAGGCTTATTTCATGCTATTGCAGTTTTTATTACGACTCATATCAGGGTTTTTCTACCACGTTTATGGAAATGAAAGGATATTTTTATCGTTTGTTGAATGAAGTGTGTAACCAATTGGTGACCAAAAGTTATAGAAATTATACATTTGATATGTGGCAAGGTTTTTTATAATGTAATATTGTATTGTGTGTATGAAAATTGTAATGTTCGGTAATTATGCCTTGTATTTTGTTCCGAGGTTAGTTGCACTTTCCAATCAGCTCATGTTAGAAGGTGGTGAATTATGGATATTGCAGGCGAGTAGAGAAAACCTTTTGTATGGAGGGATACCACAAACAGACATGTCTTCGTTGAATGTTGTCCATCTTTGGGATGCTCCTGAAAAATTGGATTATCAGGGGAAAGCTTTCTATATGTTAGACAAGTTGAATCCTGATGTCTTAGTGACGGGGTTCATAGCTTTTCCTTATGGTGCTGTAGGGTTGAAATGGGCAAAAAATAGAAAACGTGGGGTTGTGGAATATGATGATCAAAGATTGGACACTTTTCCACGCGGTAAGGTCTCAAATTGGATAAAGTCTCGGATTATACGCAATGTTGATGCCTTTCTCTGTCCTAGTCCGGTTTGGGACGAGACCTTATTGTTGTGGGGGTTCCGTCGACAGGAAATATTTTATGGATTAGATACGTCAGACAATGTATTTTGGGGCAAGAAGGTGGAAAACGAGGATTTTAAGACCTTGCCGTCGTCTTACTTTATGACCGTTGGTAGGCAAGGAAGGATGAAAAACCTTCTTCGTTTCCTTGGTGCCTACAAGGAGTATATAAAAAGGGGAGGAAACACTCCGTTGGTTATGGTTGGCAATGGTCCAGATCACGGAATGTTAGAAGAATTGGCCGCAAACGATCCTCACATTATATTTCTAGATTTCCAATCCAAAGAGAAAATTCGCCAATTGTTTGTTCGAATGAAGGCGTTGGTTTTGCCTAGTACCAAAGTAGAGACTTGGGGCATGGTGGTCAATGAGTGTATGGCGAGTGGACACATTGTGGCTATAAGTAATGAATGCGGTAGTGCAACTACATTGGTGAAAGATAGGGTTAACGGCTTTCATTTTTCTCCCGATAATGAGGATGAAATGATTGATATTTTGTTTAAGATACAAAATTTGTCGGATGAAGAATATGAAAGAATGAGCAGGGCTTCTTTGGATATTATAAAGGATTGGGGGCTTGATAGGTTTGTTGACGGGGCACTTGGAGCTTGTAAATATGCCCATGCTAACCGTAAGAACATTAGAAACCCCATTGACAAACTGCTTATCCACTTATGGAAGGGGCGGTATAATATAGTACAAGCTACAAAATGATAGAATTAGCAAATACAAAAACATGTACGGGATGTAGTGCCTGCATGAATGCTTGTTCAAAAAGTGCTATCGTGATGGCAGAGGACTCAGAAGGCTTTTTGCAACCTCGGATAGATGTTGACAAGTGTGTGGAATGTGGGCTTTGTCAGAGAGTGTGCCCAGTCTTGCATCCTATTCAAAACGAAGGATCTAAACGTAAAGTCTACGCTTTTATTAATTATACGGACCGGAAGGTAAGCTCAAGTGGAGGGGCATTTTCGTTTTTTGCCCGGAAGATACTGGATGAGGGAGGTGTTGTATTTGGTGCTACCATGGATGATAATTTGCAAGTGTACCATATTGGCGTTGAAAGTATAGATGAACTTCATCGTTTAAGAGGGTCAAAATATGTCCAAAGCAAGATAGGTTCGTCGTACAAAGAAGTTCGATTCCTGTTACAGTCAGGAAGAAGGGTATTGTTTGTGGGTACGCCGTGTCAAATAGCAGGGTTGTATAAATTCTTGGGTAGGCGTTATGAGGAGTTGCTTCTTACTCTGGATTTGATATGTCACGGGGTACCTAATCAGAAGGTTTTCAATACCTATTTGGATAAACTATCGAAACTTGAAAATTTTTCGTCGGCTAATGCCGGGAATATCGTGAGTTTTAGATTTCGTAACCTTGACAGCTGGGACTATCGCCCAGCTGTCAAGGTTACGAAATCTAAAACTTGGCGCATATTGTCGCAGGAAACGAATGTGTATATGACTGCTTTTTTTAGAGGAATCATCTATAGGGAAAGTTGTTTCAGATGTCAATATGCTAATACGGAGCGTATAGGGACATTTACGATAGCTGATTTTTGGGGAGTTGGTACAATGGGCAAGAGGTTCAAAAAAGATGTTTCTGCCGGTGTGTCTATGATAATTGACAATTACAGCCAGATCGACCGATACTTGGTGTCAGACGGAAATGTTTATGTGGAAGAAAGGACTTTAGAGGAAGCCAGGCAGAAAAATGAAAACTTGAACCATCCTGTTCAAAGGTTAGAAGAACGGAATACTGCTGTTTTGGATTTACTTGCTCCTGAAATGTTGTTGCGTGAATATGCAAAAAAATATGGGATGTTGGATGCTTTTCCCAAGCATCTTGTTAAGATGGTTTTCAAAAACGTGATATATGGGTTGGGGTTATATAATATGTATAAGACCATAAGTTATAAATTAGGACGTACATCATGAAAATTGGTATAGTAACTTTTGTAAAGTGTGATAATTATGGGGCAGAATTACAGGCCTATGCCTTGCAGAAAAAGTTGAATTTGCTTGGATATGACGCAGAGGTCATAAATATAGAAAAAGAGAAAGGAGTTCTTGAAAGTTCATTCCGTTCTTATAGGGATGCCATCATCAATCGATATAAACGATATGGACTGATAAAAGGAACTATGAAAGTGGCCGAGTTGGTAAAAGGCAAGTATGATACACGTAAAGCCTTCGTGGCTAATAGCGAGAAAGTGGAGGAACGGCATAAGATATTTGAAGCGTTTTTTGATACTTACATCAAGCATTCAGACCAGTTTTATACCTTAGAAGATATGAGGCAAATACAAAAACTACCATATGATGTGATGATAGCCGGGAGCGACCAAATATGGAATTTCATGCAGACAAGGTATTTGGATGTGTTTTTCCTAATGATGGCCAACCGTTGGAATGCAAGGAAAATATCATATGCGGCAAGTTTTAGCGTGAGTCGTATTCCAAATGGTAAGAAAGCGATGTACAAACAATATTTGGAGAACATGGATGCTATTTCTGTGCGTGAAATAATGGGTAAGGATATTGTTGAAAGTTGTTCGGATTGTAAGGCTACTGTTGTATTGGATCCTACTTTGCTGATTAATAGGACAGAATGGGTTAGCTTTATTGGAAGGAAAGATTACTTGCTTGAAAATAAGAGATATGTGGTCGTTTATACGCTTTCTGGTTCACATTATATATATACTTTGGCTAAAAAAATAGCAAGAAAATTGGACGCAGAGGTGATAAACATTAAGCTTGGATTTTCGAAAGTGGATGGAGATGACGGCATAATTCACATTTGTGATGCCGGTCCACAAGAGTTTATTTCCATTTTCAACAGTGCCGTTTATGTCATTACGGACAGTTTCCATGGAACCGCATTTTCCATCAACTTTAATATCCCATTTACAACCTTGTTGAATCCAGCGAGCAATATTAATAGCAGGGCTTTATCTATTTTGAAGCAAACTGGAATGGAGGAGAGGCTTATTTATGATGATGGTTCCAATAAGGAACCGAGTTCTTTGGCGGTAGATTTTGAACCTGTCAATAAGGTTATCGAGGCTAGCAGGACGGCAAGCCTTGAGTTCTTAAGGGAAAACTTGGCCTGAATACAAATCACGGTCGTAAAACGTATTGTATGAATATCATTTTCTTAATGAAAGTTTTCGAAATAGGGGGACAAGAGGTTGTAACAGCCACTTTGGCAAGATGCTTTTCCGACCGTGGACATCATATATCCATCGTCAGTTTCACGCCTCCCAATCCTATGATGGTTGCACGTTTGGACAAAAGGGTTACAGTGCGTACTCTTGAAGGATTCCGTTATTCTAAAGGTAACGTGAGAATGCTGCGAAATATTCTTTGTAGTGAAAATACCGATATTGTAATTAATCAGTGGGGACTTCCGTTCCTTCCGGCTCTTACGTTGAAAAAAGCGGTTAAAGGACTTGGAATAAAGGTTATAGCTGTTTACCATAATGATCCTTCTACTAACGGAAAACTAAAGGCAGTGGAAAACATTCTGGAGAAAACACGAAATCCGTTAAAAAAGATGCTTTTCCGGATAGTATACGGATTTCTTAAACAGGTAACTTCTGCAAGTATGCGCTATGTGTACCATAGCAGCGACCGTTATGTAGTGTTATCGAAAAGTTTTATTGGTGGATTTCGGAGCTTTACTGGATTGAACGAAGTAGAAAAGTTGTCGGTCATTACGAATCCAGTAACGGTTGATGAAGTGAATTATGAGTTTGACTTTTCTTCGAAACGAAAGGAAATCCTATTTGTGGGGCGGATTGACTGCAACCAAAAGAAAGTGAATCGTGTCATAGATACATGGGCTTTGTTGGAACAACGTTATCCGGATTGGCGATTGACTATAGTGGGCGACGGGCCGGACAGGGAGAATTTGGAAAAGCAAGTCCGTGAATTGAAACTGCGGAATGTTTCTTTTGAGGGTTTCCAAAATCCAAGGGAGTATTATGAGCGGGCTTCCATTTTATTGCTGACTTCGGAGTTTGAAGGTTTTCCGTTGGTGCTGCCGGAGTGTATGAGTTTTGGGGTGATACCGGCCGTTTACGGGAGCTATTCTGCTGTATATGATATTGTGGAAGACGGTAAAAATGGTTTGATTTTGCCGTATGATAAAAAGGGATATAATGCTGCGCTTATGGCAGAAAAGTTGTCTGTCCTGATGCAGTCGTCTGATGAGCGTCAGCGTATAGCGGAAAATGCCATTGTAACGAGCTGTAAATATGCACTGGAAACCATATATCAATCTTGGGAGCAACTTTTTAGGGTAAAAATGAATGTAGATGAAAAGCAATTAAAAAAATAGTGTATCTTTGTGGAGTATTGTAGAAATATGATTGGATGTCCACACTAACATTACCCATAAAACAGCCTTTTGACCCTTCAGCCATAGAAGTGGAGGTGAAAAATGTGACGATAGGTGTCTTGATAGACATGTTGAAAAATGATGCCATAGATTTGACCCCAGCTTTTCAGCGTAAACAGGATTTGTGGAATGACGAGAAGAAAAGCCGTTTGGTGGAATCTATCTTATTAGGACTGCCTCTTCCCAGTTTTTATTTCAGTATAGAAAAAGATAGCAAAAGATGGGTGGTTATCGACGGATTGCAGCGTTTGTGTACTTTGAAGAAATTTGCTATAGACCAGGCACTGGAGTTGAAAGGACTTGACTTTCTTGGAAAGCAATATGGTAAGAAGACATATAATGATTTTGAATATTTCGAAAAATTGTCATTTTCCATGTTGTCGGTGACGGTCAATATATTGAAAGGAAAAACACCTCCGGATGTGAAGTATCTGATTTTCCAACGCATTAATTCTGCGGGAACCCCGCTTACCCCGCAAGAAATAAGGAATGCCTTGAATCAGGGAGTGGCTACACGCCTGTTGGAAGATATGGCTGATATTCCTTTGTTCCGTCAAATGACGAAGGGGGTGTCTACCCAAAGAATGGCAGATAAAGAATTCGTCCTTCGCTTTTTGGCATTCTATTTAATCGGATATGAGTCCTATGAGGGTGACATGGATGCATTCTTAAATGTAGCAATGCATGCATTGAACCAGTTAAGTCAAGACGATTTGGATGGAGCCAAAGTCGCATTTTGTCGTGGGCTTTTTGTTTGTCGTGAATTACTGGGGGATGATGCATTCAGGAAACCAATATCGGATAGTGGGAGGCGAAATCCTGTTTCAAAAGCTTTGTTCGATGCCTTGGCTGTGTCTGTTTCTAAATTGACACAGGCTGAACAAGATGATTTGATTCTTAAAAAGACTTTGTTTAGTACATTTTATATTGAGTTGTTTCAGGATAAGAGATTACAAAAGACTTTGTCTGAAGGAACAGGAAAATCTAAGTCGGTAGGTTATAGGTTCCAAAAAATAGAGGAGGTTATACGTAAAACACTAGGCTGATATGATAGAAAGATATAAAATTCATAATTTCAAGATACATGGCGATACGGATTTGAGCTTGTCTAACCTTTCAATTCTGACGGGGATGAACGGTATGGGGAAGTCTTCAGTGATACAGTCTATGTTGATGTTGAGGGAATCATTTTTGAAAGGTGAATTTCCACAGACCGTGAATTTGAGGGGAGAATCTTTTCAAATAGGGCAATCTTCACAGTTGGTGAACTGGAATACTGCCGTTGAGCCGCACTTGTTGCGGATAAGCATTATGCAGGATTGTGGATGTAATTTTGATTTTGCTTACCAGTATCCGTTAGGTGATGTGACACGTTTAAACCAATTACCGTCTGCCGTATTTTACAGCAGGGAGGAATTGGAAAAATGCTCATTGTTTAGTGGATATTTCCAGTACCTGAGTGCATTCCGAGATGGTCCCCAGTCTGTATATCAGACAGACACCGCCGTTGTGGACGACCACAAACAACTTTCTTTTAAAATGGGACGTGGGGAATTTGCGGTCTATTTTCTGAGTAGGTTTGGAGATGAGAATATACCGATTCAGGAACTGAATTTTAACTGTGATGAAATAGAGGATTTGTCATTGCGCACTCAGACAGAGGCTTGGCTGACGGCGATTTCACCTGATATAAGAATCAATATAGAGCAGCGTTCCACGGAGTATTTTTTGAAGTTTGGCTATAGGAAGGAAGGAACCCCCATGAAGTGGATTGATGCTTTGAATACAGGTTTCGGAATTACTTATGTCCTTTCTGTGTTGGTTGCTGTGCTTTTTGCTCCAAAAGGTTCCCTGGTCTTGATTGAAAACCCTGAGGCGCATATACATCCGGCTGCTCAGGCGGCTTTGATGAAACTAATATCCCGGGCTGCGGAGCATGGTGTGCAAATTATTTTAGAAACGCACAGTGACCATGTGATCAACGGGGCATTGGTAGCATTGAAAAAAGGAGAGTTAAAGGAAACTCATCTTGCAGTTTATTATTTTGATAGGAATCGTGATACAATGAATGCCGAGGCAATTCCGTTAGCGATAGGAAAGAACTGCCGTATTAAGGATGCGCCGCAGGGATTCTTTGACCAAATGAAAATGGATCTGGAAACATTATTTGGATTTTAATGGTAAGTATGAACAGGGTATTCTTGTTATTTCCTATTGTTAAGGATGGAGAGGAGTGCTTTCATCCTTATTTGCAAGCTTATAATTATAAGAATAGTGAAGAACTTAGTTCGTTCATGGAACAACTATTTCGTGCTTTGTCCATTATTGACCATGAGAAATATTCCGGTTATTTCGATAATAAAGTACTGGTACCTTTTTATAGGTCTATCGAAAAGGGGATGGGAAAAGAGGCGGCTATACTGTTGATGGAATACCTGAACGACTGGGCAGATTATCAGCAGATGGAAAATTATGTCCCTACGGACATAAATGTAAATGGGGTGGATTTGAAAGGCGGCGATATATTGGATGCGTTTATGCAATGTGGCATGGAAAAAGGGGTTATTGTAGATTTGGATGCGTTGTGTGTTCATCCAAAATCATTAAAAACATCAAGGGAAAATGGTGGAATCTCAGAAAAATCATTTCTTCCATGTGACGAGAAAGCCTTGTATGATTGGTTTGTTGTAAACAGGGAACCACAGCGAGTATTGGATTTGAATTATAGGAAACATGGACTTTTTGCAAAAGAGGGCCATCGGGGTGTTATATCCCCTTTGACATATAATTATGCCGAGGCTTCCGTTTTCTTACAAAAAGCCGTGTGTGGGAAAGGGGAAGATAAGCGTTTGGTGTTTTGGTTGAAGAAAGAACATAAGATTTTGATATTTTTCAATGAAAACTTGTCAAGCAATCCAACGTACCATGCTTATGAGATTGCTGATGACCAACAAAAGGAGTTGGCTAAATTGAGTACAGGTACAAAAAAGAAAATGGAGAGGATTTCTACGTGGTAAGCATGTGATAATAATGTGATATGTTCTTTAAGTTTGACGTTTTTCTCATGCTTTAACTATGTGTGGCAGTATTCCCGTCCGGCACTATTTGTTGACACGTTTTAACCTTCCGTTGTGGAACAAGGATAAGCGTGGATTGGCGACTCGGGATGAAGTGTGGCTGGAAGACAGGTGCCGCCTTTTTGAACAATATACTTTGCCCAGTGTTTTGCAGCAAAGTTGCAAGGATTTTACGTGGGTTATACTTTTCGATGGGGATACTCCGCCCGTTTATCGTGAGCGTGTAAAAGGATGGGCGGAAAGATGTGAAAATTTTAAGTATGTGCCCGTAAAAGCCGAATATGCCCGGTTCTATCCGCAAGTCTTCGCACGTTGGATAGAGAATGATTTGCGAGGGCATGTTCAGTCGACAAAAGTGATTACTTCTTGGTTGGATAACGATGACGTATTGGGGCGCGACTATATTGCCACGGTACGGAATGATGCACAAAAGGTCTGCGACGGAACTTTTTTCTTTTATAAAAGAGGTTTGCAGTATTTCCTAAAGGAAAACTATGCGCTGTGGATAAGCTTCCCAAACAATCATTTTGTTTCAAGGGTAGAAGACTTTACGGTTGGCTCTCATTTGAAAACGGTGTATGAGTTTGGTACTCATTATTATCTTTCTCGGATGGAGAATGTACGTTCCGTTATGTTGGATACTAAGGATGACGGGCCGTTATGGGGCGAAGTCGTACATGAGCGAAATGTGGATAATGATGTTAAAATGAGTCTTGATTTCCGTTTCGTACGGGATTCAGGGTTATTATCCTGTTTTGCGTTGAATCGAACCTTGAATGTGGGGCGTTTGTATTGTTGGAGCCGATTTTTACCACATGCTATAAAGGTGTTTTTAAAGCATGTGCAATGGAAACTTACAGGACATAAGATGGGACTGTAGGCATAGATTATAATCGATAACGTTAATTTTTTATTTCATGTTTGTTCGTATTTTGAATGCGAACCTCTTGTCCATTACCCGGATTGAACTGCTGCAAAGCTTGAAACGCGGGGTATTGGTCACTCCGAATCTCGATCATTTGGTCAAACTCCAGCATGACCGTGAGTTTTATGACCTTTATCAAAAGGCGGAGTGGGTGGTTTGCGACAGTAAAATCTTGTATTTGTGCTCTCGTTTGCTGAAGAAAGGAATACCGGAAGCCATTCCGGGTAGCAGTTTCTTTACGGCTTTCTATCAATATCATAAGGATAATCCGGATTGCCGGATATTTCTTTTGGGTGCGATGGAAGGTGTGGCACAAAAGGCCATGGAAAGTATCAATGCCTCGGTGGGGCGCGAAATCGTGGTGGGGGCGATGTCTCCTTCGTACGGTTTTGAAAACAAACCGGAGGAAAATGAATTGATTTACCGTACTATTAATGCTTCCGGTGCCAATGTGGTACTGGTCGGTGTGGGGGCGCCCAAACAGGAAAAATGGATTTTCCGTCATAAAAGCCGCATGCCGGGAGTTGATATATGGATGGCTTTGGGTGCTACGATCGACTTTGAGGCCGGCAATGTGAAGCGGGCACCGAAATGGATGCAGAAGTTGGCGATGGAATGGTTTTACAGATTCCTGATGGAGCCCAAACGAATGTTCAGGAGATACTTTGTGGATGATGTGAAATTCTTTTGGTATTTCGGCCGGCAACTGCTTGGGATTTATCGTAACCCGTTTAAAGATTGAAATGAAAATGAGAAAGCTTGATGTGGTAAACTTTTTGCGCGGGTATTCCATTTCTACCATAGTAATCATGCACCTTGTAGGGATGTTGGGGATTTCCGGGATATGGGAAAAAGCAGCGGCCTTTGGTGGTGCTGGAGTGCACGTCTTTATCCTCTGCTCGGGATTTGGATTATACCTTTCTTACCTTCGTAAGCCTTTAGGATACATTGCTTTCCTGAAGAAACGTTTTACGAGAATTTATATGCCGATGGCCGTCTTGTGCGTGGCCACGGCTGTCTGGATGGCTTGTATGGGGCGTGAATGGTTCATACCGCTGTGGGGCAATCTGCTGCTCTTCAAAATGTTTGTTCCCGAACTGGAGAGTTCTATGGGAGGGCAGATGTGGTTTGTGTCTACTATCATTCAGTTCTATCTTGCTTGGCCTCTTATTGTTAAGTTATTTAACACTCGGGGGGGGGGTAAAGCTTGCGCTCATTATCAGTCTGTTATGGTCAACAACCGTAGGCCTGTTAGGATATGCAGAGGAACGGGTTTGGAACAGTTTCTTCCTGCAATATTTATGGGAGTTTTGCTTAGGGATGAAGATGGCAGAAATATATCATGACAATCCTAAAGCACTGGAAGTACCCCGGTGGAAATATTTGTTGACGTTGTGTGTGGCCGGTGTGGGGTTGACAGGCATAATGGGTTTCGCGGGGTGGCCATGGAAACTTTACAATGATATACCCTCTTTGATGGGTTATATGTCTCTTGCGCTTATCATCTATAAGGTGGGAATCAAGCCGCTTAACCGGTTGTTGGAGTGGACTAACCGTTTTTCATACGAATGGTATTTGGTACACATGTTGGTCTTTGACATCATATTTTATTATATCGGGCATAATGCACCGATTGCTGTGGTATTCGTGTTGTGTTTGCTTTTGTCATATAGTACAGCTATTGCATATAGCAGGATATGGAGCAAGTAGATGCTGGTTATACGGAATTGCGCAGCTATCAGCGGGAGATGAAGCACCGCCTGTATGAAAAATGGTGGGGTGGGAGCAGGAGCGTGATGGTGCAGATGCCTACGGGGACGGGAAAGACATTCCTGATGGCCGCCGTGGTTCGCGAGAATGCTGCGGACGGGGTGTTGGTCGTGACGCACCGGATAGAATTGGTAGAGCAGATTTCGGAAACCTTGTCTCGTTTCGGAGTACGCCACGGGGTGATTGCCGGTGGCCGGAAGGCGTTGTTGGCGGAGAACGTCCGGGTGGCGAGCATACAGACGTTGAGCCGATGTATAGATAGTCTTTCTTTTTGCCCTTCTGTTGTGGTTGTGGACGAGGCGCATCATGCCTTGGCGAAGACTTACCGTATATTGTGGGAAAAGTGGCCGGAGGCTCTTTTCTTGGGACTGACGGCTACGCCTTGCCGGTTGAGCGGCGAACCTTTCACGGACTTGTTCGAGGTGTTGCTCCAAGCGTGGAGTATGGAACGCTTTATCGACGAGGGGTGGCTGGCTGATTTTGAATATATAAGTGCCGACCCGAACAGTAAGGCGGTACGCCGGGTGGGGTTGTTGTCCAAGCGCGGTGCGGATGGAGATTATCAGTTGAAAGAGATGGCCACGGTGATGGATTGCCCTGAAAGCATCCGGCATTTGTATGATACTTACCAAACGTTTGCTTCGGGGAAAAAAGGCATAGTATATGCCATTAATCGGGAGCATGCGCGTCATATCGTGGAGTATTATCGGAAGGGTGGGGTAAGCTGTTGCATGATTGACGCGAAGACACCGCCGGAGGAACGCCGAAGTTTGGTGGAAGACTATCGGAACGGCCGTATCACCTTGATGGTCAATGTCGACATATTCTCAGAAGGTTGGGACGTGCCGGAGGTGGAGGTCATTCAACTTGCCCGTCCCACGCTTTCATTAGCCAAATATTTACAGCAGGTGGGGCGGGGGATGCGCGTATCCTGCAAGAAAAGCCATGTGATGATATTGGACCAAGTGGGATTGTATCTGGCATTCGGTATGCCTATACAAAGATGGGACTGGCAGCGGATGTTTGAGGGGAGGCAAGCCGGGCGTTCCGTAACGTGCAATACTTATCCTATATATATAGGAGAGGAGGCCATGGAAAAACAGTTGGTGAATCTGGAGATGGTCCGTATCAAACGGAAAGAAGAGAAGCGCGAGGGGATGGAAGTGTTTATGCAGGGCGGAAAATATGGCATAGCGTTGGATGGAAAAGAGGTCTGTGCCCCGCAGTTCACGCGGATAGAGCGATTGCCGGAACCTTATTTTGCCCTATGTTTTTATCCGTATGATGCTGTCTTTCGGGGGAAGGTGACGGTGGTGGATGCAAAAGGGCGTGATTTGAGGCCGGAACTTTATGGAAAGGTGGAATGCAAAGGGGATTTTTTTAAGGGGTATGACTTTGCGGGAAGGCAGGTCTATTGGGACAGCAAGACGCGGAGGCTCTACGAAAAGATGCCGGAACTCGGGCGGCTCGGGCGGTTTGAACTAGTCAAGCAGGATGCCGCATACATGTTCCGCTTCAGGGAGCGTGGGCTGGACTTCTCGTTCCGGAAAGAAGATGTGCAGGTCTGTGCCACCGAAAAGGTTTTTATTATCGGCAAGCATCTGATTGTGAATGATAAAAAAGAACAGTTTCTGTATGAATTTCTTGGATTCAGCAAAGGAATGATTCTGGTAAAGTTGCCCGGGCAGAATGTGTACCGCCTAATATTGGATTCCGGAAATCGTTTTTGTGACTTTAAGCCTCCTTATCCGGGAACAGTAACCCGTACCCCTGACCGGATGTATATCCGATTTCATCATTGGCCGGGTTTTTGATTGGAATGAATACAAAAGTAGTCTAAGGATAGTTTTAAATTTGAAATACCTACAAATTAGTATAGGGGATTCCGTTATTTCTCCGTATCTTTGCAGCCGGTTAGCACATAAATAACTAAAACGGATAAATTATGGAACGTAACAACGAAAGCTGGGCCGGCTTCAAAGGCGAACTGTGGAAGAAGGAAATCAACGTGCGTGATTTCATTCAGAACAATTATACTCCTTATACGGGAGATGATTCTTTCCTGAAGCCGTCGTCGGAGAAGACCCGCAAAGTGTGGAACAAATTGACCGAGATGTTTAAGGTGGAGCGTGAAAAAGGCGTGTATGACACCGAAACCAAACTCCCTCAAAGTATCACGACTTACGGGCCGGGTTATATAGATAAGGATAACGAAGTGGTTGTGGGATTGCAGACGGATGCTCCGCTCAAGCGTGGTATTTTCCCGAAGGGCGGTATCCGTATGGTGGAAAACAGCTTGGAAGCTTACGGTTATCATCTCGACCCGATGACGAAGGAGATTTTTACGAAATACCGTAAGACGCACAACGAAGGTGTGTTTTCAGCCTATACGGAGGAGATGTTGGCGGCCCGTCGGTCGGCTATCATCACCGGTTTGCCGGATGCGTACGGTCGTGGCCGTATCATCGGTGACTATCGTCGTGTGGCTTTGTATGGTACTGCACGTTTGATAGAAGACAAGAAGCAATTCCAAAAACGCCTTGACATTCAGGAACTGAATGATGAAATCATCCGTAACCGTGAAGAGGTCACGGAACAGATTCATGCTTTACAGGATTTTGAGAAGATGTGTGCCGCATACGGGTTCGATGTGACCCGTCCGGCCAAGGATGCCCGCGAAGCCGTGCAGTTCGTATATCTGGCTTATCTGGCCGCTGTGAAGGACCAGGACGGTGCGGCCATGTCCATAGGGCGTACTTCTACTTTCCTCGACATTTATATAGAGAAAGACATCCGCGAAGGAAAACTGACGGAGGAGGAAGCACAGGAACTGGTGGACCAGATGATCATCAAATTGCGTATCGTACGGTTCCTGCGTACGCCCGAATATAACGACTTGTTTTCCGGCGACCCGGTATGGGTGACGGAATCGTTGGGCGGAATGGGCATCGACGGCCGCACGTTGGTGACGAAGACTTGCTTCCGTTACCTGCATACGCTCTACAACCTCGGGCCGGCTCCGGAGCCGAACTTGACGGTGCTGTGGGCGGACAAATTGCCGGAGAACTGGAAGAAGTTCTGTGCCAAGGTTTCTATCGACACTTCGGCCATCCAGTATGAGAACGACGACCTGATGCGTGTGGATTACGGTGACGACTATGGCATTGCCTGCTGTGTGTCTCCGATGAAAATCGGCAAGCAAATGCAGTTCTTCGGTGCTCGTGCCAAT
>ULTM01031602.1_pt1 | contig 17332 bp, 10 predicted proteins | sample 1957641 | NCBI WGS metagenome assembly ULTM01 (sample SAMEA4835735, study PRJEB28245) | human gut metagenome | biome: gut microbiome; material: fecal sample | place: Denmark | collected 2008 | reverse complement strand
CATTCATTTTAGTTCATACTCTGTAATTGACGGAACAACTCTTTCTGTTTGTCGGTCAAGTTCGTAGGAATCTTGACAGAATAGGTCACAATCAAGTCACCGAATTGTCCTTCCTTCTTATAAACCGGGAATCCTTTACCTTTCAGACGGACTTTCGTACCGTTCTGCGTTTCCGGTTTTATCTTCAGTTTCACTTTACCGTCCAGCGTGTCGACTACTTTCTCGCCTCCCAATACGGCAGAGTAAAGATCTACCTCCACATCTACGTACAGATCGTCGCCCAGGCGTTTGAACACCGGGTCTTCGGCTATAACGAACGTAATGTACAAGTCGCCCGCAGGTCCTCCGTTGACACCTTCGGCTCCGTAGCCTTTCAGTTTAATAACCTGTCCGTCGGCTACACCGGCAGGGATAGTGATACGTACCTGTTTACCATTTACAGTCAATATCTGCTTATGCGTTTGAGCAGCATCACGAAGGGAAAGATGAAGTTCGGCATTAAAGTCCTGTCCGCGGAATCCCGCAGAACCTTGTCCTCTTCCTCCCCGATGTCCGAACATTGATTCGAAGAAATCGGAAAATCCACTAGCGTTGCCACCGGAAAATCCTTCTCCATCGGAACTATACCAATAGGTTCCGTTACCGTCGGAGAAACCCTGACCCGCACCGCCGAATCCGCCAAAACCTCCTGCACCGCCAAAGCCTCCGGCTTGTTGCTGTGCACGTTTCTGCGCTTCGAATTCATCGGCATGCTTCCAATGTTCTCCGTACTCATCATACTTTTTACGTTTCTCGGGGTCACTCAGTACTTCATTGGCTTCGTTGATTTCCTGAAATTTATCCTTTGCACTAGGGTCATTAGGATTCAAATCAGGGTGATATTTCCGGGCCAACTTACGAAAAGCCTTTTTGATATCATCCTGAGAAGCACTTTTGTCTACTCCAAGAATCTTGTAATAATCTATATAGGCCATGTTTTATGAATTTAATCGTTCATACATCATACGGCAAATAACACGCCAATCCCATTTTTGGATGCAAAAATTAACAAGGATTAATACCTAATACTTAATACTTGATATTCCTCTTTTCCAGCATCTGGAAGTCTTGCTTCTTCATGCTCAAATCATCCAACGGACGGGGATCATTGTGATCGTTCAGATAAACCCTCGGTTTCAGGACGTAGTGCAAAGCCGTCACAGCCTGCGAATCATCCCGGTAAGGAGTTTCTATTCCGCCTAAAGACAGCATGGTCGGGAAGAAAGAGCTGCTGGAAGAAACATTCTTATCCTTATTTTCAATAGCGGTATTCCAACGTTCGGGATACGTTTCGCGGTAGTCATCGGACATCCAAATCAGGAATGGCACATGAAGCTGATAATAAGAAGGTACGGGAGAAGCGTGGAGGAACAGATGACGGGAATCGTCGAAAATGTCCTCTCCATGATCGGAAGTGTAGAGCATGGCGGCATCTACCTGCTGTTTTTCCAACATACGGATAAGTCGTGACAGAAAATCATCCGTGTAACGAATAGAGTTGTCATAGGCATTCACCAGGTTATCCCGGTATTTTCTCTCTGCTTCCATCGGATAATCGGGCGTAAAGAAAGCATCTTCCGACGGGTAACGTTCGCGATAGTTAAAGTGGGAACCGTAGGTGTGAAGTACGATGAATTGTTTCGTTGCACCTTTCGCCAGTTCCTCCTCCACCAATTTCAGAAGTTCGTCGTCAGAAGGATTATAGGTAGAACTGACCGAATCTTCTTTTATAAAATCATACGTATCGGCTTCCATTCCGAAGAAGTCGATAAATGAATGGTTGTAACGTTGGTTGGAGAAAAAAGCCGTCCGGAATCCTGCCTCTTTGAAAGCGGTGATGATTCCTTTTTGATGGTAGATAGAGTCGTAGTTGCAGGCAGTAGCATCCGACATCAGCATGGGGACACTTTTATGTGTCGTATTCGACTCTGTCAACACTTTTGGGAAAGCAATCAGACCCGTTTGCCGGGATAAGAGCGGGTTCGTTTCACGTTCGTAACCATACAATTGCCAGTTTAGGGCACGAGAGGTTTCTCCTATGACCATTACATATACTTCCCGTTTTCCCTCCGGATGAGTAGGCCGGGCATGGAAAGTAAAGTCTTTGGATGTACGGTGGTAATCCTGTGTCAGAGCTGTTCTTTGAAAGGCAAGACCTACGTTGTAGCATACGTTTAGCGGGTATAAATCAGATTTCAACTCATATCCCGAATCCTGCACATAGGCTCCGACAAGACTAAGGAGGGAGATTCCAAAGACCAGGAAGGCTCTCTTCCGTTCCCTGCGAATGAACTCTACCGTAAGTTTCCGTTTACGTATAATTGAAATCATCCCTAATATCAGGGCAGGTACATAGAGTATGATTACAGCAATAATGGCAGGTGTGAGATTATCGAGCAGTTCCAATGCCTCACTCGAATTGGTGGTGACCAGATTCAAAAACATATCGACAGCGATAATGGACTGGCCGAATAAATAAAGCAACACGATCTGAAAGGCTCCGAAGAACAGGAACAGGAATAAAATCCACAGCATCTTGCCGCAATTCCTCGACAAAGTCATCAACAGGTAATAGCAACCGAAAGGTAACAACACATTGGCGACTTTTGCCATAAATGGTAAAGGTTCTGTAAAACAGAGTACCATATTAGGTACTATCAAGATAAACAGGAACAGATAAAACAGATGTTCCTGATTTTCCAACCAATTCTTTATATTTTTAAAAAGCTTCATTGATGTTAAAAATAAATCCGGTCTGGTGTTTGCCAAACCCTAAATCCAAACGTACATTTACTCTCTTCTTAAATTCCCAACGATACCCGAAGCCATAATTAGGCAGAATGTGTTTCGGGGTGAACTCGGAAAGTCGTGGAAAAATCGTTCCCGCTCCTACCCATACAGCTACTCCATTCCGTTTCCAGACGTGTTGCCGGAGTTCTATTTGCGCGTCCATTGCTCCCTTGTCCCGATAGCGTCCTTCGTAATATCCGCGCATGGAGTAAGAACTTCCCAACGTTGCCATCAATCCCCAAGGGGTATCGCCATAGGTAAGCAATGTGTGGAATTGCCCTGCCAGCACTCCACCTTTCCATACCGGCTGATAATAACTGGTAGTCAGTTCTGTACTGCTAAACGCATATTTATTGCCGAGAAAAGCCGGACTGAACCGCTGGTCTATCCGCAAATAATAGCCATGATATGCATTTGTCAGGAAATCACGTGAATCGTAAAGGAGGGAAAGTCCCAGACTGGTATTAGTGGTTCGCGCGGCCATTCCTTCCCATAGTTCCGGTTTCTCAAAGTTCCGTCCGTCGATATAATCGAATACGGCCATCGGGCCGATGTAGAAGTTCTTTGCCAGCCGAAACATAAAATCGACTTTCACCTGTGCCTGAAAACGTTTATAATCGCTTTCGTTATCAGAGTTCGCTCCATTGTCATATCCCCGTCCCCAATACAGACTGGGAAAAGAATAGAAATAGAGATTGTAATTCAAGCGGTATTTATCTTTTGGAAACAGATGATTTCCGCGGACTCCCAACAGATAGAAGCCGACAGTCGACACATCTCCGTAAAGAGAGACATTGGAGGGAGGAAGAAGCGTATCAATCCGATCGGTTCGATATAGTCCGGCTGCCACCAGTCCGAGTCCGAACTTGGTGTCACTGGAATAATGTGGGCCGCCTATCACACTGAAATCAAACTTTTTATTCTTTTTTTCCTTATTGGCGTCATTGAAGTAATCAAGAAACTTTTTAAAGAAACTGCGCTTTGCCGGAATGGAATCTTCCATGGTTGCAGATATAGAATCCTCCGGCAGTTCAATTTTAGTAGAATGCAGCTGTGCGCCCAACGGGGTTTGTGTCAACAACAAAAGCGCGAATATGATTAGCCTGTTCTGTCTAGTATTCATAATCATAAGAAGTAGAAAACTTTGCGGACAAAGTTAGTTTCAAACTTCCTATAAAAACAGATATTCAGGCGCTTTTGTTGTTCCGGATTTCCTTTTTAACGTTTTAAAAGTCTTATAAACTCGTCTACATCCTCCTCTGTGGTATCAAAAGAAGTCACCAGACGGATTTCATTCTTCTCTTCGTTCCAAAAATAAAAGAAGTAAGACTCTAGCATCCGGTCGATAACCGGGCGGGGCATGGTGAGGAATAACTGGTTACTTTCGGCTTTTTGAGTGAAAGTTACTTCGGGCAGTTTCTTCAATTCAGTGTAAAGTTTGGCAGCCATTGCATTGGCATGGTTGGCATTCTTCAGCCAGAGGTTATCTGTGAGGTATGCCGTAAACTGGCAAGAGAGGTAACGCATCTTCGAAGCGAGCTGGGCGGATTGCTTACGGATGAAGCGGGCTTCCGGTTGCAGGTCTTTATTAAATACAATCACGCACTCTCCCATCATCAGTCCGTTCTTCGTTCCGCCAAAACTAAGAATATCGACTCCGCAGTCTACTGTCAGTTCCTTTAAGGAAAGATTCAAAGCGGCACAGGCATTGGCTATTCTGGCTCCGTCCATGTGTACATACATACCATTCAGATGGGCAAAGTCAGTCAGACGTTTTAACTCTTCGGGAGTATAGATGGTGCCAAGTTCGGTACATTGGGAAATATAGAGAGCTCTGGGTTGCGAATGGTGCTGATCGCCGAAACCATGCAGATAGGGTTGCATCAATTCCGGGGTAAGCTTACCGTCGGGAGTAGCAATCGGACAAATCTGACAACCTGTCATTTTCACAGGAGAGCCGCATTCATCTACATAGATATGAGCCGTTTCCGCACAAAAGATGGAATGATACGGACGGGTCATCAGCTGCAATGCTACCACGTTGCTGCCTGTTCCGTTGAATACAAACAAAGGGACACAGTTCGGGGTGAAGGTTTCCTTTATCTTCGCTACGGCTTCTTCTGTCCATTTATCATCGCCATATCCTAAAGAATGGTCTATATTAGCCCGGTTCAATGCTTCCATTACCAACGGATGCACACCGGAATTATTGTCGGAGGCAAAACTTCTCATTGTTTCTTACATTTTAATTCGTGATGCAAAGTAACAGAATTATTTCCGGAAATCCATTGAAAGGAAGAAACATAAAGCAGAAAAAGGATAAAAAAACAAGAATCTCCGAAGTGCTGACTATGCTGTCATTCCTCCGGAGATTCTTCTGTTCTCGTTAAAGCGTCAAACTCTTTCAGCCAATATAAACATTCACACAGAGATATACATAAAGCTCTTCATCGCACTGATCGAACTCTATTTTGCTCTCTCTTGACAACCACCCCAAAGCGGCACCCAGCTCTTTATCTTTCAGCCCGGATTTTCTCTTCAAAAGTCCATAGCTCCACTTCTCATTATTACTAAGCAGTTGCCAAACCTTACCGGCATTCACACCGATTTCATTTCTGTTCATTTTTCTAGAGTAATTAAGAGGTTTAATACATTAGGTTAAGATTTCGCCTATAAAGATAACAAAAGGATATTGCAATTGTTTATACATCTTTACTAAAAAGTTGTTACAGAATTAATTTTAACATAAAAGTGGTGATGTGTCCCGACACAAAGGCGTTATTAGCATATGTTAAATCAGAACTTTTCTTTGCAGCCATCTGTTATTACATAAAAATCAATCCTAAACCAATTACAGCTATGGCAAAAAAAATAGCAGAACAGTTGATAGATACTCTGGTAAAATCCGGAGTTGAACGCATCTACGCCGTAACAGGCGACAGTCTGAATGAAGTAAACGAAGCAGTCAGAAAAAACGATCAAATAAAATGGATACATGTGCGCCACGAAGAAACAGGGGCGTATGCCGCTGCGGCAGAAGCACAACTGACCGGTCGCCCGGGATGCTGCGCGGGAAGTAGCGGGCCGGGACATGTTCATCTGATTAACGGCTTGTATGACGCACACCGGTCCGGCGCACCGGTAATCGCCATCGCCTCTACAATTCCCACCGGAGAGTTCGGTACGGAATATTTTCAGGAGACGAATACCATCAAACTTTTTAACGATTGCAGTTATTATAATGAAGTAGCCACTACTCCCACACAATTTCCACGTATGCTCCAGTCGGCCATACAAACGGCTGTCACCCGCAAAGGGGTGTCCGTTATCGGGCTTCCGGGTGACTTGGCAAAGGCTTCTGCCGTTGCTGTCGACTCGTCGGTTATCAACTATCCTGCCCCACCGGAAGTTTGTCCGTCGGAAGAAGATCTGGCTCAATTAGCTGACATGTTAAACAAACATACGCGTATCACTCTTTTCTGCGGCATCGGTTGCCGGGGAGCTCACGAGGAAGTGATTGCTCTTTCCGAGAAGCTGAATGCTCCGGTGGTATATACTTTCAAAGGAAAGATGGAGGTGCAATATGAAAATCCGTATGAAGTGGGTATGACCGGATTGTTGGGAATGCCGTCGGGCTATTACAGTATGCATGAAGCCGAAGTGCTTCTCATGCTCGGCACCGACTTTCCTTATTCCGCTTTCCTGCCGGATGACATCAAGATAGCACAGATTGATATAAAGCCCGAACGTCTGGGACGTCGTGCAAAGGTGGATATCGGACTTTGCGGTGATGTTAAACTGAGCATCCAAAGTCTATTGCGTATGCTGAATCCGAAGACAGATGATTCGTTCCTGTTGAAACAACTCAAAAGATATGAAGGCGTAAAGAAGGATCTGGCTGCTTACACGGAAGATAAAGGCGATGTAAATAAGATTCATCCCGAATATGTGATGTCCGAAATAGACAAACTAAGTTCGGACGATGCTGTGTTCACAGTAGATACGGGAATGACTTGTGTGTGGGGAGCACGTTATCTGCAAGCGACAGGCAAACGCCACATGCTGGGTTCTTTCAATCATGGTTCTATGGCAAATGCTTTGCCGCAAGCCATCGGTGCCGCACTAGCTTATCCGGATCGCCAGGTAGTGGCGCTTTGCGGAGATGGTGGCTTGTCTATGACTTTAGGAGACTTGGAAACCGTTGTACAATATAAGTTACCAATTAAAATTATCGTATTCAACAACCGTTCATTGGGAATGGTGAAGTTGGAAATGGAAGTGGACGGATTGCCGGACTGGCAGACAAATATGTTGAATCCAGACTTTGCTCAAGTGGCGGAAGCAATGGGAATGACCGGATTTAATGTCAGTGATCCGGAAGAAGTGTTGACTACCTTACTGAATGCATTTGAGTTGGACGGTCCGGTACTTGTTAATATCATGACTGATCCGAACGCACTGGCCATGCCTCCCAAAATTGAATTCGGTCAAATGGTGGGCTTTGCACAATCAATGTATAAGTTGTTAATCAACGGTCGTTCACAAGAAGTAATTGATACGATCAATTCTAACTTTAAGCATATACGGGAGGTATTTTAAGTTATTCTATTTTGAATATTTTCATAACCTCTCTCAAGGTATGACCTACTATTATTGTCAATTTCAATAAGGTAAGTCATACCTTTTTATAGTCTATCTTGAGGTGATAATCATTTTATTTTCTTATGTTTGTAATCATCAAAAAGCAAAAACACATGGAAAAGACCGACTCTTCGCCTTTATCCCGACAAGCGCTGTACGCAGATAAAAAGCAATGGAATCAATTCCTTTCTATTTTTTTATTGGCAGTGGGCGTTGGTTTTACAGTGGCAGGAATTATCTTCTTCTTTGCCTACAACTGGGAGGAATTACCCAAATTTGCAAAGTTAGGAATAGTAGAAGTGTTATTAGTAGCTTCTGTCCTGCTCGCTACATTCACGCATTGGAATAAGCTCGTCAAACAAATTCTCCTGACCGGAGCTACATTCCTGATAGGCACGCTTTTCGCTGTCTTCGGACAAATCTACCAAACGGGAGCCGATGCTTACGATCTTTTCCTGGGATGGACTCTCTTCACTATTCTCTGGGCGGTTGCTATCCGTTTCGCTCCGTTATGGCTGACGTTCATCGGATTACTTTGTACTACGATATGGTTGTACAATATACAGATTGCCAGTGCCAACTCCTGGGAAATGACTTTGCTGGCCAATGCAGTAACCTGGATATGTGCCTTAACAACGATCATCACGGAATGGATGAGTGTAAAAGGTCATTTGGACAGCAACAATCGCTGGTTTGTCAGTCTTCTTTCACTGGCTACTATTATACATACCAGTTTTCTGTTAATGATGGCAATCTGCGAAGAGAATGCCATATTGTCTGTTCCTCTCATAAGCACCCTCCTTTTATTCTCTGCGGGACTTTGGTATGGATGGAAAGTAAAAAGCCTGTTCTATCTGGCTATCATTCCGTTTGCTGCGTTAATGATTCTATTGACTACATTCATATCACAAAGCGGTCTTAGGGATGTTCAGATATTCTTCTACGGAGGGGTTATTGTCATCACCGGAACAACTTTACTCATTTACATCATTCTTCATCTAAAAAAGCAATGGTATGACACAGAAGCATAGCCTCACCATTCAAGCCGTATCTATTATCGGAGGAATCCTGACGGCTATTTTCTTTCTGGGATTTCTGGCACTTGCCAGAATCCTCCGCTCCGATATTTCTTGCCTGATTGTAGGAAGTATATTAATTCTCACTACCCTAACAATCAGCCGCATAGTGATCCGGTCTTTTCTGGATGCAATGAACATCACTTTATACATAGCCGGGTGTGTATTGATTGGTTTTGGTATAAATGCCAGCATTAATATCCTCTTCACCACACTTATGGGAATCAGTATTCTCACATTCTTGTTATCAAGAGGGTTTATCCTCCCCTTTCTTTCAGTCATTCTGTTTAATATATCTTTCTTCGGAGAAGCCGCCCATGTCTTTTCTTCGTTTTATCCCTTGCAAATAGCTGTAGTTCCTATCCTTGCACTATTTTTATTTGCCAACATCTTTGAAACTAAGTTGTTTGAATGTATAGGAACAGAGAATTACTTTTCCAAATACAAACCATTTCATTTCGGATTATTCATATCCGGTATCGTCTCACTGGGAGGATTATCAATCAATTATCTGATATCAGAAACAAATAGCTGGCTTGTATCCTGCATACTGTCTGTTTGTATATGGATCGGTATTCTTATAATGGTTCAACGAATCATGCAGGTCATGAAAGTGGATCATCCGGTGAACCAGATTGGTATCTATATTCTTTGTATTGTTATCTGTCTGCCTACCGTGTTTGCTCCTTATTTATCCGGCAGTTTGTTGCTGATTCTAATATGTTTCCATTATGGCTACAAAGCGGAGTGTGCTGCCTCGCTTCTTCTTTTTATCTATGCCGTTTCCAAATACTATTATGATCTGAATTTAAGCCTGCTCACCAAATCCATGACACTTTTCTTCATCGGAATTGCATGTATTACAGCCTGGTATTTCTTCACTCAAAAAAGAACAAGACATGAAAAAGTATAGCCGAATATTGATTATTGCAAACCTGATACTGCTACTGGGATATTTCAACTGGTCGGTTTATAAAAAAGAGCAAACTTTGAAAGACGGACAGTTGATTTTGTTACAGCTAGCTCCCGTCGATCCCCGCTCTCTTATGCAAGGAGACTATATGAGGCTTAGCTACAAAGAAGCTTCATCAGATCTGCTAGACCAACAAACTGCCATACGCGGTTATGCCATACTTCAAATTGACAGTAATCAAGTAGGAAAAATAGTGCGGCTGCAAAACGCTTTAGAGCCTGTAAACGACAATGAGCTAGTCATCAAATATAAAATAGTACGTCACCGGATCTTCCTCGGTGCCGAGTCTTTCTTCTTTGAAGAGGGACAAGATACTCTTTATCAAAAAGCCGTATATGGCGGGCTGAAAGTGGATGGTAAAGGCCAAAGCCTGCTCGTAGGACTGTATGACGAGAACTTCCATTATATTCAATCCGATAAATAAATAATAATGAAAAAGCCCGTACTTTCGCAAGCCCGGGCTTTCTATATTCTCAAAACATCTCCTTAATCTATAGGGAAATAAGGGACTAGCAAATTGGTTTCTAGTGCAAATAAGGAGATGTTATGAAATAAAAAAAAGGGATACCTGTGGGAAATAAGGGAGGTATCCCTTTCTATAAGAAGAACAGAATTGGAAGGATTGACTTTCACAAGCCAAATCCTTCACTCTGTTTCTTCTCGGCGTATTCTTCACACAAGGTGAAGAAGGGTTTTATCTGTTTTACTTCACATTAGCAGGTATAGTTACTGTTATTACATTATTATTTGCATAATTAGTAATTGTACCCCATTGTGAGCTAGCAACAATCATTACGTAAGCGGTATAATCAGTTTGAAAATTATATCCTTTACCAGTAGTTGTAAATGACAACTTACCATCATTACCAACTGTTAAGTATGGACAAGTTGTATCTTTGCCTTCAGCATCTACAAATTTGAATGAAGGAGCAGTCAAACCATAAATAGCGAGTGGAGTAGCTGTGCCAAACTCAACTTGGTCATCTACCTGACTACCATCTTTCCACATAGCTTTACCTCTCATATCATTCCAACTAAATCCATCGGCCAAAGGATAAACACCAGCCTTGCTGTTCAGTTCTACTGCTTTCTTACCAGCAACCCAAGAACCACTAATATCATTGATATTTACATCAGCTGTTAATTTCTGAAGAGGTGTAGTCGTACCCGCTAAAGACACTGTAGCAACGATTTGTACTTTCGCATCTTTTCCGTCTGTAGTCTTACCTGTATAGTCATCCTTCCTAAATGTCAATGTCGGTTCACTATAGCCAATACCTTCAATCTTATTCCAATTAGGAACATCAATTTTCAAAGTAGCACCTGTAACACCAGTAACAGCTGCCTGCACAGCAGAATAGTTAGTAAACAGCTTGGATAAATCATAGCTCAAAGTAATAGAAGATGGTTTTTCTTCCTGATCCAGTGTTGGAGTAAATCCAACTTTACCAGCTGTTGCTGTTCCACCCCAAAGATATTTATCTACTGCTAACTCTGCAATTTCAGGGTTTTGTACTGTAATAGTAGCAGTAACTATAATTTCTCTACCATCAGAAGTAAATTTAGCCTTAATAGGATAAACACCGGCAGGAGTTTGTGCTGCAATGACAGCTGTTAATTCATTTTTAGAAGAAGGATCTGTAGAAATAGCAAAATAAACCTTATCAGTTACTTCTTTCACTACTTCACCTGTCAAAGCTTGGAATTCAGTAAGAGTCAACTTCACGTCTTCAGCATCATAAATCTTATTCAATGGGAATTTCGAAGCTGCAACAGTTTGTGCGTCATTACTCCAAGTTGCAGGTTCAATCTTACCATAATCAATAGTAGCTTTTTTAGTTGTCTTAGTAACAGTCACTGTACCAATCTTCTTATCAGCAGCAGGAGTATAGAAGCCTGCAGCAGTCACTTTCGCATTAACATCTGTAACTTGGCCAATATAACTTGGAGTCTCATAGGCATTCAGCATTACAGCAGTACCACTAACCTTGAAGTAAGTGTCATTAACTACACTAAATGTTGTAGTCAAAGATTTTGGATCAAAGCCTGGATATTCAGACAATTCAACCTCTAACGGAGTAGTTCCATCTGCACTATTAGATACAGATAATACAACACGACCTTTACCGTTATATTCTGCCTTGCCATCTTTAACATCGTAAGGAATTTCCAAATCTACATCAGCATCTACTTTATAATATGCATCTACCAAATATTTCTTACCTACAATAGCAGCAAAATAGTCAGAAGTAATATCTGTTTTACCTAATGTTCCTACTTTATCTTCTTTAGTAACTACGTGCATACATACAGCAAAGCTCTTTGTTGCATTAGACTTAATTGTATAAGTTACTAAACCACCATCTATAACCGGTTCACCAACTATCACAAACTGATCTACCTGCACTGCTCTCGTCATTTCTCTGTCTGCACTGAAAGTCACATCATAATTATCAACAAATGATTCAGCAGCATCAGCAGGAGAAATACGGAACATGACTTCTTGAGTAGAAGCACCATCGAGAGTTATTTTTCCATAATTGGCGTCTGTAGCTTTTGCTTTTGCATATAATGTAGTAAAGCTTACAATTCTATCAGATGTCTTAGGAACAAATGATACGCTTTGCACCATCTTCTTGATAGCATTGATCTCATCTTGAAGTTCTTTCTTCAAATTAGCAAGTGACGAATCTTCTTCTTTTAATTGCTCTCTTATTATAGCTTCAATTGCTTCTGTAAGATTTGTACTACCTTCAGGAAGACTCAATGCGGTCAAAGCCTGTCTGGATGCTTCAATTTGGTCTAGAATATCAGCATACTTCTCGTAATTATCATTTTCTTTAATGAAGGCATTTACGGCTTCTTGCAACTTTTCCAGTTCTGTCAATCTAGCCAGAATACCATCTTCTTTATCATATAAAAGAGTATAGCAATCTGTAATAAATGCTTCCATGGATTTCCAAACACCACCTGTCAAAGTAGAAACTTCATTATTGATAGCTTTAAAATCAGCTAAAGTAGCTTTCTGTACTACACCTTGAACATATGCAGCAATATCACCCTCTTTCTCTATTGCCTCTTTAATGCTATTATTGATTAATGCATCGAAGCTTGTGTTGTCAAATCCACTTAAATCACCTGATTCTTTATATTTTTGCTCTGCTTTTACCAAAGCATCCAAAGTTGATGATACTTTATTTAAAGCATCAATATCCGTTTTTAATTTAGCAATGGTTTCATCAGTCTTAAGATTTTCCCATGTTAACAAATTAGTCTTGTCTGCCAACTGTTTTGCAAGATCTGCCAATAAAGCTTCATCTCCCCCTTTAGCTAAGGCATCTTTCAATTCTTGAATTTCTTTTTCCAAAGCTGTAACATCAGCTTTCTTGTTCAACAGTTCTGTCAATTCACTTTTAGCTTTATCAACAGCCGCTTTCAATTCTTCCGAGCTGACCGGACTTGTAGATGTAATCTTATCAATTTGCTCCTGCAAATTTTTAACATCATCATCGTAGTCCTTGCAACTTGTCACTGCTGTGCTAACTGCAAGTGCCAACGCCCCGAAGAACATCACTTTTACAAATTTTCTTTTCATAACTACTTAAAAATTACATTAATAATATATTATTAAACACTAAGTTTCAATAATAGCACAACCCGTTACTCTGTAGGTAACAGAGAAACCTTTGTGCCTGCTCTTCGAGAGTAGTCAATACTGAAAAATGATACCAAATGTGATGAAACTTTTTTACCCCTGCTTCTGAAAGGCAGTAGAGGGGAAGGAAATCTTTTGCAAAATTTAGAAGTTAACAAAGCCCTAATACAAAGAATCCACGTGTTTTATTTGTCCTAGTTCTACTTTTGAATGCTTTATTAGAAAAAATGTGTGATTTCGTTTGGTTGTTTTAAGAAATATGCTCATATTTGCACCGATATTCATTCCCGTTACCTACAGAGTAACAGAATAATTTTCAAGCACTTACACCTGTCACTGAACGCTTCACAAAATCGAGAACTTGCTTATTTGCTTCATCAATTTTCTTATTCCTGAAAGGCTTCAGATAAGTTTCAGTGACGGTGATAGACGAATGTCCCATCGCTTCGGAAATAATACCCGGATGGATTTCACAATAATAAGCCGTCGTAGCCCAGGTATGACGGGCAGTGTACGAACTAAGTTTATCTCCCAATCCGAGCAATTCACCCAATAACATCAGCTGTTGGTTAAAACTACGTAATGCAAGCTGATATTCGCGATAGGCTTCTTTAGTTCCTTCCCGACTTCTCAACAATGGAAATAAATAAGGAGAAGAAGAATCACGATTCATGTATTTCTTTACCAAAGCCATTGCTTCCGGAGTCAATGTCACCGACAATGGTCGCCCGGTTTTACGTCTGCGATACGTTATTACATTATCGCGCAAATCACTCTTACGCAAATAAGCAAGATCGACAAACGGCATACCACGAAGCGAAAACATCAGAATGAATAGCTCCTGCGCCTGATATACCGCTAATGGCGCACCCGATGCACGAGATAATTTAGTAAATACCTTCTTCATATCCTCATCACCCAACGCACGTTTATGATCGGCACGAGTACCGGTATAAACCGAACGAAACAAGTAAGGAACATAAGGAGCCTTCTGAAGATCGACCGCACGATTGTAAACCGCACGAAAGGTCCGTAAATAGGTGGAAACGGTGTTCCAACTACATCCACGACTACGAAGATATACTTCGAACCCTTTCAACCACTCCGAAGTCACTTCACTAAAAACAAAATCTTTTTTCCCACGATAAGCAATGATGGCATTCAGACTACTACGATAGACATGTGCAGTCCCAAAGTTTCCCTCCATCTGTAACCCAGTGGCTACCTGCTTCATAAATGCTAGTACTTTCAACATCTCATAATTTATTAATAATTTAGACGATAAATATACGAGTATTATCCCATCAATGGAAATACCCCGCATGAACAAACAAAGGAAATAGCTAAGATGTTCCAAAGACAAAAGAGCACGAAAAGCCCGGACTTTCGCAAGCCCGGGCTTTCTATACTCTCAAAACATCTCCTTAATCTATAGGGAAATAAGGGACTAGCAAATTGGTTCTAGTGCAAATAAGAAGATGTAATGAGACAAAAAAAGGGATACCTGTGGGAAATAAGGGAGGTATCCCTTATAGAAGAGGAAGACAAATAATAAAAAACACTTTCGCAAGCATCATTTATTTATCTGTCATCCCCTATATGGTTTTCACAATTAAGTGAAAAGGGTTCAAAGCTTATTTTTTAGCATTATCTGCATCTTCGTCAGCCTTGTTCTTGATAGGAACAGCAATCTTGGCAGTAGTAGTCTTTCCCCAAATATCTTTCACTGTGATAAGGATATAACTTTCCGTGCCTGAAATAGTTGTTTTTATATTAGTAGTACTAGTAACAATCAACGATACATTAACTATACCTTTTTTAACTACTGGAGTTGCACCATCACTAGAATCTGCAGAAGGGAATGTCGTATCACTCAGTTTAATATAGTTTTTGGCCTCATCACTCAAAGACAATGTTACACTAGCTATTCTCTCGTCATCCACTTGAATATCTTTAGTAAGATAATCTTTCCATAAGAAATTCTTGATATTAATATCAAATTTCTGTTTTGCCATAGAAAGATAATTTCCTTTATCAGTAAATATATCAGTCTTAGGTCCTACAATTTGCGAAGCAAAAGTAAGATTAAACTTCTTCTCTATCTTAGTAAGATTTTTATTACCAAACGGAGTATAGGTGGCAATTACAGGTCTTGATTTATCTACTTCGGATTTAACAACAGAAATATCACCCTTATTTGCACCAGCAGTCCATTCCTTACCATCCTTGTCATTCTTACCAGGTTTGTATAAAGTAAACTCTATATGATCTTTAACACCAGCATCAATTGTTTCAAAGAGAGTGTACAAATTATAAGAGATAGTTGTTTCACTCGAAGATGTCGTACCATAAGCAGTAGCATTCTCGAAACTAGCATCGAAGAACGATTTAAGCGGTTTGAATACATTAATAGTATTATCATCTTGAGTGATGTTCAGATTTACTGTGATTATCTTAGCAATATCAGTGCCAGTAGCTTCATCTCCACCCTGATGATAAACTACCAAATCAATCTTATGAGAAGTAGCGGTAACCAAATTTTTAGCAAATTCAGGAGTTAGATAATAGACTTTCTCATCACCACTCTTACCATTGTCTGTCAATGCAAGTTTAACACTACCGTTTTGATAAGATACAGCTTCACCATTGACTTTCACTTCATCGGCAGTAAAGCTAATATTACCATCTGCTGCCGCAGCAGTACCAGTAAGTTTCGTCGTTTTAGAAGAAGCATAAGCTATTGAATACTTCGTATCTTTCAATAATTTCTGAATATCATCAGGCAAAGTAACCTTAGAATCCGCATCCTTCGCACCGACAACCCAGTTCATTGTCAAAGATACGCTTTGTGCAAGAGTTTTAAAGTTTAAATTAAACTCTTTCTTATCAGCAGTACCATCAACTTTCAGGTAATGAAGAGTAACGATCACAGTTTGTGGCTCGGAAGAGGTGATAACAGTCTTACCATCTACCTCTTTCATTGTTACATTTTTTGTATTCTTAGGTATCGCATAGTAGTGAGCAAAGACTTTTCCTAAATTTTCTTCCCCATAACCACTTCTCTTACCATCAGCATCAAATACATTTTCACTCTGAACAAGATCATCTAATATACATTCTTCATTAATATCGATATCCTTAGCAGTAGTATATGTAGTAGCAGTCAAACCAGGAGCATTTTCTGTCTCGGCTTTAATCTTCACATCATAATCAGACAGAATTGTTTTCCCCCATGCATTCTTTGTAGACAATGCATAGGCAACATCCTTACCATTTTCAATGGTTTTAGCATCAACATTTGCAAAAGCAATAGCAAAATCATAAATGCCTTTATTCCATTGTTCTGCACGAGTAGTAGTTTTATTCTTCAATGGATCAGATGACATATTCTTAGCAGGTGATGCCAATACAAAGCAAGTATTTCCATGCGAATCTTCCAAAGTTACTGTGTACTGTGCAATATCAATATCTGCAGGATTTACCATTGCATTGATTACAGCATCGCTACTGGTAAATAAATAACCTTTTGGATACTCAATTTCTGGATTACCGAATTTAACCTTGTCATTTGCAGTACCATAATACAGACTAACTTCTTTGGTTCCGTCAGTAGAAATTACGCCGCTTTCAATTGCCACACCTTTGATACTTGTTATATTATCAGCAGTGGGCAATACAACGTCTTGCCATTCATCTTTATCATCACGTACATGTAAAGTCCAGCATGGTTTCTCTTGGCTCTTTACTATATAAATACTAGTTTCTGAAGTAGGACCTTGTACCCATCCTGCTTTATCACCTTCTTTAATAGCATTCTCGTGCTTAGGTTGATAGAAATACCAAAAGCCATCAGCTCCAATATAGGGTGATTTACCATCAACACCAGCAGGACCTTTTGGACCATCAGGACCGGCAGGACCTTGTGGACCCTCAGGACCAGTAGCAGCAATTTGCTTTACATCGTCAATATACCAATACCCCCCCTTAATTTCAACTTTATGAGTAACACCATTTTTCCCATTTACGATGTCATAAGCGTCTCCATTATTAAAGGTTATCTTGAAGCCACCTTCAATCTTTACAACATCCTTCACCCATTTGCCATCATTCACTTTGGCTTGTAAATCGGCGATACTAGCTTTGTTCGCGTCAATCTGT